>ERZ887849.314-NODE-314-length-53325-cov-55.764126_pt1 | contig 53325 bp, 47 predicted proteins | sample MGYA00521267_ERZ887849 | MGnify/ENA primary metagenome ERZ887849 (study PRJEB32303, sample SAMEA104408601) | aquatic metagenome | biome: Brackish water; feature: Pelagic; material: water | place: Baltic Sea | collected 2014-06-06T16:11:00 | depth 2,863 m ... | reverse complement strand
CTGGTCATGTCGATTTTAGTTATGAAGTCTCGCGATCCATTGCCGCCTGTGAAGGAGCGTTGTTGATTGTAGATGCCGCACAAAGCATACAAGCGCAAACCATTTCAAATTTATACCTCGCCCTGGAAAATGATTTAGAAATCATTCCTGTTTTAAATAAAGTAGATTTGCCAAGTGCAAACCCCGAAGAAGTAACCGATGATATTGTAGAGCTTTTAGGATGTAGGCCTGAAGAGGTAATTCCCGCAAGTGCTAAAACAGGCATTGGAATTGAAGCCATTTTATCCGCCATTATAGAAACCATACCGCCACCAAAAGGAGATCCAGACGCCCCTTTGCAGGCACTCGTTTTTGATTCTGTTTACAACTCTTTTAGAGGGGTTGAAACCTATTTTAAAATTGTGAATGGGAGCATTAAAAAAAATCAACAGGTTAAGTTTATTGCCACAGGAAAAACCTATGGTGCGGATGAAGTTGGAACACTCAACCTTACCCAAACGCCAAAACAAGAAATTAAAACTGGCGATGTTGGATACCTAATTACAGGCATAAAAGATGCGCGTGAAGTAAAGGTTGGTGATACCATTACCGATGCAAAGTTTCCAACAACCGAAGCCGTTGAAGGGTTTGAAGACGTCAAGCCAATGGTTTTTGCAGGATTGTATCCCGTAGATACCGAGGAATACGAAGAGTTGCGTGCCTCCATGGAAAAACTACAACTGAACGATGCCTCTTTGGTGTTTCAGGCTGAAAGCTCAGCGGCCTTAGGCTTTGGATTTCGATGTGGATTTTTAGGAATGTTGCATCTAGAAATTATTCAAGAACGATTAGAACGTGAGTTTAATATGACCGTGATTACAACGGTTCCCAATGTATCCTATCACGCCTTTACACGTAAAAATCCAGATACCATTGTTATACTGAACAACCCCTCTGACTTGCCAGACCCTTCAGGTTTAGATCGGATTGAAGAGCCTTACATTAAAGCCTCTATCATTACAAAGTCTGATTTTGTAGGAAATGTGATGTCGTTATGTATTGAAAAACGTGGACAAATTACAAGCCAGAATTACTTAACTCCAGAGCGAGTTGAATTGACTTTTGACATGCCCTTAGCGGAAATTGTATTTGATTTTTATGACCGATTAAAAACCGTGTCTAAAGGCTATGCGTCCTTTGATTACTCCCCGATAGGAATGCGTGTATCAAAGTTGGTTCGGGTTGATGTATTGCTAAATGGTCAAACTGTAGATGCGCTTTCGGCCTTAATCCACATCGACAACTCAGTCGCTATTGGCAGAAAAATGTGTGCCAAACTAAAAGAGCTCATTCCAAGACAACAGTTTGATATTCCTATTCAGGCTGCAATTGGTGCAAAAATCATTTCAAGAGAAACCGTTAAAGCAGTTCGTAAGGATGTTACCGCAAAATGTTATGGTGGAGACATCTCTAGAAAACGAAAGCTTTTGGAAAATCAGAAAAAAGGGAAAAAACGAATGCGTCAAGTAGGTAGTGTAGAAATCCCACAAGAAGCATTTATGGCGGTTCTGAAGCTTAATGATTAATCTAATTTTTGGTTTTTATATTTTTAAAGAAAGTCTTATATTTCAGGATAAACTTTAAACATAAATTTGATTGAATGCTATCACCTTTAAAACAATCGGAATTGGAGTCACTTTTTCTCCAAATTTAGAGGCTAATATTAATGAAGCAGCACGCTTAGCCTTGTGTTTTGGTAGTAAATTAGTCCTTATACATGTTGGAGAATCTTCAGAAGAAAAATCAACTACTTTTAGAAAGTTTTTAAGTCCGTTCGAGAACCAAGGCTTAGAATATGAGTTGTTTTACAAGTCTGGAGATCCTGTGGATGTGATTCTAACTTCTACAAAAGAAAAAAAAGTGGATCTGCTTATTATTGGAGCGCTTAAAAAAGAAAACTTTCTAAAATACTATCTGGGGTCAATCGCACGAAAAATTACAAGACAGGCAAGCTGCTCTGTACTGCTTTTGATCAACCCCTCTGTAGACCGTGTCCCTTGTGAGCATATTGTTGTCAATGGTTTAAAAGACCCTAAAACAAAAGAAACCTTGAACACAGCCTTTTTGGTTGGTCACAAATTAGGGGTTGGTAAAATTACTGTGGTTGAAGAAATTGATCAAGAAGAGGTGAGTGTTAAGGTAGATGACGATAAAACCCTCAGAAAGTCAACCATTATCAAAGAACGGTTGCGTTTAAGAGAAGAAGCACGGGTCAAAAAAGTTTTGGATTCTATCCCGGCAGATTATACAAAAGATATAACCATAAAGTCCCAGCCTATTTTTGGGAAACGAGGCTATTCAATAGGGCACTATGCACAAGTGGCGCGAGCAGATCTATTAGTGATGAATGCTCCCTCGAAAATGACGTTTTGGGATCGCTTATTTCCTCACGATATTGAACATATTTTAACCGAGTTACCAACCGATGTATTAATTGTCCAATGAGAACAAAAGAAACTTCATTTGTTGGGTTTATGAAAACCATCCCTAAAAACATGTTTTCTGGTTTGGTGGTTAGTCTTATAGCGCTCCCTTTAAGTTTGGGGCTTGCCATGGCGAGTGATGCTCCGCCAATTGCTGGTGTTATAACTTCTATTGTAGGCGGTATTGTTGTTGCTATTTTTGGAGGTAGTTATGTAACTATTTCGGGGCCTGGGAAAGGCTTAGTTGGTGTGGTTCTGGTTGCTGTATCAACACTTGGGCTTACCACAACTTATGCGGCTATTATATGCTCAGGTGTCTTGTTGCTTATACTGGGGTTTTTACGACTTGGAAAACTTGCCGACTATTTTCCGTCTTCAGCAATTCAAGGAGTTTTAGCGGCAATTGGACTCATAATTCTTGGTAAACAATTTCATATTATGCTGGGAAATAAAATTGTCCGAGATAATACTATTGATTACTTAATTGCCATCCCTGAAACGATAATGAACGTGCTTCAATATCAGGATTCTGGATTAATTAATGCGGCGATTGCTGGGATTTTAAGTTTAATCATTATGGTGTTTTATTCTAAAATTCGAAACAAATACCTTCAATTAATTCCAGCACCAATGTGGATTGTAATATGCTCCATTGGACTGAGCTATTATTGTGAGTTTATTTTGAAAATTCCTAACCCTATTTCAGAAAAGTATATGATTCCAAACATCCCCAGTTTGACGGATGTCATGAGCGATTTACCTGTGCCAAATTTTAAAGCCATCCACACACTTGAATTTTGGGGCAGTGTCGTAGCGCTTACACTAATTGCAAGTATAGAATCATTACTGAGTATAAAAGCTGTAGATAAGCTTGACCCTATGAAAAGACGATCAAATGTGAATAAAGATGTTAAAGCATTGGGGGTTGCAACTGCTGTTAGTGGTTTGTTGGGCGGGCTCAATGTTGTGACGGTTATAGCACCAAGCTCTGTAAACATTACAAATGGTGGGTCTAATAGGCTTGGAAATTTATTTCACGCGCTATTTTTGATGATTTTTATACTCCTATTTAGCACGGAATTAACTCGAATACCGCTTTCAGCACTAATGGCGATTTTAGTATATACTGGCTACAAACTTGCGGCACCAGAAATGGTAAAAAGAGTCTTTTTGATAGGAAAAGAGCAGTTATTAATTTTCTTAACAACATTACTGGTAACGCTGAAAATTGGTCTAATTTCCGGTATTGTTGCTGGACTTATAGTAACCTTTATAATTCATGTTATTACAAATAACAGTTTAGGATTGTTTATTAAAAACATTGTAAAGCCCAACGTGTTAATGTACAAAGAAGAGAATGGAAACTATTTTATCAGTGTTAAGCATTTTTGTAGCTTTTTAAACTTCAACAAACTCAAGGATAAATTGAGTGTTATTCCAGAACAAAATGATGTTATTATTGACTTTTCGTTGTGTGAATTTGTTGATCATTCTGTGATGGAAAACATAAATGATTACCAAGAATTATTTTACAAAAAAGGAGGAAATATTGGAGTTATTGGATTGGAAATTTTAGGAACAAAATCCGAACACCCTTTTGCTTTGAGACGTCTGTTACCGTTTCAGAATATTATCCCAAACAATAATACAAAAAGACAGAACAACCTTGAACAAGTAGCATATGATTTCGGGCTTAGCTTTACTCCATTAAGACGCACGAATAATGCATTTTTGGAAAACTTCATCTATTTTAAAACTAAAAAAATTGAACATGTTTTTAATCGACTTTCAGCTAAAAAACATCCTTGCCAACTGTTTGACATCACCTATTCAGAAGGAGAATTTATAGCCAAGGAAGTGATCCGATCAACCATGCTTTATATTAAAACATCGTCGAGTGTCCCTGTGTTTAAACTAGATCGAGAAGGGTTGTTAGAACGTCTGTATGCATTAGCAGGTTATAGAGATATTGATATTGAAAACCATGTAGATTTTTCAAAACGGTTTTATTTAAGAGGCGAAAATGAACATGATATCAGAGCGTTTTTTACAGATGAGCTTGTGCTGTTTTTTGAAAGCAACGCCTATTACCATATCGAGTCTAGTAAAGATGGGGTGTTGGTTTTTAGCAAAGAGCGCATCGCAAGCATTAAGGAAATAAAAGCGTTATTAGATTTTGGGTTCAGGTTGAATGCAATCATAAACAAATCATAAGATGAAACTATACCCCATCAATGTTGGTAATTTTAAATTAGACGGAGGGGCAATGTTTGGAGTCGTTCCTAAGTCGATTTGGAACAAAACAAATCCTGCCGACAAAAACAATATGATTGACATCGCTTCTCGTTGTTTATTGATAGAGGACGGTAACCGTTTAATGTTGATTGACACCGGAATGGGAACCAAACAAAGTGAACGCTTTTTTAATTACTATTACCGTTGGGGAACGGATTCATTAGATGGAGCGCTTGCAACTCATGGATTTTGTAGAGATGATGTGACAGATGTTTTTTTGACCCACCTACATTTTGACCACTGTGGGGGTTGTGTGCAATGGAATTCAGACAAAACAGCTTATGAAATTGCCTTTAAAAATGCTACTTTTTGGAGTAATGAAGACCACTGGAAATGGGCAACAAACCCAAATAAACGCGAACGCGCTTCCTTTTTAACAGAGAATATTATGCCTATTGAAGCGAGTGGACGCTTAAAACACATTCCTGTTCCTCATAAAGATATATTACACAACACAAGCTTGGGGTTTGATGTGTTTTTTGCAAACGGACATACTGACAAGCAAATGATTCCAATGATTTCCTACAAAGGAAAAACCATCTGTTTTATGGCGGATTTGTTACCCACTGTTGGGCATATTTCTGTACCATTTGTGATGGGGTACGATACAAGACCCTTGCTAACTTTAGATGAGAAAGAACGTTTTTTAAAGCTGGCTGCAGATAAAAATTATTATTTACTTTTGGAACATGACGTTCATAACGAATTAATTACCGTCAAGCACACCGAAAAAGGGGTGCGCCTCAATAATATTTATCATTTTAATAATATATTTTAACCTAAAAATGAAAAAAAAACTTCACAATCGACTTCGAAACATCTTTTATTTTTTACTGCTATTCTTCTTTCTGAGTTGTGGATACAGATCTGAAATCTTATCAACCCCTATTGAAAACGTTGACCAGATACCCCTTAAAGTAGAAAAACTTACGTTGCCAGAAGAAAAAGAATGGAGTCATTTAGACCTCAAAACAGATACGATTCCTGGGGTTAGCCTGCAAAGAGCTTATAAAGAGTTGGTAAAACCAAAAAGTAAAACGATTATTGTAGCAGTTATTGATTCTGGAATTGACAATGATCACGAAGATCTTAAAGGATGTATTTGGGTGAATTCTGATGAAATTCCAAATAATGGAAAAGACGACGACGCTAATGGATACATTGACGACGTGCATGGTTGGAACTTTTTAGGAGAAGCTAACAACGAACAGTTAGAATATGTGCGATTGGTTGCAAGTGGAGATTCAAGCAACCCTCGTTATTTGGAAGCCAAAAAACTTCTCTCAGAAGAATACGAGAGCAACAGTCGTATGAAAAAACAATACGATGAAATTTTGGAGCAGTTAACAACAGCCGATGCAGCAGTTGCAAAGTATCTAAAAAAACCTGTTTATACCAAAGAAGAAGTAGATGATATTATTACTCCCGACTTTGAGTTAATTAGACATGTCAACATCATTAAGCAGGCTTACGGTTTCGGGTTTGAAACAATCGAAGCGTGTATAAAGGATTTAAGCTCCGATTTAAAAACTATTAACGAGCGTTTAGACTACAATCTAAACATCGATTTTGATGGAAGAAAAGTTGTTGGAGATAACCCAGACGATTTGAGTGACCGCAACTATGGGAATGGGGATGTCAGAGCAAAAAATGGACGTACCCACGGAACCCATGTTTCTGGAATAATCGCCGCAAAACGCAACAACGGTATTGGAATAGATGGTGCTGCTAACAACATTAAAATAATGGCAATACGAAATACCCCAAGCGGTGATGAATACGATAAAGATGTGGCTTTGGGGGTATATTACGCTGTTGATAACGGCGCAAAAGTGATTAACATGAGTTTTGGAAAACAATTTTCACCACACAGTGATTGGGTAAGAGACGCTATTGCTTATGCGGCCAAAAAAGATGTGTTGATTGTAGCCGCGGCTGGAAATGATGGTAAAAACACCGATGAGATAAACTACTTTCCAAATGATCAAATAAATAATGGTGTTGAAGTTTCAAATACGTTTGTGAAGGTGGGAGCAATTGGACCGAAATACGGCTCAACTTTGGTTGCAGGCTACTCAAATTACGGAAAAAATACCGTAGATGTTTTTGCTCCGGGTTCTCAAATATACTCAACATACCCAAAAAATGATTACGAATTTGCAAGTGGCAGCTCTATGGCAGCTCCTTTAGTCACAGGCGTTGCTGCTTTGATATTCTCTCAATATCCGAACCTTAGTGCAGCACAAGTAAAAAACATATTAATGACATCAGGAATTGCTATTGACAAAAAAGTTGTTTTGGAAAATGGTGCGATTGTTCCTTTTTCAGAGCTGTCTAAATCCGGTAAAATTGTGAACGCTTATAACGCATTAATAATGGCATCAAAAATTTCAAAATAATTATAACTATTATGAAACATACTTCTTATATACTCGCATTTTGGATGGGATTAACCTCCTTATACAGTCAAAACAATTTTGAGTACTGGCAACAACACGTGGATTACACGATGGTTGTAAAAATGGATGTGAATACATTCAACTATGGTGGGACACAAAAATTAATTTATACCAACAACTCTCCAGATGAATTGGATCAGGTTTTTTATCATTTATTTTACAATGCGTTTCAACCTGGAAGTGAAATGGATGTGCGCTCCATTACGATTGCAGATGCAGACTCCAGGGTCGGAGATCGAATTAGTAAGCTTCAAAAAGACGATTTTGGCTTTCTAAACATTGTTTCTTTAACACAGAACAAAGTCCCTTTAAAATACACTGTGGCAGGAACGGTGCTTGAGGTTCAATTAAACAATCCTATCAAATCAGGAGAGTCGGCTACATTTGAAATGACTTTTGAGGGGCAGGTTCCGCCTGTGATTCGTAGAGCGGGGAAAAACAGCAGTGAGGGAGTGGCACTTTCTATGGCGCAATGGTACCCGAAAATGGCAGAATATGATTTTGAAGGGTGGCATGCAGACCCTTATATTAGCAGAGAATTTCATGGTGTGTGGGGGAATTTTGATGTGAAATTAACGCTCGATAAAAACTATACAGTAGGCGGTACAGGGTACTTACAAAACCCTAACGAAATTGGGCATGGCTATGGAATCAAAGAAACAAAAAATGAATCCGATTTGTTAACGTGGCATTTTGTTGCTCCGAACGTTCATGATTTTACATGGGCAGCGGATCCTAATTTTATTCACGACACCTTACAAGTTCCTGACGGGCCCATGTTGCATTTTTTATATAAAAAATCTTTAAAACGTAAATACAAAAAACATTGGAAAGACCTACAGACCCCTGCAAGTGAAATAATTCAATACTACAGCAAGAACATAGGAAAATATCCCTACGAACAATACTCGATAATTCAAGGTGGAGACGGTGGTATGGAATATGGCATGTGCACACTGATTACTGGGGAGCGTAGTTTTGAGAGTTTGTTGGGCGTAACCGCGCATGAAATAGGCCACACTTGGTTTCAGTTTTTGATGGCATCTAACGAAAGTAAACACCCTTGGCTCGATGAGGGTTTTGCAGAATATACCTGTACGCTTATTGAAAACACCATTCTTGGAGTAGAAACCTCTGAGCCTATGAAACGTCATTTTTATCGCTATTTCAAGCTCGCTCTCAGCGGAAAAGAACAGCCTATGAGCACCCATGCAGATCGTTATGTGTATAACTCATCTTATAGCGTTTCCACTTACAGCAAAGGGGCGTTGGTGTTGGCTCAGTTGCGGTATATTATTGGTGAAGATAATTTTTGGAAAACATTAAAAAAATATTTTAAAGACTGGGCCTTTAAACACCCTACACCAAATGACTTTATACGTTGTGCAGAAAAAACATCTGAATTGGAATTAGAGTGGTTTTTAACCGATTGGACACAAACCACAAACACAATCGATTATGGTGTAAAAAACGCTGTTGGTTTAGAAGGTCAAACAGTTATTACATTGGAACGTATTGGATTAATGCCAATGCCTGTTGAGGTTCAAGTGCTTATGAAAGATGGACAAAAGAAAGAATATTACATTCCTTTACAGATGATGCGAGGTGAAAGACCGCTTCGAAAAGGTGAAACGTTACTAGAAGACTGGGCGTGGGCGTATCCAGAATACCGTTTTTCTGTGGAAGTAAATCCAGCAATGATTGAGTCTATTTCGATAGATGTTAACAAAGAAACAGCAGATATTAATAAAGAAAATAATCAGCTTAAAATTTTATAATACATTGGAGCGTTTAAAAGGAAAAAAACAAATAGATCAGTTATTTATGGCTGGGGCTTCGGTCGGTGCTTTTCCTTTAAGAATGGTCTATTTAAAGGGAGTGGACAAACATTTGGTAGGAGTCTCTGTGAGTAAAAAACATTTTAAAAGAGCTGTGGATCGTAACCGAATCAAGCGTCTTTTGAGGGTAACTGTAGATAAACAACTTTCGGTTGTGTTGGAAAAATTGGACTCAAAATTCTGTTTTATGGTCTTGTATATTGGCAAAGAAATGCCCGAATCTCCTCAATTAAATGAACAATTTGAGATGCTGATAAAACGTTTTAATAAAAAAGAGAAGTATGAAGTTTGATTTTAAAAGAAGAGGGGTGTTTGTGGGAATTATCGGGTTGGTTTTTATAGCGACCACTGCTCATAAAAACGATTATTTTGAAATTGCAAAACAGCTGGATATTTTTACGTCACTTTTTAAGGAAGTCAACATGAATTATGTGGATGAAACAAACCCTGCTGATTTAATGCAAGAGATTGTCACGCAGATGTTAAAAGAATTAGACCCCTATACCACCTATATGACCGAACAGGACGTTGAAAAAGCTCGTTTCAATCAGTCGAGAACTTATGTTGGAATTGGCGCAACTATCAACGCATCTAAAAATAAATTAGTAGTTGTAGAAGTTTTTAAGGATTTACCCGCAGATAAGGTGGGCTTAAAATCAGGAGATGAAATTATTAAAATTGATGGGCTCGAGGTTAGTGATTTGGAGGGAGGTGCAACACAATTTTTGAATGGTAAAAAAAACACAACCGTCAAACTTGTTTACCAAAGAAATGGGAGAAAAAAAGAAGTGTCGGTGGCAAGAGCAGGCGTAAAACCAAAAGCGGTTCCAATATATAAACTACAGACAAATGGTATTGGTTATATTGCATTAGATCAGTTTTCAAAAACAGCTTCAGCAGAAGTAGAAAACGCGTTAAAACTAATGCTCGTAGATGAGGCAAAAGGCATTATTTTAGATTTAAGAAATAATCCAGGGGGCTTACTTCAAGAAGCAGTAAAAATAGTAAACTTATTTGTCCCTAAAGGACAACTTGTTGTTTCTACAAAGTCAAAAGTAGAAGCTTATAACCAAGTATTTAAAACCCAGAAACAACCGTTGAGTTTGGATATACCATTGGTTGTTTTGATAAACCAAAACAGTGCATCAGCAAGTGAAATTGTAGCAGGGGCTCTACAAGATTTAGACCGTGCAGTTATTGTGGGTCAAAGAAGTTTTGGAAAAGGGTTGGTTCAAAGACCTAAGCCTTTGCCTTACGGATCGCAATTAAAAGTAACGATCTCACGTTATTATACTCCATCAGGGCGTTGTATTCAAGCACTCGATTATAGAAATCGAAAGAAAGACGGAGCGGCAAATCGATTTAAAGAAGATCAATATACACCTTTTAAAACAAAAAATGGGAGAACAGTTTATGATGGTGGAGGAGTTAATCCAGATGTGATTATTGGTAATGATAAGCCAAATAAATTTATAGAAACACTCTTAAAAAGTTCGTTGGTGTTTGATTATTCCAATGCATTTTATCACAACAATGATGTTGATTATTTAGAATCTTTTCAATTAAATAAAAAAGATTTTGAGCGTTTTAAAAGTATGTGTTTGGAGGAAAAATACAGTACAATCGGTGAAACTCAAGAAAACCTAAATCAATTAAAAAAAGCGTTTCTAGAAGGTGGATTGGGAGCTATGGAGGAGAGTTTTGATAACTTAGAAATAGCGATTCGTACATCAAAATTAAAATTAATAGAAGATTTTGAACCTGAAATTCGCTCTGTTTTGGAGGGGGAAATAATAAAACGTTATTTTTACAGAGAAGGAATGTATGCATATTTTCTTGCCACAAACAAAGATGTGTTTAAGGCACAAGAAATTATAAACGATAATAATGCTTATAACACTATATTAAAGTAGGTAAATGCAATTGTATCAATAAAATAAATGAGATGAAAAAAATACTCTTTTTAGTGTTTTTATTAATGAACATGACACATGCACAGACGGACAATACGCACGTGGTCTATTTTGAAACTGGTTTATTTAATGTTCCTGAAATAGAAAAAAACCGCCTGGTGTTGTTTATTCAGAGCTTAAAAGATATTGAAATAGAGCGGATTGCTATTTATGGGTTTTGTGATGATCGAGGGACTGATTCTTATAATTTAACATTGTCTCAAAACAGAGCGGATGCTATTAAAAAAATATTTTCAGGGTTTGGTGTGGATGACAATCTTATTAGTAATGTGGACGGGAAAGGTGAGGTGTTGTTGCGAGTGGTTTCTTCAGATAATATAAATATAATACGCGGATTGAACCGAAAAGTTGAGATTAATGTGGTCTATAAAAAAGATTTAAAAGAGCCTATTAAAAAAGAAAAAAAACCACCTTTCTTAAAAGAAGGATTAAAGGTTGGTGATAAAATAACACTTGATAATATTTTATTTAAAACAGGATACAGTTATGTGGTAAAGGAATCTTTACCTGTCTTGGAAAAGATCGCAGAGGCTTTGCGTGAAAGAGACGACATCCATTTTACAATTCAAGGGCATGTATGTTGTACTAGAAACGAAAGGGACGCAGTGGATAAAGGAACAGGAAAACGTAATTTATCACTAGCAAGAGCAAAATATATCTATGATTACATGATAAATAAAGGCATTAAAAGAACAAGGATGCGTTATGTTGGTTTAAAAAATAAATATCCATTAGGAAAAGAAACAAAGTATGACAGAAGGGTAGAGATTAAAATAACTTCTATATCGAATAAAAATTAATTTTTTATCATTGCTATATGTGGAATTCCATCTTCTAAATAAGGTTCACCACTCGTTATAAAACCTAAATTATTATAAAAATTTTCTAAGTATTTTTGAGCAGATATCTTTATTTTTTTGGAAGAAAAAGAGGTTTCAACAGCCTTTATAGAAGCAACCATGAGTTGGTGACCATATTTTAAATGGCGAAAATTTTCTGCAACTACAACACGACCAATACTCGCTTCTTTAAAATAATCGCCAGGTTTGAAAATGCGAGAATATGCGATAATAGTATTGTCTTTTTTTCCGATAACATGCAACGCTTTTTTATCCTTCCCATCGATATCTTGATAAACACAATATTGCTCTACCACAAAAACTTGACTCCGTAACTGAAACAAATAGTAAAGTTCATCTAGAGACAGCTGATTAAATGTTTTTACATAAATATCTAACATAAATTAATTATGAATAATTATATATTAGCATGGTTGTATTTTATTTATTCTGTTCTGATGACGCCCTCCCTCAAATTCTGTATTTAAAAAAGTATCAACCATTTCTAAAACATCCTCTATTTCAGTGAAGCGTGCAGGAATACAAAGTATGTTAGCGTTGTTATGAAGACGTATCAAAGAAACAATTTCGTTTGTCCAGCAAATCCCTGCTCTAATATTAGCATACTTATTAGCAGTCATTGCAACTCCATTAGCACTTCCACAAATAAGAATCCCGTAAGTTGATTTTTTAGATTCTACATCTTTAGCAACAGGATGTACAAAATCAGGATAATCAACACTGGAGTCTGTATCTGTTCCATAATTAATAACATCTATATTTTTTGATTTTAGAAATTCTACGATTCTAAATTTATAAGCTGTTCCAGCGTGGTCGTTTCCTATTGATATATTCATTTAGTGTAACTTTAATTATTAGTAAATTTACAAAAAAGAGTGGTACTTAAATTATATTGTTTATAGCCTTTTTAATTAGTTGTTAATAATTAATAAACGATTCTGATAACTAAATTTTTATTTATCAATTAATTTTTTCAAGGGGCAAAAAAAATTTAGAAAGCGAAAAAAATTATTATTTTTTATTCTTAACTTATTAAAATTAAAAGCCTATTTATAAACAAAAATTTATTGGTTTTTTATGAATATTTTTTTGTTAATATATATTATTAACAAAGAACACTAAAAACTATATAATATTGAAAATCAATTTACTACAAAAAATAAATTGTTTAATAGATGTTTATAAAATGTAAATAAGATAAATAACAACATTTTTAAACGAAACTTATAGTACCTATTAACAAACAATAATAAGCAGCATTTGTTTTTTAAAAAATTAATAAAAAATTAATATGATTATATTAAATGTGAATAAAGTAAAAAAAGTAATGGCTCTTGCTTAGATTAAAAGAGTAGCTTTGCTTAATTAGAAACTTTAAATGAAAAGGAAAAAGAATAAAAAAAAATCAGTTAATAATTATAGTGAAAGTATATTAACTATATTGAAATCAGATAGAAAAAAAACATTCAATCATAAACAGATCGCTGCAAAACTAAAAGTTAACGATGCTAATAGTCGAAACCAAATTATAAAAAATCTTCACAAGTTAACAGCTCAAAAACAAATTAAAGAAGTTGAACGAGGAAAATTTCAAATTATAAGTACAACAGAATATTTTACAGGAAAAGTAGACATGGCTTCTAGAGGTAATGCTTATGTTATAAGTGATACTTTCGAAGAAGATGTTTTTATAGCATCTAATAACATGCATAAAGCACTGCATGGTGATACGGTAGAATTATATATTTACAAAAGGAAAAAAAATGGAAAGAACGAAGGAGAAATCACTCAAATTATTGAGCGTGAACGAACAGAATTTGTAGGTGTTGTACAGTTAAATGAAAAATTTGCTTTTGTCGTACCTGATTCTAATAAAATGCCTGTTGATATTTTTGTGCCTTTATCAAAAACAATGAAAGCCGATGATGGCGATAAAGTTATCGTTAGATTAGAAGAATGGCCAGACAAAGCTGATTGCCCTAATGGAAAAATAATAAAGATATTAGGAAAACCTGGAGATCATAATACCGAAATTCATTCCATATTAGCAGAATACGGACTCCCTTATGAATTTCCAGCAGAAGTAGAAGCATTTGCAAATAATATAGACACCTCTATTAATTCAGAAGAAATAGCAAAACGTCGCGATATGCGATCGACACTCACTTTTACAATAGATCCAAAAGATGCAAAAGATTTTGATGATGCTCTATCTTTTAAAAAACTTTCTAACGGAAATTTTGAAATAGGAATACATATTGCAGATGTGTCCCATTACGTCAAAGAAGGTACTATTTTAGACGAGGAAGCTTATGAACGTGCTACCTCTGTTTATTTAGTAGATAGAGTTGTGCCAATGTTACCAGAAGTATTATCAAACAATGCATGTTCTCTAAGGCCTTTAGAAGAGAAATTCACGTTTTCGGCTGTTTTTGAAATAAACAATAAAGCGCTTATAGAAAATCAATGGTTTGGAAGAACAGTTACTTATAGTGATGCGCGATTTGCTTACGAAGAGGCACAGCATATTATAGAAACCAACGAGTGTGTCATTCCTGCAGAAATAGCTATTAGTGGGCAAACTTATACTGCGGATTCCGCTATTAAAGATGCTCTTTTGAAATTAGATGAATTAGCAAAAATATTACGTAAAAAACGCATGAAAAAAGGAGCTATTTCATTTGATAAAACAGAAGTTAAATTTAACCTCGATGACGTTAACAACCCAGTAAGTGTATTTTTTAAAACCTCTAAAGATGCTAACAAACTCATCGAAGAGTTTATGTTATTAGCAAATAAAAAAGTTGCTGAATTTATAGGAAAACAAACACCACCAAAAACATTCATATATCGAATCCATGATAAACCAGACGATCAAAAATTAGCAGGTCTTCAAAGAATCGTTTCCCAATTTGGACATCAATTAAATTTAAAAAATAAAGAAACCACCACACATTCCTTAAACACCCTCCTTAAAAACGTCAAAGGCACTAAAGAACAAAATCTTCTTGATACACTCACAATCCGTTGTATGAGTAAAGCAGTGTATTCTACAAAAAACATAGGCCATTACGGACTTGCTTTTAAATATTATAGTCATTTTACATCTCCAATACGTCGTTATCCAGATGTTATGGCACATCGTTTGCTTCAACATTATTTGGATGGTAATAAATCAACTAGCGAAGACATTTATGAACAAAAATGTAAACACGCTTCCAATATGGAATATATCGCAACAAAAGCAGAACGAGATTCCATAAAATATATGCAAGTTAAATACATGCAAGATCACAAAGAAGAAACTTTTTTAGGGGTTATTTCTGGTGTGACAGAATGGGGAATGTATGTAGAAATTATAGAAAATAAATGCGAAGGTATGGTAAGAATAAGAGATATTAAAGGAGATTTTTATAGATTTGATGCCGAAGAATTTGCCTTAATAGGAGAACGAACCAAAACTAAATACCAATTAGGAGATGAAGTAGAGGTTCGCGTCAAACATGCCGACCTAGTTAAAAAACATTTAGATTTTATATTAAATATTTAAAATACCGATTAAAAATGAAATCATTTACTTTATTCTTACTGTTCTCTTGCTTTTTAGTAAGCTCTCAAACTCCTGTTAGTAAAACAATAGGAGACTTCTCTGAATTGAAAGTGTTTGACCTCATCAATGTTGAGCTCGTTGAATCTAATGAAAACAAAATTGAAATAACAGGCGAAGAAACCTCCAATGTTTTGATTGTTCAAAAAAACGACGTTTTAAAAATTAAAATGAGGCTAAATAAATCATTTAACGGAAACAGAACTTTTGTAAAACTTTTTTATAAAAAAATTGACATTATAGATGTAAATGAAGGAGCGAAAGTAGATTCAAAATCACTATTTAAGCAATATGAATTGGAATTAAAAGCGCAAGAAGGAGGAGAAATTTCTGTTATTACCGACACAAAACTATTATCAATTAAAATTGTAACTGGAGGTATTATCAATGTAAGCGGCGCCACAGAATCCCAAAATATAAATATAAGAACAGGAGGTGTATATGAAGGATCTTCATTACAGGCACAAAATTCTGAAATAAAAATAAAAGCCGGAGGAATTGCAGATGTAAATAGCACCGAACTTATTGAAGTAAGAATCGTTGCTGGAGGTGATTTGAGAATTCATGGGAAACCAAAAAATGTAAAGCAATTTAACATTGTAGGTGGAAGAATTATATATAAAGATTAATAAACACCTCAAAAATTAACACACCATGATCGAAGACATACAGGCTGCCATCCCCCTAGGTTTTTTCTTAGCTTTTATGATTGGCCCTGTCTTCTTTGTTTTGATTGAAACAAGCGTTACTAAAGGGTTTCGAGCCGCCCTCGCATTTGATTTTGGCGTTATAATTGCCGATGTAATTTTTATAGGGATCGCTTATTTTAGCAGCTTTCAATTGTTAGAAAACCTAAGCAACCAACCAGGTTTATATGTTTTTGGAGGCACAATTTTAATGGTATATGGTTTGACGATCTTTCTTAAAAAAACAAAACATAACGAACTTAAAGCGCAACTCTCCAATTCTTTCAAAGTAAACTATATTGAGTTATTTGTTAAAGGCTTTCTACTCAACTTTATCAACGTCGGAGTGTTGATTTTTTGGTTGGGAATTATCATTGTTACAGGTCCTAGCCTAGAAAATAATATCAATCGGTTCTATGTGTTTTTTGGATCACTTATAGTTGCTTATTTTATTACAGACATATTCAAAATAATACTCGCCAAACAATTAAAAAAACAACTAACACTTAAAAGAATTCTAAAAATAAAAAAATTATTAGGCGTTATTTTGATCATATGTGGACTGGTGCTAATTACAAAAGGTTTTTTACCAAAAGACAAGTTAAACCCACAAACGATTATTGAAGAAATAAGGGAATAAAAAAACCACAATCTTTAAAAATTGTGGTCTTTATAACTTGAGGCGTCTAGCGGATTCGAACCGCTGTAGAAGGTTTTGCAGACCTCTGCCTAGCCACTCGGCCAAGACGCCCAAAAGGAACGCAAATTTAATCAAATTAAAATATTACACAAGATAAAAGGAAAGAATCCATTAAAAAGAGACTCCAAAGACTCCACAAGCTTAATCCTTTAAAAGCGTTAGTTTTTCTAATGTTTTAACTTGCTATTACCGCGATTCATTTAAAACAATCGTTACCTTTTCTACATCCCCGCCAATTGGTGGATTTATTTTGGACACCGATACCGACACCGACACAACCTCTTCACAATTTTCAAACACTCTATTGATTATTCGTTTTGCAACCGCCTCTAACAATTTTGCCGGAATACGCATCTCTTCCACCACAATTGCGTTTAAGGTGACATAATCAACCGTATCTTTTAAAGCGTCTGTAACCGATGATTTTTCCAAATAAGCCTCCACACTCAAATCAACCCTATAATCACTTCCAATAATAGTTTCCTGGCTCAGACACCCATGATATGCATACACCTTTATGTTTTCTACCTTAATAAGCCCCATTTGTTATTTTTTTATTTCGATAAAAATAATAATTATACCCAAGATATATCTATAAACTTTTTATTTGATTAATTTTGCTACGTATTTATTCAAGAAATACGGCTTATTATGTCCAAAACACACAAACCGCTCAATTTTTTAGAGCAAATAATAGAACAAGATTTAAAAAATGGCTTGTCACAAAAAAAGTTACGCTTTCGGTTTCCTCCAGAGCCCAATGGTTACCTTCACATTGGCCACACAAAAGCGATTGGAATTAGTTTTGGTTTGGGCGAAACATATAATGCACCCGTCAATTTGCGCTTTGACGACACCAACCCCACAAAAGAAGATCAGGAATATGTAGATGCAATTAAAGAAGACATTTCATGGTTAGGTTATAAATGGGAGAAAGAAGTTTACTCTTCCGACTACTTTGAACAACTATACATATGGGCTTTACAAATGATCAAAGACGGGAAAGCTTATGTGGACTCCCAATCGAGTGAAGCCATGGCGGTTCAAAAAGGAACCCCCACACAACCTGGCCAAAACAGCCCCTTCAGAAACCGATCTGTCGACGAAAATTTAGCCCTTTTTGAGCAAATGAAAAATGGCGAATTTAAAGAAGGAACACACGTTTTAAGAGCTAAAATAGATATGAAACATGTGAATATGTTAATGCGCGACCCATTAATGTACCGCATTCTCCATGCAGACCACCATCGCACAGGCGCTACGTGGTGTATTTACCCTATGTATGATTGGGCGCACGGAGAAAGTGATTATTTAGAACAAATTTCACATTCGTTATGTTCGTTAGAATTCAAACCCCATAGAGATTTATACGACTGGTTTAAAAATATAGTCTATAATTATAAAAAGGATACTCTGCCTTTAATACCAAAGCAACGCGAATTTGCTCGTTTAAACTTAAGTTTTACCATCATGAGTAAGCGAAAGTTACTAAAATTGGTAGAAGATAAAGTTGTATGCGGTTGGGACGACCCACGGATGCCTACAATTTCAGGCCTAAGGCGTCGTGGTTATACCCCAATCTCGATTCGTAATTTTGTAGAAAAGGTAGGAGTTGCTAAACGCGATAATGTTATTGACGTCTCTCTTTTAGAGTTTTGTGTACGAGAAGACCTCAATAAAAAAGCAGCGCGAATCATGGCTGTTTTAGATCCCATTAAACTGGTAATTCAAAATTATCCAGAGAATAAAGAAGAATGGTTGGAAGCAGAAAATAATCCAGAAGATGAAGCTGCAGGCACTCGAACAGTACCGTTTTCCAAAAATCTTTACATAGAGCGAGATGATTTTAAAGAAGAAGCCAACAACAAATACTTTAGGCTTTCTCTCGGAAAAGAAGTCCGCCTTAAAAATGCGTTTATTATTAAAGCAGAACGCGTTGTAAAGGACAAAAATGGAACAATTTTAGAAATTCACTGTAGTTACGACCCAAACAGTTTAAGTGGGAGTGGCACACCCGAAAGCCTCCGAAAAGTTAAGGGAACTTTGCACTGGGTGTCTATTAAACATGCCTTGAAAGTTGAGGTAAGAGAATACGACCGTTTGTTTCTACACGAAGCGCCCGACAGTCAAACCGAAGACTTTTCTACTTTTGTGAATCCAGACTCTTTAAAAATTAGAACCGGATTCGTAGAACCTCACATTAAGGACGCAAGAGTTGGCACACAATTTCAATTTCAACGGATAGGATATTTTAATGTCGACAAAGACACTTCTGCAACACACTTGGTGTTTAATAAAACTGTAGGGTTGAGAGACACCTGGGCAAAAAAAGAACCAAAGAAAACCCAACCCCACAATTCACACACCACATCTCAACCTCCAAAACGAAACGCAATAGACGTTATTAAGCAACTCGGAAAAAAGTACACAAACCTTCCTGAAGTAAAACAAAAAAAAGTAAAATTAGAAATTTTGGCGCTTGCTAAGGAAGTTTCTTATGAGGATTTAGAACCCTTATTTAATACTGCAGCTAAAAAAGTGGGAACTCGAATAGCGGTGGCTCTTGCGTTACAAGTCCTTTTAGAAAATGGGTTGGAAAAAAATGATCAAATAAACGTTTTTATAACAAGCGCAACCGAAGACGAACACCCCTTGTTAAGCGAAATAGCAAAACAGATTTAGACAGACCTCCCGATTAATTAATAATAATAAAAACTCCCATAAATTTAACTATGGGAGTTTTTGGATGTGTTTAAGGGAACACTACTTTTTAGGCACTGCTTTTTTAGGGACATTTTTCATAGCCTCCCCAATTTGGTTACTTGCTGTAAAGCTCGCCACCATATCATTCAACATATTGCTCCCTGCTTGAGGAGAATTTGGTAACAATATAAGGTTGCTGTTTGTTTCTTGACCTATAGATTGAAGCGTGTCATAATGCTGTGTTACAACAATTAGTGCAGAAGCTTCCTGAGAATTGATTCCTACTTTATTCAAGACTTCAACAGACTCTTCTAAACCTCTCGCTATTTCACGTCGTTGGTCGGCAATACCTTGACCTTGAAGGCGCTTACTTTCTGCCTCTGCTTTTGCTTTTTCAACAATCAGAATACGTGCAGCATCACCCTCAAATTGTGCTGCAATTTTTTCACGTTCTGAAGCATTAATTCGGTTCATCGCTTCTTTTACTTGTGGATCAGGGTCAATATCTGTAACCAAGGTTTTAATAATGTCAAACCCATAATCCATCATGGCTTGGTTTAGCTCTGATTTAACCGCAATTGCAATATCATCCTTTTTAACAAAAACGTCATCAAGTTTCATTTTGGGAACTTCAGCCCTTACCACATCAAACACATAAGATGTAATCTGATCGTGTGGGTAATCTAACTTATAAAAGGCATCATAAACCTTGGTTTTAATCACTTTAAACTGTACAGAAACCTTCAGTCGTACAAACACATCATCAAGTGTTTTTGTTTCAATTAAAACATCCAACTGTTGTATTTTTAAACTTAAACGACCAGAAATACGATCAACTAAAGGGATTTTTAAGTGGAGACCGGATTGTCGAATGCTTTGAAATTTTCCAAAACGCTCTACAATTGCAGCGGATTGTTGTTTGACCGTAAAAAAAGCCGCTAATAAAACAAGGAGTCCAATGACTAAAAATGGGATAAAAAAGAATGACATAGTAGATGAATTTAAGTTATAAAAAATGTAATTTAATATTTTATAATGAAAAAACGAAATACCGGGTGCTATAAACAGGTGTTTTAACGTTTTAAGGTCAATGAAACTACAGAATTTTCTTCAACAGCGGTTGGATTCTTAAAATAAATCACATCCTCCTTCAGGCTTGCTTCTATAAGGAAGTAATTGCCTTTATAAAAGCTGTGTTTTACAACTGCTTTTAGGGAGCTCTTGTCTGTTAAAACAATTTGATGCGCATAATACAAATCGCCCTCAATAGTACTGTATTCGCCAAAAAAAGCGGCAATCAGCGGGTGTTCTGGGTTCGAATAGATAGCACTTGGCAAATCTGTTCTCATGACTTCCCCTTTGTGAAGCACCATCATCTGATCTGCATACGGTAAAACATCATCTTTATCGTGAGTTGCCATCACACAAGCGATCTTATTTTTTTTTAAATAAGCAAATAAATTCCGTCTCAAAGATTGTTTTTTAAAATTATCGATGTGACTAAATGGCTCGTCCAAAAGAATAATTTCAGGGCGTTTTGCGATGGCTCTAGCCAATGCAACCCGTTGTTTTTGACCTCCACTTAAAAACTGCACTTTTGTGTTTTCAAATCCCTCTAACTCGACCACCTCAACGAGCTCCTGCACTCGAGATTTTTTTTCGGTCGGATAAAAATTAGAAAGATAACTTCCGATGTTTTCGGAAACACTTGTATAAGGCATAAGATCAAATTCTTGTGCCACATACTTCATAAAACCATGCCCAACAACAAGTTTGTTTTTTGGACCCAAAATAGGTTGATTGTTCCAAATAATCGCGCCACTGTCTACATCCATTTGACCAAAAATAAGTTTTAGAAGCGTACTTTTTCCGGATCCACTTTCACCCACAATAGCCAAACATTCACCGCTATGAACTTCGGCTGAAACCGATTTTAATACTTGACGATCGTTATATTTGTATGAGACATTGGTTATTGAAAGCATTAAGGAATTATAATATATTCGCTACCAGATATTCTGCTATTTGAATCGTATTTGTAGCAGCGCCTTTTCTTAAATTGTCTGCAACAATCCACATGTTTAGGCTGTTTGCTTGGGTTTCGTCGCGCCGGATACGCCCCACAAAAACAGCGTCTTTTCCGTTTGCATACATAGGCATTGGATACGTATTCGTATCGGTATTATCTTGGACGACGACTCCCTCTGTTTGACTTAGAATAGATCGCACTTCACGAAGGTCAAAATCATTCTCAAACTGAACATTTACAGATTCAGAGTGTCCCCCTGCGGTAGGAATTCGAACAGCAGTAGCCGTAATTGCAAACGACTGATCGTCTAATATTTTTTGTGGCTCTTTTGCCAATTTCATTTCTTCTTTGGTATAGCCGTTTTCAAGGAACACATCACAGTGTGGCAAGGCGTTTCTTCCTATTGGATATGGATATGCCATTTCACCTTTAATTCCATTGATTTCGTTTTCTAACTGCTGAACAGCCTTAACACCTGTTCCTGAAACAGATTGGTAGGTAGAAACGACCACGCGTTTCATTTTGTATTTATCATGCAATGGTGATAACGCCATGACCAATTGAATTGTTGAGCAGTTTGGGTTGGCTATAATTTTATCTTCAGCTGTTAAAATAGAAGCATTAATTTCTGGAACGATTAACTTTTTTGTGGGATCCATTCGCCACGCAGAAGAGTTGTCGATAACCGTTGTCCCAGCCTCCGCAAATTTTGGCGCCCACTCAAGAGAAGTATCGCCACCTGCAGAAAAAATAGCAATATCTGCACGCATTTCCACCGCTGTGGCAAGACCAACAATTGTATGCTCAACTCCTTTAAATCTTAATTTTTTACCAACACTACGCTCCGAAGCAACAAGAATCAGCTCCGTTAGTGGAAATTGACGTTCTTCGAGTAATTTTAACATGACGGCACCTACCATACCGGTAGCTCCTACAACTGCAATTTTCATTATTTTAAATCTTAAATTAGGGCGATAAAATTAGTAAATAAACTGAAAAGAAAAGAAGTAAAATAAAAAAAGACGAACACATTGGTTCGTCTTTATGAATTTCGTTAAAAAGACCTATTTTTTTAGTAAATCCCTAATTTCAGACAGTAGATCGTTGTCAGATGGACCAGCTGGAGGAGAAGCCTCTTTTTCTTTACGCTTAAAAGAGTTAACACCCTTTACTAGAATAAACATTACAAAAGCAACAATGATGAAATCAATTGTATGGGTCAAAAACTGTCCCCATAATAGTTCAGACGCTCCTTCTACAACGCCATTACTGTTGATAGACCCTTCTGAAATTACGTACTTTAAATCTTTTAAATCAGCTTTAAAAACCAATCCAATTAGCGGAGAAACAATACCCCCAGTAAAACTGGTCACAACTTCTTTGAAAGCTGCTCCCATTACAAAACCAACTGCAATATCAATGAGGTTGCCTTTCATTGCAAACTCTTTAAATTCTTTTAACATAATTAGTAGATTTGAGTTAATATTAGAGAACCAAATTAATGAAAAATATTTCTTAACAGCAATTATTTGTATACTATTTGACGCTTCACGCGCTGTGAAATACCCGTTATGAGTTCATATGAAATGGTGCTTACTGCGGCAGCGCTTGTTTCTGCGGAATATTCTGGACCAAAGAATATAACCTCATCGCCTTCTTCACATTCAATACTTGTTACATTTACCATAATCATATCCATACATACGTTTCCAACGATAGGTGCTTTTTCAAGCCCAATCGACACAGCCCCTACACCGTAACCAAAATGTCTTCCAATTCCATCGGCGTGACCAATAGGAATTGTTGCAATTTTTGAGTCTTCAGAGCTTATAAATGCTCGATTGTAACCCACACTTTCACCTTTTTTAACTAGGTGAATTTGTGAAATCACAGACTTTAAGGTTGCTATGGGTCGAAAGTTTTTAGACTCTTTATCAGAGTTGCCATATCCGTACAGTCCAATTCCACAGCGCACCATATCAAAATGTGCTTCTGGGTAATTAAGCACCCCCGAAGTGTTACACAAGTGTTTGATAACAGGGTATCCTAACGCATCAATAAATGATGAGGAAAGTGATTTATAAAGGTTGATTTGTTCTAAAGTGAATGGTTTTTCTTCTAAATCTTCACTCGCTGCTAGATGAGAAAACACAGATTTTACTTTTAGGGCACAAGTTTTGGAAAGTTCTTTTACCACCACTTCCAGATCATTTGGTTCAAACCCAAGACGATTTAAACCGGTATTAAATTTAATATGAACAGGATAGTTTTTTTGATTGTGTTGATGTGCTATGCGCTCAAAAGCTTGCAATATTTTTAAGGTATATAGGCTCGGTTCTAAACAATAGTCTATTGCATGTTTTAAGTTCTTTTCCTGAGGATGAAGGACTAAAACAGGGGTTTTAACTCCGGCTTTTCTCAGGGCAACCCCTTCACTAACATAGGCCACTGCAAAATAATCCACATCCAATTCTTGAAGACATTTTGCAACCACAACAGCATCACTTCCGTAAGCAAACGCCTTTACGACCGCTAAAAAAAGTGTCTTGTCCTTAAGTTTTGATTTTAGGAATTCAAAATTATGCTTTAAAGAAGCCAGATTAATTTCTAAAGTAGTTTCTGTGACTTTAGGCATTCCTGTTCTTTTTATCTGCACTGACCTCTATAGGACTTACCACATCCATATCTTGCAATTTTTCTTTTCTGAGTGCCTTATAATAAGCGGCTCTGCTCAGGGGTTCATATTCATCAACCTCACCTAAAAGAACTAAGTTGTCGTTTTTAGACTTACGATGGCTGTACTGGGCTAAGTTTCCTGTATGCGTGCAAACAGCATGCACTTTGGTAACATATTCTGCGGTCGCCATCAAATTAGGCATTGGACCAAAAGGATTTCCTTTAAAATCCATATCAAGTCCCGCAACAATCACTCGAATCCCTTTATTAGCAAGTTGATTACACACATTTACAATTTCATCATCAAAAAACTGTGCCTCGTCAATACCCACAACATCACATCCATCTGCTAAAAGCGGGATGTTTGAAGCAGAGGGCACTGGCGTCGAACGAATTTCATTGTAATCATGAGAAACGACCATTTCATCATCGTAACGGACATCAATCGCAGGTTTAAAAATCTCAACTTTTTGCTTTGCAAACTGAGCCCGTCTTAAGCGACGAATTAATTCTTCGGTCTTTCCAGAAAACATCGATCCGCAGATGACTTCGATCCAACCAAATTGTTCTTTAGGGTTTACTGTATTTTCGAGAAACATTTTGTAATTTTAACACCAACACGAAATTACTTTCGTTTTTATAAAGGTGGCACAAATTTATTAAAAATCAAAAGTAAAAATTTAAAAGTTTTAAAAGGGCATTAATAAGTAGTTTACAAGCAAAGAAAAACGAGGAAAAATAAATTCGTTTAATTCCAAAAAAGCGCACAAGTCAAACGCTTTTTCAATCAAGAGAATGACTAACAGCAAACCCAAGTGAATACGAAATATACAATTAAAGACATACACATGAAAAAAAAATTAGAGTCCGAACTAATAAGTATTGCTCATAGAGTTCTGAAACTTACAGGGAAAGAAGATCTTGAAAAAATGCACTCTGAAATAGCGTTGCTTTATCAAAAAATTACAGTTTTAAAATTTATTGAAAACAATCAGGAAGGAGAATCGTCTGATTTTGCTGGAATGGACACTTCGTTTTTCAATTCACTTGAAGGGGCGTTTAATAATAAAATTACGGACTCCGTTGAAGTCGCAGACAAAACGTTTGTAAATATAGATTCCGAGGAAGAAGAGGCGATTATGGAACCTGCCATCGAGAAAATTAAGGATATGGTTGCTCAAATGCCTGAAGAAACAATAGAAGTTGACACAATCATAGAGGCTATAAATAAACCTACAGATGTCGTAGAGCATGACCTCAACGAGTTGTCGCCAAGCTATGCGCAGCTCCCTATTTTTGATGCTGTCGAGACGGATTCACCACAAATCTCTTTAAATGATCAGCTAAAAACACAGGGGTTTCAAATAGGACTAAACGACCGACTTGCGTTTGTCAAAAACTTATTTGAAAATAGTAATGAAGATTATGAGCGGGTGTTGTCTCAATTAAGCACCTTAGATTCGTATGAAGAAGCGATAAATTTGTTAGAGACAATTATCAAGCCAGATTACAATAACTGGGAAGGTCAAGAAGAGATAGAGGCTCGATTTTTGGAAATCATAGAAAACAAATTTAAGTAAACCTTAGGACACCAAAGCTCAGAACGTATATTTTTAGTACTTTTGAACGCTAAAACAACCATCTAAATGTCTTCAGGTTTAAAATACGCAGTTTTTGGAAGTGGAAGTTGGGCAACAGCAATCGTTAAGATGCTTTGTGAAAACAGTGGCCAAGTAGATTGGTATGTTCGAAAACAGCAAACAATTGATTATATTCTTTCTGAAGAACACAACCCCTCTTATTTGAGTTCTGTAGAATTAAACCTTGAACAGCTGCATTTAAATACAGACATTAACAAAGTGGCAGAAGCTGCAGATGTATTAATATTTGCGATTCCATCTGCGTTTATTGAGAGTGAACTTAAAAAATTAACGACCGACATTTCTTCTAAAATAATTATGTCCGCAGTAAAAGGGATTATTCCAGAGTCAGGATTTTTAGTAGGCGAACATTTTCATCAAAATTACGGAGTTGATTTAAAAAACATTGTTGTCTTGTCAGGGCCATGTCATGCGGAGGAAGTTGCTCTAGAGCGCCTTTCGTATTTGACGATTGCTTGCGTAGATCTTGATGTTGCAAGCACCATAGCGGATCAATTTTCTAGCAACTACATAAAAACCAGTGCCAATGATGACGTTGTGGGTGCGGAATATGCAGCCATGCTAAAAAACATATATGCGATTGCTGCCGGAATTGCGCATGGCTTAGGATACGGTGATAATTTTCAAAGTGTGCTGATGAGTAATGCCACACGCGAAATGAAACGGTTCATTAAAAAAGTACATAAAATGAAACGAAACATCAACGAAACGGTTTATTTAGGAGATTTGTTGGTGACATGCTACTCATTATTTTCTAGGAATAGAATGTTTGGAAACATGATTGGCAAAGGCTATACTGTGAAATCTGCACAAATGGAAATGAGTATGGTTGCCGAAGGGTTCTATGCCTCAAAAAGTGCTTACCATATTAATCAAGAGAAAGAAAAACCAGCCCAAATACCGATTATTGATACTGTTTATGATGTTTTATACATGAACAAAGACGCTAAAAAGGCATTCAAGAAACTTATAGAAAAACTTAACTAAGCCTTTAAAACGCCCTTCAGGTTTATAAGGGGAATTTGCTGAAGCACCTTTTCGTGGATCGTGTTTTTTTTAAATTCAAATGACTTTTCATAGAGGGTATTACCTTCAAAAAAAGAAACGTTAAACAAGTTGTTTATAGAGAAAAGATCTTCTATAAGCATTTCAATTTTTGCAAAACTTTTAGCAGGAAGAATGTCAATTTTTTTTCTAAAAGTCGCTGTTTTTTTAGCTTCAGAGTAGCCCTTGGTTACAATAATCACCATTTCTAAATCAACAGACTTTTCGTTGAGTATATATGCATTCCAATCATAGGAATTATAGGTGTTGTTGTATTCATGAACGACCGCTATAGAAACGCCTTTTACTTCTGGAATGAGAACATCTTTTTTCAAAAAAGAGATTTAAAGTGCGCTTTTAAATTGCTCTAAAAAACGGACATTATTTTCACTTAGCAATCGGATGTCACTAATTTGGTGTAATAGCAATGCAATTCTGTCAATGCCCATACCAAAGGCAAAGCCTGAATATTCTTTAGAATCAATACCACAGTTTTCAAGGACATTTGGGTCAACCATTCCACAGCCCATAATTTCTAGCCAACCCGTGCCTTTGGTCATTTTATAGTCTGTTTCAGTTTCTAGCCCCCAATATACATCGACCTCAGCACTCGGCTCAGTAAATGGAAAATAAGAAGGGCGTAGTCTTATTTTTGATTTCCCAAAAAGTTCTGTTGTAAAATACTGTAGCGTTTGTTTTAGGTCAGCAAAACTCACATTTTTGTCAATATACAACCCTTCTACCTGGTGAAAAAAACAATGGGAGCGTGCCGAGATTGCTTCGTTTCTGTAAACCCTTCCTGGAGAAACAGTACGGATAGGCGGCTGATTATTTTCCATATAACGCACCTGCACCGAACTTGTATGCGTACGTAATAATATATCTGGATCTGTCTGAATAAAAAATGTATCCTGCATATCTCTTGCAGGGTGGTGTTCTGGCAAGTTTAAGGCCGTGAAATTATGCCAATCATCTTCAATTTCTGGACCCTCACTTACATTAAATCCAATTCGTGAAAAGATATCAATAATTTGATTTTTCACTAACGAAATTGGGTGTCTAGCCCCAATATTAAAAGGTTCGCCAGGACGTGATAAATCGCCAAAAAGAGACGCCTCACTCGAAGTGTTTTCTAAGGTCGCTTTTATGGAATTTACTTTTTCTTGAGCAACACTTTTTAATTTATTAATGGCTTGTCCAAAGTCTTTTTTTTGTTCGTTTGGAACTTCCTTAAAGCTTGCAAACAAATCATTTAAAAGTCCTTTTTTTCCAAGAAACTTAATGCGATATTCTTCTAGTTCTTTTGAAGACTGTGTTGAAAAAGCCTCAGCCTCCTCTATAAGTTTATGGATTTTCTCTATCATGATAAATTTAAATAATGGCCAAATTTAAGAAAACTTAACTAATAAACTTCGCCTCAATAAAATAGTTTACAATCGCCTCCTTCATTAGAATGCTTTGTTCGCCAGCCTTTAAATTAGGCAAGGCTTCTTTTATCGTATAATGTGGCCAACCCTGTTCATCGAAATAATCAAACACATAATAGCCGTAAGGCTCTAAAAGCCGACAGATGGCAATGTGCATTAGGTTTAGCTTTTCGTCCTTTTTGAATGTCCTGTGTAGCTGCCCAAGTTCTTGTACCCCAATAAGATAGATGATGCCATCTAGGTCTAAGGGGTCACCATCTGAAAATTGAGCGGATAGTTTTTTAACCACCTCTTCCCATCGTTTTTTAAGTTCTTCGTCTCGAGCCATAATTATTTCGTAAATTTAGGGTGTATTAAAATAGAAACGAAACATTTGAGTTGTTAAGTTAGCAATCATTGTTATTTTTTATAAATCTTTAAAAAAAATCAGCATGGCCATCATTGATATTATTTTGAGCGCACTTATTCTTTATGGACTTATTAAAGGGTTGTCTAAAGGTTTTTTTGTTGAGGTTGCCTCCTTGCTTGCTCTTTTGGTAGGCGTTTATGGAGCGGTACACTTTAGTAATTATGCAGCAGAATTCTTGTCAAACCGTTTTGAATGGGGTGAAAAAACAATAAACATTACCGCTTTTGCCATTACATTTGTCGTCATAGTTTTAGTGATTTCTCTTGCTGGAAAAGCATTGACTAAGCTTGCCGATTTTGCAGCCCTAGGAATTCTAAATAAATTACTAGGCGGCCTTTTTGGAGGGCTTAAAATCGCTTTAATTCTTAGTATTCTATTAGTGATTTTTAATGCTTTAAACAAAACCATTCCTTTTGTCTCTGACGAAGAGATCGAGACATCCATCCTTTATAACCCAGTAAAGTCGTTAGCTCCAATGATATTTCCAAATTTTATAAATGAAGAAATACCACTAGAGCTCCCAACTATTCCAGTTCCGTTAAACGAATAATCCTATACTAAAATACATTAAGACAGTTCTTGGATACAAACCTTAAAACTGTCATAAATATGTGTTTCCGGAATAAAATCTGGGATTATATCAATCCGTTCCATCATATATCGGGGTTGTTTTAACAGGTTTACAAACCGCACCTCAATATTCTTTGTTTTCAACTCCTGAATCATATCCTCCATGGCATAAAGCCCAGATTGGTCCATATATTGCATACGTTCTAAACGCAAAATTACGGTTGTAGCAGTTTCTGGAATTTGTTTATACAATTGCTGAAAGTCGGAAGTTGATCCAAAAAACAAAGGCCCTTTGATGTGCTTGATAAACACAGATTCTTTTAAGTGTTCTGGAACGTTTTTTTCGTCCGGCCAACTCTTTTCTTTTAACACTTTTACATTGGAATATTCAGAAGTTAAATCTCCAATTTTTTTCATAAACATTAAACAGGATATAATCAAGCCAATTCCCACAGCAAAAATTAAATCCCAAAAAGTAGAGAGCAATAACACAACAAGCATGATGATGACTTCAGAGCTTAATTTTATTGGACCAAACGACATATCTCTTGGTAATGATGGTATTGCTTTTAACCCTTTGTAGTCCATCACACCAATTCCAACGGTTATCAAAATTCCAGAAAGTACAGCGGCAGGAATCTTTGAAGCGATAGGGCCTAATGCCAATAAAATAAACAACAGCATTATGCCGGCAATCATTCCAGAAAGTTTTGTTTTCCCTCCAGAGTTTATATTTACAACCGTTCTGATGGTGGCTCCAGCACCCGGAATTCCACCAAAAATAGACGCAATACTATTTCCAATTCCCTGACCAATAAGCTCTTTGTTTGGATTGTGTTTTGTTTTGGTCATATTGTCCGCCACAATACTTGTTAGCAATGAATCGATTGCCCCTAATACCGCGAGTGTAAACCCTGTGAAAATATAGGGCGTAATGGTTGTTAATTTAAACGTCGTAAAAATTTCATATTGAAGAACGGGCAACCCGCTAGGAATTTCTTCGATAGGCTTATAGTGTAATCCAAGCCCTACAGCGATTCCAGACATGACGATTAAAGCGACAAGCGTGCTGGGTACGACATTGGTAATGCGTTTAAATCCATAAATTATAAGAATAGTTCCTAAAGCTAGCAGCAGTTCTAGCCAGTTGATGTTTTGAAGTGCTCTTGGCATTAGTTTTAAAGCCCCAATTGTCCCTGAGGCTTCCTTAGAAGCTAAGATTTCAGATTCTTTTTGGATATCATCTTCCTTGATTAAAGAAGCGCGATTAATGGTTTCTTGAAAGTTTTCCAAGACCAATATTCCCTCGCCAGCCTCATCTTTTAAAATATTTTCAAGAATTACCTCTTCGGCTTGTGCTCTGAATTGATTCACAAATTGTTCATCTTCTTTTGGGCTATACCCAAGTGAAGGAAAGATTTGTGTTAGTAAAATAATAACACCAATTGCAGTCATAAACCCTGACACTACAGGGTAAGGAATGTATTTAATATACTTTCCTAGGCCCAAAATTCCGAGCCCAATCTGAGAAAGCCCCGCAATTAAAAATACGGTTAATATGGCAGGTAGTGCAATTGATAAGTCGCCATCATTAGCTGCTATAATTCCAGATATCACTACCATACTTACGGCGGTCATTGGAGCTGTGGGACCTGATATTTGAGTATTGGTTCCTCCAAAAAGAGCGGCAAAAAAACTGATAAAAATAGCGCCGTATAGACCCGCGCTAGGTCCTAGCCCAGAGGAGACCCCAAAAGCCAAAGCTAGGGGTAATGCGACGACCCCAGCGGTGATTCCACCAAAGGCATCGCCTTTTACCTTTGAAAAAAATTGTTTCATTGTGTTGATATTAGATTATAAATTACGAAGAGAAGCTCTTTGTTTGTAAACTCGGAATGGAATTTAAATATAATCCGGAGGGGGTGAAATGGTTTCTAAATAAATTTTAAGGGGTGTCTTGCTATAAAACAGAAATGACACGTATTGATCCCTTGGGAGTGGGTTTGCATTCAGGGGATGCGTTGTGTTAAAAACAAGTTCTGTAAACTCTTTAACATCTTCGATGTCTTTTGTTTCGGGCTCTTGTTCTAATGGAACAACAACCGTTGCTAATTCGCTGTTTGAACGTAAAAGCAAAAGTGTAGGCCCCACTATGTTAAGTAGAAAAAAAAGAGAGAACAAAGGAGCGATATGTTTTATGACGACCACTGTATTTTTATTGATTATTGTAAAGATAGAATAAAAAATGACATTAATTTTTAAATAAATTAAAGTGCTTTTAATTCAGATCGCGTCATCCATCCAGTTTTGCCATTTAGCAACTTTATTTTTAGCCAGTCGTCGTTATAATCTTCAATCACCAAAACCTTGGTGCCTTCGTGTAGTGTAAACGAGGTCTCAGACCTTAGGTTTGGTTCCGATTTGACTTCTGCTTCTTTAACAAAAACAATTGCCGGATGTGTATTATTATCAAGACTGTCTTTTTTGAATAACAACCCTAAAGATATAAATAGAACGATTAAAACACCACAGCTTGAAATAAAAAACAGGCGTTTTTTGGTTTCTGAGTAGGACAGGTAATACCCTAAAAATAAAATAACAAAAAGGAAAGACAAGCCAACACACCGAGTTGCCCAACCATCCACACTTAAGCGATTGAGAGTTTTGTTTAGCAATTTTGAAACGCCACTTTCGGGAACCTCTTGTATGGCGTCAATTGTCATTTTTTGTGCATACCCTAAGTTGTTTAAAATATCAGAATCATTTGGAGATAACTGAAGTGCCTTTTCATAATAAAAGATACTCGGTCCAATTTCATTTAATTTATAATAACAATTGGCAAGATTAAAATACAGTTCTGCAGAATGCTGATTGGACGCTAAGATCGAGTCATACCGCACGATGGCTTCTTTATAATAGCCTGAATTATAGAGGTCATTTGCTTGCTTAAACGACTCTGTGTTTTGAGAAAAACCAACCAAACACAGCAACCAAAAAATAAGAAACTTCTTCATCTGTTTAATTTAATTGTTTATCTAAATCATTAATAACCCCTGCTGCCTTTTTGTAATCATTTTGCATGTCAACTGTTGAAAGCGGCGTGTATCGTGCAAGTTCACATGAAGTTAGAAGAGAAATAAATCCTTCTAAGGTTGCACTGTTTATGTTTTTATTGCCCAGCAACTCCTCAATTTTTTCTTTATTAAACTCGCTGGTTTCTAAGCGTAATTTTGATTTTAAATAATTGTGAAGTGCGCGCTCAAGTGCATTATAAAACTGTTCTTTTTGACCGAGGGATTTTTTTGCGTTACTTAAATATTTACGAGCCAATCGACTTGTGTTTCGTATTTTATTTCCAGTCACATCCAAAGCACGTGTCGTTCGGCGTTTAACCACAAAAATTATAAATGGAATAAATAGGAATGGACCTAATAATAAGATCCAAAACAAGTTGGAATTAAAAAAGGGCTCTGAAACAATTGGTTGTAAGCGAGTGCTTGTTTTGAAGGAGCTAAAGGAATTTAAATTTGTAGGGATGATATTTTCTGTAAGGCCTCCAGGAGTGCTGTTTGTGCTTCCTGCACTTTGAGGCCCTTCACTAACTTCAATAACAAGGCGTTCTGAGGTTAGTGTTTTATATTCCTTTGTTTTTAAATCAAAATAAGAAAAGGATACTTTTGGAATTGGATAACTTCCTTGAAAATTTGGCACGACTGTATAGCTGTCGCTAATTGTTCCTTGCATCCCCGAAGTTCTTGTATTTACTTTTTCGGAGTGTTCTGGCTCATAAACTTCCAGCGCACTTGGAAGTGTAGGTTTTGGAAGTCTAAAGAGCTTTAAATTGCCCTTTCCTGACACACTCACTTTTAATTCAAGTGCCTCGGTAGCTTTCAAAGATTCTTTATTGGTGGTCACTTTAAAGTCAAAAGATCCTACTGCACCAGAAAAATTCTCTGGTTTTCCATTTTCAGGAAGGGGTTTTACATTAATAACTCTATTTCTGCTAGCAACGGTTCTGTTGACGGTACTCATAAAACTTCTACCAAAAACGTCACGTTTATTTGAGGGAACTTCAACAGTGATATCAAGAGATAGCGGTTCAATGGTTAGTTTTCCTGTTTTTTGAGGATATAAAACGGTTTTTCTCAGGATAACGTAGCGGTAATCTTCTCCATTATATGTGCCTTGCTTAATGTCGATTCCTTTAACATCAATGTTTTGACTCCAAAAGTCATTGTATCTTGGATTGTCTATTTCTCGCCAGTTTCGAACCCCAGTATTTTGAGCGACATAGAGCTTGTAAACCACAGTAATCGCTTCGTTTAAATACGGGTTTCCATTTGAAATTTCAGCGACCAAGTGAATTTTTTCTGATGCAATATAATTAGGATCATTGGGGTCTTTAGGTTTATCAATCGCAGCAGTGACAGTTATTTTTACCGGGAGTGTTTTGTAGGTTTTTCCTTCAATTTCAATGGTTGCCTGCCCAATAGTAAATTCACCGCGTTTTTTTGGAGCCAAAAAATAACTATAGCTTTTTGAAAATGAACGGACTCCATTGATCCATGAATTATTGATGGACTGACTCGGTCCCCCAACCACAGTAAAGTTTTCAAAACTCGGCGGTTCAAAATTATCACCATCTGTGTTCATTGTAAAATCAACTCGAAGACGCTCATTAATCCCGAGTTGTTTTTTACTCACTTTCGCATCAAAGGATACCTCCTGCGCCGAAAGGAGTCCCGAAATAAAAAATGTAAGTAAAAGTATGTTCCGTTTCATTCTCTACCAGTCTTTTTCTGTTTTAACTTTGACCCCTTTTGTTTTAGAGGCATTCATTTTTTCTTGTACTTTTTTCTCTTCATTATTCATCGCTTCAAGTAAATTTTTTACTTGTTGTGGTGATAGTTTTCCAGGCTGTTGTTGCGGCTTTCCTTTGTCGTCTTTTGGGTTTTTGTTTTTCTGATCATCTTTGTCGTCTTTGGGTTTTCCGTCCTTATCTTCCTTATCGTCTCCTTCGTTTTTATCTTCTTCGTCCCCTTTATCTTTGTTTTTTTCGTCTTTATCTTGTTTTTCGTTGCTGTCGTCTTTCTCGTCTTTGTTCTCGTCCTTATCCTTGTCTTTATCTTCGTCATTACCATCGCCATCGCCATCACCTTGTTCTTTTGCACACTCTTGAGCGAGGGCTAAGTTATACCGAGTTTCATCGTCCGAAGGATTGTTTCTTAGTGCATTTTTAAAAGCTGAAACCGCTTCTTTGCACTGTTTCTTTTGCATCAAAATATTTCCAATATTATGATAAGCCTTGTGTTTTTCAGCCTTTGAACTGCTGTTTTCTACAGCCTCCAAATGGCGCAACAGAGCTTCGTCATAAAGTTCAGAATTGTAATAGGCATTTCCTAAGTTAAAGGAACCAGCGACGTTGTTTTGTTTTGTGGATACCGCTAAACGGTATTTTTTTTCAGCCTCTATAAAATCTTCCCCAACGATTGAATTCCCCTCAAAGACATACGCATTAGATTCAATTAATTTGGGGTCTATTTCTTGTGCTGTGCCTACAAACAGGGTCATAAAAAACAATAAAGTAACGTATGAATATCTAATGGATATAAATGGGTTGTTTTCAATCCCCAGAGTTTTAAGTATGTTATTTAAGTAAATCATAGGTTTTCGTTAAATAAATTTAAGCGTTTTAACCAAGCTGTTTTTCGCTCTAAAAATAAAATGTCTAATATTAGAAAGAACAATCCTAACCCTAAAAACCATTGAAACTGATCTTTGTATTCTGCAAATTCTTTAGCTTCAAATTCTTTTTTGTCCATCTTATTCAAAATATTGTGAATTTGTTCTACTACTTCGGCGGTAGAATTCCCTGCTATATAAGCGCCTTTGGTTTCTTCTGCGATTAACTTTAAGGTTTCCGAATTAAGTTTTGTAATAACAGTCTCATTGTTTTTATCTTTTTTATAACTCATAACCACCCCATTTCTTTTGAGAGGGATTGGTCCTCCTTTTTCACTTCCCACTCCAATGGTGTATATTTTGATGCCCTCCTCCGAAGCAGCTTCTGCCACCTCCACACTGAGGTCGTTGTGATCCTCTCCATCAGAAATGATGACTAAAACTCTATTGGTTTGTTCTTCATCATCAAAGTAATTTCGCGACAGCTGAATGGCGTCATCAATAGCTGTTCCTTGTGAGGAAAGCATATCCGTGTTCATGCTTTGTAAAAACATTTTTGCCGTACCATAATCTGTTGTAATCGGCAGTTGTGGAAATGCTTTACCAGCGTAGGCAATAATTCCGATGCGATCGCTTGTCAAATTATTTATAATTTGTGTCACAAGTTGTTTGGATTTTTCCAATCGATTGGGTGCCACATCTTCGGCGAGCATACTTTTTGATACGTCAATAGCAAAAACAATATCAACTCCCTCACGTTTAACAGTCTCAAGTTTTGTGCCAATTTTTGGATTAACCAAAGCAACCACAAAACAACTTATTGAAAGCGATAATACACAAAATTTTAGTACCGATTTAAACACAGACTGATCTGGACTTAGCCGTTTCAAGGCACTTGTGTTTCCAAATTTTTTCTGGACGCGTTTTTTCCAGAGAAGTGTCCACAAAAACACGACCAACATCACAGGGATGATGAGCAGCAACCAAAACCATATTTTTTCTTCTAATTGATACATCTAAACAAAACTTCTAAATAGTGTAAATCGCAACAAAAACTCAAACAACAACAACCCAAGGGCGATCCAAATTAAAGGTCTAAACTTCTCTTCATAATTGTAAAACTTGAATTCTTCTACTTCCGTTTTTTCGAGCTTATCAATCTCTTTATAAATTTCCATTAATTTACGATTGTTGTTTGCTCTAAAATATCTCCCTCCAGTGACCTCCGCAATTTCTTTTAAGAGCTCTTCATCGATTTCCACTTGAATTTTCCCATATTGAAATTGGCCATTTCGAATGGCAATTGGTGACAACGCCATGCCGTTGGTTCCCAACCCGATGGTGTATGTTTTAATACCATATTCTACCGCTAATTCGCTTGCTGTTTGAGGGTCTATAAATCCAGCATTATTAACGCCGTCCGTCAAAAGAATAATAATTTTACTTTTTGCCTTGCTGTCTTTAATGCGGTTCACGGCAGTTGCGAGTCCCATCCCGATGGCAGTTCCGCCTGTGATCACTGTGTTGTATTTTATATTTCTTAACGATTGAAGTACAATACTTTTATCGCTTGTAATGGGGGTTTTTGTATAGCTTTCCCCAGCATATTCTACAAGTCCTATTCGGTCATTTGGACGTCCTTTGATAAAATCAGCGGCTACGTTTTTTAGGGCCTCAAGCCGGTTTGGCTTTAGGTCTTTTGCCAACATACTCGCTGAAACATCAATGGCCATCACAATATCAATTCCACGAGTTGTTTTTGTTTTGGAAGACACATCAACCGTTTGAGGGCGGGCAAGTGCCAAAATAACCAAAATAATTGCTGCCAATCTGAAAACAAATAATGAATGTTTGAGCGTACTCCATATTGTATTTTTTTGAAAGCCTTTTACGCTTGAAATGCTCAATTGAGCAGTCTGTTTTTTGTGTTTAAACACATACCAAAATACCAAGCAAGGCACCACAAGGAGCAGCCATAAAAATTCTTTTTGAGTAAAATCGATTCCGTCAAACATTACTTGTCGTCTTTTGTGAGTTTAATGAGTTCGATAGAATTTAATATACGTTCGACAATTTGGTCGGCATATACATCCTCCTCTTTCCAAGTTAAAATAACTTGTTGTAATAAACTTGGTGTCGAAAATCCTAAAACAATATAGGCACCCTTTACGAGTTTGCCCTCTACAAGAAATTCTGCGGTTCCAAACGTTTTGAGCCCTTCCTGTCCATTGGGGGTTATAAACTGTTCGTTGCGTGTTATAATATTTTTAGTGCCGTTTTTTTCAAAACGGTCTAAGACCCCTTCCGCCGCATTTATAAGATCAATTTGAACCTCTTTTTGTTTACCTTCATCGTCGGTTTCTAGCGCATATTTTGAGCTGTTTATAACCACATCAATTGGTGTGTCGGTTCCAGCGTATGAAAAAGCCACCGTTTGAACCTTGCCCTTCATGTCCTCTGGAAGCTCTACGATTTGACGCTGCAAAACTTCAGGTGTTGAAATGGTGATTCCAGGAGCACCATATTCGCTTGTCACCCAAGGCGTTTTTTCTAATAAAAGTTTACTAGGGTTTCTAAGCACGGTGTCTTTGACTTCTGTGAATCCAGATCGGATTACAAGTCCAATCATTGCAATAAAAAACACACCTAAAATGGCAGCAGTAATTTGTGTAATTTTTTTGCGTTTTTGTTTTCGGGCGAGCTCCTCGCGGTAGACTAAATCTTTTAACAACTCTTCTTCGGTAGGCTCAGGAAGCCCTTCTTTTACACGGTCAATTTCGAGATCGATAGTGTTTTTATCGAGTTTTGCAAGTTGATAATCAGGTTTTGATTTAGCAAATTTTACCAAATCGGCACGTTTCAAAATAGTTTCAATATTCTGAATGGTTTCTTTACTTAACTTAATTTGATTGGCGGCTTCAAGTGTTTTTAGGCGGAATATCAATTCGTCTGTTGTACTTTCTAACGATTGTTCGTACACTTTTTCATCTAGATACTGTCTTAAGATTAAGGTCAAATCCGAGTAATATGTTTTAATTTCTTCATTTTCAAAGTACCGTTCTTCATCTAATTTTTCAAGCGCTAGTTTGGCGCGTTCATAAGGTTTTAGTGCTGCAATTTTTTCTGCTTCGGTCATGGGTTTTTTTCGCCATATAAACCAGTATAAAACCCATCCAACTCCTAGTATGGCGAGTAAGATCAACCCAAGAGTACTCCAAATTTTAGAAGGGTTTTTATCAACTTCGATAAGCGGTTTAATGTCAAACAGCTTTTGCTTGGTGGTATCTACTGCAACTGGATTTACCTGAACTTGTAAAGAATCGGTGAAAAAAATGGCATCTCCAACCCTAATTTTTTGTTTTGGAATGGTATAGACTCCTGAGTCAAATTGAGTCAATCCGTAGGTTTTTGTGAGTTGATAATAACCCTCTTTTTTGGTGGTGTCAATTGAATAACTGTTGATCATTTCAAGTGGTTGAAATGTTTGTTCTTCAGAGAACACCACAAGCGTGGTAGAATCGGTTTTCACCTGGATTTTATAAAACAACTCGGCTCCAATTTTTATGGCGGTTGAATCGATACTAGACGTTACTTGACCATAGCCTATTAGTGAAATAAGCACACAGAGAAGACTCAAAAGAGTGTTTTGAGAGGAACGCTGTTTTATGGTTCTATCTGTTTTCATGTGCTATTTATCCACGTTGTTTAAAATATCCTAATAATTTTTTCACATAGCTTTCATCGATTCTGCAACCGAGTGCCCCAGCCCCCGATTTTTTAAAACTATCAGAAAAATAATGAAGCTTGTTTTGATAGTTTGTTTGGTAGTTTTTACGCACTGTTTTTGAGGCGGTATTCACTAAAAAGGTGGCGCCAGTTTCCTGATCTTCCATTTGCACCATTCCTAAATTTGGAATTTCAGCTTCGTATTTGTCATAAATTCTGATTCCTGTGATGTCGTGTTTTCCTGAGGCAATTTTCAAGTTGTGTTGATAGTCATCAGACATGAAATCAGAAAGTAAAAAGACAATAGCTTTCTTTTTCATCACATTTGACAAAAACTTTAGAGCTTCTGCAATATCTGTGAGCTTACTTTTAGGTTCAAACTCAATGAGCTCTCTAATAATTCTCAACACATGAGAACGTCCTTTTTTTGGAGGGATGTATAATTCAATTCCATCGGAAAACAAAATCAACCCGATTTTATCATTGTTTTGTGTTGCTGAAAAGGCTAAGGTTGCGGCAATTTCAGTAACAATTTCATTTTTAAACTGTGGTTCGGTACCAAACAATTTGGACCCCGATACGTCAACCATTAACATCATTGTCAGTTCCCGCTCTTCTTCAAATACTTTAATATGTGGTTCGTTGCAGCGGGCCGTAACGTTCCAATCAATGTTTCGAACATCATCCCCATATTGATACGGTCTCACTTCAGAAAAGGTCATTCCACGACCCTTGAAGGTTGAGTGATATTCACCTCCAAACACATGGTCGGACAACCGCCGTGTTTTGATTTCTATTTTTCTAACTTTTTTTAGTAATTCCTTGGTATCCATTTGATAAGTGTGCTGTTGGGTGTGTATGATTTATAAATCTCACAAAAAGTCACTACGAATTAAGGCACCTCAATAACATTAACAATTTTACTAATAATATCTTCTGAAGTTACGTTTTCCGCTTCTGCTTCATATGTAATTCCGATACGGTGGCGCAATACGTCATAGACGACAGCACGAACGTCTTCTGGAATCACATATCCACGGCGTTTAATGAAAGCATAGCACTTTGCTGCGGTTGCTAGATTGATACTTCCTCTAGGAGACGCTCCAAAAGAAATTAAAGGTTTTAGTTCTGCCAAGCGGTATTTTTCTGGATATCGCGTTGCAAAAACGATGTCTAAAATATATTTTTCAATTTTTTCATCCATATAAACCTCTCTAACGGCTGCTTGTGCACTCAAAATTTGCTTTACCGTTACAACGGGTTTAATTTTTTCAAAAGCCCCTTTTAAATTGGCACGAACAATATGTTGTTCGTCTTCAATTTTTGGATAATCAATGATTGTTTTTAACATGAAACGATCCACCTGAGCTTCAGGAAGCGGGTAAGTTCCTTCTTGTTCTACTGGATTTTGAGTTGCCATGACAAGAAAGGGTTTGTCCAAAACAAAGGATTCATCGCCAATAGTAACTTGTTTTTCTTGCATTGCCTCTAGGAGTGCCGATTGTACTTTGGCAGGCGCACGGTTGATTTCATCAGCCAGAACAAAGTTTGCAAAAATTGGTCCCTTTTTGATTGTAAAATCATTGGCTTTGATGTTGTAAATCATGGTTCCAATAACATCGGCAGGCAAGAGGTCTGGGGTGAATTGAATCCGACTAAAACTACCTGCAACCGCTTGTGATAAGGTATTAATAGCAAGTGTTTTAGCCAAACCAGGAACCCCTTCTAACAGAATATGACCCTGACCTAAAAGTCCAATGAGTAAACGTTCAACCATGTGTTTTTGTCCGACAATCACTTTGCCCATTTCGAGCGTGAGCAAGTCCACAAAAGCACTTTCTTTTTCAATTTTTTTATTTATTGACGCAATGTCAACAGCAGTGTTATTTTCTTCCATTTTGATAATTTATGTAATTTTATTTGGGCTATTTTTTATTGGTTACGCAATTTGTTAAAATAATTCCGTTCTCCTTGTTAATAATTGGTTAAAACTTAAAGTTGTTTTAGGGCATAATAAACGATTGTTTGTTAATTTTAGACTCCAATTCACAAGAATGAATAAAAGTCACTTTTCAAAAATTATTGCCGGAACCATGTCTTGGGGTGTTTGGGGAAAAAATTTCAACCCAAACGAGATGCAACGCATTATTGAAACGACGGTCGATTTAGGGATCAGTTCTTTTGACCATGCCGATATTTATGGCGGCTATACTACAGAATCTGCTTTTGGAATGGCGTTTTCCAAGACAGGGATATCGAGATCAAGCGTTCAGTTTATTACTAAGTGTGGGATTCAGTTGGTAACACCAAACCGTTCAAACGAAATCAAACATTACGATTGTTCAAAAGCATACATTATGTCTTCTGCAGAGGCCTCTCTCAAGTATTTACAAACAGACTATATAGATGTCTTTTGATTCATCGTCCCAGCCCATTAATGGATCCTTATGAGGTTATGGAGGCGGTTGAACAGTTAAAAAAAGAAGGAAAAATGATTCATTTTGGAGTGTCCAATTTTACACCTTCACAAGTGAATCTTATTGCAAGTGAAGTGGCTATTGCAGTGAATCAAATTGAGTTTTCTGCTGTGCAGTGTCAGGCACTTTTTGACGGACGTTTGGATCAGATGTTAACACAAAAAATGACGCCGATGGCATGGGCACCTTTAGGCGCCATTTTTAGCGAGGAAACCACACCTCAAAAAAAACGTATTTTAGACCAACTCGAGAGTTTAGCCGCTACGTATAGCGCTATGCCAGAACAGTTAATGTTGGCTTGGATCTTACAACACCCTTCGGGGATTCACCCTGTGATTGGCAGTACAAATTTAGAACGTATCAAAGCGGCTTCGAAAGCCGTATCGATACATTTGTCAACCCAAGATTGGTTTAAAATACTGGAAGCAAGCCAAGGACATAAGGTTCCCTAAAAGATTTAAAAATGATTAATAAACGACTGCTTATCAAAAATCTACTTGCGCATAATGACGAAAATAGTTTTTATGATAAAAAGTTAAAAATTAACATCAGTAGCAAGGAGGGTAAGGCGAAGTTTCTGAAACACATTTGTGCCTTATCCAATAGCAACCCAAATAACAATTCGTACATCGTGATTGGAGTGGACGATCAGTACAGCCACATTATTGGGGTTGATTTTTTTGACGACAGTAAAATTCAAAATTTAGTAAACGCCTACCTAAGTCACCCACCAATTATTCAGTACGAAAACATTCCGTTTCCTCATTTAGACGACGATAAAGTGGTGGGGTTGGTGACCATTCGCCCAAAAGAATCCCAAGAAATTACGTCGCTTCGAAAAAATATTTGGAAATATTATGGAGGAAATGTATTTTTTAGAGACGGCAGTATGAGTGTGCCCAAGGTGTTTGATATAGAATTGACGGATTCCAATTCTGAAATTGTGGCGTCTATTGAGTCCCATTCCCGAAATAATATTGAATATACGTTGGACGGAGTGTTTGATTTTATGGCACAACGCAAAGACTACAACCCAACTTATAAGGTTTTTAAAGAATATTTTGTGATGTGTTGGTCTGGTCAAAAAAAGAAAATCAAAACACAAACATTTTATTCGCGGGTGGATATTGAGTTGATTAATGAGCAAGTGCGTTTGTTTTATTCCACTTTGGATGCTGTAGAACTTTCTTACGACAACGATTCTTTTAAAATTATTGAGTATGTGAATTTGGGTTTGAATGGCAAAAACACCTATTATCAGTTGGAGGAAACGGTCATTACTTTTGGGAATAATGCCATTTACAGCATTGATTCAAAATTGTTGTTTGAGCCACCTCAGTACGACAAAAAAATTCTCCACCATATTTTTAATACGAATAATGTGCTTATGGATAGACTTAAGCAAGGGATGAAGCTATCAGCTGCACAGCTCAAAGATTTAAAAAATGTTCCTGCGACTTATCTAATCTGTTATTTTAATGGTTTTAAAGCTGCGCTCACACAACTTCAAGCCGCAAAGCCCTTGTTTTATGAACACAGCGAAGAAGTATATGCGCTCTACAAAGAAAGTATGCGAATTTTAAGAAAGGCAAAGTATAGTTAGGTAAGGCACTATCTTCCACCCTTTAACACATCTTGCCAATCCAATAATTTTTTCCATTCACCATCGTATGCCATACGGGCTTGTTTTGGCCATGTTCCTGGAACATGTATTTTATAGGCGTCTCCACCACTGTCTAAAATTGTTTGGCACTCTGCAACACTACAATCCGCTAAAGATTTCCAACTTCTAATACCATTGTTGTGAAATAGTTGTTGAATTTTTGGACCAATTCCCTCAATAATTGTTAGGTCATTTTCCTTAATGGACTTCCCAAACACACTTTTAGCTAGGGCTGCATTAAATCGTGTACCCTCATCTGTTTCTGTAATAGAGGTTTTAGCTGTTATTTTTTGGTTCCTACAAGCTGTTAATTCAGCTTGGAGGCGTTCAATCTTTGTTTGATAGCTGTCACAATTATAACAGACTCTCCGACTGTTAAACAAGCGGCCAAGGTATCCAAATAAGGCACATAAGAGTCCAACGATTAGGGGAATTAACATATACCAGTTCATAGTTTTGATTTTTATTTAATTAATAATTACTTGTGTTCGTCTGTTTTTCGCTTTTCCGGCAGCAGTATTATTGGTCGCAATTGGGCGAATTCTCCTTTCGATATGGTTTTGATTTTGGAACTACTTATGTTCAACTTTAATAATTGACTTTTTGTAAAATCGGCACGACGCTGTCCAAGTTTCAAATTGAATTGATCTGAGCCATCGCTATCACAATGTCCAACAATTGTACAAGAATTTTCTTCATCCGAGTTGAGGTAATTAACTAACGCCTCAATAAATTCTTTTTTAAAAGCCACGTTTGATGTTTTGTGTTTCCCAAAGTCAAAAGTCATTAATGTAGGAGATTTTAACAGCTCTTTTTTTAGAAGACTCTGTTCGGACAAGTTTTCGTCAATTAAAAGAACAAAAGGACCATGTAAAACCCCATTATCATCTTGATTTAAACTATCACTGATTTTTTCAGAAGTAATAATTTTATCAGCAGAAATACCCCATGAGCTTAGTTGTGTTTTAACGGCATCGGCACGAGCTAAACCTAGGTTTTTAAAAGTCGATGTATTTGACTCTTCTTCTTCAAAAAGGCCTATTACTTTTAAAATTTTTGAGGGGTTTAGAGCCATGTGGTTTTTTAATTTTTCGACGGAGTCTTTTAATAATTCAGGAATAGGCATCAAAATGGTATGTCCTGAGTAGTTAAAGTTAAAGTTTTCATTAGCCCTGATGTCAAGGTCCGCTCCAGATATTGAAAAGGGATTTAAGCTTTTAGACCCATTGGAGGTATTTGAAATGGTTGATTGCTTGTTGTTTGTTGTGTTTTGACAAGAATTGCTACAGAAGTAATAATAAAGGATAGACCCAATAATAATGGTGAATAAAATTCCCAGTAAATAAACGGTTTTTTTGCTCATGTGATTCGGTTTTTATAGAGCACACTCAACAACAAATTATCGTGTGTGTTTTATTTGGACACAAACAAACAAAAAAAGTCACAACCAAGGGTTGTGACTTTATAGTCTTGCAAGTACCAGATGCTCAAAGCCGAGAGGCTATGAACTATATAATTTTTCAACTATCTTTTCAATTCATACTTTAATACAGACTGTTTATTATTAGCCAAAGGCTTAGTTCCTTTATTCTGATGAAATGAACTTGTAAACGATCCCAGCCAAAACTGCACCCACAATTGGAGCAACCCAAAACAACCACAATTGACCCATTGCATTTGCTTCAGCAAAAATTGCTACTGCAGTGCTTCTTGCTGGGTTTACAGAGGTATTTGTTACAGGAATACTAATCAGGTGTATTAAAGTTAAAGCCAAACCGATTGTCATCCCACCAAAACCTGGGGAAGCATTTTTATGAGTTGCTCCAAGAATTACTATTAAGAACATAAATGTCATAACGATTTCTGTTACCAAAGCTCCTATCATTCCAAAGTTTACTCCATACACATTTGCATCATAAAAGTTTGTTGCAAATGCACCTGGTTCTGAACCAATTCCAGAAAAACCAACGGAGCTGCTTACTATTAAATATAAAATTGCTGCTCCCAAAGCCCCCCCTAATACTTGAGAACCAATGTATGGCAGTAAATCTTTCTTGTCAAACCTTCCTCCAATCCATAGGCCTACAGATACAGCTGGATTAAAGTGACCTCCAGAAATATGTCCTAAGGCATAGGCTCCTGTTAATACTGTAAGTCCAAAAGCAAGAGAAACTCCAACAAGTCCTATTCCTACATTAGAAACTCCCGATGCGATAACGGCGCTTCCACATCCTCCTAGCACCAGCCACATTGTGCCGATAAATTCTGCTACTAATTTTTTCATAATTTTCTATTTAGGGTTAATTGTTTATAAACGTGTATTATTTTAATAATGTCTAACGTGAAACAACCGCAGACTTGCGTTTATTTCGGTACTATATACCATTTGACCCCAAAATAAAAAAAAAGTCACAACCAAGGGTTGTGACTTTTTAGTCCTGTAAGCTAAAAACAGCTTATAAATCGAATTTAATTCCTTGTGCCAAGGGCAATTCATCCGAATAATTAATGGTGTTTGTTTGGCGTCTCATGTACACTTTCCAAGCATCTGAGCCCGACTCACGTCCACCCCCTGTTTCTTTTTCACCACCAAAAGCACCGCCAATTTCGGCACCAGAAGTTCCAATATTCACATTCGCAATACCACAATCGGATCCGGCATAAGACAAGAATTTTTCGGCTTCTTTCAGCTCGTTGGTCATAATCGCAGATGACAAGCCTTGCGCAACTCCGTTTTGTATTTGGATGGCGTTTTCTACGTCCCCAGAATATTTCATTAAGTATAAAATCGGTGCAAAGGTTTCGTGTTGCACAATTTCAAAATGGTTTTCAGCCTCAATAATGGCAGGTTTTACATAGCAGCCACTTTCATAGCCTTCGCCCTCTAAAACACCGCCATCGACCAACACAGTACCGCCTTCGGCTTTTGCTTTTTCAATAGCTGCTAAATAGGTGTTTACAGAATCGTGATCGATTAAAGGTCCAATATGATTTTTTTCATCCAAAGGATTTCCAATGGTCAATTGTCCATAAGCGCCCACAATTGCATCTCTTACTTTATCATATACAGACTCGTGAATAATGAGTCGGCGAGTCGAAGTACAACGCTGACCACAGGTACCTACAGCTCCAAATACAGCGCCAGGCACAACCACTTTTAAATCTGCTGTTGGAGCAATAATAATGGCATTGTTGCCCCCTAACTCTAGGAGCGATTTTCCAAAACGCTTAGCAACAGTAGCCCCAACAATTCTCCCCATTCTGGTAGAGCCCGTTGCAGATACTAAAGGGATTCTGGTATCGGTAGTCATCAGTTCTCCAACGTTATAATCGCCATTGATAATACATGAAATTCCTTCTGGCAAGTTGTTTTGTTTTAAAATTTCGGCAATAATATTTTGACAGGCAATAGCACACAGAGGTGCTTTTTCAGAGCCTTTCCATACACAGACATCGCCGCAAACCCACGCCAGTGCCGTATTCCACGCCCATACAGCAACAGGAAAATTAAACGCCGAAATAATCCCCACCACGCCAATCGGGTGCCATTGCTCACGCATGACATGACCAGGACGCTCTGAAGGAATCGTTTGTCCGTTCAATTGTCGCGACAACCCTACCGCAAAATCACAGATGTCAATCATTTCTTGAACTTCACCGTAGCCTTCTTGCAAAGACTTTCCCATTTCATAAGACACTAATTTTCCAAGGGGCTCTTTTAAATCTCTTAGTTTATTTCCAAATTGACGTACAATTTCGCCACGCTGAGGTGCAGGCATTGCTCGCCACTTAGGAAACGCTGCTGTTGCTGCTGCCATTACCGCCTCATAATCTTCTTTAGAAGTGCAAATGACACTCCCAATTTTCTTGCCATCGACAGGAGAATAACTATCGATACTAACGCCGTTAGAAAAACTATTTGTACCCGTGGACGTTCCTAAATTTATAGCTTTTACACCAAGAGCATCCAGTGCTTCTTGAATTTTAAAATCACTTGAGTTTGTGTTCATTTGTATGGTTTTTAAAATCGACTTAAGTTGCGAATATAATAATTTTACACGCATTTTAATGCTAATTACGCAATCACTTCCAATCGCAAAAAGGGGTATTGCTGAGGTTGGAATTGTAATATTTTGTCGTTCCAGTTACTTCTTCCCCAAGCCAATCGGGTTTGGAGAATGTTTCATCCTCCGAACCAAGTTCAATCTCAGCCACAACCAAGCCTTTGTTGGCACCTAAAAATTCATCCACTTCAAACAAATGAGCCCCCACAGGAACTTCATAACGAGTTTTGCTAATAATGGTTTTTTCACAATGTTTTAGAAGTGCTTCTGCCTCTGTTTTAGAAAGTTCTTTTTCCCATTCAAATCGACTCAGTCCACTTTCATTGCTTTTTCCTTTTACAGTGATAAATGCTGTTTGATCTGTGAGTCGAATTCTGACCGATCGTTCGGGGTCGGAATTTAGATAGCCTTGAGTAATCGTAATGACTGAAGATGCTTTTGCGCGATAGTCGTTTGAGTTTACCAAAAATTTACGTTCGATTTCAATCATAAAAAAAGAGATAGCAATTAGAAAGTCTAAATTTACAGTAAGTCAGACGATTTATCGATACAAATAAGTAAACAACCGGTTAAATTTTTAGATATCGCTAAAAAATATTGAACATTTTATCTGCTTTGCTAAGATTTCGCCTTGAGAAGCCAGTCAATATATAAAAATTCGTAAAAATTCCAGTTTTATAGATGAGAATTGATGATGCTTTAGTAATTTTGAGGCCAAATAAATGAATTGAATTAATGTCTACACAACCAAAAATCACCAGGTTCAACCAAAATGTATTATCAAAATATCAAATATACAACAGTATATTTATGACTTTACCGTTTGATTCCATTACCAAAACAGGTGCTTTACTGCCACTTTTTTTTGAAACCTGTCAAAAGGGATTTGCTAACAATGAAGACCCAACGACTATCGTTAATTCATTTTTTAAAAAATACCAAGCAAGGCGTACCCCAAAAAGTCAGATCAATTTATTGTTTCGTTTCATACAGTATATAGAGCGTCAAGTGGTGTTATTTGATGCCATCGAAGATGCGGCATTTCCTATTGTAAACAACATGGACGGAATAGGAACTCTGCGAAGCTTAAAAGAAGTAGCGACATCTGAAAATAAATTAGAAAAGCTTCAAAAATGCTTAGAAGAATTTAAAGTACGTATTGTGTTAACAGCACACCCCACGCAATTTTACCCAGGTTCTGTATTGGGAATCATCACAGATTTGACAGAAGCCATTCGCGAAAATGATTTGTTTCGTATCAACGAACTTTTAGCACAACTTGGAAAAACGCCATTCTTTAAACAATCCAAACCCACGCCTTACGATGAGGCGGTGAGTTTAATTTGGTATTTAGAGCATGTATTCTACAAGTCTTTTGGGACAGTTTATGATTACATCCAACAAAATATTTTTAATGGTAAGCATATTGATAATGATATTATTAATATTGGGTTTTGGCCAGGAGGCGACAGAGACGGGAACCCGTTTGTAACTCCAGAAATTACGCTCAAGGTAGCTGCGAGACTTCGTGAAACCATCATAAAAAATTATTATCGTGACCTCCGCAAGCTTAAAAGAAAATTGTCTTTTGCGGGAGTCGAAGATCGCGTAATAGTATTAGAGGCAGAGCTCTATAAGATTATCACCAATAAAAAATCGACCTTAACTTTAGAGCATTTAACAACAGAGTTAAAGGCTATTAAATCGATTGTTGTTGAAAAACACCAATCTCTTTATGCCTCTGAAGTGAACAGTCTGTTAAATAAAATTCATTTATTTGGATTTCATTTTTCTACTTTAGACATTCGTCAAGACAGTCGCGAACACAACAAAGTGTTTAATGATATGGTGGATGCGTTGATAGAAAGTGGAAGTAAAGTATTTCCTAAAAACTACCACAGCTTAACAGAAGCCGATCAGGTTGAAATTCTTTCAAAAATAAAAGGATCTCTTGATTTGTCGTTAATTTCAGACAAGAATACTTTGAAGGCGCTTAAAACAATGGAGGCGCTCAAATCGATACAGCACACCAATGGCGAGAAAGCTGCCAACCGCTATATTATTAGTAACAATCAAACCACACTTAATGTCATGCAATTATATGCCATGCTAAAGCTAGTGGCGTTTGGGGACGAATTAACCGTTGATATAGCCCCTCTTTTTGAGACAATTACAGACTTAGAAAATGCCCCTTCCGTAATGGAAGAGTTGTATTCGAATCTTAATTATAGAGCCCATCTAGAAGCACGTAGCAACAGACAAACCATAATGCTTGGGTTTAGTGATGGCACAAAAGATGGAGGGTATTTAATGGCCAACTGGGCAATTTATAAGGCAAAAGAATTGCTAACAGCGATATCTAGAAAGCACGATATTACCGTTATTTTCTTTGATGGCCGTGGCGGACCACCTGCAAGGGGTGGCGGTAAAACACATAATTTTTACGCCTCTTTAGGCCCTACAATCGAAGACAAAGAAGTGCAACTCACAATACAAGGACAGACAATCAGCTCAAATTTTGGAACGTTAGAGTCTTCACAATACAATCTAGAACAATTGATTAGCTCTGGAATTCACAATAGCCTTAGCGATAAAGACCTTAGAATGACACCTCAAAACAGGGAGGTCATGGCGCAGTTGTCTAAATTGAGTTATGAAGCGTATGTTGACTTTAAAGCCCATCCAAAGTTTATACCTTACTTAGAACATATGAGTACGTTGAAGTTTTATGCAAAAACAAATATTGGGAGTCGCCCATCAAAACGAGGAAAATCAGAAGGCTTGGTGTTTGAAGATTTACGTGCCATCCCATTTGTAGGGTCTTGGAGTCAATTGAAACAAAATGTTCCAGGATTTTTTGGGGTTGGAACAGCTCTCAAACATTACGAGGACATTGGCGAATTTGACAAAGCTCAGCGCTTGTTTGAAACCTCAGATTTTTTCAAAACCCTCATTGAAAACAGTATGATGTCCTTGTCAAAATCATTTTTTGATTTGACAAAGTACATGTCTGAAGACCCTGAATACGGTGCTTTTTGGAATGTGATTTATAGCGAATATGTTACTACAAAACGCATGTTATTAAAGTTAACGGGCTATGATGAATTGATGCAGGGAGAACCTGCTGGGAAGGCTTCAATTTCGGTTAGAGAATCAATTGTTTTGCCCTTATTAACCATTCAACAATATGCTTTAAAGAAAATTCAGGAACTAGAAAAAGAAACGCCTAGAGACGAATCTCAAATCCAAACGTATGAAAAAATCGTAATGCGCTCTTTGTTTGGAAATATCAATGCGAGCCGAAACTCTGCATAAAATTAAAAGTTATATTAAATTAAAAAGCCTCTAAATTGTTTTTAGAGGCTTTTTGTTGACTAATTAAATGAGTTGATTAATGCTCATTTAATCTAAAATCTGGGTAAGCGTCCATTTTATGTTCGTGTGCATCTAGGCCTTCTAGCTCTTCTCGTTCCGAAACTCGGATGCCCACAGTTTTCTTTAAGGCGTATATAATAACAAAAGAGGTTGCTATACAAAATACTGCATAACACAAAACCCCTATGAGTTGAATTACAAATTGATCAAAACCTGCTTTGGCTCCAAAAAGTCCTACGGCCAGGGTTCCCCAAATTCCGCAAATAAGGTGTACAGCAATGGCGCCTACTGGGTCGTCTAACTTAATTTTATCGATTAAACTCACAGTAAACACAATAAGGGCCCCGGCAATTGCTCCAATTAGGATTGCATCACCTGGGCTCATTTGATCGGCTCCTGCCGTAATCCCTACAAGACCTCCTAATATTCCATTTAGAAACATTGTTAAGTCTAAGTTTTTATACAATATTGTTGAGGTAATCATCGCAATAACGCCACCTGCCGCAGCTGCCAAACAAGTCGTTACTAATGTTAAGGATGTAGCTTCTGGATCTGCAGAAAGTACAGAGCCTCCATTAAAACCAAACCAACCCAACCAAAGAATAAGAACCCCCGCTGTTGCCAATGGAATACTATGTCCAGGAATTGCCTGTAACATTCCGTTGCTAAATTTTCCTATTCGCGAACCTAAAAGATAAACAGCGACTAAAGCAGCCCACCCACCAACGGAGTGTACAAGTGTAGAACCTGCAAAGTCATAAAAGCCTTCGGTTTCTCCAATCGTTAATGAAGATAAAAATCCACCACCCCATTGCCAAGATCCCGCAATTGGATACACGAAACCTACATATAAGACTGTGAAAATCATAAAAGCACCAATTTTCATGCGCTCAGCAACAGCACCCGAAACAATAGTCGCAGCAGTTGCTGCAAACATGCCTTGGAATAAGAAATCGGTCCAATAGGTATAGCCTTCGCTATAAGCTAAATCAAAAGTACCGTCTGCTAAAGGAGCGTCTAACCCAAAACCAGCAAATCCAAAGACCCCATTAAAGTCGCCTGGATACATTAGGTTAAAGCCGACTATATAATAAAGTAACAGTCCGACAGTGATAATAAAGATGTTTTTAAATAAAATATTAATCGTGTTTTTTTGACGGGTAAGTCCGATTTCGAGAAATGCAAACCCTGAATGCATAAAAAAGACGAGTGCTGTACAGATCATCATCCATACGTTATTGATTGTAAGTAATTCCATTGTTGTTATTTTAGTGTGTTTCCGCCTTTTTCGCCGGTTCTAATTCTATATACTTCATCGATCTGTGATACAAAGATTTTTCCATCACCAACCTCTCCAGACGATGCGGCTTCTAGGATTGCTTTTATGGTCACTTCCTCAAAATCATCATTAACGACAATTGATAGGTAACGTCTTTGTATGTCACTGGTGCTATAAGAAACACCTCTGTAAACATGGCCTTCTTTTTCGTTTCCTAGGCCTGTGACGTCCCAATAGGAAAAGAAATTGACTCCGACATCATGCAGTGCTTTTTTGACAGCAGAAAATTTAGATTTTCTAATGATTGCCTCTACTTTTTTCATTGAAATGAATTTTTAATTTTTTTCAAAAGTATATAAAAAATAAATACCCCCATAAATTATAGGGGGGTGTTATGTATTTTTGCGATATTAATAAAATTACCCTATAAATAATAAAGGTATAACAAGCAAATAACATAAAAAAGCTAAAAATAAAAACCCTAGAAGCACATGGCTCCTAGGGTTTTTAACACAAACTAAAAATCACAAACTTATTTTTAATTTTTTGAGAGCATTTAAATGCTCAATAGTATTTTGAAATTAGTCTTGACCTCTTTCTCTTTTTCCTGGATATGCAATAGATCCGTGTTCAGAGATGTCAAGTCCATCAACTTCTTCTTGTTCTGTAACTCTCAATCCAACAGTTTTCTTAAGGATTCCAAATACGATAAAAGAAAGGACAACTGCCCAAACAGCATAAGCAACACCACCAGTCAATTGTGTAATAAGTTGATCAGCGCCTCCACCGTTAAATAATCCAATTTTAGTATCGCCATCTACACCCCAAAGACCAATTACAATTGTTCCCCAGAATCCAACAACTCCGTGAACAGAGGCTGCACCAATAGCATCATCAATTTTAAGTTTCTTTTCGATGATTTCGATAGAGAATACCACAATGATACCACCAATAAGACCTGCCAATACAGCACCGCCAGCGGTCATGTTACCACAACCCGCAGTAATACTCACCAAACCAGCTAAAGCACCGTTTAATGATTGTGCTAAGTGTGGCTTTCCGTACCAGATCCAAGTGGTGATCAGTGCACCTAATGCACCAGCAGCCGCAGCTAGGTTGGTGATTAATACGACTGTTGAAGCAGCAACCGCATCGTCTCCACCCCAAGCAAGTTGAGATCCACCATTAAATCCATACCATCCTAACCAAAGGATAAACACCCCTAAGGTTGCTAATATCTGGTTGTGACCTGGAATAGGCATTACTTTTCCGTTTACAAATTTTCCAATTCTAGGACCTACCATATAAGCAGCAACTAAAGCAGCAAAACCACCTACAGCATGCACGATTGAAGAACCAGCGAAGTCAATAAAACCTAGCTCAGTTAGCCAGCCTGACCCTTGCCATTGCCATCCACCTGCAATTGGGTAGATAATAGCAGTCATTACAATTGAAAAGATAATGTACGTTGAGTACTTTGTTCTTCCAGCAATTGCTCCAGAAACAATAGTAGCAGCAGTAGCAGCAAACATTGTTTGGAAGAATAAATCAGCCCCTTCACCTTGCATGATGCCACTCCAGAAAAACCATCCGTTTGTGGTGTCACCATACATTAAAGAGTATCCTACAAACCAGTAGGTAAGAGATCCTACAGCAATAT
>ERZ887849.313-NODE-313-length-53356-cov-13.282171_pt1 | contig 53356 bp, 76 predicted proteins | sample MGYA00521267_ERZ887849 | MGnify/ENA primary metagenome ERZ887849 (study PRJEB32303, sample SAMEA104408601) | aquatic metagenome | biome: Brackish water; feature: Pelagic; material: water | place: Baltic Sea | collected 2014-06-06T16:11:00 | depth 2,863 m ... | reverse complement strand
CTCAGTTGGTAGAGCGACAGGCTGTTAACCTGTAGGTCGTCGGTTCAAACCCGGCCGGAGGAGACCCACACCTTTTACATACGTGACCCGGATGTAAAAGATGTTATGGAACAGTAGGGATGAAATATATCGCTCACCGAGGAATTTCTAAAAAGTACAAAGATAATACCGTACCTGCGATAAAAGAAGCTTTAGACCTTGAATATTATGGGGTCGAAATAGACGTGCAGTTATGTAAAACGGGAGAAATCGTCGTCTACCACGATGTGTATACATCCGAGGGATTCATAGATAAACTCACGTTCGACGAATTAAAGAAAATGGGTATATGTTCGTTACAGGAAATATACGATGCACTCCCAGGAATACATAATGTCGCGGTCATAGTTGATATTAAGGGTAACGATCCGCTCGTCGCGTTCGCCTTACAACGATTTTATCAAGACGAGGATACGAGTAAAGTGTACTTTTCCAGTTTTAACCGTAATTTGGTGAGTTTATTACCCTCAAATTTCAATATAGGTACGACCCTCGAGACGACTTTCGTACACCACGAATTCGGTATGGTCACTAAAGGGGTACAATGTGTGGTCCTTCATTGGACATCGTTAGACCATGAATTCATAGCGTATTGCAAAGAACGTGGTATACAAGTCTTTACGTATACACATAAAGAACCACAGGAACACGAGTATATGTTGCGGTACGATGTAGACGCAATTATAACTAACGGATAAAGTTCTTGACTAATTATAGATGACTGATACGAATCACCACGTACTCACAGGAAAGGTTGATATCACCAGTAATTTACTGGTAGGCTCTTCCCACCTGTTTGTCGATACCAATAATAATCGTGTAGGACTCATCACCACAAACCCTGACGCGGGTTTACACGTAAACAGTAACGCCTACGTAAACACGGATTTACGTGTGGGATCGCAAATCGAAATAAACGCAACAGCTGGGCGTGTGAAAGCGGGATCATTTGAAGGTGATGGCTCTTTATTACAGAATACACCACCGGGTGCAGATGGAGCCGCGGCTACGATAGCCGTCGGAACGACGACAACTGGTCTCGCGGGGACAGACGCGTCCGTGACTAATTCTGGTACGAGTTCCGCCGCTGTCTTTGATTTTGTTATTCCAAAAGGTGACCAGGGAATTCAGGGAATTCAGGGTATACAAGGAATTCAAGGAATTCAAGGAATTCAAGGACCTTCGGGAACGTTATCCGTTGGTACGGTAACCACGGTGACGCATGCGAGTGGTGTGAGTGTTACCAATTCCGGGACATCTGAAAATGCTGTATTCAATTTCAATATTCCCGAAGGTCCTACTGGGCAAGCTGGTACCAATGGAACCAATGGAACTGATGGAACTGATGGAACCAACTATTTCACGTTAAGTGGATCAAATATTTATAGGACTACAGGGAATGTGGGGATCGGGACAGATAGCCCCGAGACAATATTTCAAATAGGTTCAAAGGCCGCTGCGACCGGGGTGAATTATTTAAAAATTCGCGGTAATAATACGAGTACGTTTTCGGATATTTGTGGTATAATATTTAATAACAGTAGTAATGCATCACTCGACGGTTTGAGAGGTGAATCAAAAATAATTAACGAAAGGGCGGTTAATAACTATGGGTCGGCACTCGCGTTTTACACAAATCCAGCTGATGTTGGTACGGGTGGCACTGGTGTAAACTCCGTAAAACGAATGGTTATAGATAACGACGGCAACGTCGGTATACCAACCACTTCAGAATTTAAACTTGATGTCGGTGGGTCATTTACATCAGGTAGGTCTCTTGTCGTGAGGTCTGGAGAGACTTACTCTGGAACGGATTCTATACAGATATTATTTGGATACGCTAACGGACTGGATTATGCACACTCCATTCGAACGAGACACAATTCCGCAGGGTACGATAACGCCATCGATTTTTGGTGTTGGGATACCTCGACCACCGCGTCGACATACGGTAACAAACGAGTTATGAGTGTGGAAGCTAAGGAGATTGGTGGTAGCCGTGAAGGTCTCGTGACTGTTCACGGAGTTATGAAAGCTACGAGTCAACCGAGGTGGTGTTGGTATGGTTCTTCTGGTTCTGGTTGGACAAATAGTGGTTATCTCACCTACAGCACAAATATGGTCACCCAGATAAGAATAGGCGGATCAGCCGGGGGTGGATATGCCGTCGCCCAAGTTGCGGGAGTATATTACGTATCATGGTGTGCGTTTTCGGAGAATAGTACCACTGGTAGTATGCAATACGAGATACGAAAAAATAACGGTGGTTTTATAAGAAATTATCACGTCCAACCTATAGCTAATTACTCGGCTACGGGAGGTCTCAGTTGTTTGATTCCTTTAAATGTAGGAGATCACGTTAGGGTGTACATAAATGCCGCTGTTCACCACAACGCGAACAGTTGTTTTTCCGGATTTTTAGTCGCATAAATTATATGAGTCTTTGATATATGAGTTGTGAGTGTGTGCACACGAAAAGCGAAACGGGTACTAGCGTCCTCGAAATACGTATGGACGATGTATGCACAAAAACCATTAAAATGATTTGTGAAGAGATAGAGGAGTGGATTTATATGTATATTCACGGAATGTCAGAAGCGGAATGTGAACATAGGTGTTCTTCGTATCGAACTAAGTGTGTGGAAGAGGATAAAATGTGTAACAAGAGTCGCGAAGAAATAGTTTTAGGGTATAAACCCGATGAAACCTGCAAGCCGGTGTCTACGTATGTAGAAAACCCAGACGGAACATCTAAGTTCACTATAACACTGGATGCTACATCCACAGAGTGTTTTCCAAATTTGGACACACACATGAAAGATCTATTATGTCACAGATCCGATATTGAAGTAAAACGCATTTTAGAAGAGCTCATGGCATCTGGTAGCATAGACGAAACTAAAACAAAGCGAGAAATTATCATGGAGTATCAGCACGAAAAGAATCCTGAACCCGAATTTGAAGATATACCCTTTGTAGATCAGACCGCCGTAGATCTCCAAACTACTGACACCAACCTCCAAACCACAAAAGAAGAACTCCAAACCACAAAAGAAGAACTCCAATCCGAAAAGAATAAAGTCGCGACGATGGAACTATTAGTCGCATCCCTCGTCAAACGTGTCGGTGATCTCGAAAATCTAGTGATTTAAAGAAAAAGCGCTTTCGTAAAGTACAAAATGTCTTGCATCGCCACTCTCAGGCCCGTCATTACCACCCCCATTCGATCCAGGAACAGGGTTAAGTCCCGCACCGTAGTACGGGCGACCAATGAGGGCTCTCGTTTCACAAAGATCGACCGTCCCAACGATTTTCTAGCGGTCGCGGAACGTGTCAATGGTCGTGCGGCTATGATTGGTTTCACCTCCGCCGTGGTCGATGAGATCATGACCGGTAATTCCATCAGCACACAGTTCCACGACAATGTTGGACTCTCCATCGCCGTCGCATCCTTGGTTTTCCTTGGTACTGCAGCGAACCCTGAAGATGAGGGGTACGTCCAGGGACCATGGAAGCCCGAGACCGAACTCGTGAACGGTCGACTCGCGATGATCGGTATTGTATCGCTTCTACTCACTGAGTCTCTTCATCCTCACGTTCCCTTATTTTAATGCTTAAAAAAATAAAACCGTAGTATAATATAAAACATGTCAGGTGGAATTGCGCAATTAGTGGCAATTGGAGCCCAGGATGCCCATATCGTTGGCCGACCCGAGGTCTCATTTTTCCGTTCTACATACAAACGTCATACAAATTTTGCTCAGACCGTCGAGAAGCAGGTTATCCAGGGTAACCCCGTCGCGAACGGTATGTCCACTGTCCGTTTCGAGCGCAAGGGAGACCTTCTCGGTTACGTGTACATCACCAACCGCAACACACCCGGTCTCCGTGATCCCACGGGTTGGGAGGCTGAAATCGCCAAGGTTGAGCTGTTAGTGGGAGGTCAAGTTATTGACACGCACGATTCCGTCTTTTCTCAGCGTCTCGCCCCCCTTCTTCTCGGTCAGACGTACTCTAAGTCCCATAAGGCTTTGAACAACGGAACCGACACTACCAAGATTTACCCTTTACGATTCTCTTTCTGTGAGAACGCACAGTCTGCCCTTCCTTTAGTGGCCTTGCAATATCACGATGTGGAGCTTCGAATCACGTGGGGTACTAGTCTCGCCAGTGATGCGTACGAGGTTCACGCTCAGTTCATCTACCTTGACACTGATGAACGTACCACTCTCGCGGCGACCCCTCAGAACATGCTCATCACTCAAACGCAGAAGGCTATTAAGTCTGAATCCGCTGTCCAGGAGCTTTCGTTCAACCACCCCATCAAGTTCCTCTGCTCGTACCGCACCGATGTCGGGGATTTCGTCGGTACCGACGAAGCTAAGACGAAGCTTCAGATCAACGGTACCGATGTTGGTGATTCTAAGCTTGCGAACCCGCATTACACCTCTGGTTCTCTCTATTACCATACCCCGTTCGCTGATTTTTTATCCACGAACAACGACCATTTCCTCTACCCTTTCTGCCTGGACACCGCCAAGCTCCAACCTACCGGTGAGTTGAATTTCTCCCGGGTTGACTCTGCCCGTCTCGTGACGGATAAAGGTACCTTCAAGTCCGACATTTACGCGGTCGGTTACAATATTTTGCGTATAGAGCAAGGCATGGGCGGATTAATGTATTCCAACTAAATTCCCATATAATATTAAATGTGGGTATTCCTTTTTCTCATAATTTTCGTTTTTATGATCACCTACGATCCTAAATCCGGAACACTTAACAAATATATTCCAGTCGATAATGCCCCGTGCAAGGATGCACATTATCAGGAGATCCAATTTGGACAACACGGATACCCGTGTCCAGAAGGTGAAAGCTCTAAAATGGGCGCCATTGTATCTACTTAAAAACAAAACACATTCTTAAATCACACATGTTGTTCGGTCTCGATCGTGATACGGCGATCATTACTGCCGTCGTTATTTGCGTTGTCGCAACGGCTTATTTATACAGGGAACTCAAGAAATCCAGAGAAGAAATTGATCAGGTTAAGAGTTTTATCGAGCGTGAAGTTGAAGAGTCGCAGGCGTACATGAACGCCGCGGCCGCCTCGAGTATGATGCCTCCACCAGAGACACCCGCTCAAAAGATCGAGGTCATGGAGGAGGAACCATCCATGGTTCCCGAAAAGCGCATTACGCGTTCGAGTGAGATGATTCAGCCCCAATAATCTTATCAGGTGATTATAGAGGCTAATGTGCAATGAAAAAACATAAAGCTATTGCGATTCCTGTTACGTTTGCTGGCGAAACCCCCCGGTTTCTAACGGTGAGAGATAAAAGATTTAAAGAGTGGATTTTTGTCACGGGTGGATGCAGGCGGCGGGAAATATTCTGCCCTTTACGATGTGCACTAAGAGAATTAGAAGAAGAGACGAGAGGAGTCGTTTCGCTAAAAAATGGCGAGTATACGAGTTATTCGTTTAACGTTAAAGAGGAGCCCGATGTAGAGCTAGAATACACGGTGTTCGTATTCTTCGTCGACTATCCTAAAGCGGAACAACTCGAACTCGTTCGCCGCTTTAATGAAGAGAAATACAAAATGCATACAAAAAAGATACACATGAAACGTACATACGATGAAAATGATTTTATGAGTTTTGACACTTTAGCAGAATTTAATCAGCGTAGACGTTGGGAACGAATAGTGACTAACGTGTTAGAAAATCCAGAGTTTTATGCATGCGTGACTTCTCTTAATAGAAAAACCTTCTCTATAAAATAATGAAGTCGAAGAACTACATCCTTCAGCAAATCAAAGAAGTACTCATAGATAGGAAAGCTTACAGTGAAAGTAGGGCTGATAAATATCTCGAAGAAGTTAAGGATAAGACGGTATACGAACTCATGGTCTTAAAGAAAGAATTGAATATGGAGAAAGAAGAGTTGAGAGATGTTTCTTGGAGAAGTTCCGTCTGGCGTGAAGAAGAGTATTAAAAAAGTAAGTATATAATCAAGTAAGTATGTTTAGATCTTGGTGTCAAAAACAAGGGTTTACCTTTAAGGAGGGCTCCAATCTATCACATGTGCTCATGGACGGTGGTCGTCTATCTGTTCCTTTTGATAGGTTGAATGATTTTTACGTTATGTACGTAAAATGTATAACGGAAGGTGAAAAGTTATTTGTCGTCGAACAAAAAACGGATACGTTTAATTTTTTCGTGGATCTGGATTACAAGGACACCGAACAATTATCCTTCGAAAGATTGGAAGAATATGTTCGAACGATTTGTGACCGAGTGACGCATTATGGTGGAAAAGATGTACTCATATCTGTAGCTGAACCTAAACCTTCACGAGATAAAATCAAGCACGGAATTCATATGAACTGGCCCAATTTCGTAGTTGATCACGGGTCGGCCATGGCTCTTCATTCACATATCTCATCGTCTTTGTCTTTACTGTTTCCCGGAAAACCGTGGGACGATATAGTAGATACCGCTGTGTATGGCGGTGGGAGACGTAATGTAAAGGGGAGTGGGTTTCGTATGCCGTGGTCTCATAAAAAGGCTAAACACGATGCATGCGAAGGGCGTGGATGTGCGTCATGTGATAAAGGCAAGATAATCGAAGGCGAATATAGACCCGTCTTCATGTACTCACACGAAAATTCTTCGCTCTCTCATATCCATGATCAAAAGCCGAGTCTAGAGATTATGCAAATGGCAACTCTTCGAACAGAAATCACGACACCCATTATTGTACAGGGCTCGACGCGTATGGAAGGTGGTTTTACCTTACGCGAAACGAAGAATGTCTTCTCAGATGAAAAGATCATACAAGATATTGAAGCGTTCGTACAAAAAAACTTACAGGGTCAGGAAACGGCGCAAATAACGAAAGTGTACGAAGATAAGAATAATTACCTCGTATCTACCAACTCTAAATACTGTGAAAATATGCAGAGATCACATGCATCGAATCATGTATGGTTTAGAATCGAGGGTCATACGATCGCACAAAGATGTTTTTGTACGTGTGAAACTATGCGAGGTAGACGGTTCGGGTTTTGTAACGATTTTTACGGACGGAAACACCGTTTACCAGACACAATTTTTAGAGAATTGTATAAAGATGGATACAAAGCATCATTATACGATACACCACAGTTAACGTGTCAGGTTTGTCCCGAAGTAAAGAAAGAGGATACAGTAAAAGGCGTCAACATGTTACAAACCTTCATCAATAAAAATATGACGAATACACCCCTGACTGTAAAGAGTGTAACGAAAAAATCAAAATTTCAGCGTATAGTCTACACGGATTTAAAGTGTACGAAGTGTAATTCTACGGATACGCAATTCAAAATCACAAAGAATAGGATCGCACAGACCTGTTCGTGCAGGAATAGAGAATACATCATAACGGATAATATACTATCTGCATTAGCGTAATAAAGTCATTTAAAAGAAACTTGCATGTTAATTATACATGACGCCAGCTAAGCCTATTTCAACGCGATCCGGGCGGGTTTCCAGGCAGCCTAAACGGTTAGAGCCCACGGAAAATGTGTGCGACGACGATTATTCCGACGATGAATACGACACGGATTATAACTCCGGTGAAGAAGATCTTTGTGAAACGGAGACTGATACCGAGGATGACGGTTCGGACAGTGAAGCAGATGAGAACGGTAATCTAAAAGGATTCATCGATGATGATGAAGAATCTGTTGAGGAGTATCAGGCTTAAAAAAATAGACATATTAATTATCATATGGAAACGGAATTAGGAAATCCCATAGAGTACAGCCCGCAGCTTATCGACGATAAACAGGCGGACGAACCCATCCAGGAGCAGACAGACCAACAGTTCTACATGCAACCCCCTCCACCGCCTTTTATGTATCCACCTCAACACATGTCAGATGGCCCGAGAGTTCCAGATTTTCTAAATTCTCTGGATAAGGCTGCATACATAGTTATATTTGTAGCCTTTATTTTAGGTTTCTTCATGGGTAAGACTATGCAACCAGTTATCCTCCGCCCCGGGTGAGGCGGGTAAGAAGTCCTTTACTGGTATGCTTTCGTCTTCTAAAAGTTTTTCCGATCTTCTAGTAATTGCTGGTCTAATTACACCATCAGTAACTACTTGAGAAGCCATCGACATTTCATCATCTAATGCACTTATACGCGTTATCCTAAAATTTTTGGGGTGACCAAAACCAACGTATCCGACCTCACGTGGTTCTGCATTCTTATCATTTTCAGCCTGGTCTGCGAGAGCTTTTTCGACGCGCTGTTTATAGTCTGTTGCCATCGTATTATTAAGAAGGTATATTTTTTTTAATAATATGATCACAATATGTTTTTAATTTTTTATTTTTTATTTTTTTACGCCTTAGAAGTAACCTCTTCACCGTCATCCTTCGCCTCGGTAATCTCACCGAGTTGGGGCTCTTCGGGAATAGAAAGTTCAGCCTCACGCTTCTTCTTACGTTCCTCTATCTCGCCCGCTACAATCTCATCAGCTTTCTTCACGAGCTCTTCCATCGGAGCATCCGGTGTCTCACTCTTGAGACGTTCGATAATATCTGCAGGGTGGCTGATAGGGGCTTCATCTGGCTTGGTGTAAAACCTAGAATTCTCATCACCGGGCTTATCGTACACGGCCGATTCAACCATATCACGCTTACGTTCGTTGAACATCTGCGCAGCCAGGGCCTGGTTCTCCTTATAACCCGTCATAAGCTCTTCGAGCTTTTCATTGGTATAATGTGAATCTTCGATAGCTGCAGGATCGGGGGGAATTAAGAGCCACTTATACATATCAACCACGTAAATATCAAAGGTTGAATCCTCCCTTTGAAGACGCTTCGCATGGGAAGCTGCCTCATCACGGGTACTGAAAGCGCCTCGAATCTTGATTCCAAACTTATCATTCTTTTGGGGACACTCGGGTCCAACAATGCTAAGGCATGCAAAAAGCTGACCGGGGACGGTCGTATAATCCTGTTCAAGAGACATTATGAATATTTAATGCATGAAAACTTTAAGCTAGTAAACTTAAGTCAGTTACTCAATTAAAGTTTTTATCAGTTTACAAAGTATGGAGGAGTTGCGTCGATTACATAATAACGAAAAACGGATGCTCATCGAGAGTGTCTGTGAACCCGGAATAAGTGTACTCGATGTCGGATGTGGATTCGGTGGGGATCTTCAAAAATGGTTTAAGATGAAAGTCAATATCAACATGTGTGAACCAAGTGCAGAGGCATTGGAAGAAGCTAAAAGGCGGGCTAAGAATATGAAGATGAGAGTTAATTTTTACCATGGAGACATTCGAGCATGTCCAAATCGCAAATACGATGTAGTGTGTTATAATTTTGCTTTACACTACATATTTGAAAGTCGCGATTTATTCATGTCAACTCTTCGAGAAGTCAAAAGACGGGTGAAACCCGGGGGTCGATTGATCGGAATCATCCCGGATTCGGAAAAAATTATTTTTAAAACACCGTTCAAAGATGAGTTGGGTAATTTTTTTCGTATGAAAGGGACGAGTAACGGTGATTTTGGTGAGAAATTGTTCGTACATTTATGTGATACACCTTACTACGCAGATGGACCTAAATCCGAACCAGTGGCGCATAAAGATATGCTCATAACACACCTCGAAAATATGGGTCTAATGATGACGCATTGGGAAGGATTAAAAGGAAACCCCATATCCGAATTATACAGTAAATTTATATTTACGTATAGTAGGGATGATACTACCGATACTCGTCATCGTTAATATAGTTTTATGGTACACAATTCGGAAAGAACCTGTATTAGAAGAGGTAAAAGAGCGATATCGTACCCTCAGGGAACACCTGAAAAAAACCGATGACCAGAAGTTTCGTATGCTACACGATGAAATTCCCGTCGTCGCCTATAAAGGGTCTTTCGTGAGAGGTGTAGGATATAACACGAACAAGGGTCAGGAGATAGGCTTATGTATCGATGGTAAAGTAAATCACGTGTTCCACGTGTTATTACACGAACTCGCACATTGTACGGTGGATGAGTATTCTCATAGTGACGATTTTTGGGGTAACTATGAAGAACTTCGGAACGAAGCCATAGCTATAGGGGTGTACGACAACATAGGAACTTTGACCCCATTTTGTGGTAAACAGATTGTTGATAAATAATCTAGGTTAATATAAATGTCTAACACAGGCTTACGACAACCCGATTTCTTCCCAGGTCTAGATCCTACCAGGTGGAGTCAAACAATAGGTGGATCACTACTTCTGTGGATGTTAGTTATGGTTGGTATGTTTCTTACCCGCGCAGAATGGATGCCGTACGAAGCTAATATCGCTCTCGTCACCACGATTCTCCCATTTTTAGTATACGTGTTAGCTAATAAAACCATCATCGTCAGTGGAAAAACTGGATACGTGTTTCTAGCCCTTCTCTTTGCAGGTGGAATCGTGTACGGACTGTCTCAGGTGATAGGTGATCTCAAGGATATATTCAAGAATTACGGGAAAAAGGACGCTAAGAAAGCATGGCCTGCACTTCTAACGATATGCTTATCATGGATTCTTACGATCGGAATTATCTCACGATTAGGATTAATTGATTTTAGTCTTCCGTATGAGACACTTTAAAAGTATTTACGAGCGATGTAGAACACGATACCGGCAACTGCACCGGTGGAGCCTAAGCCTACGAGACTACGATTACCCTGAGCATTTAAAAACCTGGGAACCGTATTCGCGAGCTTTTCTTGAATTGGTTTACTCACGGCAACACCCGTGGCGAAAACAACAATTAATGCATGTAACTGGTCATCGGTGAGATCGAAGGGGTTCTTCTTTGCGGGATTCTCAGTCTTTTGAGCAGCAGCCTGAACCTGGGGCATCATAGCGTTAGCCTGTGCTACTTGAACCGCACGGGGGTCGACCGCCATGAGAGGGGGTTCGAGATAAGCACCGTCTTGGGGACCACCTAAAACGTCTGTGATGGGAGTAGAGTCCATGTTGTCTTTATAATCATGTATATTTTTTTCTTCGTTGATTTCGGGCGCGTAAGCACTAGACCTATTTTCCGGTACAAACGCGTTAGACCTATTTTCCATGTCTATAGGAACCATATCATCGGAACTTTCTGACAAATTCATCGTATAAATATCGGTCGACATGTATATATATGTTCGACTTTTTAAGAATCCCTTTTTTTATGCACGTACTGGTGCATAAAAAAAGGGATATCCAGTACGGGGCTCGAACCCGTGACATCGGCGTTGCTTTCATGACGATGAAGTCATTTTATATACATTGTTGTATAAGCACCGCGCTCTAACCAACTGAGCTAACTGGATTCTATATTAATTTCGCGTCGTATCTTTAAGTGTATAAAGACATGACCAGTGGTGTATTAAATGACGAACGTTGATACACAACCAGAGGAGTATTATGAAGACTTTCTTGATCAACATCTTAGAAATGCGAGTACTCAATCGTCACTTCGTGAGGATATAAATAAGATGGTTGCTGATATTCACACGGCCCTGGGATCTGGGCATAGCGAACGTGTGTATCATAACGCTTTTGAGGTAAGTCTTCGCGAACTAAACATTCCATACGAATCAGAACGACACGTTCCTATTTATTATAAGCATCATGTCGTGGGTACAGCTCGCGCTGATATTATTGTGCGTAGGACTACGGTTCTCGAACTTAAAACAGTGAAAAGTCTTAATGACATCATGATCGCACAGGCTAAAAAGTATTTAACACAACTTAATTTGACGTCCGCTTACCTAATTAACTTTCCACCGGGTGAAGGGTCGAAGCCACAGATTGCAGAAGTTACACTGTCGGAATAAATTCCCATTGGAGATCTTTGCAAATCGCTTTCCAGATAACATCTTGTTGATGAAGTTTCTCTTTGGATTTGAGGAGAGGAAAGTATTGGAGGTATTCGTCTTCCGATAATAGTTCGCAGAATTTAAAAAGTACGTATGAATAACTCAAAAAGTTTTTTCGTTCAGTCGGACAATTATCGTCGAATGGTTTCTGGATATCTCGAAACATCATTCGTAACTGTTCCTCAAGTTGTTGGGGCATCTTCGGTGGTGAAATACCACTCAAAATATTAGTGATGAACGGTACGTGCTCGTAAAACTTGTTCAGTTTGAGTTTTTTGAGCAGTGATCGAACTTTTGCATGTGTGATCTCATTTACGGATTTAATCTTGATCTTCTTAAATTCATTCCTTAACTGATTAATAACCTCTGGTGGAATTGTAGTCATCTCTTGTGCTTGAAATTGTGAAAGCCACTCGTTAAAGTGATTATCGCGTTTATACGAATAATTGATAACTTTTGCCGACGTTTCCTGTTCCTCTTTATATGTAAGTTCTTCACTTATCAATATATCCAACACCACGCCGCATGAATCGCATACCATTTCACTCTCGTTTGTTTTGTACACGTTACTATCTGGACACCGTGGGCATCGGTCGATGACTTTGCGTTCTATGGGGCGATCTATATTCTTTTTTTCGACGTTGACTAAATATTCGACGTAAATATCTTTTTTTTGTTTACCAGCGGTTTCTTTACAATTAAAAATATTATCGGTGGTAACTTCTCCTTCCTTCTCGTCGACATACTGTCGTACGTATGGTATGCATCGGGCAATATAATCCGATAATTCGCGTTCATATTCCCACCTGTTCGATGGATCACTTTCTATTTTATCGGTTAATTCGTCTACACGATTATTATACCTACTTAAAAAGTTACCTTCCATTTACGTTAATGAAAGTACTGCACAAGTTTTTAATTAACGTAATCTATGGTTTGAAAAGGGTGATGCATTTATTTTTCTCTAAACGTGATTATTCTATCGTTGATACGTATATTGAATATTTTGTCGATCACTCCAAAGATTTTTCGATCGAGACGATGGAAGCTTCCGACCACCACCCCCTTTGGATACAAGAAAGTTATGACATATACCCCGTCGCAAAAACGTACGGCATATGTTCACTAGATCTAGGGCGCGCTGGTATTCTCCCCGGTGACCCTATTCCCAAACCTCCTGAAGCTGTTACAAAAATGATTATTCGAGTTAAATACTGGTACAATAATCGTATATACAAATACATAACGTATAATCACGACTATACATGGCCACCTAAAAAGGTTAATACCATGTCGTTCCACATTCCGTTAGTCGGTGCACAATTACTGGATTCGGATGACAAGCCAGTAAAAGACGTTCTCGAAAAAATTAGACGCTATGCGGGTCCACACTCGGATTTTTATGGTGAGAAGATCTTCATAAAAGATATGTTATTTTATGATGAATTCGCGCTAAAAAACAATCTTCCTCGTATTAAATTGAAAAACTGTCTAGGTATGTTCAAAACAGTTGATACGGTGACCGGACTCATGTCTGATCTTCGTCTACCTTAGTGGCGAGATAGAATTTCAAATCTCCTAGGTTCGCGACATTGTACCGTAAAATCAAGAATCGATTTTGATCCTCCTGCATAATCTGCACAGTTGAACACATACTAGTAGCCTTTGTGAAAATATTCATATATTTCAGGGAATATGTACCAGACATCATAGGACATTCTTCCACGCATTGAATTTCCGTCTCTTGATTCGCAAAATCTCCCTTACACACGAGTCGTAAAATATTCCCACCTCGGTGAATTTCTAATTCGTCTCCTATGTTAGACATATCTCTACAAATTCTCTGAAAATCGATGGAGGGTATAGGTGTGTTAACCATCATATGCATTTCCGGAACTTCTATCTGATTTTCGTTAATATCGAGAAGCTTCAACTCAAACTTCGTGGATGTCTTTTTTTGTTCACTGTGGATCTCGATATTCATATGCTCTTTCGATCGAATGGACATGATCAGAATATCGTTTACGGTGATAGTCTTGAGAAGTTTATGCATGTTTGTCATATTGACGCCGCAATCGATCTCTTCCTCGCATTCATACTCTTCAAAATTTTCAGATGGCAGATGCATATCGATAAGCGATGTCCGTGCCGTGTCAAGTGTGACGATGTACATACCACTCGGCTTAAAGTATATATTCACGTCATTGAGAATATCTTTAAGAACTTCAAATGTAGACTTTATGGCCGCGGCTTGAACGGTCACAAGTTTCATACTATTTTGTCCACAACTTATTTCTTTATATCCGTATAAGCAGAGTCTTCAACTTTACGACTAATTTTTGCTTCAAGTTCTGCGGTCATGGGTGGTTGTAATGACCTCCCGTATTCTTCTATAGTGAACATATCACTCGTTCCTTCGCCGTCGAGGGTTGTCGTATTTAGACTACCCCCAAATCCACACGTTTCAAGTTCCTGTACTGGTAGAAGCGATTCCAGCCAATTCTGAATTTCTTTACCGACAAGGATCTTCCCGTGTTTAGTCAACATCGTAGGAACCCTCGTAATTTTTGATCTGTACTGTGGAGGAATACCCAGTTCAGATACATTATGATATTGTACGATCTGTTTCAATTGACTATGACTGTTTATGAAAGTTAACACATCCATACTATGTTTACACTTTGGGCTGAAGACTAAAAGCGACATCTAAATTATCATCTCAAAAAAAATTGGTAAATTACACACGATTTTTTTGAAGGTCTATATTAAATGATAAACATCTTGTTATTCATACTGGTCATTTTGTTAGTGATGTCCAGGGAAGAGAAGTACTCGGTCGCTTCGAAAGAGAGTGGTGCGATTGTACTCAACGATCCGTTGCCTAATATGGTAGAGTATACACAAACAAAAGCGATCGTAAATCACGACGTAATGGAATCACTCGTGCTCACGACGAGTAAGTATATCAAAGAAAAGACGGGAATTAACAATTACATCATAGAGACAAGTGGTCTGAAACAATTCGCACACAAACAAAAGAATCATGCTATGTACAGGTGTATGTTTATGGTTTTGAAACGAGGTGGATTTCCATATGGGTTTATGGTGGCCGTTGATATCCTCGTCACGGATGCAAGTTCTATAGGTAAAGCGGGTAAGCCTAACGCTAGGGTTATAAGCGCTCGATCTCAGCCGATGAATGTCAAACCACCCGCGGATAGAACACCGTTTGAAAGTACAGTTCAAGGACACGAATACATACAATTCGATGAAATTAGTAAAAGTGAGGAAGAATTGCTAAAAAATAAGTCCAGGTAATATTAATGATAAGCGTAGAGGAGATCTCGCGAATAACTAATAACAGGAATCGCATGAAAAAAGAGACATACGTGGAGTTATATAAACAAATTTCGCGTAAAGTGCGAAGAGCGGTTGAATCTCAGAAAAGGAGAGTTGCGTTTGAGGTGCCCGCATTTATAGTAGGGTATCCGACATACGATCGTTTAAAAGCAACGTCTTATCTCAAAAGACAGTTAGAGTTGAGTGGATTCATCGTACATATAACAGGTAATTTTGAATTCACTATCACATGGAAGATTAAAAGGGACAGGGAGGCGCATCCGGGTTCAATAGATCATATAGAAGATTTCCCTACGTTGGTTAATCTTAAAAAGGTGGCAAATAGATACAGGAGAGATGCGCAGTAACGCTGATAAAAAAAGACCAGTCTATCATAAATGGATAATTTGAACATTTTAGTCGAAGCTAAACGCGAGTACATGGAACAGCTATGCATTCTTATGTGTCCAGTTATGATCGAAGTTTTTGAAGATATGTACACAGAAGCTCAGAAGTTATCTAAAGGTCGTAAAGTCCTGTTGATGTTCCAGAATTTATTGAAAGACGTCCCCGAGTGGAACGAAACAATGGCTAGGCAGCATACAGAGAATATCGCCGCGCGATGTGCATGGTTTAGAGATCTTGTCGCCGCGGTATTTGTCAGTTCTGTAAAGATTCTGTCGGCCGTTCGACTGAGTTCCGATTCTAAGAAGATGTCCGTCAAACTTCCTACGAATGAAATCTTCATTCACACGTGTTATAAGAACGCTGCGAAGGATGTTTACCGAGATCCATACGTTTTCACCGATAGCCAATCAGAGCATGCTCGCAACGATAAACTATATGAACGATTCACTACATGTGTGGAGATGACTGTAAAGGAGTTAATCCCAGTTCAACAGATTTTACAAACATACATGGCTTCTAACGGAGAAGACATGCTCGATCCCCAAGACGCGAACATGGTTGAGGATAATATCGAAGAGTACGACGAAGAAAACCCAGGTGAAATGGGTGGAGGTTTTGAGGGGCAGCCGGAAGAAGGAATGGAAGAGGGAATGGAGGGAGAAGGTATGGAACACCCCATGGGTGATATTGAAGATGAAATGGGGGAACCATCCGAAGAGTATCAGGAGCAGATGGAACAGCCCATGGAAGAGTATGAAGCACCTCAGCAGCCAGCAGCCGATCCGTTTCAAAATGAATTCAGAACCGTGAATACCCAACCCCAGCAGCGCCAGGGTCCGAGTGGCGACCTATTCGCAGATGCAGCAGACACCAGGAGTAAAAAACTCCGCTATTAAATATGGACGAATACTTCCGCGACCCGGGTTCAGCGGCCATAATTGCAGCCGGTCTTACCGCTTTATATATTCACGGCAAAGCTCGTCTCAATGATGAGGGTACTCTCTCTACGAGCGCTTATGCCAAACCAGCTGCATTAGTAGCTATACTAGTCTATTTTATCATATCTAACGGCTTAGGTAAACGTGAAACCATTTCTACCGACCCCTTTTGAGTAACTTAAAGATTAATCGCAACATATGTTATATATGACTTCCGTTACAGCGTTTAACGACATGATGGGCCAATTTCTCATGGAACTACACAAAACCTTCCCAGAAGAGAAGGGACTCAAAAAGTACATCGCTGCTTTTGAACTTATGAGATCCGCCAACGGCAAGATGATTGTCGATGGTTTCATGGAAAATGTCGCCCCTCATGTGGATAAGATCAACTCTAAGGATGAATCTTTCTTCCTTGAACACGCAGAAAATATTGATTTTCTCAAGGATATCAATCTTAAAAACTGCTGGCCCAAGGCGTCTACAGGTACTAAGAATGCTATCTGGCAATATCTCCAAACGCTGTACATGCTTGGTACTACTATCACATCAATCCCAGCGGACACACTTAGTATGATCGAGGCGGTCGCCAAGCAGTGTGCAGATAAGCTATCCAACGAAGATGGTGAACTCGAAATCGACGAGAATAAGCTTATGCAGTCTATGCAGGGGCTGCTCAGTGGTATGTTGAAAAAATAAACTAAGCATAATATAAATGGTCTCACTGTTTGTGGATCCAAAGCAGGTTGTCAGGTCTGATAAAATTACCGAATTTTGGCCCACTAATCAACAGACGAAAGTCGAAAGGGTAAATGCCACAGCACGATTTGTCATTTATGCGACGTGTATGTTGTATCTCATCAGACGAGATATACGCATTTTTATATTAGGGGCTACGGTCCTCTCGGTTTTATACGTAATGGAAAAGTCTAAAATGATCAAGGGAAATAATGCGAAGAAGGAGACGTACGTTCCGGAGTGTCAGCTTCCCACAGTTGATAATCCTATGGCGAATGTTTTGATGAGCGATTACGATGGTCGCCCGGATCGTCCTTCGGCTTGTGGATACGAGACGGTTCGCGATGAAGTGAATCATATGTTATCAGGCCGTATTCCTTATGGTCCACAGAAATCCCGTTCTCCCATGCCGGATTCTCAACGAAATGCATTTTCTAGGCAGTTCGTTTCCGGTCCCGTGACGAATATTCCGGGTGATCAGACCGCTTTCGCGGAATGGTTATACGGTGAGAAAGGTGCCCCGATCTGCAAGTCGGATTCGAGTTTGTGCAATGTCAACGCTCGAGGGGTACAATTAGAAGCCTTCGGTGGTTTAGATCCGACTGGTGATATGCGTAGTGGTATGTTCGGTGGAGGTAATGGTCCAGCTTAGATAGATAATATTCTCATGTAATAATAAATGGCATATCAGCTTCAACCAGGATTGAAAATTGTCGAAAATCCCGCTCGCCCCTCCGTGTGTGCTACGGAAGAGGTGTTCACTTACCCCCAGCCCAGTACCCTTAACTATGGTTCTAGTAGACCCAATACCATGTTATACGGTACCTCTCCTTTCATGGCGGGTAAGGGTGCCCCCGCTCAGTTTATCGAGACGAGTGACATGCTCCGCCCCCAATCCACGTCTAGATTTAACAAGGTCGTTGCTCAAACGTATGAACAAAATTTATTCCCTCTCCAAGACATGAAATGTAAGCTTCCTCTCAACACGGTACAATATGTTCCCGCCAGTACCACAGCCGAAACTCAGAATATGCAGTTCATGAAGCGATATCCTGGTCAATAAAAATCTCTTCTAAAATTAAGAATGGCGGATCCACTTTCGTTAGTAGCTATCGCCGGATTGGCATATGCAGGAAAAGTTTTAAGTGAAAAAAAGAAGACCGAGGAGTACAACCTGACCGTTCAACAGGCATCTATCCCTGTAATGCAGGAAGAGGTACCTAATGTCATGTCTCCCAAACCCGTTAGTTTATCTAATTTACCCGATTCAAAGGTTGAGATAAATAATTTTTCGGATATTGCACCACAGGGGCGTTCGAGTGGTGGCGAAGTTTTAGAAATGCGTGATCGTATGTTCGACGGCGGTCGCATGAATAACCTTTCTCCTATTGAGAGGCAACAGGTGGGCCCGGGTATCGCAGTTGGTCCCGATGTTCCAGCAGCGGGTGGTTTCCACCAGATAGTGCGCGTGAATCCTGAGAATGTGGGTGCGTATAGAATGACTACTTTACCTGGTAGAAGTGGCCCCGCGCATGATATTTTCGGTGGTCGACGTGGTAAGATGGGTGAGATTGCGAATAACCGCCCCGAAAAGACTGCGTATCTCCCCGAGCGTCGCCCGGTTGCCGGTGCTAAGTCCCAGGGTTTCGGTGGTCATATTCCCAGGGGTGAGCATGTGAATGGTAAACGTATTACCAACCGTTCCATGACCGGTTCTCGTAATGACGGCCTCGGCTTTAACGGTGCTAAGCGTACTGTGTCCGCACTCCAACATGTATCGGATCCCACTCGTAACAAGAAGGATGGTAACGTCGAACAATACAGGTATAACAACCAGCTTGCTCCCGGTATAAGCACCTTCTCTCATGGTCACGTCGTGGCTCCCGCTTCTCAACTCAGAGAATCTCAAGCTATGTCTCCCCAGCGCCCGTACACTTCCGAGGAGTTGTTTGCATATGGCTTCCGCCCCGATGATCGTCGTGGTAAGGCGAATAGACATGGTAATGCTGGTCGTATGAATGTTCGCGCGGGACCCCTTAACCAAGGTGGTATGCCCACTGCTATGCGTTTCGATACCACCCGTATTGATGGTCGCACGGGTCCTCTTAACGGTGGATGGACACAGCAATACGATAACAATAAGTATTACAACTTCAACCACTACAAGGGTAACGCTAACCCGTATGCCACAGATCACAGTCTCAATGTGGCCAAGCAACAGCTTCAGAACAACCCCCTCACCCAACAGATCATGTAAACAATTTCATCTTTTGCATAAACACACTGATTAAAATATATCCCCTTATTTTAATGAGCGTACACACGTTAGACATAGATAGTGGAGAACGCGATCCTGTAGCGTACCCCAATCCAGGGGATTATGTCGTCGAATTGAAAAATCCCATATACAACGTCTCTAAAATATCACTGGTATCGGCTCGTATCCATGCGAGTCAATTGCTTATAAACGACAGAAATAACACGTTTTCGGTTAATGGTACCACCATAACGTTACCTAACGAAAATTACAGTGGAAACGAATTGGCGAGTGAACTATTATCTAAATTTCAGGCTGGCTCGGTACCTATTTCAAGTGTAACGTACGATAAGAGTAAAAACGATTTAACATTTGGGGGTGCGGGTGCATTTACATTTGAGTTTTACGGTGGAGATAACGGGTTTGATACCGGTTCAGAAGGATTAACGACGCCGCATGATATTCTGGGACTTCCTGCAAGTAATGTAACGTCGGTGAATAACACTCTCACGACCGGAAGTATAAATCTCCAGGGTCCAGATGCGCTCATACTAAAAATAAGTAGCGGTGCAGAAGAATTGAATAAGACGGTATATTCCGATACACCTTTCTACACTGGTCGAATCCTGATGTGCGGAGACGTCATCAATTATTCTGGTGTAGACGACACCGTGGAGCACACTTTCGAATCGGGTTCACAAAATATATCGAAACTACGTATTCAGTTCTTTTACAGTAGTAATAATCGATTGATTCCATATGATTTTAGAAACGCGAATCATGTATTAAAATTATCAATCGACGGTGCAGTTGATAAATTATCGAGAGTTCCTATGGTAAAGAAGGGTACAGAATTACAGAATGAAGAACGTACTGAAGGATGCCGTCTTCCGCCAAATATTCAAGACAGGGTTGATGACCTGAATAAATGGAATGGGTTTGTTTATATATTTTTAATCATACTTACCGGCTGTTTCTTCATTGTATTCACTAAACCTCGAAAGTTTAGCGAGTAACCGCGTAGACGGGCGCAACGGGCTTCCTGACGCGAGTAGACACACGAGAGATGATCATGTAGACGATCACGGAAAGAAGAGTGGTGAAGAGAGCGGTGAGCGCATAGTTCATGCCGCCGTTCTTCTGAACCTTGACGACCTGGTGAATGGACCAACGAACGACGTCCATCCAAGAAAGAGCCGCGGCGAAGGAGAAACCAGCGACGACGGAGTTGAGGGACTGAGCCTCGAGCTCACGGGAGATCGCGAGGACGGTATCGACAGCGATATCGGAAGACATTTATTGTATGCACAGATTTTATTCTGGTAGCAACTCTTCGACGATCAATATTTTTTTATATGTATTCTTATTGTATCCCCTGATGTCGCCCTTCCTGGGTGTATCAGATTCCGAATCAGAATCCGAATCTGACCCAGATTCTGAAGACTCGTCGACTGCCTTAAAACTTTTGTAATTAGAAGTCGTCCATCCCTGGAGAGGTGATGTGTCCATTACTATCAATCGCATTTTTTATCATTTCTTCTGACGGATTGGTCGGAATCCAACCCTCCCACGCGTCATATGCCTCATTGATTTTCATATAAAGTTCCTCTGTTCCTGAATACGGGGCGAACGGAGGTTCTTCCGCCTCATCAACTGTCTCTATTTCCTCTTCATCCTCAGATTCCTCCTCTTCGTAAATCTCGGGGAAATACGATCCAATCTGTTGACCTACTGTATTCATCGCACAGTATTTTAAACAGTATTCCATATCCTTCGCTAAAATTATATCTCGACCACACGCTTTAGCGTACTGCCCTGATAAAACGACGGCGTGCTCCATTACCGGTTGCATTATGTTAATTGCTGATTCCACCATTTGGGAAGATAACTTTTCCGCTGCCTCCATTGATTCGGAGTATATTATTAGCGAGCGCGTAAACTCTAAGCTCTCTTTTAAAAGTCGTTTCACTATTCAGTTTCAGGTTTATGATTTGCTCCTTAATAGCACTGAAATTGCGCTGACCAGTTGGATACCACTTCTCGGGTTCTAATGCAAAGCTATACGAGTAAAACCGTCTGAATAATTGAGTTCTCGAGTGATGGATACCACTCTGTACGGCCCTGAGATGTACGACATTTCCGGTCACTTCATCGAGAATTGTTTCGTTATCCAAAACCATCCCTAAACTGATGAGGTGTTCGAAGTTTACATATTTACCACTGGATCCTGGTGGATATATTTGATAGACAAAATCATAATCAAAGGTGCTTATAAAACTGTTAACTTGTAGGGGAATATTCGCAATGACAAAATATAACTCCTTTACAGGATTTGTGAAATCCATTTTAAACGTGTAGTCATCCATACCTTCGGAACTAGAGACCGGAATTTCAAAAGTATCCTGTTGGATCTGTGTGATGATGTAGTCGCGATTACTTTTCTTAATCGCCTGTCGTTCTGGGTCGTTAAGTTGAACCATCTCGGTATGTAAACGCATAGATTCGATACCAAATCGAGACGTATCGCCAATACCAGCTATGTTCATATTTATCTGACCCCCCATTCCCGGATGGGAGTTACAATAGTAATATAAGGTACTCGGTGTATCACTGTTTACTGTAAACGTTAATATAACCGACCCGTTCATGAAATTAGTTTCTGTTGATTGATTATCCGAATATGCTGCATACGGTGGGATAGTATGAATACCATCCGCACCAGATGAAAGCTTAAACGGGTGATTGGAGTTTTGCACCAATCCGTATTCAAATGTATATGTATGACCATACTGCAATTCGAGGGTTGGCTGTCGCTCATCGTTTATGAAAAATTTATTACCATCCGCCGTCGGCTGCACAGTTACAAGAAAATGGGTATTGTCTGGTGAAGATACGCTTTGTAAATTAGGTAAATTATGAATACATTTACCAATATCACTGAGTTGAATTTCTATTTCACATTCCTGATTTGTTAAGGCGCAAAGTGGAATTGCGAGTTCTGGATTATTATGAAAATAGAACGGTATATCTACTATATAACTCGTCGATGTAGTCGCGAGTGGTAAGTGTTGATCTATGGATGCATGTCGTACAGGAAGTCCAGATGATTCGTCGGGGCATTTACCTATCAGTTTAGCCAGATTATTCTGTTTCGTCTGTGTAACGTAATGCTCGCTATAGATCTGTAACCAATCTCTAGGGATTCTCTGTACGAGTTGTCCACCTATTACGAGGTCTACGTGTTGGAATATCGCGTGACCAATAGATTCGACGTATCTAAAGTCGATTCCACCGTTTTCCAACGGTGGAAGTGTAAAATGTACCCGTACAGTTTTTATCAAATCGCCGGCGTTCGCTGGTATCGTACACTTGAGAATACCACCATATTCCAATTGACCATGTAAGTCATGGGACACGTCGTAGGCTGAAAAGTTCGTATGCTTTTTGAACTGTTTAATGAAATGCGTGTATTCAGGATTCTCTGTGAAGTAAGCATCCTGGGTACCCGTAGTGGCAAGTTGCACCCGTCCTGCCATTTCTAATATAACCCGTTAAAATTTTAAACCCGCTAATCCCCCCTCAACGTGTAGAAGGTTGTAATTCAAAGCGTATATCGAAAAGTTTATATTCCGTGAAGTAGATGTTTCATCGAGTTCCACGTCTAATTTCTTATGAATAATACGACTCATGTTTAATTGACCGGTAGGATAATATAATTCCGGTTTCAAAGCGAACGAATATGTATAAAATTCATACGCGGGATCGGGACACCCTGTATGATGTATTAAAGACTGTTCATAGGCTAGATATTTACCTGTGTGATCAAACATGCGTTTACCGTTACACTCGAACCGAATATTCTTCACGAAACGGTAATCGGATCTTTTATTCGTCACGTGACTAGAAAATGCCTGATCGGATGATGTTATGTCGAGTAAGCGATCCTCGTTTCCTACGTTTGTACCCGTTTCTTCTTTCGCCAGAAAGAATAATTCTTTAACGGGGTTTGTAAATTTTAACAGCGCCGATTTCTTCGTTTCATTAGGTTTAAATTGCATAGTCGATAACTGTAACTGTGTTATGATATACTGCATGGGGCGTGTGAGTAAAAAGTTTATCTCATCCCGAGTGATGAAGTAGAAATCTGTAATCATAGACGCTTCAACGATAGACCCCAATTCTGTTTTAGTGCGTACCATATTTCCATTTACTTCTCCGTAGCTAAACGTCACATCATCATCTACATCTTTAAACTTTATATGTATTTCGATTAACTGACGAGTGATAGCGCATATAGGTATAGCTAAGCTAGGATTCCTAAAAAAATAGAACGGTAAGTTCAGATAGAAGGTCCTCGGTGCGGTGACGATTTGAATTTGGTTATTGTGACCATTCATGTAGTAAAGGGTTGTACCTGCATCATCTTTATTACTATAGAGTTGGTTATACATGTCTATATAGTCACCTGTAAGTCGTTGAATTGTTTGTCCACCGATTACTAAGTCGACGTGCTGTATAACGCTCGTAGCAATCGAAGCGTTATATAGATTTCCGGATGGTAACTCTCCCAGGGTAAGTTTAAGCATCACACTTCGAAGTAAATCGCCGACGTTATTTGGAATACGGGCTATAGCATTTCCACCCAGTGATACGTTTCCAGTGATAGGAATACCGACCGCCTCTGTAGAAAATCGGGTGTGTCTTTTGTAGATGGACGAAAAATATGAAATTTTTGGCTCACCGGTGAGCCATTGATCCTGGACACCGGTGACAGCGAGGCGTAAACGTCCAGCCATTCTTAATACATGTGAGTAAAATTTTATCAAATAAAACAATGCGATATTATAGATGGATTTACGTTTGAGAAAATTCAACCCGGCTAAAATAGCCGACGACAAGGTGTGTGTATTCATAGGAAAACGTAATACAGGTAAATCAACACTCGTGACTGATATTTTGTGGCACAAGAAGCACTTACCAGCGGGTATCGTTTTATCGGCTACTGAAGAAGGTAATCATTATTATCAACAGTATATACCTGACCTGTTTATTTACGGAGACTACGACAGAGAGGCTATAGAGCGAGTCATGGACCGACAAAGAAAGCTCGTGGGTGCTGGAAAACAAAATTGTGGTGCATTCCTCTTATTGGACGATTGTATGTACGACAATAAATTCATGCGTGACACGTGTATTCGCCAATGCTTTATGAACGGGCGTCACTGGAAAATTTTCTTCATGTTGACGATGCAGTATTGTATGGACTTACCACCAGCTCTTCGCGCTAACGTGGATTACGTGTTTATTCTCCGCGAGAACATCATTCAGAATCGAGAGAAGCTTTACAAATCCTTTTTTGGTATTTTTCCGACGTTCGATATGTTTAACAAGGTCATGGATGCTTGCACCGAGAATTACGAATGTATTGTGTTAGATAACACAAGTAAGTCTAATCGCATCGAGGATTGTGTTTTTTGGTACAAGGCCAAGCTTCACAAGAACTTTAAAGTTGGAGCCCCTGAATACTGGCACGCGCATAAGAAGATGTTCAATCCTAAACGAAGCAGCGTGAACCGATTGGATCCCAAGGCGGTTAAGAATAAGTCTGCACTTAAAATTACCAAGACGAGATAATTTTATATCTTTACAGTAAGATGCCCACACCTAGATCGGGTACATCCATGAACATAAATCAAGGAAACACAAATGTCGAAAATTACCTGTTTAGGAGAAATGTCATGAACATAAATACGGTTGGTTCGGGTATGTTAGGTAAGAGAAAGCGTCTTCCAGCGAACTATATACCCACCAGCAGCAGTGCCAAACGAAAAGATCTAGAAATGGTAGCGAAGGTTGTCAGGGTTTCCAACACGAAAGCATCTATACAGCTCCCCAAACGTGTAATAAAAGAGTTACGTTCGATAAACAACATGTCCACCCTTAAAAGGTGGGAATACGGTGGTAAAATAGATTTCGTGTCCGATGGTAATACGATTAAATTTAACGTTCCGACACGTTTCACCTCGCAACAAAGAATGCAAGTGAACGGGCATATCGTAGGAATTTTTAGAAATTCTTACATTTCATACCACACACACCCGGGTATATCGACTGCTACTGGTAATACACCTTTACCATCGAGTACTCGAAACGTGTACGTCACACTTCCAAGTGGAGCAGATTTTGAAGCGTATATTAAGGGGTATCCGGGAATGCAAGCGAACATCATCGCAGATAGACACGGATATTACGTTATCGATATTTTGGAGTCCGTGGATAGAGGGCAGAGACCCATTCCCGCCACCGTGAATAGACATATGGAATGGGTTCGTTCTCAGCCATTTTTCACTTCTAGGGTGTTTGGGGAAGATGGACAGGAATATTTTAATACTACGTTAAGAGACTGGAAAGGGGCTATTAACGGAGAATTGAATACACATATGAAACGTGTATTTGGTATTTCTATAAAGTATTACACGTACGATGAAGAACCCGCTACGATTACTGTGAGTCGTGTCGACAATTCGAGCGGTCGATAGAATCTTCTAATTCGTCGACTTCATACCACGCGAAATGACATTCTTTTGAATTTTTATCATGAGAGCATATTTCTTGTGCTTCTTCTATAGCTTCCTTGAAACGTAGACGAAGACGCAAATTATCAGATACCGGTTTGTTCGACGGGACGCGAACCGATTGTTGTTGATATATTTCATTTAGTACATTTTTCCTGGTTTTGTCTAGTCTATATTTATAAGAATCGTTTGAGGAATATGCCCGAATATACATACTATACTCGAGCACTATTTTTAACTCGGGTTTAAAGACTAGAGACGTGTATCGAATATAATGGCGTACGATTCTCCGGAATGCAACTTTCGGTACAAGGTTTCTTCCCTGGAAAAAGTTGTTGATGGAGATACCATCGACGTTTGCATCGATCTCGGATTTGATGTATGCACGAAGCAACGTGTCCGTCTTCTAGGGATCGATACACCCGAGTCCCGTACTTCTGATAAGGTGGAAAAGGTATTTGGTCTTATCTCCAAACAGAAGCTTAAGGAGTGGTGCCTCAAGGCTGTCGCCAGCGAGAAAGACGACGTTGAGATCGAGCTTAGATGCCCGGAGGCGGATTCTAGGGGTAAGTTTGGACGTGTACTCGCCGAAGTTTGGGTTTCTGAGGACGGTGTATGGACCAACGTCAATAAATGGCTATGCGATAAGGGGTACGCGGTGCCGTATGTCGGGCAAAATAAGGCAGATGTTGAAAAGTTACATATCGAAAATCGTAAGCGACTCGTTGAACAGGTAAAAGATAACGCGTTATATCCAGCGATTATTGCAAGTATCACAAACTAAATATAACACAGTAGTACAAAAATCACCATTCGCCCTTGTAGCTTAGTTGGTAGAGCGTCGGCTTTGTAAGCCGAAGGTCGCGAGTTCGAGTCTCGTCGAGGGCAGGGCCTGTAGTGAAACGGATATCACCCTGGACTTCTAATCCAGTATTCCGGGTTCGATTCCCGGCAGGCTTGATTATTCATTCTCACTAACCGAACGAATGAGATTAAATATATCTAAAAAGTAATCTAACGATGCGTTTACGAAATTGCCGGAATAATTCCTCTGCAATATCTTATTCGTATCATACACCACAAATAGCGCAAACAGTATCGTAAGAATTTTACTGGGAACGAGTGAATTCTTTTCCCCCACTCGTGTACGTCTCACGTAGGTGTTGATAACACGAGCGATCAAAATGGTTAAGAGTGAGAAGAATAATATCTGACCGAGAATATCGAGTTTGTATCCCATCTGAACCGTGAAGATCCCGGCAACTAACATACCGATAAATATACCCACGACCTCGAGTAAAGCTTCTTGTAAATTAGGTACATTGTGAAGCGCCATACCAGAGATGTATGCCAGAAGGGAAAATACGGCAACCTTAATAGGAATGGGTAAACGCACGAGACTCAACAATAGTACCAACGCGAGACCCACTATTCCTAACAATAACGCATTGGAACGAGCGATATCTTTCATGTAGGCGTTCCCGGAGGTCGCTTCGGCGGCCCTGTATGCGACAAATATTTGAAAAATAAGATGTCCAAACACCCCCGCCATAAAAGGTATCTTCTTCTGTAAGTTACTCATTTATATTAGATTACAAATTATTTCATTCTACACTTGCATAAAAGTAGGTTTGGTCGTTTTGTACCGTGCAAACGAAGCCTTATCGTTGATGTAATATTTACGATACGCTTCAACTACGTTTGGGCACTGGTACGCCACAGGCATGCACTCGGGGATTCCCTGGATAGAGTAATACGCTGTATCACTTTTATGTTCATCAAAATGGGGTGGTACGTTATTCTTGAGCCATAATAAATGTCCTTCGCATGTATGAATTTTGCCATAGCGTTTCGTGTATTCTTTTGATAGGGCTAACCCGATTTCACATGCGAACATGTAATTACGAAGACTCGAAGAAATCCACATCGTCATCGGATGCTTCTTGTGCGCGGGTTTGTACCCACGTTGTGAACCACTTTTTGTATACGGTGCATAGTCTCGGACATATTGTTCCTGACCCGCATAATACCACGCAGTGTATAACATCTGTGCAATTTCTAACTGAATTTTGATCACATGTTGATCGCAGGAAAGTTCTGCGATCTCTTCCGGAATCAACGAAAGAAAGAAAATATTCATCTTATTTTTAGTTAAATGTTTTTCGACTTAAGTACACTTAAAAAATTTAGTCCCAATCATGACAATGCACGCATTAGCAGCTCTTATAATTGCACCTGCCAGTGCGTTAAATAAACGATTTAAGAGAAACAGGGCATCTTTCTTGGCGGAACCACCTCCACCCGCTGATACCGTTCAGCCATGGGAGTACGGTGCATACTCCGTGAAAGCGACGGTTGAAGCCCGAGACGAACACGGTGAACTCGATAAGACTTTCATTGGGTATAGTCAAAATATGGATATCACCGAACGTACAACTATAGCTTGTGATAGATATAAGACCGATGGTACAACTTGCGGAGAAGTTCAGATGGTAATCAAGGGTGGGGAATGTGACGAAGTTATTTTCATGAAATTGAAAAACAATATCACTCTAATTCGTCTTCTATGACGATGGGTGGGGCTTCAATCCAATCGAGTGGTTCTAGAAATTCTGTCACGAATGCGTTATCTTTTATTTCTTTTACCTGCACAATTCTACAATCCTGGGGAGTGATAATAGGTTTCGTTTTACTGGGTTCAATTACAATAACTGGTTTACATAACAATGCAAGCATTTAATTGTAATTAGATTATAATTTAAGATTTTCTAACTAAATAGTATGGGAAAGAAGGGTCGTCGCGATAAATTTTCACCGTGTTCATTTGAAACCGAAATATACGAGGAAGCTTACGAAATGGAAATAAACATTCCGAGTACGGTTCCGAAAAATGATCACCAGAGGGATTATAATCGGGTTTTATACGGTATGAAACCAATGGTGTTTGCAGTAGGTCCGGCTGGTACAGGTAAGACTATGTTAGCATGTTACGCGGCTATACAGGGATTAAACGACGATTCATTTAATAAGATTATACTAACCCGCCCCGCAGTTTCTGTAGATGAAGATATTGGATATCTACCGGGAACACTCGAAGAGAAAATGGATCCATGGACACGACCCATCATGGACATTTTTGCAGAATTTTATAACCAGACACAGATTGCATCGATGATCAAGGAAAAGGTAATCGAGATATGTCCATTGGCGTACATGCGTGGCCGTACGTTTAAAAATGCTTTTATCATAGCGGATGAGATGCAAAATTCTAGCCCCAATCAAATGAAGATGCTACTCACGCGTATAGGTGATGATAGCAAGATGGTCATAACAGGGGATTTAAATCAGCATGACAGAAAATACAACGAAAATGGACTCAAGGATATTTACGATCGAATTAATGGTAAAACGCATAAACGCATAGAATGTATCACGTTCGAACATAAAGATATTGAACGAAGTCTTATCGTGAAAGATATTTTGGAAATTTACGGTGATTTAAAAGATTAGTTCTTAGTATATAAATGCTGTATGGTATAGGAATTTCAAAAGGTCTCGGTATGGAGAGTATTCGTATCGGTGGGAAAAAACATGTATTGTTCCGCGGTGAATCGGGTAAAGTTTCTATGCTAGAAGCACAATGTCCACACAGAGGTGCCAACTTATGCAAGGGTAAGATAAAGGGTGATCACGTTCAATGCCCATATCACGGTTGGGAATATGACGCGGATGGAAAACTCGTTAAAGTACCGTCTACACATAATATCCCCGTAGGTGGAAATATTGGTTCTAAACCCGTCGTAGAAGATGGTGGTTTTATTTGGACTGCTAAAAAAAATCAACCTCTTCCTACACGTTACTGTAAAGAACTGACCGATCCTAGTTGGGTTCAAGTTTACGGGTCTAAAAACCTAGAGGGTAATATTTACGACTGGATTTTAAACGCGACCGATATTTCACATATAAACTACGTTCATAACTTTGCCGACGAAGACAATGGAATAGTTAAGAATCTTAAAATTGAAACAGTCGATGATTACGTTGATTGTTACGCGGTCGTTCAACCTAAAGCCTCGTCTATATTCACTGAACATATGCAACCCAGAGATGGTGCACCTGTTCACAGTAGATTTGTAGCTCCATCTACGTCTATCATACGTATCAAATTGGCTGGTAAATATGAATTTATCACGTTTAGCACACTCTCCCCTATAGACGATACTCACACTAAAATGTCGTGGTGTATGATGTACCCAAAAACACCCCTGATGAACAATTCTATCGTAAATAAAAGATTTCATGATAAAATGTACGAGACTGTCGCTCAAGATGAAGCTATAATTAAGGAGATTGAATGGGTTCCGATGTTCGTGAACGCTCCGTGTGATAAGTTTCAAATTGAAGCATTAAAGCTTTTAGAAAAATAAATCGAAAAATATACATGGAAAATGGGCGACATGTCGTCGTAGAATCACCCGATGGAAATATTTTTATAGGCGTGAATTCGGACATAGAAGCTCCCCCGGTTATTGAGCCTCAACCTCAACAACGCCCACATATGCAAATTTATGTCAGGTATCATGAGATTACTCGCGTGGTTTTATGGATGTTTTTGTGGTTTGGTCTGTATGGGTTGATGACTCGTAGGTCGGTGATAGACATACTGAATATAACGTTTCTGGTAGCTACGTTATATACAGTGCATTCGGAAAAGATTGAGAGTCGACCGTTTGTGATGTTACACGCTTTTTATTGCTTTGGACTCGTACCTATAGCCGCTGTATTAAACCTGTGGTGGGATGTTGGTTATTTATTTGCACTGGGTATTCATCTTATAATCACTATATACTGGTCTAAATTAGACATACGAGAGATTAATTAAAAAACGGAACACGAACCACCACCTTCATTCCCTGGATAAGCTTTTGAGCCCGTCCAATCACCAGAATCATATGGATATCTATGTATCCAAAGGTTACATATCCATTTAATACCCGATTTCACTGGTAGACCACCGTGTAAAGACTTTCGAGTTTGGTAGCCCCAATCCGTGAAATTGTTGAATAGAAGTACGTCGCCTTTACTGAGTTTGAATTTTTTACCTAAATTAGGAAACTCCGTTTCTCCGCCTTCATAGTCATCATTCAGTGCTATTATAGCGGTGACGGTTCTGGGATTTTCTTCGTCGTAAAATGCGTCTTGGTGGGGTGTGTAAAATCCACCCTCTTTATACTTGAGAACCTGTAACTGTTCACTGTTAACTGGTTTCCTATCCGTAAATGATACACATTTCTTAATCATCTTTTTAGCGACGCTATTCTCTTTAGGATCTATCCACGCGGTTTCGCTATCTCGTATCTTCTTATCTATATGATAATCGGTATCCATGACGGATGGTTCCAGCTTTGATCCGGCTGTCTTTATAATGTTATCACATTGTTCGGGTGTGAATACTTTGGGTATAACTACTGGCTCTTTGTAGTTAGGTTTCAATAGAATGCATAGTAGCGCTACTGCTACAAGAATGAACACTATCATTTAATTATATCCAATATTAAATTATATGGAAGCTTACAAACATATCTTTTTCGTATGGTTTCTAGTACATTATTCATGTATAGAAGTAGCTCACGAACTTCGGCTATTATGTCCAATTCTTTTGACCTATCTATAGTGTACTGTCTCAAAAGATCGCCGACTGTATCTATATACATCTGGTAGATATCTCTAATATCACGTGTTTTACAGTTACTCTTATCTCGTCTCTGGAGTTCACGTTTTAAATTATCTTCTGAAAGTTCGTTTAATAGATATTTCATACGTAAATATCTATTATCCTCATACACGTAGGCGTGTCTATATACGAGATCGTATTCGAGTTGTACTACACTCACAGAAATCTCTAGAATTGTAATGGAGGCCCTAGATCGTCGCAATTCCGAATGTGTGGGTCTTCCACCACATGGAATGTCGCCGTGTTCTCTCGAACGTTTTTTGAATTCGAAATAATGAGGATTATGTATTCTACCGGTCTCTATCGCTCCAGTTCTCCAATCAAAGGCCACGTGACACTGGGTACACCACATTTGAGCACATCCTTCTATTCTGGATATGGGTACATTGCATTTTGGACATGGTTTCGTGTCCTTCTTCAGCAGTTTCATCGTTTTTACGGTGTCTTTATTACACACATGTCCGGGTACAAGAACTTCATGACATTTATCACAGAAAATGTTTTTACATATCCCACATACCCAGTCGTCACACAAGAATCCACGACAATCTTCTGATGGGCATTTTTGAGCTATCTTATGATACTTATCACTAGACATGGTTGGTTCGTTTTGATTCAGCACCTGTAGCGTCTCGTAAATATCCATGATAGTCGTGCGTAATACCGCATCTAAACGTGGTTTCACTTCATCGTTTACGTCATCGGTCTTATACATGTTAGTCAAAATGTAAACTAAATAGAGATACGACAATCTTAAACTCCGTACCTGTAACTCGCGAACGACATATGACTGTGTTTCCGGCATGCGCGCCATTTCTCTTTGAAACAATACGTTTTCGCGGTGTCGTCTATAATCACGGTTTCTAAATATAGATGAACAAAAACTGTCTACAAATTCTCTGTTATGTGCGTGTTTGCATTTCATGCAATGTGGTTCTTCCGTGGTACTGAGCATATATGTCTGTGAACATGTTCGACATGATTTTAAATCACAAAAGGGGCATTCAACCTTTTTGTGATTTGAATTGTTGTATTTTTCGCAACACACCTCACAACATTCCATTATATAAAGAACGAGCATTTTCTTTAATACTTCTACTTGCGAGTCATGCTGTTCATGAATGATCTATCCCATGACTTACTTACCCTATTTTTCTTACTCGAAGGCTTCTTTGTTTTGGTCATACCCGGTACAGTCGCGGATTTGGTGAGAAGTGGCTTTTTATTATTATTGGGTTTAGGAGGAGACGGGGGTTTGGGGGGTTTGGGTGGAAGTGGTGGTTTAGTCGCGCCGACGCGAACAATGCCGGGTCTCATTTTAGGTTTACCCAGTTGCTTACCCGCTTCCAGAATTTTTTTCGCTCGGTTCATGGCCGCCTTTCTTTGACTGGCGGTCGTTTGGTTATTCCTGGGAGGTGTAGCATTTCTACGTATGATCCGCGCAGGCGTGCTCGGTGTTCTAGCCGCGGGTAAATCGACGCGTGGTGCTCGGATTCCGGTTAAGAATGAATGTTTCAACACCTTTTCGAAAGTCGGTAAATCCTTGTTTCTGGAATTATTCGCCGTACCACGTAATCTGTAATTTTTCAGTTTACTCGATCTGTACCCGATATAATCCGGTGTAAACAGGGTTCCGACGAAAACCTTTGCAGCGACACGGGGTCCGTGATCCGGTACCATCGGTTGTTTTCGTGCCGATATGGCGAGTTCGTTGTATACACTATTAAGGAAAAAGTGTAAATCGTAATACTTACTGGAATTCCTATGAATACCTATATTGTGATAGCGTTTCGTATTGACGAGGGGGTTCGGTATACCGGGGAAAGACGAAAATCCAAAATCGATCATCACCAATTCGAGCCCACCGTTATCGATTGTGTATTTGACATCGTCAACTTCTATGGATAGATTCTTCTTTGTTACGGGTCGAACGAGAATATTATCCGTGTGTAAGTCGTGGTGACGAAATGCTGGAAACTTCTTATGAATCCTATACAGATTGTAACACACTTGAACGATGATCGACTTTAACTGAACGAGGCTAAGATCTCGTCGAGTTCTTATATATTCTCTCAACGAAACACCGTTCACGTATTCAAAATATAGTATATCCTTTCTAATATTGGGACCATTACCCTCTATGGGACACTTAACATACTTGTATACCTTCGGAATATCAAAATCTTTGAGCTTTTTAGCAATTTTGTATTCCATTTCAGCAAGATCACCGAGTTCGGGTTCAGATTTCGGAACTTTCATCTCCTTCAATGCTACAAATTTCCTAGATTTACCCGTCAATTTGGCACGACGCACGTTACCATATGCACCCGACCGTTTCCAAGACTGGTTAACCGCTATATGGTTCATGGGAGCACACCCCCTGTTCCCTTCGAGAATCCTGTCAATATTCTTCTGAATACTCGTCATACTTTAGAAACAGAAATAAAATATATTATATAGATATACAAACATGATTCTCGCACTCATTCTCGTGCTCATTAACATTCGTATTTTCATGGCTATGAAAAAGACTCAGCCCATCGAGGCAGTCGAGACGAAGTCTACCGGTGGTGAGTGGACTGTCTATGGCTCCATGGGTTGTGGATGGACTCGTAAGCAGCTCGAACATTTCAAGGGTAAGGGTAAGCCTTACACCTTCGTTGATTGCGATTCTGAGGATTGCAAGGGAATCGAAGGATATCCCACTATGGTTCACTCATCTGGTGAACGCGTTGTCGGTTTCAAGGAGGTTTAAAGACCACGGAAAACCTGAATAGAAATAGAAAGCAAAAGTGCGTCAAAAAATGACCGAATAGGCTTGAGTACGCTGACATGCTTGCTCAGCGAGTTGTTCCAGGTGAAACGAAGAACAAACGTACTGACTAGTACAGTGAGCACGAAAATTAAGATTTCTTCGATAACTTGACGCTTCGTTCTAGCCTTGGTAATATCCTTGATCATTTATTATGTGTGAATATTTTTTTTCTAACATACTATAATGACCAAAGGGCCTCCTACAAGCGGTGGTGAACATACGTTCACTACGAGAAAATGGGGTGGTAAAGTGGGTAAGAATAATAACAATTGTTATGCATACGCTGTAAACGATTTCCAGAGGTACCGTGGTTGGAAGAGTCAGCCTGGAGAGCGAGCTGATCTGCGCGCAAATGGTAAATACATAAAATGCGGTACTTTACCAAAACTTGTCGTAGCTGATAACCCCAAGCAGGTTTACATAGTGAAAGGTGGTACGAAGTGTAAACCCGATTACTATAAAGTAATGTTGTTCATCGCGTCATGTAAAAAGAATAATTACATGTGCCACGGTGATTTTCATTTCTACAAGCAACATAGTAAGACTGAGTACAAAGTTAAAGCGGGGGATACACACGAAAGTATAGCCAGATTTTTTAAAGTGCCGGTGGGTCGTGTCAAACGAGCGGCCATCACTTTAAAACCGGGTCGAGTCGTGGTTTTCAAAGCGGAGTTTTTTAGCCACAAACGGGGATGGGCTACCGGTCCGCTGATGGTTGGAGCTAAGGGAAAACTGATCAGGGATCCTCGTAAAATCTCTAGGGATTATCCGGGATTGAAGTATGACAAATACTGTTCATCCTTCTGTGTCAAGAACAAGGGGATCAAGGTTGGACATACTCACCCCAAAGTCCGCAAGTAAACTTTCTAGTTCGCTGGTATTTTCAATATCAAAAAAAACGTCTAATGTATCGAAAATATACCGATCATCTTCCACGTCTCTCACGACGGTTATGTCGTTTATCGTATTTCTAATACTCACAGTCACCTGAAAATTTGCACCATCAAAAATTTTCCTGCACGTGGGACATGTTTGATTTCCACGACGTTTCCATTCCTCTATACAGTGAGAGTGAAACAAATGACCACATCTGATGGGTTTGTTTTGTCTTGTCTCTCTCACTGGATTGAGACATATTGCACACGTAGTATCCTGATCAGCGTTGTCCATATAATCGATATTACTTTAATTTTAAAATTTTTACTCAGTTAATATTGGAAAGATTAATGGAAGAATCGCAGAGACCGCACGGGCTTCCGTCATTTTGAGGAGCGGGGACCTGGTGGAGTTCGGGTCCCTTTTCTTGCAAGAGCTTGCGGAACGAGTAGTTGTCCTCATACTTAATACCGTTTTGGGTCTTGAGGTAGTTATCATAGAGAAGGGACGAGTTGTTGATAGTGTGGCACCTGCCATCGGCCATGCCTAAACGTTGCGACATTTATATTAAAATTAGAAATTAATTTGTCTATTCGTGATTGTATTTGTCCACGATTCTACTCCCATCTCCTTAATTTTTTTGATAGAATCGCTTATATTATACCCAAAATATTCATTAAAGTCGTCTGGTACATCAACCTTCGAAACCCTGATGGCTGGACAATCATTGATATGCTGATTGATTATGTTGTATGCAAACACAATCTCCTTGAGCGTCTCCGCGCCGGTAATAATGATTTTACCGGTACCAAAAATACTGGTGGTTATTTCTTTCATGTCGCCTGCGGGTTTAAACTTGATTTTCACCGCGGAATATCGATCCGGTTCAAAAGAAACCCTGAACACATCGGAATATTTCTCGAAGTGTTGAGTTGTTAACATTAGATTTATGTTGTAGTTGAGACTGAAGTTGGAGTTGATCATCACCACACGAAACGTGTCGGCTGGAGGTACTATATCTTCGTCGAAGGACTGTAAGATATACACGAGGCCGGAGATTATATACTTGCAGTTGAATATATCTTCGCACCCAGCGACTTGAATACTGCCATTGGGAAAGATCTTGATCGATTTAACACTGTGACCATCGTCGTATGTGAGGGTGATCTGATTGTAAAACGTTGTCGCTTTAAGTGACCAAACGATCGCCTGATTGGATGTATCGTTTCGATGAAGACGTATTTCGCCGAGTTCTTCAAATACCGAACGAATCTTTTTGACTTCGATAGGTTTTGAGAATGCGGAAATCATGGTAATTGTTGTGAGCTTGATCCTGGAAGGTCGAATCTTCTCGGGGCATTTATTTCTGAACTCATCTTGAGTCAGTAAATAAGAGAAAGTGTTATTCGCGATAGACGAGAACATTTGGACATACTTTTTAACATAAAGAACCTCGACTTAAGTTAAAAAAATAAATCATTGCATATTCAAATGCCATGTCAACAATGCAAAAAGAAATGCGGAGTTCCTATGGTGTGTAAATATTGCAACGGTGAATTTTGTATGAAGTGTTTTAGATTAGAGCAACATAATTGCGTTGGTGTAGAACTGAAAAAGAAAGAGCAATTAAAGGATTTAGAGAAGAAGTTGGATTTTAAGCCAGAGTGTAAATATGCCTTCCTTCGTTAAAGAGGCTCGCACGTTTATAGACGAGCGTACAAATCTTTCTAAGGTTGAACTTAAATACTCTCGATATGTTGAAGGGAAAGGCTATATAAATGAAGCTGCCTGTTTTAACACCAAGCCAATTGGAAGCTGGGAAGAAATCAAGTTCAAGCATGGATTTACTTCATACGCAGATTTTTTAGAGAACGACATAGTTAACACGACTCGAACGAGGCGAGTAATGGCAAGTATGATGTTGGAAGATATATTATGTGAGAATTTTAACATTAATTGCATCATTCGAGTAATGAATGCAGTTAAGATTATTGATCCTACTTTCGCACCCCCTATCATAAATAAAGGAGTGAGATGGCAGAGAGAGTTTGTAAGGGAATTTTGCATTCACACATTTCCTCTAATTATTATGAAATGTGGGTATAAAAAGCGTGTCGCTGATCTTATCGACGTTTTAAAGACGATAGCAATAGAATTATAAGAACCAATATAATAATGGTAAAAGCGTCTAATTTCTTGATAGACTTAATAAAATTCGCACTCTCGCGAATAATGGAAGGCTTGGGTTCATCGTAACCTAAATCTATATTACGTCCTGGAATGGCAGGCCTAGAAAGTTCACAGGCACTCTTTCCCTTACAAAAATCGACCGTCTTATCACCCGCGGTCACACCATACTCGCATATGATGTGTTCGCTTTCCGGCATACCACCTTCCTCGATTTTCTTATGGGGGGCAAATGTGTTAGGCCTTCGACTGGAGCCCGGCAAAGAAAACTCCCTTGACACGTACGGATTAATTTTATCGATCGATGCTTGATCGCTGAGCATATGCTTACTCATCTTTACTACTATCAAGAGATATATTTTTTGTGTGTCATCTTTTTTCCATGTTCTATCCACATCTTATCTAGATCGACGTTTAACATATGAGCGAGTTGAAACAGATAACTAAATACATCACCCATCTCCATCATGATATCAACTCCCTTATCCTTTTTCATATTAGATTTCTTAAACGTCTTCTTAGATTGGCGGATAGCGGAAGCGAGTTCTCCAAATTCTTCTGAAAGGAGAAGCCAGACCGTGTTAATTTCGGCGCGATCCCAGCCCTTGGTTTTGCATATCTTTTCTGTTTCGGATTTGTAATAGTTTAACGACATTTTACTTATACACATCACGACTCAATTCTTTATACACCTATCTTATCGTTCGGTTCGAGTTTCATACCATACGTACTCGTATTTGCCGGAGGAGTGGGGGGAACCACCAGGGTATCAATATCCCTGATATAGCCCATATATTGTGCAACTCCCGACTGAATTTGGGGGAGGGTAGTTTTTATTACCACAGAGTTCATGAACTTAACCTGTTCGTTTACATTCGCGTAATGGTTACCGGCATTGTTGATAAATACAACACGCATAATTGCATACAGATCACCCGCGTTTTGGTAGTCGATGGAAACGCCTGTCTTATTCTTGAAAGCCTGACGTATAGATTTTTGAACTATCTGTATATTGAACTCCGAAAAGAACAGCTTGTTCAGGGGGGTTTCTGTCTGTTTCATAGAATTAAGGTGAAGTCTATCACACATTTAATATAGTCCAGGAAAAAAAGTATATGTAGATAATAAATGATAGCTGCTGCTGATTTTGACGAGGCTTACAATACTAAGCCCTGCAACATGGAACCCCCTGTATGCCAGGCTCCCGAGTGCTTCATCGGCTCGTACCCTCCCGTGTCCCCGCCAGGCGTCCCGGGCAATTTCAACGTGAACACAAGTTTCCTTCAGCCTAACAGGTACGCTGAGACGGTTGGCCCTGTCCCCGTCCGAAGCGAAGACTTCAAATGTAATTAAAAAGTAGACATGTATTATTAATATCATGCGGGTTATTAAACGGTCCGGTCATGTTGAAGACGTAAAGTTTGATAAGGTCACCAACAGGATCTCCAAATTGAGATACGAATTATCCGATAAAGTAGACGCTTCTCTCATCGCGAAACAGGTATTTTCGTCCATGTACGACAACATTACCACACACGAGATAGATACCCTATCCGCTGAGATATGTATTGGTATGGTCACGAGTGACCCGGATTATGAGGTTCTCGCTACTCGTATCGTGGCGAGTAATATTCAAAAGACGGCCCCCAAGACGTTTTGTGATGCAATGTCTAAATTGTACGATGCTAACATCATAACGAAAGAAGTTATGGATATGGCTGGGAATGTAGAGAAATTCATTTCCCCAGAGCGCGACTTCGACTTTGGGTATTTTGGTATTAAAACGTTAGAAAAGGGATATCTTCAAAGGATTCAGAGTAAGATCATCGAGACACCCCAATTTTTGCTTATGCGTGTATCCTTAGGTATTCATGGGGAAGATATCGACTCGGTCGTACAAACCTATGAATCCATGTCACGTGGTCATTTTATCCACGCTACCCCAACTCTTTTTAACGCCGGAACACATCGCCCACAGATGTCCTCGTGTTTCCTTGCCGCTAATAAGGCCGATTCTATCGATGGAATATACGATACACTCAAGGAATGTGCCCAAATCTCAAAGTGGGCCGGTGGTATTGGACTCCATATACACGATATCCGCGCTAATAATTCCGTTATCAGGGGAACCAATGGAAAGTCAGATGGTATTATTCCGATGCTTCGTGTGTTTAACGCAACTGCGAGATACGTGAATCAGGCTGGACGCAGAAAGGGGTCGTTCGCTATGTATATCGAACCATGGCACGCAGATGTTCTTGATTTCCTCGATATTCGCCTTAATCAGGGTGACGAGGAAGCGCGATGCCGTGATCTATTCAGTGCTTTATGGATTCCTGACCTGTTCATGAAGCGTGTAGAGGAAGGTGGAAAGTGGTCTCTTTTCTGCCCCGATAAGGCTCCCGGACTTTCCGATGTGTACGGTGATGAATTTGAAAAGCTATACACCCAATACGAAGAAGAAGGTCGCGCGAACGAGGTCATACTTGCGGCTGATATTTGGAAAGCTATCATTAAATCGCAAAGTGAGACTGGTACTCCGTATATGCTCTATAAAGATGCGTGCAACAAAAAAAGTAACCAAAAGAACCTGGGCACGATTAAGTCTTCTAACCTTTGCAGTGAAATCGTCGAATATTCTAACAAGGAGGAAACAGCTGTGTGCAACCTGGCGTCTATTTCACTCCCGGCTTGTGTAACGCGGGATGGAACGTTTGACTATAAAAAGCTACACTCTATTTCTAAGACGCTCACATACAACCTCAATAGGGTGATTGATAGAAATTTTTACCCGACAGAGAATACAAAGCGTTCTAATTTCAGGCACCGACCGATTGGTATTGGTGTACAGGGGTTGGCCGACGCCTTCATTCTATGCGGACACGCATTCGGTGATGAAGAATCTCGAAAGATGAACGCTTATATTTTTGAGACCATGTATCACGGTGCACTCGAAGCGAGTTGTGACGTCGCAGAAAAGCGAGGCGCGTACGAATCTTTCGAAGGAAGTCCTATCAGCCAGGGTATTTTGCAATTCGACATGTGGGATCGTGAACCCATTCATAGCGGATTATACGATTGGAATGCTATGCGCGAACGTGTGAAGAAGGGCGTCGCAAATAGTCTACTTCTCGCTCCTATGCCCACAGCAAGTACTTCTCAGATCCTGGGTAACAACGAATGTTTTGAACCTTATACCACGAACATCTATCTTCGCCGTACCCTTGCCGGTGAGTTCGTAGTTGTAAACAAACATCTCGTGAAAGCTCTTCAAAAGGTGGGATTATGGTCAAAGGATATGAAGGATCTTATGATTAAGGCCAGTGGCTCGATTCAAAACATCACCGATATCCCCGACGATATCAAAACACTATACAAAACTGTATGGGAAATTAGTCAGAAGGTTATCATAGATATGGCGGCTGATAGAGGTGTATACGTATGCCAGAGTCAGAGTATGAACCTGTTTGTTGAAAACCCTACACTGTCCAAACTGTCGTCTATGCATATGTACGCGTGGAAATCTGGGCTGAAGACTGGGATGTATTACCTGCGAAGTAAAGCAAAGGCTCGACCAATCCAGTTTAGTCTTGAAGCCGAGTGCACAGCTTGTTCAGCTTAAAGTTTTAGACGCATACAATATTATAATGGCCAAATTTCATACCCTCATCGATACACTGGATATCCTTGAATACGACGGGCGAAAGATCTCATTCAGTACGAATGAGGGTAAACCCGTCCGTATTCAAATACCTCGTATGTACATGCCATTCGGTATTTCTGGTTTTACCCCACCTGTGGGTAATACCAAATGGAATGTCGACTTTTCTATGAAAGGATACGATGAAGAGGGTAACTACGTGAAAGCCTTTTACGAAATACTCACAAAAACGGAAGAAAAAATCATTGAAAACGTGAGTAAGCAAAGTGAAAAAATTTTTCATAAGTACATGACCGTCGAAGATCTTAAACCCATGTTTAACTCAAACATAAAACGTTCACCCGACAGAGAGCCGAAGTTTCGTATTAAGGTTGATACTTCGGCTGATGGAGTGATTAAAGCCGGTGTATTCAACAATGAACGCAAACATCTCAAGGATACGGCTGCTGATAAATTATATGCTAGGAATTCTGGTGTAGCAATCGTCGAGTTGACGAGTGTCTATTTTCTAAATAAAAAGTTTGGGGTAACCTGGAAGTTGCATCAACTTGTCGTGCATGAACCACAACAACTTAAGGGATTCCAATTTGTTTTAGACTAATTACTTACTCTCTAAGAGTAAACTATAAACGAACTGAGCTTCTTTTAATAATTTTCCTTTTATAACACTATACTTATTTGGATCAAGCTTGAGCTTGATTTTTGCTACGCGGACAGCTTCATCCCATTTAGCAAGAGTCATCCTTTACTATTTACTTCATTTTTTTTACGAGCGTCTTGTACTTCTTGGTACCCTTCTTAGGGGCAAGCTTGAAGTCACCCTTCTTCGCGGGCTTGAAAACCTTGACCATGGCAGAAGTGCCCTCCTTCTTCATGCGCTTCTTGGCGGCGGCGACGGCGGCCTTACTCTTGATATTACCATACTTATCCTGTGTGAGATCCTTCTTCATGAGGCCACCAGACGTGTGCTTGGCGGTACCGTGGTAGACTTCGGCGCGGGAACCTTCGGCGGTGTCGTACATTGTTTTACTATATCACCGGAAAATTTTCCTGATGGCGTCGATGGATTTTTCGTACCTGACAGGAATTTGATATCCAACTCGTTCATCGTTGAGAACTTCTGCACACACCTGAGCTTTGTGACCCTGGAGAGCCATCATAGCGAGATCAACACTCCTCACCGTGGGTGTGTCGGTGTATAAATATTTCTTCACATACACCTCCCTGGTCTGACCCGTTCGATGGCATCTACCGATGGCTTGGAGTTCTGTGGCGGGATTCCACGAAGGAGCCATGATATATACACGACTCGCGCACTGGATGTTGAGACCAACGCCACCACATTTAATCTGTACGACGAGTACACTTCCATCTGGTGCATTTTTGAATTCGTCGAGACGAGCATGACGCTCATCCTTCTCAACCATTCCGTCGATCCTGAAAACACGCCCCCTGAACATATGTTCGATATGATCCATTTCACCCCGGAACTGGCAAAAGATTACACTCTTTTCCTCTGGGTGCTGAGAAACATTCTCGGTCAGAGTGTCCATTTTCTTCGTACTGTGTTGCCATATGATTCGGTCAACACCCTGCTTCTTGGTCATTCCGTCCAAGTAGAGTTGAGGCCACGTCATGGTTTGACGCACACGGAGTAGGCACTCCAAAATCTGCATAGCTCTTGAGCCAATGGAAATGGCGACATTTTTCAGTTCGCTGATGTATTCCTGTGACTCAAAGAACGCCTGTTCATAGACACGGCGTTCTTCGTCATACATCTCAAGTTCCACGTTCTCAAAGTGACAACGTGGCAGTTTTCCGATATTATCAGCTTTGGTGCGCCTGAGAATATAGATATCCCTGATCTCGTCGTACATAGCCTGCACAAGATCCTGGGAAAATCCCAAGAACATACAAAGTGAGACGAAATCCTCCATCGAGTTAAAGACTGGGGTACCCGTGGCGAGCCATCGGATATCCGTATCAAGTTTGTAGACGGCTTTGAATGTCTCAGACTTGCGGTTGCGGATCTCATGGGCTTCGTCGAGAACGACGCGATCCCATTTCATCGCGTGAAGAATCGTCTTCTTGTTGTAGACGAGACTGTAAGGGCAGAGCACGACGTCTACCTTCTTGAGATCCTCGATGTTAGTCGTACGACCGGGTCCGTCATAAACGAGAGTAGAGAGACCTGGTGCAAATTTGGAAATCTCTGTACTCCATTGAGTAACGATGGTTTTGGGCACAACAATCAACGTGTGCGGCTTGGGGTTCGTGAGTATGGTCGCGACGATTTGAATGGTCTTGCCAATCCCCATCTCATCGCATAAGAATCCACCCTTGGGACCCGAGGTCTGATGTTCCATATCATTCATCCATTTTACACCGTCGACCTGATAAGGTGCGTGAAGAGTACCGTTGAGAGTGTACTTGTTCATTGTTGTATTGGTATGAAAATACTATATTCGATATTCGACTTAGGTGTTATTAATTACTATGATAATCATCGTCGGGATCAGACGCTATCTCGCAAACGTGTACCTTTTCTTTTAAAACGCGTTTCTTTTTCTCCTTAGGTTTTGGAAGTTCATCGATATGTTCCCTGAAGTATAAAACTTTATCCCAAAACTCTTTCATGATAGGAAGATACGTCGACCACCACTCGGGATCTCTCTTCACGTTAACAACGTCAAACTCTTCTGGCTTAGGCCAATTCGTAGCCGCAGGTTTGTACTGGATAAAATCTGCTTCTTCTAGGTCTAAAATCTCCATACAGAGTTGAAGCTGTGGCATATAATGCACCGGAACTTCGCCGGGAATGATAGCTCTTTGAGGAGGGCACTTAATCTCGACCAATTTTCCCGATTCCGATACTCCATCGGGACTACCACCAAGCCACTTGTGAACAGGGTGTGGGCATAAGCCTATTTCATGAACAACTTCACCGTGTCGTTGCTCATACAATATACGTGCTTCATCTTCGTATAACTCACCGTGCCGTGTAGCCGCATTCCCTGTAAACTTTTCCCCCAATCCACATTTTTTTAAGAGTAGACCATCCGGAGTTTCGTATGGATTCTTGCCTATAGCGGTAGCTGCATCACTTGCCGTGAGCATTTTTCCTCTTAGACTTAGCCATTCCTCGGATTTCTGTGGGGCGTACTCCCTCTCGAGTACTATCTTCACTTTCGGGTGCATTGGTTAATTTACCCTCTAAATGTTTAAGTACCGTACGAACGTATTTTTGAGAATACACTTCCCGTTTTTGCTTTTTATCGTTCTTTGTGACACGTTTTTTGGGGGTGAAGTCGTCCCCCTTCATTGTTGGATGTATCCGTTGTTTTGGTAAACTGACTTAGGTGGATAAAAGAACGCACGAGCTGCATTTTGTTCCGCTTGCTTTTTATTTTTCGCAGATCCGTATCCCATACATATACCATCCACAAATACGTTAATGTGAAAAATTCCGTTTTCGTGTGCGGTTATTGAGTATACAGGGAGACTGAGACTATTTGATTGGCAATATCTCATGAGATGATCCTTGAAATTATCGTCAACCATGATTGATTGCATATTCACAAACGAGGAATCGTTGTAGATACGCAATATAAACTCTTTCGCGTGCAATAGACCCATATCCATGTATATAGCGCCGACGAGTGCCTCGAATACATCTTCTAAAATCTTTGGATTGTGAATCCATTGATTTCGCATACCCTTTTCATCCATTCGAATCCATTTATATAGTTCGAGTTTGGATGCAATTTCAGCCAGTGTTTCTCCGCGTACAAGCTTCGTGCGAGCTTTTGTTAGAAATCCCTCTTGACGATTTTCATATTTATCATATAAAAATTTGGTAATTACGAACCCTAAAACAGAATCACCAATAAACTCGAGCGTCTCAAACGATCCGTTTAACGTTTCATCCTCTTTTAGAGCACTTTTATGGGTAAAAGCTTTTTGGTACAAATCTATGTTTGATATTTTTGTACCAACAAGGTTCTCGGCAGTTGCCCTGTCGATTATCATTGTTATTATATTATGTGGTTTTTATTTTTAAGTATGATTTACGCCTCGACCTTGGTATAATGAGGGCTGAGGAACTTCTGGAGGTTAAGGAAAGTAACCTGAACGTCGGCGGGGGGCTTAAGAAGATCGCGAAGCTTCTGGTCGAGAACGAGAATACGACCGTTATCGGGATGCTTGAGACCGTTGGCCTTCACGTACTCGTTAATAGACTTGGTTACAGTGCTGCGAGAGACGAGCTGACCCTCGGGAAGACCCAGGAAAGTACGGAGCTCCTCGGAAATCTTTTGCTCACGGTTGAAACCGTTGTTCTTAGCACGCTTGGCGGACTTCTCTCCGTTAGGATCGTCGAGCTTAGCCTTGATCTTTCTGACAATCTTGGTGAGCGACTTAAGTTCATTACGGAGAGCGGTAATCTCGACAAGGCATTCATTACGGTTGCACGCGGTTTCAGTAGACATTATACATTACATATGCAGTTCGTCTTTAAGTGTGTTGATATCATCAGCAGATGATCTATTCGTGTATAAAAAATGTTGATCTATATTAATGGACACCAAATTATATTCTAAACAGGTCATCGATCAGTTCAGACACGAAAATTTACTTTTCAGAGACGCCAAACTGAAAAAGTATTTTGAACGTAATGCAGCGAGGGATTTGGGAAAGTTTAGAAGTCGCTTACATAGCACACACTCGAAGAAATCACTGGAAAAATTTGTATACGTCTTCGTGACCGACGCGTGCAGAGATATCATACTCAATACTATAGGTGAAATTAGTGAGTATATGAAAAATATGGGTGATTTAGTGATCAGTGGTGGAGAAGCGTTCAATATGTATATGCCTTATAATGAACGCATCGTGACGAGTGATATAGATGCTAAGTTCGTTCCGCGTATTTACTATGATGCAAAGTATTTTGGTAAATTACAGGCCATAAAACTCATACTATGGGATAAGCTTGGTAAAATTGCACAAAAGTTAAACGCGCGTATCAAGACCCGTATTATGTCCATGGATAAGAAACTCATTAAATACTTGGGTTTGGGATTCAAACAAGGTGGTCCATTCGTGACGAGACGATACACTCTCATCAAGAAGAAAAAGACCCGCGCCAATAACAAGCCGGGTGTGGGTGATATATTCATAGATGTCGAATTATTTGCACTCGATCTGAATATCCGTTTCTTCTCTCCCGAAAATAATAAGATTGAAAATGTCACGTTAGGGGGATTACTTGATATACCTTTCATGAGACCCCGTGAGTTTGGATACGATGTGGTCCGTACTCTGAAAAAAGGTGTGACGTACAGGAACGTCAATACAAACAAGATGATAGTAAACAAAAAGGTATACGTCGCCAGTAAAGAGTTTTTGATAGAGGATATATACCTCATGCACACCTTAAAACTTCGTCCAGAGAAGAAAGAAAAAGATAGACAGCGACTTATACGATTGGCGAGATTATTTGATAAGAAAATCAAACTTGCGGATAGCATAGATTCCGTGATTAGGCGTATACAGCCAAAACTCAAGAGAATATACGTGACAAAGCAAGCACCCAGGCGTAAGAATATATCTATTCAGAAGGCGATGAAGGTAAATCCTTACAAGTACAAAAAGTTTACGACAGAGCCGTCAAAGGAACGCCTTTCCAAGAAAATGGTACACGGATTAAACCCCGTATCCAGAAAAACCGTGATAGAAGGATACGAGCGTTCAAATGGGAATCAGCGTTTCAATCTCAAAAATCTCAAGTGGAAGCGCGAGAATAACAACGCATACGTCAGGAACGAATTCGCACTCCGACCTATAAATGCACAGCCCATTCCTAAAAACTTAAATGTCCAGAATACGTTATACGGATTTAGACCTAGACGAGATGGTTGGGTTCCAAAACCTCTTCTCGAACGTTCAGCTGCTATACCTTTCATAGGTTTAAAGAAATGATACGTATATCTTACATAATGATTTACGATACTGTCTCCAAGGGTGAAGACGGCCTTTACCATGTTCGCGCATTCACAGACGAGCGTAAGCGTAAGTTTATTCAGCTTAACGACGTCAAGATTGTAGAGAAGACCGGCGACGACCTAAGCTTTGAACCTGCCGACTTTACGAAAATCGACGAGCTTCATGAGGTTAATATTCAGAATGCTATCGAGAATTGTGAGGCCTGGTTCGGTCGAAAGCTTGCTGACAAGACTATCAAGTCTGCTTACATCAGGGACGACACTATCTCAGCAGAGCGTATTTCTAACAGTAAGGTTTTTTCCGCCGATAAGGAGGTCGTCGAGTTTGACGAGATTCAACCAGACGCCACATGCTCCCTCGTCCTCGAATTTTCTGGACTTTGGTTTGCCAAGAAAGCGTTCGGTCCAGCCTGGAATGTTGTTCAAGTCAGGCTCGCCAAGCCCGATGAACCTGATCAGGGGACTTTCGATGAAACTTATCCCGATGAATATATGTTCGAGGATGATCAATAAAAAAAATTTGTTAACAGTATATAAAAGATGTCTCTTACTAAACGCTTGAACAGGGTTCCCTACGGTCGCGTCTTATTTGCTTTCGTTGTCGGCGTTATTATCATCGTCCTCCTCAAGAGGACTGGTAAGACTTCCACATACTCCGTTAAGGAGAGGTCTTACGCCCCCATCACCAGCGCCAGTGCCGGTGATGCCCCAGGCCCCCAGCCCATGGCTGCCGATTCCTGTGAGATGCGCGCGGGTACCGGTCTCGCTTCCTCTCTTCTTCCGCGTGAGGTGGCTTCTCAGGAGGAGTTCGGTGAGTTCGCTCCCGAAGATATCCTGGCTGGCCAGAGCTTCCTCGAGCCCCGTAACCAGATCGGTATCCCCGAGACTACTGGCGGCGCCCTTCGCAACGCTAACCAGTCCCTTCGCGCCGAGCCCCCTAATCCCAAGGAGGCGTTCACGTGGAATAACTCTACCATTGCCCCCGACACCATGCAGCGTGCCTTAATCTAAAACAACTTAAAGGTAATTAGTCTTTATTTAGTATATGTCTAACATTCAAGTCGACGATCTCACGAACAGCGTCTCTAAACTGGTTGAACTTAATCAGCAGATTAAAGAAGCAAGATCCGATATTAAAGTCCTTTCTCAAGCAGAAAAGGCACTTAAGTTACACATCAAAAAATTGATGGTAGATAACGGCCTCGACGTCATCAATACCAAAACTGGTAAAATCACGGTCAAGAAAAGCATTCGAAAAGTTGGTCTTAATAAAGACACCATCAGGGAAGGACTTAACGTATTCTTCGACGGAAACGATCAGCAGGCGGAAACTGCCTTAAAGGTAATCGTCGAGAGTTTACCAACAAAAGAAACATCTACTATCTCCGTAACCGGACTCAAAAAGAAGACTTCTGAATAATGGTTTGGAATCAGTACGTCTACGAGGCGACTATAGGAAACGACCCCGAATATGAAAGCGATAATGAAAATTATGATAGCGACTATGAACATACGATAGAAGATTGGGAACTTGAATACTCAGAAGAACTTCATCATATGTGGAATACCATGAATACCCTGCTCTACGATGCACATATTCAGCATTCGGGCAAATTTTGCGATTTTGTTGAATTTTGCTATCTTGAACATGATACGATTGGACGAACTACATGGGAACACCAGGAGCAAACAATGTGGTATGAGGAACGCCTGATTCATGTATGGAAGAACCTGGTCAGGATTATTCGAGAGAATGGTATTCGTGAGCAAATGATGAAAGGTGTATCATTTGACCATTTCCTGTCGTTCGCGAAAAATATTATGTGTATATATTAAATGCTCCCCCTACTTACCTCCCAGAAGGTAGCCATCCCCTCCGTTCTTTTTCTCGCGCTCAGCCCTGGTATGCTTCTTAAGACCAACGGCATGAAGCTCTCGTTCAAGAATGTCAGCACCGACAAGATGTCCGTGCTTTTTCACGGTCTCGTGTTCTTCCTGGTGTACTCGCTCATCGCTAAGTCCATGGGCCTCGTTCTTACCCAGAACGACCTCCTCGTGACCACCGCGCTCTTCATGGCTCTCAGCCCGGGTATGCTTCTTACCATCCCTCCCGGTAAGTTCATGTCTGGAAAGACTTCCCAGACCGCGATCCTGGTTCACACAATCGTTTTCGCGGTTGCGTTCGCTCTTTTACGAAAGCAATTTCCTAAGTTCTATTAAGTGATGCGACATGGAATATCTTGTGATAGGCCCAGCGTCTATGGGTCTTTTTGCTTTCATGGGCCGGTTAAAAAAATATGAAAATGAATTAAAAAATATAAAAGAGATCTCCGGTGCATCAGCTGGCGCTTTAATAGGCACGTTTTTAGCCCTGGAAGTATCCTTAGATGATGCATTTGAAAAGTTATTGAGTTTGGATATCGAGGGACTTGCAAAGTACAAACTACGATCACTGTTTAAAAATTATGGACTCATAGATGTTGAGGCTGTTCGTGATGCTATAGAAAAGATGTACGGATGCAATCCCACGTTTTCGGACTTACGTAAAAAATTATACATAGCAGCCTTTAATCTAAACAGGGGGAGAACTGAATATTTTTCAGTAGATTCACATCCCGATATGCACGTGATAGATGCCATATGCATGAGTATATCTATACCTTTCATAGCAGCCACTAAATCGTACAAGGGGAGTATGTATTTAGACGGAGGCACGAAAGATATTATGCCGTTAGAACCTTTTTTTAATAAACCACATCATAAGATTATATCGTTTATTTTACATAACGAGCCACGTTATATAGAAAAGATAACGACATTCACGGAGTACATAGGCGCATTTATGAATCGTGTAATCGATTTTAGGATCAATACATACGATCCAACTAAATACAAAACTATACACGTGAACACGAGTGATTTCAATATCTTTAAATTCAATATGTCTTATGATGATAAATTACGTATGTTTTTACACGGTTTTAACCAGTAATCCCATCTGTTATATTATTTTATGTGATTATAACAAGATGGACGTTTGTGATCCTGATGCCAAAACAAAGAATATCAGGAAACTGATTAAGCTTCACACAGGGCACGCAGTCAACGTGTCCCGTGAGCGGATGTGTGATATTACTCGAGAGGCTAAGAAGGGGAATTTGCCCATGCCTCCTCTCGTGCTTACGAGAGATAAGCGTTTTCTTTTGGATTCTAAGTCGCCGCTTACCCAAAAGGATTATGAAACGCTTTATAAATCCAATACAACTTCTGCAGACGCGAAAAGACTCGCCAAGAAGGTTGGACTTGTGAATATCGACAAAACTATAGCCGATTTAAAGGATGCTATTGGTCGACGATTAGCGAGCACGAGTGTACGTGAGCCTATACTCTTACCGGGGTCTAGAGTAGTCTCTGTACCGAAATCCGAAAACTTTTTCGTCAATGAGAATCGGAACAATGTTCAAAACGAGAATCGGAACAATGATCAAAACGAGAATCGTAATAACGAGAATCAGGACCGTGCTAATATTAATAGTGCGAGGCGAAACAATGGCGGCAGACCAAACGGTAACGCTGTGAAACCTAATGGTAACGCTATGAAACCTAATGGAAATCGTCCCAAGTCTATGAAAAATACCATACGGAATAGACATAAGGACCGTATCAGGGATTTCAGTAAAAACCGCCGCGAACCTAACCGCCGCGAACCTAACCGCCGCGAACCTAACCGCCGCGAACCCAATGGAAAGAAACCCGGATTTTTTGGTCGGATTTTTGGGGGTAGCAAGAACACGTCCACGAACAAACTTAACACAGAGATGAAGTTGGCGCAGATGAAACGTAATACACAAAGACAGGTTTCGCATCAGAAAACGGTGCAGTCTCGATTACGTTTAAGAGAAGCTAAGTTGGCCAAAAACATGATTTCCGAAGCTGAGCGCGAAAAGCGTCAGGCTATAAACGACGTGACTAGAATGCAGAACAATAAACACCTGTTAGAGGTCGAACTGAACAGGCGCGCGAGTAATTCGCGTAAAAAGGCTAATGAGGCGGCTCGGGCTCGTCGGGAACTCGCTAAGGAGAAGTTACATACAGGTGAAATGAATGTGGGTTTAGCTAATTTACGTAGACGTTTACGTATACGTGTCACATCATTGAACAATGCCGTGAGAAACCGTGATAAGCTGAAGAAGGAACTTAATGAGATGAAAGCGGGCGGTGATCCCGCTAAGATTAAGGAAATTCAGAGAAAGATTAGCGTGGTTGATGGAAAGATTAAGGCTCAAGAAAAGATCGAAGCCGCTGCACAGACAGCCATAACCAGTATGGCAAAGAGGATTCGAAACGACGCCCAACGTAATGTAGTTTCTCTCGAGAAGAACATAAAGACCAAGAAGTTGTCTAAATTATCCCGTGAAGAGGCGGAATTGAACTTCCCGGATCAACGTTTATTGAATGAACTGATAAAGAAAAGGGATGGGGATCCCACCGCGACGAACGCCGGAATGAGAATGGGAGCCCTTCAAAGATTGGAAAAAATAAAAGGTTTTATAAACGATAGAGGTTTACTTAATAATGCTAACGTCGGTTCCCCGGAATTCCGTAAAAAGAAAGATGAAGAAATTGCAGCGGCGACGTCCACGAAGACGGTCCTACACGCGGAGCGCAAAAAGTTGGAGAAAGAACTCGCGGCCGTGAAGACTGCATTTAGTAACCAGTTTTCGAACGGTAATCGTAAGAATTTACAAAACCGTATAAATGCCGCGAACAAAAAGATTAAGAACCTCGAAGAAGAGCTTCGTAAGAAACCCAATACACCTACACCCACACCCAGTCCTAATAAACCTAATACACCTACACCCAGTCCTAATAAACCTAATACACCTACACCCACGCCTAGCCCAGCACCCATGAACAACCGTAGACTTAAGAATCTTGAGAATCTTATGAAAGCACGGTCGAATTTACATGTCCAGGTGGCTCGCGCGAGATTAAATAACACGGATGAAGAAAGTAGATTCAAGAATAGGATTAACGAAATGAATATTGGACAGAAGGGAAATATTGAAAGAGATATTAAAGCGGCCGCCGATGCCGCAAAAACGGTACGCAACAATGAACGCGCAAGTGCAATCCAACGTACTAAAAATGAAGCGGCAAAAGTTGCAAAAAAAGCTGCTGAGCTCAAGGCCGAGGGGAATATTGCGAATGCAAGAACTGAGGCAGCGAAGGAGGCAGCGGCGGAGGCACAAAAGAAGAGAAATGAGAAACGCAAGCAAAAGTTTGATAACCTTTTAACGCAGTTTAATAAGTATATTAACCTTACTCAGAAAAGTGCATTCCAACAGAGGTTTACGAATGCCCAAAAAGCTCGCGAACCCCCCAATGCGAATCGTACTAATAATCAGAAGGATATTATTATTCGGGGTGGATTAGCGCAAATAGCTTCAGAATTACATAAGATAAAGGCTAATAAAAACGAAGAAGCCCACAAGGAGGCGATAACTAGGGCGAAAGCGGCTGGGAGTGCGAACGAGGTGGCGAAGCAGAAGGATGTGTACACCCAGAAAAGACAAGCTTCGTTTAATAAGATGATACGAAATGCTAAAAATCGGCATCCGGTGGGAACGAATCAACGTCCGGTGTTGAATATGATGATTACCAATCTAACCACAAAATTTAACAGGGGACAAGAGGAACGTAAAAAAAATGGGCAACAGAACCAAAATATCATTAATGCGGGTAAGATTCCCGAACTCGCGAAAGCGGTACGTGAACTCGAAAATGAATTTACCCAGAATCAAAGAAAGAAAAATGCTCAAAATATCAAAAACGCGCAAGAGAAGGCTAAGAAGGCTGAAAC
>ERZ887849.311-NODE-311-length-53379-cov-71.161578_pt1 | contig 53379 bp, 27 predicted proteins | sample MGYA00521267_ERZ887849 | MGnify/ENA primary metagenome ERZ887849 (study PRJEB32303, sample SAMEA104408601) | aquatic metagenome | biome: Brackish water; feature: Pelagic; material: water | place: Baltic Sea | collected 2014-06-06T16:11:00 | depth 2,863 m ... | reverse complement strand
TAGATTTGTGGTTAAACCTATCTAAGCAAGTGAGGCCATTTTGCATATGTCATTTTCCCCCAACGACTTATAGAGATCTACGTGCCATTCGTGACACCGTCTTCACTGCGCATGATGTCGTAGCGACGGCGTTCTACGTTGATGATGGTTCCGGATTCGGATTCTACAAACCGCCCGCCGGGTGTGGATTTTGGCAGGTCTTCCCAGTTGACGCCGTCTTTGCTGCGTCGACCGTGACTGCCTTTCTGAGCCGTCAGCCAGAATTCGCCCTTCACGAAACTCAGACCTCGCCAGGAATTTCCCCTGCCTTTCAGCCCATGTTCGTGCAGTGTCCAGGTGGCTCCACCATCCGCCGATCGAGCGACGTGATCTTTGAAGCTGCACAAAAAGATGTTGTTGCCGTAAGCAATCTCTTCCTGTCCTTTCTCCGGCGCGCCGGGGATCAGACTGTGTTTCCAGGTCTGGCAGTTATCGTCGCTATGGAAGACATGCTGGTTATCGCCGACCACGATGAAACGTCCGCCTTCGTAATTTCCGAAACCACTGATCATGTGATGCGTCTTGCCGCCATTCAGGAGTGTCTGCAGACTGTGGGCCGTCCAGTTAGAGGCGGTTTTGTCTGAACTCGTCATGCCACGCCATTGGTCCGCGCTGGTCAGCAGAATTCCGTTTCCGCCTGCAGCTCCCCAAACACTGCCCAGTTTGGCGGGTTCTTTGTTGAGGTGACCCCAGTGCTCGCCGTCGTCTGAACCAATGTAAACGCCCGGTGTGCCCCAACCGGAAAATACACCGATCACTCCATGTGTGGATGCCATTCCGTAGACGGCGAATGTTCCGTGCCAGCCGCCGTCTTCTGGTGAGTCGGTTCCCAGAAATGTCTGCTTCCAGCTTTTGCCGTCGTCTCGCGATACCAGAATTCGCATTCCCTGTTTGGAACAAACTGCGAATACTGGTTCCTCCATCCGAGGCTTCAAGTTTCCGCCAAACGGAATGTCCTCGCGGACTGCCACATGTTTCTCCTGGCTGTAAGCAGGTGCGACGAGAGCAATCACCGCAAACGCCAAAAAGAGCAGAGTTCGAAGCATGGGAGCAGTCCGATTCGGAGAGTGTTCTTGTGAGGTACGAAAGACTAAGCAGAAGCGACGGTCTTTATGGCGAGGCGGCGTTATTTGATTGCCATAAATCGCACGCACACGGGATTAGGCACCTTCACGCTGATGCTGGTTGGCGATAGTTCGCCCGTGGTTTGATCGATGCGAAACACGATCACGTTTCCGCCGGATTGATTGGCCACAAGCATGTACTGTCCGGTGGGTTCAATGGCGAAGTTTCGTGGCGTCTTGACGCCGGTACTCTGGTGACCAACCGCCGTTAGCTTGCGAGTTTGCTGGTCCAGAGAAAAGATGGCGATCGAGTTGTACGGGTCGCGGTTGGAAACGTAAACGAACCTACCGGAAGGATGCACGACAGTTTCAGCCGTGCTGCCGCCGTTGCGTTTTACATCTGTGGGTAGCGTCGACAGAACCTGAGTCTGCGTCAGCAAGCCTTTGTCTGCGTTGTAGTCGCAGGCGATGATTGTGAGGTTGGATTCACCGTTGATATACGCCGTCGTTCCGTCCGGGTGCCACGCGAAATGTCGCGGACCAGATCCTTGGGGTGTGTCGAATGCTCCATGCGGCGTCAGCGTTCCTTTGTCCGCGTCGAAGGCATAGACGATCACCTTGTCCAGCCCGAGGTCACAGCAAAGTGCAAACTTATTGGCGGGATCGACGTGAATGGAATGTCCGTTAATCCGCTTGCCAACATGCTGCTGGAACGACGATGCCTTGTCCAGCGAGCCATCCGCTTTGATCGGAATGCAAATGCAGCTACCGCCGGAATAGTTGGCGGCCAGGACATTCTTTCCGGTTGGATCAACAATCAGATGACATGGTGCTCCGCCCTGTGATGGCTGAGAGTTCAGCACGGTCAGCTTACCTGTGGTGTCATCAATCGCCAGCGCGCTAACCGATGCGTCGCGTTCGTTGACAGCGTATAAAAATTTCCCGTTCGGATGAAATGCGAGAAACGACGGGCTGCTTGTTTCACCGGCAAGGGTGGGTTCGGACAACGAACCATCTTTCAGGTTCAGTTCGCTTTGATAGATACCCTTGCTGACTTCGTCGGTATACGTGCCGAAATAGACGCGAAATTTTTCCTGAGCCTCGGCGGAGGTCAGCATGGCAGCACACAACAAGGCGGCGAGAGAAATTCGAAAGCTCATAAACTGTCCTTTGGAAATGGCGGGGCATAGGGTCGGTCGGGCCGACAGTATCGGCAAAATCATTCGAAAAATCTAACAAGGGCTTCGCCCTTGACCCGGTGGCGTGGTTGTCTGGAAGACATGGAACGTTCGAATCGCCGAGTTGCTCAGTTGTCGCTACGACCAACATGCACGCATCATTTTGAGTAAGACTTTAACGGGGCCGTGCCAGGTCCGTATCAGCCGCAGGGCGTTAGCCCCGGTTTTCCTCCTGATCCGCAGGAACCGGGGCTAACGTCCTGCGGCTGATGGGGATCAACGGAAACTGACCATTCGAGCTACCACTCAGAAATGCGACTACGTCGCTGTGAAAACTTGACTCAACGTGAATATGTTCCCTGCAATAAGTAGTCTAACAAGGCAGTGCCTCGTTTTATTTCACGAAACTCGTTCACACTCAGTCAATGTTTCGTAGCGACAACGTAGCGGCTCGGCGATTGGAGAATTCAGCGGGTTGTGCTCCGTCTCGCTGTGTAGCATCTTGCAATCGTATTTCGTAAGGTCACAAACATGTTCGACGTTGTTTTTTCGACGTTAGCTGGTCCCGTTTGAAGCAACTTGTCGGTACACTTGAATACGCCTGCCTACTCTTGAACCTTCCTCCTTTGATCCATCTCCGTTCAGGTTACTTGCCCGAAACGGCGAGCGGTCTCCCTCCCTCCTTCCGTGTCACTGGACGGCTGCCTGTGTCGCGAAGAAAGAACTTCATGATTGTCAAACATTGTCTGACGCCTTGTTTAGTGTTGGTGTTTTCCGTAAACGCCGTCGCTCAGCTTCCAAAATCAGCGAAGGATGTTCTGCAGCCGTTTGTGGATAAGCACGAACTTGCCGGAGCCGTAGCCCTGGTAGCGAACAAAGAAAAGTTTCTTTCCATTGATGCGGTCGGCCTTTCGGATATCGCTGCGAACAAAGCGATGCAGCCGGATGCCGAATTCTGGATCGCGTCGCAGTCAAAGGGAATGACGGCAACAGCTGTAATGATGCTGGTCGACGAAGGAAAGATTTCGCTGGATGATCCCGTCGAAAAGTATTTGCCGGAATTTCGAGGACAAATGGTTGTCGCAGAAAAAGAGGATGACCACGTTCTGCTGAAGAAGCCCGTTCACCCGATCACGATTCGTGAAGTGCTGAGTCACGTCAGCGGATTGCCGTTCAGGTCGGCGATTGAAGAACCCACATTGGACGGACTTCCATTGGCCGCCGCCGTGCGGAGTTATGCTATGACGCCGCTGCAAACCGAGCCGGGTACGCACTATCAGTATTCGAACGCGGGCATCAATACGGCGGCTCGCATTATCGAAGTTGTCACTGGCAAGTCGTACGAAGACTTCATGGACGAACGCTTGTTTCATCCGCTGGGAATGAAGGACACCACGTTCTGGCCGAACGACGAACAGGTATCTCGCCTGGCAAAGTCTTACCGTCCGAACAAAGACAAAACGGATCTGGAAGAGTTCGGCCTTGGTCAACTGACAAGCCCGTTAACCAACCACCACAATCGTTTTCCGATGCCCGCCGGAGGATTGTTTTCGACGGCAACCGATACGGCCATCTTCTGCCAGATGCTTCTGAATGGTGGTGAACTCAACGGCAATCGCTACCTTAGCGAAGCAGCGTTTAGCGAACTCACAAAGAAGCAAACACCAGACGGCGTGAAGAACGGTTACAGCCTGGGTTTTGCTGTCGGCGATGAATGGTTCGGGCATGGAGGGGCTCACGCCACCAACATGGAAATTCATCTGGGCAAAGGGCTCGTCACGATTTGGATGGTGCAGCACGGAGGTTATCCCGGCGACGGCGCAAAGGCTCATGGTGAATTCAAGAACTGGGCGTATCAGGCGTTTGGAAAGTAGAAACATCGTACGACGAACTTCCAGTCCGTCGCTCACGAACTGGAAGTTTGATTGTTACCCACAAATCGGAAGTGGCAAATCGTGAATTCGGGCCAACGGCCCAGCAATTTACCTAGCCCAGCCAGAAGGGCTGGGTCTATGGTGAAGATACCGTCGAGAGGGCCAACGGCCCGGCCGTTTGTTGACCGAGGCCGTGCGTGCAAGGCCTTTTGGTCTGCAGATTGGCAAACCGTTGCTGCTCTCTGGTATTTCCTGTTTCACCCGCAAACAAAAAGAACCTGCCCCTTTGATGGTCGACACTCTATCTTTATTGGTAACAACGGACTGGAAGTCCGTTCGCAAATAGCACGCAGAAAGTCAACTTATGACATCAACAGATAGCAGCAAGTTGTTTGAATCGACCTGGTCGGCGGCATGCGTTGTCTTTGTGGTAACATTGCTGTCTGCTGGTCAGGCCAGGTCGGAAGACGACAGCTTCTTCGAACAGCAGGTACGTCCGTTGCTGGAACAGCGCTGTATCAAGTGTCACGGTGGAGTGAAGACCAAGGGCGGGCTGGCTCTGGATAGTCGAATTGGCTGGCAGAAGGGTGGCGAAAACGGCCCGGCGATTGTACCAGGCAAGCCGGAAGGCAGTTTGCTGATTCAGGCGATCAACTACGATTCGCTGCAGATGCCTCCGGAAGATGCCGGCGGAAAACTGAGCGGCGCCGAAATCGCAGTGCTCACGAAGTGGGTGCAACAAGGAGCGCATGATCCTCGGGATGGCGTCGCAAAGCTCGGCGGCATGGATGCAGCGGCGGCGAAGTCGTGGTGGGCCTTTCAGCCGCTGCGCGAACGGGGCGAATCGTCACAGCGACGTATCGATGACTTCATCAACGCGGAACTTACGAAACGATCATTGCCTGCCACTGGACCGGCCGATCGTCGGACGTTGATTCGTCGAGCCACCTATGACCTGACTGGTTTGCCGCCAACTGCGGAAGAAGTGAATGCGTTTATCGGGGATACATCGGACGACGCGTTTGCGCAAGTGGTCGACCGCTTGCTGGCGTCGCCGCAATACGGCGTGAAGTGGGGCCGACACTGGCTGGACGTCGTGCGCTACGCGGACACGGCGGGCGAAAACACCGATCGCCCGCTGCCGCACGCGTGGCGTTATCGCAACTGGGTGATTGATTCGATGAACGCAGACATGCCGTACGATCAGTTTGTGCGACTGCAACTGGCTGGCGATATTCTTCAGGCAGACGGATCTACCGAAGACAGTGCAACCGAAGATGGAGTTGTCGCGACGGGCTATCTGGCGATCGCTCGGCGGTTTGGTCACGACATCGACAAAGACATTCATCTGATGCACGAAGACGTCATCGATAACGTCGGCCGCACTTTCCTGGGGCTCAGCATCGCGTGTGCTCGGTGCCACGATCACAAATACGATCCCATCACGGCCGCAGACTACTATGCGTTGTACGGAATCTTTAACAGCACGCGATTTGCATTTCCCGGCTGCGAACCGAAAGGGCAACCGCGAGACCTTGTGCCGCTGTTGACTCAGGCCAGGATTGACAAGCTGATGAACGCGTGGAACGAGCGGAATTCCAAAGCCGTCGAACTCAAGAAGCAGCGAGAAGAATCGGCCGCCGCGCTCAAGACGCAGGTCAAAGACGCTGCAACGTCGTCTTCACGACTGCTGGCCGAAGCGACGGTTGCCGAAGGTGCGTCGGTGTCGTTTGCCGAAGCGAAACGTGATTCGCTGGAAGACATCAGCCTGCGAAAGGGCGAATTTCTGCAACTTACGGTGCTACCAAACGGAAGCCACGGTGCGGACACGACCCTCGTCGAATGGACGATCGCCGAAGTCGGCGGATCGAACCGCACGTGGGACGTAGCCGACTGCATTCCAGATCTTGTGAAGGGCAATCCCATCCTTTCAGACGACGGTTCTTCGTGGAGCTTCCTTGACGTCACCGACGGCCCGCAGTTTCTGATTGATCGCAGGCCGGTCGTCGAAGGACTCAGCGACCTGAATGCCTGGAGCTCCGGCGACACGCCATCGGTACTCGTGAATCGTTCGACCGAACCCGCAAACGTCTGGACCACTTTGCCACCCAATTCTTTCTTTGTGCATCCGGGCGTTAACCGCAACGTGGCTGTCGCGTGGGTTTGCCCGGCGGATATGAAAGTCAAAATCACCGGTCGAGTCGCGGATGCTCATCCATCCGGCGGTGGTGACGGCATCGCGTTTCGGTCCGAACACATCGCTGCACCGAAGGCTGGTCCAGCGCTGGTGGAACTGGGAGCGGCTGTCAATTCGCCGGACGTGACCATCGAACCGTCGCCCTTTATCCCTGTCGCTTATGCGGTTGTCGATGGGAACCTTGCGGATGCGGCCGTTCATGTGCGAGGCAACCCGGAAGAGCCCGGTGATGTTATTCCGCGACGCTGGCTATCAATCTTTGGCGGCGCCGCCGTTGAACAGGGCAGCGGGCGGCGACAGTTGGCCGGCTGGGTGGTGGATCACCCGCTGGCCGCGCGAGTTATGGTGAATCGCATCTGGCACTGGCATTTCGGCCGCGGGCTGGTTGCGACGCCCAACGACTTCGGTTCGCGCGGAGCCGCGCCGTCTCATCCGGAACTGCTGGACCATCTGGCGGACGAATTTCAACGAAGCGGGTTTAGTATCAAAGCGATGCACCGGATGATCATGAACACGGCCGCCTATCAACGCAGCAGCCAGACTTCCGAAGTTGCAGAAGAAGCCGATCCGGAAAATCAGTTTTTGTCTCACTTTGTTCGTCGCCGATTGAACGCCGAAGAAATTCGCGACAGCCTGTTGGTCGCGTCGGGGCAGTTGGATTCGGCGCCCGCGGAAGGCCACCCATTTCCACCAGAAGCGTCTTGGAATTTCACGCAGCACAATCCGTTTAACGCGACTTACGAAACCAACAAACGCAGCGCCTTTCTGATGGTTCAGCGGCAGCGACGAGATCCGTACCTGGCGTTGTTTGATGGAGCCGACCCCAACGCCAGCACGGCGGTTCGCCAGCAGACAACCGTGCCGACTCAGGCGTTATACTTCATGAATTCGCCGTTCTTTCATCAGCAAGCAATTGGCTTTGCCCAACGACTGCTGCCACTTGCTGACGATGGTGAAAGAATCAAAACGGCGTTACAACTGTTGTTGCAACGTGAGCCAACAGAGAACGAGGTGTCTCAGGCAAACGCGTTCCTGGAAAATTACCCCGGCAGCGAGGAAGAGAAATGGGCCGCGTACGCTCGAGTTCTGTTGGCTTCGAATGAATTTCTGTTTGTGGATTAAGGAGCAGTTTCGAAATAACTTGTTGATTCGATCAGAAACGGCGTCTGGGCCAGCAGAGTCTGTCGCTATTCACCAGGATTTGGCAGCACCAGCAAATGAGTTGGTAATTCGTGTTTGCGGGGCAAAGACATGACCGACGTGCCGAAAACACACTCAGCTATCCGAGCCAAACTATTGAAGGCAATCATCTTTCCAAACATCCTTCGCAGGAAATCTCATTCAGGATTTTAATTCGGGACAATTCCTAAGCTAAGGAACTCGTACAACTGACTCCCAGTCCAGCCACAAAATGAAACCACGGGCTAGAAGTCCGTCCTGCGAGAAGCACTTCTAAACATGACAACACCGCGTCACAACTTAAATCGCCGTTCACTACTGCGGTCATCCGTCGCTGGATCGATGCTGTTGCCGGGCATCATGCAGCAACTACTGGCCGATGGTGACAATGCGCTGACAGAACACCAGACTCACTTCGCCCCGAAGGCCAGGCGAGTCATCTTTTTGTTTATGACGGGCGGCGTTTCGCACGTTGACACGTGGGATCCGAAACCAGCGTTGACTCGCGATCACGGCAAGGAAATCAAGGCCGATCATCCGGAAATCAAAGACCGACCGGGCTACGAAAAGATCTACCTGAAACGACCGCAGTGGGAATTCACTTCGCACGGTCGTTGCGGCACCGAAGTCAGCACGCTGTTTCCTGAAACGGCAAAGTGCGTCGACGACATCGCGGTCATCCGTTCGATGCACACGTCGCATTCGAATCATTACAACGCGACGCTGGGGATGCACACCGGTTCGTTTTCGTTTGCTCGACCAAGTCTGGGTTCGTGGGTGACCTACGGCATGGGCACGATGAACCGCAACCTGCCCGGTTTTGTGGTGATCGCTCCCCAACAAACGTACGCGGGCACTCAGGTGTACGCCAGCGACTTTCTGCCCGGAGCGTATCAGGGAACGCTGGTTGTTCCGGGACAAACTCCGGTCGAAAATGTTGCGGCTCGCATTCCGACGGATCGTCAGCAACTGGAACTTGCCGCTCTGAACGCAATGAACGCACAACATCTGAAATCGCGAGCCAACGATGCTATGCTGACGGCTCGGATGAAGTCGTTCGAAACCGCGTTCGGCATGCAGATGGCGGTTCCGGATGCCTTCGATTTTTCGCAGGAGAAGGATGACACTTTGGCCAGCTACGGCCTGCAGCGAAATCAGACCACTGGCTTCGGTTGGCAGTGCCTGGCGGCCAGAAGGCTGGTTGAACGCGGCGTTCGTTTTGTGGAATTGATCGACACCGGTTCGTCGGGCAACTGGGATGCTCACGGAGACATGATGTCGCACGTCGGGCTGGCGAAGAACGTCGACCTGCCGATTGCCGGTCTGTTGCAGGACCTGAAACGCAGCGGGCTATTGGATGACACGCTGGTTGTGTGGACGACGGAATTCGGCCGCACTCCGTTCAACAATACGGCCGACGCCAAGGGCCGAGAACATCATCCGTGGGCGTTTAGTTCGTGGCTGGCGGGCGCCGGAGTCAAACCGGGCATTGTCCACGGAGCCACCGACGAACACGGCTTGAGGGCCGTCGAAAAACCGGTTCACGTGAACGACTTCCACGCCACGATTTTGCACCTGATGGGATTCGACCACGAACGCCTGACGTATCGTCATGCGGGGCGAGATTATCGGCTGACAGATGTGGCAGGAAACGTGGTGCGTGATGTGTTGTCATAACACGTTGATCGAACTCGTGCACCCTACGACAAAGGGGGCGCACGACTCGGTTTGTTTGCTGCGAGGCTTACGTTATTGTGGGCGGCAAACGATGAAACAAACACTGGCGAACCGTCTGTTGTACAAGGAAATCTTATGACTCAATTTGCAGCTTCCTTCTGTTCACTGCTTGTCGTCACGACGATGCTCAGGCCCGCGGTCGGTGATGAACCGAAACCAATTCCGCTGTGGCCTGCGGGAGCTCCCGGATCTGTGACTCGCATGAATGAAGCGGAAAACGTGGATCGAGACAACGGGAAGTGCAACGTCACGAACGTCCACAATCCATCTATCACGCCGTTTCTGCCAAAGGCCGACGTCGCGACAGGAACCGCGATCATCATTGCTCCGGGCGGCGGACATCGCGTGCTGTGTCTGGGGCACGAAGGAGATTCTCTGGCCGAATGGTTTGCAGATCATGGCATTGCGGCGTATGTGTTGCGATATCGACTGGCTCGCGAAGAAGGTTCCAGCTACACCGTCGACGAACATGCGATGGCGGATACTCGTCGAGCCATCCGCACCGTTCGAGCTCACGCAGAAGCACGCGGCATCAATCCTCAACGTATCGGCATCCTTGGCTTTTCCGCTGGTGGAGAACTTGCGGCTCTTGCGGCAATGGATTCTGACGAAGGCGATTCCAAAGCAACGGATTCGATCGAACGCGTTAGCTGTCGGCCCGACTTTCAGGTGCTGATCTATCCCGGAAGTTCGAATCGCTTTACGGTGAAGGCCGGTATGCCGCCCGCGTTCATTGCTTTGGGAGCAAACGATCGGCCGGATATCTCGCTGGGAATGGCGAACTTGTATCTGAAGTACAAAGATGCGGGCGTCCCGTGTGAACTTCACATCTATTCCAACGCCGGACACGGCTTCGGCTTCCGCCCCGACACCACCAGCGCCGCCGGAGCCTGGCCAATGCGTTTGCGAGAATGGCTGGTCGACAGCAAGTTGCTGAACAATCAGCGAGACAGCGCTAAGTCTCAATCAGCCGCAGGGCGTTAGCTCCGGTTTTTTCCGTGATCCACACAAGCCGGGCCTAACAAGGGCTTCGCCCTTGACCCAGTGACGTGGCACGCAGGAAGACGTGGAACGCTCGAATCGCCAAGACGCTCCGTTGTCGCTACGACCACCATGCTCGCATCATTTTGAGTAAGACTCTAACGAGGCTGTGCCTCAGACCATTTGAGCTGACGCTCAGAAACGCGACTACGTCGCTCAGAAAACTTGACTCAACGTGAACATCTTCGCTGCTTTAAGAAGTCTAACGAGGCCGTGCCTCAGACCATTCGAGCTGCCGCTCGGAAACGCGACTACGTCGCTCAGAAAACTTGACTCAACGTGAACATGTTCGCTGCTTTAAGAAGTCTAACGCTCAGCGGCTGATGTTGTTAACAGAAACAATGACGTTTCATTTAACTTGGCGCTGTATAAATACTCAGTCAGACAAAACACAGGCTATCTCAACCTCAACTCACGAAGCTGAATTCAGGAACACCAGAATGCATCGATTTACAGTTGGACTGGCCAGTGCGGCGTTCGCACTATTTTTGGCAACAGGAAGTGACGTTGTTTACGCTCAATCATCTCACGAAAACATGGCGTGGCAAAAAGAAGCTGAGTCACGGTTGAAGGCGATCTACGACCGTGGTGAATTTCGAGCAAAGACTTTTCAGGCCAGATGGCATTCTGACAGTTCCGGGTACAGGGTGCGGGAACGAGATTCGCAAACGAACCAGATGGCTGACGTAAACTACGATGTTCGGACGGGAGAACGCGCGGAATCGACGGACGTTGCGAAGGGCACTGAGCGGCCCTCGCTGCATTCGCCGGATGGTAAAAGCGTTCTGGAGTTTCGCGATCGAAATCTCTTCGTTCGAAACGTCGACAGCGGACAGCGAACTCAACTGACGATGCACTCCGACGAGCGAGACGTTCGCTATAACGATCCCGCATGGAGCCCCGATGGGAAACGAGTTGTGTTCGTGGAATCGGACTCAACCAACGTCAGGCAGCGAGCGGTGTTGGTGCCCGATGATCCATCGTATCCAGGTGTACGGTACAATCGGTTTGCAAGAGTTGGTGAAAAGCTGACAGAACTTCGCGTGGGAGTTGTTGATGCGGATGGAAACAATCTGCAGTGGTTGCCCATCGAATCGCCGGAAGAAGGTTTCTATCTGGGGCAGGTTGAGTGGGCTGGTAACTCGGAAGAAGTGCTGGTGGAAAAGCTCAGCCGCTTCCGAGATAAACGCGACTTTCTGCTCGCAAACGTCAACGGTGATGTGAAGCAGATCTATCACGAATCCAACTCTGCCTGGGCGGTCGGCAGCCAGGGAAAGAATTCCGGGCTGACGTGGGTTCGTGACGGCAAAGCCTTTGTGGTGTTGAGTGAAAAAGATGGCTGGCGACACGCGTTTTTGTGGTCTCGCGAAGGCAAGGAATTGTCGTTGCTGACACCGGGCGAATACGACGTTATTGATCGAGCGACAATTGATGAAGACGGCGGCTGGTACTACTTTTATGCCTCGCCGGAAAATGGAACGCAGAAATATCTGTACCGTGTGCCTCTTGACGGTTCCGGAACGTTGGAACGGATCACGCCGGAAAGACAACCGGGCACACACGACTATGATTTTTCACCGGACGCGAAATGGGCCTTTCATACGTATTCCACGTTGGATTCGCCGCCAGTTGTTGAGCTGGTTGAACTATCGGGCCACCGAGTTATTCGTGTTCTGGAAGACAACAGCGTACTGCGAGAAAAGATGAAGGAAGTCGTATCGCATCCGACGGAGTTTCTGAAGCTTGACATCGGCGACGGCATTTCCATGGACGCATCGATGGTCAAGCCGAAAGACTTTGATGAATCGAAGAAGTATCCCGTCTTCATTTATGTCTACGGCGAACCGTATGCTCAGACAGTGCTGGACAATTGGGGAGCCGCTCAGATCGACTTTCATCGTGTTGTTGCAGATCTTGGCTACTTAGTGGTTTCGATCGACAACCGAGGCACTCCCGCGCCGAAGGGAGCTGCATGGCGGCGATCAATTTTCGGCAGCCTGGGACCGTTGTCGACGGAAGAACAGGAAGCGGGGCTTAAAGAACTGGGACGTATGCGACCGTACGTGGATTTGTCTCGAGTTGGAATCTGGGGTTGGAGCGGTGGTGGATCCAACACGCTGAACGCCATGTTCCGCAAACCCGATTCGTATCATGTGGGCATCGCCGTCGTGCCCAAACCGCAGCCGCATTTGTACAATGCATGGTTCCAGGAAATCTACATGCGAACTCGCGAAGTCAATGCGGACGGATATGAAAAAGCCGCCGCGATCAATTATGCAGATGGTCTGAAGGGCAAGCTGCTGATCGTCACCGGTTCGGGCGAAACGAACACGCACATTCAGATTATCGAAGGGCTGGTTGATCGACTGATTGAACTCGGCAAACCCTTTGACTACATGGTGTACCCCAATCGCGACCACGGTTTGCGTGAGGGCAACGGGACATTGGTGCACGTCAGAATGCTGATCATCAGATATCTGCTGCAGAATCTTCCGCCCGGGGCTCGTTAGAGTCTTACTGAAAATGATGCGCGTACGGCGCGCATCATTTCGTAGCGGGTCGGCGATTGGAACATTCCACGTTCTTTCGCACACCACGCTGCTGGGTCAAGGGCAAAGCCCTTGTTAGAGAGCTCGACGACTGCTTTATGCAAGTTATGTCAGACAATGTGTTGAATTCGAGGATTCGTCCCACGGGGGGTGATCGTTTCTGGCGACTGTAATTTACCTTTTATCGTTTATGGAAGTTGTGTCGCCTTTTACGGTTCGCCCACCGGATTGTCGCAAACGTTGTCGGTGACTAAGATCTGCTGGGTTCCTTTCTCCATTGCAGACACGGAAGTTTCATGCGCAGCAGTCTTTACGTTGGTACCAACGGCAACGCCACCGGAAAACGAATGGTGGCGCTGGGGCTGATGGAACTCGCCTCACGCCGGTTTGGTCGTGTCGCTTTCTTTCGTCCTGTTGTTCGAGTCAGTGCGGAAGCGGATCTCAGCATTCGTCTGATGCGGTCTCGATACAGCTTGACAACTTCACCTGAACAGATGATGGGTGTCACGCGAGCTCAGGCGCGGCAAATGCTGGCCGAAGATCGATCGAGCGATCTGATTCAGCTGATTCAGCAGCGATTTAAATCACTGGAATCCGAATCCGATTTTGTGGTGGTCGAAGGCACCAGCTTTCAGGGCCTGGCACCGGAACTGGAATTCGCACTGAATGCGGATATTGCAGTTAATCTGGGCTGCCGCGTACTGTCTGTTTACGGAATGGGAAATCGATCTGTCAGAGACTGCGTTCAGTCGGTGTCGATCGGCAACGACAATTTTGCTTCGCACGGAGGACAGTTGATTGCAACCATTATCAATCAGGTTCCGGACGATCAAAAGACAGCTCTTAAAGAAGCCTCTTCGGCAGCAGGTTTGGGTGTGAGTGCTCCGCTGTATCTGTTGCCAGAAGAACGACTGCTGCGGCAACCGACGGTTCGCGAAATTCAGGTTGGTGTAGGGGCCAGCTTTTATGCTGGTGATGTGACGGCACTCGATCGCGAAGTCGCCTGTCTGAAAGTGGCTGCGATGCAGTTGCCTGGATTTCTTGATCGGCTTTCTCATGGCAGTCTGGTCATGACTCCCGGAGACCGCAGCGACATTCTGGTTGGCTGCGTGCTGGCGTGTTCTCAGATTGACGGCCCGTCTCCCGTGGCCGTTGTCTTGACTGGTGGCATCATGCCTCCTCCGTCCGTATGCCGCCTGATTGAAAATGCGACGGCACTGCCGATTCTGACGTGTGGAAACGACACTTATACAGTGGCCTCAAGAGCTGCTGACGTGCGGGCGGAAATCGGCGAACATTCACCTCGCAAAATCGAATCGGCGCTTGGTGTTTTTGAGAGTAATGTTGACATCGACGAACTGGCCAACCGGTTGCAGGCTCCATCCATTCAAAGAATCACACCGATGTTGTTTGAGCACTCGCTGATTCAGCGAGCTCGGCAACACAAAGTGACGATCGTTCTTCCCGAAGGTGCCGAGCCACGAATTCTGCAGGCCGCAGATGTGCTTCGTCGCCGCGATGTGGCGAACCTGGTCTTGTTGGGAGATCCGTCAGCGATCGCGGCTGCTGCTGCTAAAGTTGGATTTGTTCTGCCGGAGGTCGGTGTTGAAGTGATTAATCCCGCCACAAGTTCGTTGCGAGAATCTTTTGCTGACGAATACTTCGAACTGCGGAAGCACAAGGGAATTACTCACGATATTGCGTTGGATCGCATGCAGGATGTGACGTACTTTGGCACGATGATGGTTCATCGTGGATTGGCTGGAGGCCTTGTTTCAGGGGCCGTTCACACAACTGCAAATACAATTCGTCCGGCGTTCGAGTTCATCAAGACTCGACCGGATGTTGACGTGGTCAGCAGCGTGTTTCTAATGTGTTTAAAAGACGGAGTTCTGGTGTACGGTGATTGCGCCGTGATTCCAAATCCCACTGCCGATCAGTTGGCCGCTATTGCGATCAGCAGCGCCGAAACGGCCGTTCAGTTTGGGATTGAGCCGAGAATCGCGATGTTGTCGTATTCGACGGGGGAAAGCGGGCAGGGGGAAGATGTCGAAAAAGTTCGCCGAGCGACAGCGACTCTGCGAGCTCAGCGGCCCGATTTACTGGTCGAAGGTCCTCTGCAATATGATGCTGCCGTAGATCCCAGTGTGGCAGCCACCAAGATGCCCGGTAACCCGGTTGCCGGGCGCGCGACAGTACTGATTTTTCCAGATCTGAATACAGGAAACAATCTTTACAAAGCTGTGCAGCGTTCTGCCGGAGCGACAGCGATTGGACCGGTGTTGCAGGGATTGAATCGGCCGGTGAACGATCTTTCTCGAGGTTGCACGGTTACCGATATTGTCAACACGGTTGCGATTACTGCAATTCAGGCTCAATCAGTGAACTCACTGGATGCGAATATCTGAATTAAGTGCCATCCTTTTTTGAGTTGATTTTCTAATGAATGTGCTCGTTTTTAACGTCGGCAGCACCACGCTGAAGTATGCGTGTATCGATCCGGCCGCTGGCAGGCGAATTGCTGGTGGAATCGTGGATCGTATTGGGCAAACCGATGGCGACGCGGCGACTCATGCAGACGCCGCCCGCATCGCCATCGAACAGGTTGGCGACACGCTGTTTTCTGCAATTGGGCATCGGATTGTGCAGGGCGGCGACCAATTTCAGCAACCGACACTGGTTGATGCTGGCGTTCTGGATAGGTTGAAGCAGTTGGATTCTCTGGCTCCGCTGCATAATCCACCAGCTCGACAAGTTGTGGAATCGCTGCTGCATGTCGATGTTCCGCAAACTCTGGTTTTTGACACGGCCTACTTTGCGACGCTTTTACCGGACGCTTATCTGTATGCCATTCCGGAATGGGTTTATCGCCAACATGGTGTGCGAAAATACGGCTTTCATGGAACGTCCCATCAATTTGTGACTCAGCGAGCACTGGAGTTTCTGGGTGGTGAAACGTCAACATTGAAGATTATCACCATGCATCTTGGAGGCGGCGCCAGCATTACTGCGTCGGTTGGTGGCATGGCCGTTGATACTTCTATGGGCATGACACCTTTGGAAGGACTTGTGATGGCGACGCGTTGCGGAGACATTGACGCAGCTGTTCCGCTGTACCTGATTCGGGAAGCCGGTATGACGGCCGATGAAGTAGACACGCTGCTGAACAAGCAAAGCGGACTTGTCGGATTGTGTGGCAGTTCCGACATGAGAACCGTGTTGCAGCGCTGCGGCCAGGGCGATCAATCGGCAACACAGGCGGTCGAAATTTATGTTCGCCGAATCATCAAAGCGATTGGCAGTTACTACGCCCTATTAGGTGGAATCGACGCGCTGGTCTTCACAGCCGGCGTTGGAGAACACTCAGCTGAAATTCGCCAACGAGTCACTTCACCGCTGCGTCATCTGGGAATTGCTGTGGATCCGGTGCTTAACGAAACGTGCGGCGGTGACGTTACTGAAATCACGGCAGCAGACGCGACTGCTCGCACGCTGGTGATTCCCACCGACGAAGAATTAGCGATTGCTCGCCAGGTGCGGATGGGGTAGGCCGTCGTTGACGATTTGCTCGCCGCAAACGGTTGCTGTTGTTTGCATACCAGATTGTTCAACCGCCTTGGTCAACATTTTCTGATCACGTGGGTTAATTTTGATTGCGAACGCTGCTTCGGTCGGGAGACGTGCGGCGGAAATGTTCGTGCAGACGGTTGGTCTGGTAGGCCTCGATCAGGCGTTCCAGCATTTGCTGACGATAGCGAATTCTTTGGCCTCGTTCTGTGTCTCGCATACAGCGAGGCTTGTTGAATACGCGAATTTCCTGAACGTTGGGCACGATGTCGATGCCATCTGCCAACGCTGCATCAACGGATTCGAAATGATGGTGTTCGGCCAGCACAATTCGGTTGGGTTCCAGTACCAACGTATAACCGTAGTCGCCGTACGCTTCTGAAAATGCTCCATCAATGGTGATGGCTTTGCCGCTGCGTTTTAGAGGTGATTCGCCAGCTTCTACCTTGACTGGAACGTGGCCGTTGACGATCAGTCCGCCTTCTGTGGCCATGCCGAATTCTGTCAACACACTGTCGCAGAAGTCGACTTCGTGGATCAATGCAAAGTACGGGTCTTTGGTTTCGCGGTGCGAGTTTTTGTCCTGAATAAAATCGCGTTCAAAGGTGGCGATGCGATCTTTGCCAAACAACGGAGATCTGGGGCCGCTCCACAGGTACCACAAAAAATCGAGGTCTGGCTGTGCCGCTCCCACAACGGCTCGACGCACGACCGTCTCAATGTGTTCAAACAGTTTACGTCCCGCAAGCTGTTGACCGTCCACTGACAAGGGAAGAAAGTTGCCATCGGTATCGACCGGCACGCAGCCGTGAAAGATCAGGCATTCGTCGCGTCCCAGGTACATAGAACCGTGACCCACCATAAAGCGGACCTGTTCCTGCAGCTTCTGGCTGTTCAGAAACGAATGCTTTAAGCGAGCCAGGCAGGACGCTTCTTCGTCAGAAAGTTTGTACGGGTCGGCGGGGTCTATTGTTGGAAACCGTTTGTCGCGTAGTTCGTAAACGGTTCCGTCGATTTCGATTGTGCCGCGAACGTGGTCGATACGGTGCAGCAGTCTTCTGTGGTCCAGTCCCCATTGAGGATTCCGTTCGATCAACTGGCCTTCCAGTTTGAACTGCATAATGACGGCCGCTTTTTGCATGCGTGCCACAACATCGTTGGGTCTCATGCCTTCACTTTTGGGCATAAAGAATTCCGCCGGATCGTCTGCATAAACGGTGTGGGCGAGATGTTCCAAAGGCGTTAATGGAATACTGTAGCCTTCATCCAGCTGACCGATGCGGCGATAGCGTAACGATACTCGCAGCACCGTGCAGATCAACGCTTCGTTGCCCAGTGCGGCGCCCATCCATAAGGCATCGTGATTGCCCCAGATGAATTCCACGTTCGGCTGAAGTCGCAGGTATTCCACAACACGATCGCCACGCGGACCACGGTCCCAGCAGTCGCCACCGATAATCAATTCGTCAACCGCCAGATTACGAATCAAGCGACCCAGCAGGTGAATCAGATGCAGGGCTCGATCACGGCGGACCAGTTCATCCAGCATCGCTTCCACAAATTCCGGGCCACGTTCTGTTGAGGGAGAGTGCAGCAGTTCCAGCAGCAGTTCGCTGTATTCCGCCGGGAACAGTCGAGTGGCCAAACGCAGGCTGTATGTGGAAACAAGGTGCCGCAGTAGTTCCAGCTGAGGCTTCAGGACTCGTGCAGCGAAGGCTCGTATGTCTTCGGGAGTCGTCAACGTTTGTTGCAGGCGTTGGGTGACTTCCGCAGGATAAAACGTGAGCTTCAGGAACTCGGCAAGTTCATCTGGTGACATCTTGCTGCTGAACATTTCTTCCACCAGCGGCCTAAGCGTTCCCGATGCGTTGTTGATGACATGCTGCAGTTTTTTGTCTTCACCGTGAATGTCGCTGATAATGTGAACGGCGCTTTTGGGCAGAGTCTGTACGGCGGCAAGTCGAGCCATTTCAGCGATGACCGCATCGACGTTCGGGTACTCCAGAGCGAGCAGTTCCAGGACGGTAAGATCAGCTTCGGGACGCTTAAACGACAGAGAAGAGTTAGTCATGAAATGTCAGGGCACAGTAAAATCACTCGGGACGATCAGGCAACGGTAGGTGAGCATACAGGAATCGGCATACAAGAGCATGGTATTGGGGAAAATTCCGTCAGCAGGTTATATGAGTTACGGACTTGCTGGCGAAGAAAACGTCCATAATCGCAACCCGAACTGCGGTCGCGGGTAAGCCAGTGGTGGAACGAAGAACAGCTTGCCTGGGGGGGCACCTGTCGGTACAGTGTTTGGGAAGTACCTACATGCTGATGGAAGCCACCGGTGGCGTGTTGCTACGGGACTTGGAAAATGGTCCTGATGCAGCGTTCGTCAGCATGCTGTTCACAAGTTGATCGTTTGTTTGTTGCTGCCAAACGGCAGCGTGTTATCCGCGAAACGGCGTCGCGTCCGTTTATTACTTACCGTCGAATGTTCAGATCTTATGTCCAACAGTCTTCAGGAATTTGCCAGTCGTCTTCGGTCACTACTGTTGGGCAGATCATCACGTCGCCGTCGTGCAGCATCAGTGGCCAGAATGCAGCAGCTGGAATGTCGAGCACTGCTGGCGTCGGTGATGGACAGCGGCACAACATTGCAGATTGAACTTCAACAGGGCGAACGTGTTGAAGTTGTTTCCAACGGGACCAACTATGAATTGACGTCCACAACTTCGACGTTCTTAAACGCTGGCGTGACTGACGCCGCAGACTTCTCAGCATTTGGGGCGAGCACCCTGTCACTCAACGATCTGGGTCAATACACCGACATTCAGATTGTCGATGCGGCGGCGGGAGCATCAGTGCGATTCCCTGATGCGGGCACGGGGCAGTTCAGCCACCATTTCGACATCATGCTGGACGATGCCGCTTCTCCTGTGTCGATTGTGTTTAACGGGGTGGCACATTTTGGAACTCACAATCTGACCGCTAACACCGATGGTTCCATTCTGTTCCTTAGCGGATCGGACCTGTCGTTTTCTGATGGCGATATCAGCCTGACTGCCGTGAACGCCACGGATGGTTTGGCGGCGAGAAAAGGAATCAGCATTGTTGAAGGAAAGATCACGACCACGGGTTCGGGGGATATTCTGCTGAATGGAACGGGATCGTCAGCTGTAGGTTTGAACGACATGGATGGGGTTTATCTGGACTTCAATGCGCAGATAGCCTCGACGTCGACTTCGGCAAATGCGGGCACCATTACACTGAACGGAACCAGTGGAGTTGGCAAGGACTTTGCTGCCGGACTTCAGATTAAGAATTCGACTATCACCAGCTCGATGGGCGCTATTCAGCTGACGGGTGTGGGCGGCGGCGGCAGCGGGCATTCGCATTACGGAATCAGCATTCACACATCTTTGGTTGAATCCACGGGGACGGGAATTGATGCGGCGACAATTGTGCTGGATGGAACCGGCGGCGTTGCGGAATCCTGGGGCGTGGGGCTGGGCATATTCAACGACACGATCGTGCGCAGTGTTGACGGCGATATTGCGTGGATCGGTCGGGGAGCGGCCGGAACATTTGGAAACAACGTCGGTATCAAAACGGGCGAGTTCACTCTGGAGTCAACCGGCGTGGGCGCGAACGCAGCAAAAATTTCGGTTCAGGGCATTGGCGGAAGTGGCACAAACAGCAACGCGGGTGCTTCGTTGGAGGGCGATAACTCCGTAATTCGCAGTGTCGATGGAGCAATCTCATTGCTGGGCGATGTCGGGCTTGATTCCACTGAGCACGGAAATTCCGGCATTTGGGTTGGTGCGTCAGTAATTTCCACGGGGACAGCGCCGATTGATATCACTGGGATTGGTGGCGTGGGCAGCCAGTTTAGTCGTGGTGTCGGTATCAGTGGCGCAAACACAGTTATTTCGTCTCAGTCGAGCTCGATCACGATTACTGGAACGGGGGGAAACACGACTCTTGGGTCTGGTCAGGGCGTTGAAGTGGTTAACTCTTCAACGATCGTGAGCAATACCGGATCGATTACCATCACAGGCCGCGGCGGCAACGGAGGCTCGTTTAATTCCGGTGTTGAAATAAAATCGTCATCGTCGATTCGCTCGACTGGGGTTGGGGCCAATGCAGCCACAATTGTGATTGATGGACGAGGCGGAAGTGGAGAAAACAATAACGTTGGGCTGTTGCTATCAGCAGAGAGTTTGCTTAGCAGTATCGACGGTGACATCACTTTGATTGGTACAGGTGGTGATGGATTCGGCTCCAGTAATCGTGGGGTTAATTTAGCTGGTTTTGATCGCATTGAATCAACTGGAACCGGCCAGCATGCTGCCAATATTTCCATCATAGGCAGTGGAGGAAACGGAACCGCATTCAATCATGCCTTCTATTCTGTTGTTGGTGAAAACGCTCCCGCATTGATCAGCAGTATTGATGGTGACATCCAGATCAACGCGACGAGCGGTCAGGTCTTAATGGAAGGTTCCAATTCTGCCATCACTGTAGAGGCACCGATCAGCGCCACGGGTGATGGAAACATTACTTTGAACGGCACCGCAACGCTCGGAACTGTCTGGAGCCGAGGTGTGGCGGTTGTGCGGACCGTCGTTTCCACGAACAGCGGCGATCTGTCTGTAACGGGAGTCGGTGGGCGAGGATCGGGGAATCAAAATGAGGGTGTCGTTGTCAGCAACGAAGCAACGCTGACTACTAACACGGGATTGATTTCGCTGAACGGGACTTCCGGAACGAACAACAGTCACGGTGTCGAAATCTGGGGCAATGCTGGCGTCGGCGGGAAAGTTCTGTCGACGGGTTCAGGCAGCATCGAAATTGTTGCCGGTGGTGAAGGAACCGGTGTTAAAGATGACTTCCGAATCTACGCCGACGCAATCATTGGTGGCCCCAACGCAACCGGTGATATTTCGATCAAAGCCGACACGATGACGCTCAGCGATAACGCGTCTATTCAGTCGAGCGGCCATCTGACGATTGCTCCAATGACGGACGGCCTGGAAACTCAGTCAATCAGTCTGGGCTTCGAATCGGCCGGCGGTCGCAGCGATTTGAATCTTACCGACAGCGAACTGGCCACAATTCAACCAGGTTTCGCGTCGATTACTCTTGGCACTTCGGGGCTGGCTGACAATCGCAACCTGGTGACGGTGGAGTCTTTACACTTGCTGTCAGCGTCCACGATTATCGGCGGCACCATCAACGATGCACTCGGCACAGACTTTGATGTTTCGTCCACCACATTGGCAGGCACCATTGATGCCAGCGTTCTGCGAGCTTCGGGTGACGTTGTGCTGGCTGCAAACAGCACCTTCTTGATTGATGTAGCGGGAATTCAGCCCGGCGAGGACGCTCGGCAGTATGATCAGTTGGTAGCGGCCGGGAAAGTTGACATTCAAGCCGGGGCTGAGTTGGATGTAAACCGGGTTATTTCCTGGCGACCTCAAGGTGGCGAACAAATCACCATTGTGCAACGTACGGGTGGCAGCGGTACGTTTGGCGGGTTGGCGGAAGGTGCGGTTTTGCCGAACTTCCTGAATGCCACGATCAGCTATGTGGGAGGCGACGGTGACGACATTGTGTTGACGTTGCCAACAACTCTGCCTGCATTTTCGACAAGCGTCAATCTTGGCGATCTGGGTTCAGCGGGCATCACGATTCATGGAGCCGACGCTGATGGGCAAGTTGGGCAGTCCGTGCAAAGCGCAGGCGATGTTAATGGCGACGGCATTGATGACTTTATCATTGGAGCAACCAAAGCCAATACAGCCGACAATGGACGGACCAATGCGGGCGAAGCGTATTTGATTTATGGCAGCCGAAATCCGGCGGTCAGCATTGATGTTGCCAACCTCGGCAATCAGGGCGTGATTTTTCGAGGTGCTGGCAGTGACCAGAACACCGGACATTTCGTTGACGCGGCGGATATCAATAACGACGGCTATAGCGACGTGATCATCGGCGCGCATCTGCGTGCTGGTAACGGCGGCAGTGCTGCTGCGGGAGCCGTCTATGTGGTGTGGGGTGGCCCCACTTTGGCAAGCACGATAGATCTGGGCAACCTTGGTTCATCGGGAATTACGGTTCTTGGCGCTGATGCGAATGACCTGACAGGGAATCCCGTGGCAGCGGTGGGAGACTTGAATAACGACGGATTTCAGGATTTCGGCCTGGGGGCTATCTGGGCCGATTCCGTGAACAACACTCGCGATCGAGCGGGTGAAGCCTATGTGATCTTCGGTGGCAATGCCCTGCAAGGCACAATCGATCTGGCTACAGCAAATACTGGAGTGTTGAGGATCTTTGGTGCTCAGGCTGCCGACGAAGCGGGAGTCTCGGTGGCTTCGTTGGGCGACGTGAACGGCGATGGCATCGACGACCTTGTTGTGGGGGCTCGCTTCGCTGACGGCGAGTCCGACCAGACCAGTCGAGCTGGTGAAAGTTATATCATCTATGGAAGTGCCGCCTTGCCCGCTGGTCTTGACCTGTCGTCGGATGCCGACGTCACAATCTATGGCGTCGACGTTGATGATTTTAGCGGGTGGCCCGCACGCGGGCGAGGTGACGTGAACGGTGACGGCTTCAACGACATTGTAATTGGTGCTTCCGGTGCGGATTCTGTTGGCAATCAGAAAGCAAATGCAGGCGAGTCCTACGTTATCTGGGGCGGTTCTGCGTTGCCTGGCGAAATTCGGCTGAGCAATCTGGGGGCTGCTGGGATTACGATTTCCGGTGCCGACAGTCAGGACGAAAGCGGACGTTCTGTGAGCATCGTTGGTGACCTGAATGCAGATGGTTTTGATGACATCGCCATCGGCGCTTACCAGGCTGATGGGCAGAATAATTCAGCCAGCAATGCGGGCGAAGTCTACATCATTTTAGGTGGTCGCAGCCTTCCGCAAACGATTGACCTGAACGACCCCGCAGCTGTGGACTTCGTTTTATATGGAAGTGAAACAGGCGACGAAGCGGGCATCATGGTTCGCGGTGCCGGTGATGTGAACAACGACGGCGTGGACGACCTGATTGTGGGTGCTCGCTATGCCGATTCGGTTAACAGTAGTCGCAGCAACGCGGGCGAAGCGTACGTGGTTTTCGGTAACAGTTTGTTTGTTCCAGCAATTCCTTTGGTGACCGGGCCAGTGGGTACTGTTGTAGAAAATCGCCCCACAATAACGTGGGATGAAGCGGCTGACGCCGTGAGTTACGAATTGTGGCTGGAACTGATCGGTGGCGACAGCAATCCGATTGTGAATGTAGCGGTGTCCACGACAGAGTTAACAGTCCCAACCAACCTTGGTATCGGCAAGTACCGTTCGTGGGTTAGAGCTGTGCGAGGCGATGCAAGCAAAAGTGCCTGGTCGGCGGCAACGTTCAGCGTTGTGGCTCGTTTGGATATTCACGAATTGCCGTTTCATGCGGAAGGCGATCTTCGTCCGACGATTTCGTGGGACGCTGTTGATGGAGCAGTCGGTTATCGAGTTTATGTCAGCAATTCAACGTTGCAAACGACAGTTGTGGATACCTTGGTGAGCGAGACTTCGTTCACGCCGACAACTGACTTTGATTTTGGTCGGCACCGCATCTGGGTCCAGCCGCTGGGAGTCGGCAGTTTTGCGAGCACCTGGTCAGCCGTTCGGGAATACTACGTTGGTCCGCAGTTGACGACTCCTGCGCATTCGACGTTGAATACCAAGCCGGTATTCAGCTGGACTGATATGTCAAGCGTCGGTTCTGTGCAGATCTACATTCAAAAAGGCAGTACCGTCGTTGTTAACGAATCGGGCATCACAGGGAACACCTTCACACCGACGGAAGACCTGGCAGAAGGAAATTATCGCTGGTGGGTTCGTCCATCTGCAACCAATGGTCGAGCAGGTGCATGGAGTCTGGCGGAGACGTTTAACGTTGGCGGCAGCACACAGATTCTGGGGCCGGACGAAACCGTGACTTCCGGTTTGACAACGATTACCTGGGAAGCCGTTGATCAGGCGGCATGGTACGAAGTTTATCTGCTGCATGACGGCACGGGAACTGTTCAACGACATTCCGGGCTTGGCGACGCCAGCTATCAAACGGCTCCTTTGGCGAAAGGCGATTATCGAGTCTGGGTGCGACCGTACACGGCTGCAGGTACGCCCGCCCGATGGAGTTCCGTGCATCAATTCACCGTGGCTTCTTCCGCAAGTAGCCTGACGGCTTCAATTGATGTTGCCACGCAATCAACATTCGATGTGACGCCTCAATTGACATGGTCGGCCAGCAGCGTTGCAACGACGTTTAACGTTTATTTGACTGACGGAGTGTCCGTGGTTCAGCAATCGGGCATCACGGACGTTCAGTGGACTCCATCGAGCGATTTGGCCGCTGGGGAATGGCGTTGGTGGGTGCAACCTGTGAATTCGTCTGGGATAACTGGTCCGTGGAGTTCTGCGGGGATTGTTGACACATCCGCACGAGCGGTTGTTACGGCCAACTGGCCAGCAAATTCCAGTAACGTCACGATTAACTGGGCCAGTGTTGGTGAGGCTTCCAAATACGTACTTCAAATCAGTAATGCCGCCACAGAAGAATCACTGTTGCGAATCGAAGACCTAACAGACACGACCTACATCGCTGATTTGTCATCTGCCTCGCTCGCGTCCGGCAGCACGATCAGAATCTGGGTTCGAGCAATCAGTTCCTCAGGCGCGTTGGCACCGTGGAGCCTTGCTGCCAGCGTGACGTCAATTTCTTAGCAGGTTACTTAGTTCCGGTTTTGCACTCCGCCGCTGCACCAAATTTGGTGACGTTGCTGAGAGCCGTACATTTGCGGTCAAGATGTGTGTAGCCGCCATCGACGAACATGATCTGGCCGGTGGTGTGGCTGGAACGAGGCGACGCCAGAAACACGACCATGTCAGCCATTTCTTCAATCGTTGTGAACCGTTGGCCCAGCGGTATCAGCTGTTCGATTTCATGACGAGCTGCTTCCGGATCCGGCATCGCAGCCAGACATTTTTCATACAATGGAGTCCACGTTTCGGCCGGAAGCACGGCGTTAACTCGAACACCATCGCCTGCCAGTTCGACCGCCCATTCGCGAGTCAGCCCGTTGATTCCACCTTTGGATGCTGCATAGCCGGAAGTGCCTCCCTGGCCGGTTTCGCACACTTTCGACCCGATATTAATGATGCATCCCTGAGAAGACTTCAACGCGTCCAACGCGTAGTGAGCCATCGCGTAATAATGAATCAGGTTGCGTTTCAATGATTCCACAAAAGCAGCCGGGCCTGCGTTCAGTCCGGCTCCGTCGTTGACACCGGCATTGTTGACCAGAATGTCGATCCGGCCAAAGCGTGCCAGGGTCTTCTCCACCGCGATGCGGCATGCTTCTGTGTCTGTGAGGTCTCCCTGAATGAACAGGCATTCGCAGCCTTCTTTTGCATATTCCGCTTCCAGTGCCTTGCCTTCTGCTTCGCTGCGATTCACGTTGGCGACTTTAACGCCTTCGGCAATCAGCGATTGGACAATTCCCAGCCCGATGCCCTTTGATCCGCCGGTAACGATTGCGACTTTATTTTGTAGCTGAAGGTCCATAGTGCGGGAGCCAATAAACGAGGGCTGGCAGTATTGAACTGCGGGAAAGAACTGCTGATAAACGGCCAAGATAGCGTCTTCAACCACGGTGAACAGTGTTTTGCCAAAGTCCGCACCGATTGCCGCGAAACATTTTTTGGAAGTCAAACATGTAACGGAAACCTGCTATCATGGCATCATACAGCGGGATTTTCCTGTTTAGCAGGTTGGCAACCATCTGCCTGTACGTTGGTTCCGCAATTGTTGTTGAAATTTCAGTTGTGTTGCAAAGCAGTGTGAAATTTCCACAAACACTATTTCCTCGTTGTTCAGGCTTTTAGCTTCATGAAAAGTGCATTCAGGATTCGGCGGATATGACGGACGAGTCTGTTTCCAGCGAAGACGGCGGCAGTCGCTTTAGTCTGATTGTGTCGTTGCTGATTGTCGCCGTGTTTGCGTTGATGTGGTGGCTGAATCGCTCAAGCCCCGATGGCGCCTGGGCGTTGGCCTATACCATTGCCGAGGTGACTTTGGTGTCCGTCGTTATCTGGCAGGTCTGCGACCCGTTTGCCGATGCGGCTCAGTGGGTCGGCCAAAAGTTTCGGTTGCCGGGGTCGGTTCGCGGAGCAACTCTGGACGCAATTGCCAGTTCGATGCCGGAACTGTTCAGTGGTATTTTCTTCGTCGTTATCGCCATTTCAGCGGCAAAAGATCTCAACCCCGGCGATACGGCAGCCGCAGGTGAAGCGATTCTTAAGGCAGGCGCAGAAGGATTTGGATCAACGATCGCGACGTGTGCGGGCAGCGCCGTTTATAACATGATTTTGATTCCCGCGTTTTGTGCGATGGTGATTTCGTTTGTTCGACCTGAACGCCCGACTATCGATGTTGACGACGAAGTGATTTCGCGAGACGGAATCTGGTTTTTGTGTTGCGAAATTCTGCTGATCATGTTTCTGTTTCAGAACCAGATGATGTGGTGGATGGGCATTGTTCTGCTGATTGTGTACGGCGTGTACATCGCTCAGCTGTACTTCGACGCGATGCAGTATCGAGTTAAAATGGACGCGATCAATGCGTATCTGAGTCAAAATGGCGCCGATGGCAACGTGCGAGACATTGTGGCGGCAGTTCGTGAACAGGGCGTTCGCGTGACGGCAAATTTTGCGATGAAGGCTCAGGATGAATTCCGAGATCCCAACAGGACAGGTGACGACGAAGAAGAGCGAACGGATTCTGCAGGAGTTTTCTTCGGCTACTTCCACATACCACTGAACGGGCTCACGACGTGTCTTGTTCTGTTGGGGGCCACCCTGTTGGCGGCGTCGGCGTGCTATTTTCTTGTGGAGGCGACAATTCGAACGGCTGAAATTCTGAAGGTGCCCGCGTTCTTTGTGGCCGTGATTCTGGCGGCTGCGGCTTCGTCTGTACCCGATACGTTTTTGGCAATTGCGGCTGCTCGCCGAGGCGACGATTCTGGTGCCGTTTCAAACGCCTTTGGATCTAATATTTTTGATATCTGCATCTGTCTGGCGATACCTTTGCTGGTGAATTCGTGGCTGACAGGTTGGGAGCCCGTGAGTCTATTGCAGGATGGAAAGCCAATTGCAGGCCTTGTGGGATTGCGAATTTTGCTTGTCGTGTTGACAGTTGTGAACCTTGGAATTATGTGGCACAATCGCCAGATTACTCGGAAAAAAGCATTCATAATGTGTGGCCTGTACGCCGTGTTTGTTGCCTACGCCGTATTAGGCTCCTTGGGAATCCTGTTCTGATTCCAGCTGGCAGTTTTCTGAAACGTCGTGCATTTTTGAAGTTAGCTCGATACGATTTAGTGTCCTCAGTGTTTCCACAACAGGTGGCCTTTGTGGCTGCTTGAATATCCTGCCTCATCATTTCTGAAAGGTGCCACCACATGGCTCAGTCAACCAACAACAGAAGTCAAGTCGATCGCCGCGCGTTCGTGAAAGCCATTGGTGGAGTATCTGCTTTGGCAGCATTGGGTGGAGGACGATTGTCGGCTGGTTTATTTGCCGGGCCATCACCCAGCAGTGCGGCAGAAACTGCTGTCACTGAATTCTATAAGACACTTTCCGAAAGTCAGAAAGGTCAGATCTGTTTCGGGTTTAATCACCAGTTGAGGAACAGGATTAATGCCAACTGGAACATCACCAAGCCTGAAATCGGTGACGATTTTTACACCGACAAACAACGCCAGCTGATCGAACAGATCTTTCGCGGCATGACCAGCGAAGATGGTTACAAAACGTTGAAGCACCAGATGGCCGACGATTCCGGCAGTATCAATTCCTACAGCGTGGCCGTGTTCGGCGAACCGGGCAACGGCGATTTTGAATTTGAATTGACCGGCCGACACCTGACACTGCGAGCCGACGGCAACAGTGTGGACAAGGCGGCATTTGGTGGCCCCATTGTTTACGGACATGGTATCGAAGAACCTAAAGAAAACGTCTTCTACAACCAGACCGTTCAAACCAACAAGGTGTTCCAGGCGTTGGATGCAGCTCAGGCTGAAAAAGCTTTGGTGAAGACAAAGATCCCAGCGGAGACAGCCGTGCAGATTCAGGGGGAAGGCGGAAACTTCCCCGGCATCAGCGTCGCCGATTTGACGTCTGATCAAAAAGTCCTGGTCGAAGAAACGTTAAGCTTTTTGCTGGCACCTTTCCGTGAAGAAGATCGTGCTGAGGTGATGGAGATCGTCAAAGAAAGCGGCGGCGTTGAAAAACTGAACATGGCCTTCTTTCAGAATGGCGATCTGGGTTCCGACAAGGTCTGGGACGTATGGCGTGTAGAAGGGCCATCGTTTGTTTGGCATTTCCGAGGGGCACCGCACGTTCACGCTTATATCAATATCGGTCATAAGAAAGCATAGTTCCTCGTAAGAACTGAAGCTGGACGTGTACCAGGAAACGGCGACCCATGTGGTCGCCGTTTTCGTTTCTGATCGTCGAAAGAAGCGCCTGGTGAAAACAGGTGCTTGGTGCAAGCAAAAGCGTTACTGTGTTTTAGTCTCCGGATTTTCTGCTTTCGCTTGTGAACTCGTCGGAATTTCGAAACGATGTTGGCATTCTGAAGTGCATCATGATGGTGCAGGCCGTTGTTGAGTTTTTTAAAGTATCAGGTTCTGATATGCGATTCGTATTTTTAATGGTGTTCACATTCGTCAGTCATTGTTCTGCAATTGCTGTCGATCTTCCGGATGACGCAAAGCCGCTTCCCGAACTCAAGCTGGAAACCGGTGTCGCGTATTCGTTGGGCTCTTCCGTAATTATCGAACTGAAGGAAGTCCCTGAAAACGGAAAACTGAATTTGCCTCGGATGGCCAACGTCGTCGAAAAAGTACGTTGGTTGGGTGACACCAGCGATGCTGTGATGAAACTTGGCTCTGAGATCACAGTGTGGACAGTCGATTTGTCCGAACCTCCTGCAGGTGAAACACGGTATCTGGAGCTGGTGCTGGACGCCGTTCCTTTGACATTCCATGGAAAGGTGATTGCAGAGTCCGATAAGCACGGAGTGTTCGTTTTGCCCGCGAAATTCGCAACGACGTTTGGGGAGAAGCTGCGATTTGAACCTCAGCCTCACAAGGACACGATCGGTTATTGGGTAAACGAAAAAGACTATGCTGAATGGCACATAAAAAATGCCAGCAGCGGCGTGTACGACGTAGAGATCTTTCAGGGCTGCGGTAAAGGGCAGGGCGGTAGTGATATCGAACTGCAGGTGGCCGATCAGAAGACAGCTCTGACCGTGTTGGATACAGGACACTTTCAGAACTTCAAATGGCGAAAAATGGGACAGATTGAAATCCCCGCAGGAGACGACGTTACCGTTAGGCTGGCCGCCATCAGGAAGGCCAAGAACGCGGTCATGGATTGTCGCGAAATCCGACTGATTCCGGCTAAGAACAACGATCCATCACTGCGGCAAGCCAGCAGCAACGAAGCCTATCAGGAAAATCCCGGCACAGCTGGCAATGGGAATTTCACGATTGGCCCGGAATACACTATTGATCCCGATCTCACGGATCGCGGTAATCCCAAAGGAAAGTATTTTGAATTCTCAATGCCGTTGGCGGACAGCAAGATTTTTCGCGGCGACGATTCGACTCTCGATCGTAGAAAAGACATTCGAAAAGAACGAAAGATCTTTGTCTATGTGCCAGCCGCTTACAAAGACGGAACCAAGGCACCGATTCTGGTGATTCATGATGGACCTGGCCAGATGAATCTGGTGCGCAATGCTCTGGACAATCTGACCATTTCAAAAGATGCTGATCGCAAGTTGCCAGCCTTAATCGCCATCGCCGTTCAGAACGGTGGTAACGACAGCAAGGGAAGTCAGCGAGGACTTGAGTACGACACAATGTCGGATCGACTGGCTCGATTTATCAATGATGAAGTTCTGCCAGCCGTGCTGAATAACTCAGAAATCAAAGCCGCATATCCGAAGATCGCATTTACGGATAATCCATGGGGCAAGGCAGCGATGGGTTGCAGTTCTGGCGGAGCTGCCGCTTTAACGATGGGCTGGTTTCGTCCTGATTTGTTTCGCCGCCTGATTACCTATTCTGGAACATTCGTCGATCAACAGGACGACGACGCTGCCGAAGAAGCCGCGTATCCGTTGGGTGCGTGGGAGTATCATTCCAGCATGAAGCTGATTGAGAACAGCGAAAAGAAGTCGCTACGAATCTTCACTCACGTGTCCGAATTCGATAACCGAGCGAAAGATCCGGAAGAAACTTACCACAACTGGGTGATGGCCAATGAGCGAACCGCTGATGCGCTCAAGGCGAAGGGTTACGACTATCGGTACGTTTACAGCAAAGCGACTCGCCACTGTGACGGCAAAGTCTTCCAGCAAACTCTTGCGGACACACTTGTGTGGATGTGGCAAGGCTATCACGAAGAATAGTAAACGCTTCTTCACTTAGTGCCCCTGTTCCAACAGTTGGATCAGGGACTTCGGGTTTGCAGATGAGTTCGCTTTTGAATAAGTAGAACGGACTTCCAGTCCTTACCTCGTCTGATGGACGGACTGGAAGTCCGTCCATGATGAGTTTTTTGTACCTTCTCGGAAAGCCCAACGACGACAAGCGATTTACTCAGTCCGATGAATCGTGTTGTGGATGACTCGTTCAAAGTCCTCGCCATCGGCAGACTTCAGGCGGCATGAAATTTCCATGCACCATGTCTTCGCAAGCTCCGGGATCGTCAATGTAACGGCTTTGTGGTCCGCTGAAAGTTCGGCCCCTGTTACCTGAATTTCGTGTTCATCAAAGTGCTTCGACCCGTAGTTTGCAGACCGTTGCAACGACCAGACTTTAATCGTGTAGCTGTCGACTCGGGTTGCCTGCGCTGCATCCAGCGGGTCGGAGAATGAAACCTTCAACTGCTTGCCGCTGGCGTTAAGTCCGATTGGCATGTTCGACGGTCGCCCCGTGTACCGCACGCGATAGAAGCCGCCTTCCTGAGCCTGTTGACTGCTGCCCCACGCAAACATGCCGGATAGGTATAGTCCGTCATCAAACGGACTGATGCGTCCTCTGGCGATTCCCGTTGGGAACTGTGGAATCGGCAACTGACACATGCCACCCTGCATCTGGCCGCCAATGTTTTCATGCGGAACGATGTAAACCTTTCCGTAACCGTAAGACAGGTTCAGCAGGCTGCCATTCAATGGCCCCCAGGCTTCGTTGTTGATCCACATCAGTTCGGCTGGTGAACGGTCGAAGGCGTTGGTGATCCAGCACAACGGTTGTTCCATGGCATCATCAGCTTCATTCGTTACGTCGTGATAGCCAAACATGTTGCCATAGAAGCCTCCTTCTCTAACCCAGTTAATTCGGTTCTTTGGATTCCAGTGTCCTTCCTGGTCGGTCACAATGAATGAACCGTCCGGGTTCAGGCAGACTCCGTTGGCCGCGCGAAATCCGTTGGCCACGATCTCTGTTCGAGAACCATCGGAAGGTATTCTTAACAATGTTCCGTGATGTGGAACGAGGGCTTTCAAGGCATGCCGAGCAGACTTCGCGTAATAGAAGTTCCCGATTTCATCCTGCTGCAGTCCCATCGCAAATTCATGGAAGTGCTCAGTCACCTGATGATCGTTGTTAAAACATTCGTAGAAATCTGTTTCGCCATCGCCGTTGCGATCTCGAAGAATTACCAGTTGATCACGGCAGGTCACATAGATGTCGTCTGCCACAACTTTCGCGCCCAGTGGCTGAAACAGGCCGGACGCAATTCGACGCCACTTTAGCTGAGGCACCATATCTGATTTTTGCGTGTCTGATGTTTGCGCGGTGTCTTTCGTGTTGAGCGACTTCAGCCCACTGACCATCCAGATGTCGCCGTCCCACGAAGATACGGCAACGCGGTCACCGTCTGCCAGAAAATCGTGTCCGGTTAATCGAACTCGAGCCAGCCAGGGATTCGCAATAGGAGTTGACAGAACGTCAACAGCAAACGGGCCCTCGTCCGCCCCGATGATCTGTGCCGTGGTCACAATTTCCGGCCATCGCAAAGGACTGCTTTGCTGAATTCGATCACTAAGATCATCAACCTTAATTTGATCTTCGATTCTGGCAACCAGCAGTTTCAGTTGTTCGGCGGTTTGTTCACCAGCGACGTTCGCGGTCCAGACAACCATATTTCGCTTGCTGCTTCCGGCTGGAATGCTAAGACAGATGCGGTTGCCTTGCTGTACGAGTTTGGCTCCATCGCAGTCACCGACAATTCCCGCCACAATGTTGCTTTGGCCGGGGATGTCTGTGCCTCGGACAACAGTTGCAGCGTGTTTGTCCGATTTTGAACTGGAAACAATGCCATTGTCGAGTTGACCCGTCAGGTCCCATGCAGCGGTCACTTTGCTGTCTTGTAACTTGCCTTCAGCAGCTTTCTGAATTTCCTCAACCGTCCGTTCGGTCTGATAAAAAGCGACCGACGCCATCTCACCCGTGAAGTGACTTTTGGCAGGGAAATTCTCTGCCGAATAACCAATCTTGACGACGTGGTCTGTTACGGCATTCTTCGGAGCCAGCTTGCCGCCACCGTTTTGTTTTCCGTCGATGTAGAAGGTGGCGTTTGCGTTTTTCTGATTCCAGGTGAGCGCCACATCGTGCCATTTGCCGTCGTTAACCTTGCGTTTTGACTGGACAGCGCCAACCCAGCCAATGTCGTAACACAACTTACCGTCGCGGACAAAGAATGACTTGCCGTCGGGTACCCATGGTCCGTCAGTGTTGGATTTGCAGAAGATCGTCCCGCCTTCGGTGGTGCGAATCTTTGCGGTGATGGTGAAACTGGCTGTTGACATGTCGAACGCACTTCCGTCCGTGACTACCAAATGTGTGGCCCCATTGAAGTCGATTGAATCTGCAGCCTGTGCTGCTTCAGCATCTGTTAACATGGCCGCACTGTGATCTGTCAGCGGCACAAACGAAACGGATTCCTGTGGGTGCGTGGCCACCAGAGCCAGCAGCGGTTGATCTCGTTCGCCAAGTTGCATCGTGCGAGAAAACACTTGAACCGTTTCGTTATCGACCTCGGCCAGTTCCAGGTGCCCCAGTCGTTCCAAGATCGGAGTTTTGGCAACCGTGTACTCAACGATCGTCTGGTCGCCGATCGTGTGCAGGCCACGATACTTCGCCCACGCCCGAGGCAAGGGGCCGTATCGGCGTTCGTCACGCCCGACGACTCGCTGATTGTCCTCAAACAGGCCGGTTTCCGGATTGGCCCAGCCCGGTCCCGTTGGGTTTGTGAATTGAACATCACCAACGACTCGGGGATGTGTTCCATGGCGTCCATCAAAGTGGATTCCCTGCCAGTTGATAAATCCCGATTCTTTTGAGTTTGGTGTTCGAGTCCATGCGCCGGCAAGTCTCATGGTGTCGTGGTCGAAGACGGCCCATGCGTTTCCTTTTGAAACTCCGCCGGGGCCGGCATCGAGCCTGACTGCGATACCCTTGTAGGCAAAGTTGCTGCCATCGGAACCAAATTCAAACGTATTCACCATTGACGGACCGTAGTTCATGTCGGACCACGGAGCGTAATCGATAGGTTCGGGACCGAACGTGTTTCCTTTGGGAAGTGAGTCGAGGTAGTCCTTCGTGACTTCGAGATACTGGCCTGGATTCGCATCCTTCACATAGCTTTCGCGGATGTAGTGTACGGCGTCGTATTTTTGTTGTGGGACCATCCACGTTTGCGGAACCATCAGACCGAAACCGTGGGTCAGGGTTTTATACATGGTGTAAGGATCACTGCCGTTGCGAAACCTGCCTTCTGCAAATCGCAAAGCGGTTGGCAGTGATCCTGCGACTTCTTTGTTTCCATGGCAGTTGATGCACAGCCGGTTGTAGATTTCTTCGCCGCGATCGAACGCCTTGTCGTTAAGAGAAGCGATCAAGCCAGCGTGGTCGACTCGCTGTTCGTATTCCGGCAACTGCAGGGTGATGGTTCCCGGAGGCGGCTGAAGCCTGCGAGCTGCCACAAGGCCACCGTCTTTGAGTTCAAACACATATCGCAGCAAATCCAGAAACTGCTGGCGGTCACCAAGTTGATTTACAATACCGCTGGGCATGATGGACAGTTTGCTGTTGACGACCTCGTCGATGTCATCACGAGCGATCGTCACTCGCTCTCCGTTGCGAGCGGGATCCCGCAGAACTAATCCTGTATCATCGTTGCTGACCAATAATCCGACTGTGCTTCGCCCGTCCGTTGTCACGACCGTCACCGATTCGTAACCCTTCCGAATATCGGCAGACGGCTTCAGGATTGACGCGACGACATAGTCATCTGACGCCGTCTTTTGCTCTCCCAGTTTTGTGAGATCCGGGCCCAACGAGTTGCTGCTGCCATCCACGGCATGGCACTTCACGCAGCCAACGTGTACCTGATGAAACAGAATCGCCCCTCGCCGCGCGTCTCCCTTATCCCGAGCCTCAACAGCCAGAGAACTCGCCGGAGCATCGGCAAGCTCCAACTCCAAAGTCTGGCTGCTCGCCACAGACGGAAACACACTCAAATAGGCAAGAATGATCAAGTAACGCATCGGAATTCGCTCTGCTTCAGGACATGGAATGCAGACAGGATGGCGAAAACCCCCGTTGCATTCAATCCGCTGACGTTCATTGCGCGCAGAGTGGCCCGAATCCGACGGCGGTAACAGGGCTGAATTCGTGCACACACGCTACGTACTGAGATCCGTGTCATCCCAGCTAACTCCGTCTGAAATCGCCCACGTCAACCCATGGCGGCGTTCGTGAATCGCACCGCCATCTCGCACGGGGTGAAACACGGCAGGAACAGAATCAGTTGCCCCGGTTTGTGCTGAGCGAACAGCGTTGTGCGAACAGTAAAAGGTGTCCTCAAGTTCCAGAACTTCGTTGAGCGTTCGAGGCTTCGCTTTGGAGACAAGGTCTTCAATCGAGGAGTCCAGGTTGGGCAAAAAATCGAAAATGATGGCCTCTGTGACATCCTCGGGCAGCTGGCCCGACATTGGTTCAGGTGGCGTTTCGTATCCCAGCAGCCAGCAAAGCGCCCACATGTTTTCCAGTCGCCACCCGACCGTGTTGCCATGTTGCGCCAATGCTTGCTGACGCGGCATTAAAATGATTGTCAGTTCTGTTGGTGTCAGATGCTTTTTAAGCCCATTTCTTTCGACGTAGCCCATTAGACGATCTGAGGCAACGGCCGATTCTGGTGCGGATGCCCAAATGAACAACGCCTTCAACGCCATAACTCGCAGCGCGATGTCGCGAGGTGAACGCAACTTCGCAGACACAGCGGCTCGATGATGCAGCGTCGGAAGAGACTCGGCCGCATGAAACCCGCCAGCTGCCAGTCTGGCCAGAGACAGTTTGCGAATCCGCCGCCCTTCCGAGTCGGCACTCGTTGGGTTCTTTATCGTCGGATCATCAGCCGGGGAATTCAGTGTGATTGTCGCAGCTGGCTTCACTGGTTTGAATTCCTCTCCGTTTTGTGGCTCTTTTTGGCAACCTATGACCAGCAGAAAAAAGCCAGGCAACATGAGTGGGCTGATGTGTTCAGCTAAATAATTCATCGATGCACTCCGTTTGGAACGCCAACGCGGGCAACCTTAAAGACGAGCAAATTGGCCAGGAACTCCCAATGGGAGATCTACTTCCCTGGCTTCTCGACCGTCAGCTTTCGGCTGTAAATCTTTTTGCCGTGAGCGATGTACAGGGTGCTGTGATCAGGGCCTGCGAGCATGCAGGTTGTCAGTAATTCACCGGCATCGACTTTAGGCAGAACTCCGCATGGCCGACCGGTGGGGTCGAAGATCTGGATACCCAGCTGGCTGGTGACGTAGTAGCGACCAACTTTGTCAACCGCCATGCCGTCGCCTTTGGCAACCTCAACATACGGTGGCTCTTCGTTGAATTGAAATTCGCCCTTCTGATCAATCGGTAATCGCATCGGCATGGTCGGCATCTTCGCGTCCAATATGCCTTCCGCGTTGACGCGGAAGGTCCATGTGTGAGTTCCGCCGTAATCGGAGACTGCAAGCGTTCCTCCGTCGTTCGACAAGGCAATGCCGTTTGGTTTGGTGATGCCGGTGTCCACAACTGTCACTTCGCCATTAGCAGGATTGATGCGGACAACTTCTGACTTGCCGGTTTGCGTGAACAGGATGAAGCCGTCCGGTGTGACGGCAAGGTCGTTGGGTTTGACGTCTTCGGCCACGGTTTTGACTTCGCCGCTTTTGATGTCGATGGAGATGACTCGGCTTTGTGATCCCTGGCACGCGTACAGCAACGAACCATCCGGGCTGAATTCCAGACCGCTGACGCTTTCTTTACAGATCTCCGTCTTTGATCCATCGGCCACGTTGATGCGGATGACAGCGGGAGCTCGCATGTCGCAGAAGTACAGGTTGCCGTCTTTGTCAGCACACAGGGCGTCGGCGAAACCAAGCTCGTCGGCCACCAGTTGCCAGTTTTCACCGGGTATCAACAGATTCAGCAGTGTCAGATCGCCGCCAAGATCGCCTTTGGTATCGATCTCTGGCTGATGTTGTTCTGTTCGCCAAAGCCACTTCAGAGCATCCGGAAACAGAGCTCCACCATGATCAGCACTGTGAGCGTAGCCTTCGGCCCAGTCGAAGCGAGTGTCGTAGCCCATGTACTTCAATGAAGACGCCATCAGTTGGTTCGACCACGGCCAGCTGCCGAAGGCGTTATCGATATCGCCACTGGTGTCGGCTTGATAAATTCGCAGTGGCTTTGGTTCCGTTTTGCGAATTAATGAGGGATAGATGTTTCCGCCACGCAGATGAGTAAAGCTGCCAATTGTGGAGAGTACTTTTCGAAACTCGTTCGGTCGTTCCCATGCCACAGTGAACGCACAGATCCCGCCGGAGCTTGCTCCACAAATCGCTCGCATTTCCGGGTCGGTGGTGATCGAGTATTTCTGTTCGACCGTGGGAATGATTTCTTCCAGAATAAAACGAGCGTAAGCGTCTCCCAGGCTGTCGTATTCGAAGCTGCGGCTGGAACTTCTCCATGGGCTTTGCGGCTTGTCTTTTGTCTTGTCATGGCCCGGATCGATGAAGACTGCAATTGTGGGAGGCATGTCTCCTTTGGCGATCAGGTTGTCGAACACGACGGGTACTCGCCAGCGACCGTTCACGTCTTTATAGCTGTGTCCGTCCTGAAAAATCATCAGCGCTGCTGGTGTTGCTTTGTTGTATTGAGCAGGCACATAGATCGACCAGTTGCGAGTTGTGTTGTTGAAGATTTTGGATTCAAACGGCGGCATGTCTTCCACGGTGCCGTGAGGTACGTTGTCCTGAGCGATCGCGTCCGGGTGTGGTTCCCATTTGGGAGGCTTGGGCATCGCAGCAATTGGTGTTTCGGCAGCAGCCGGTCCTGGAGATTCTGCCTGATCGGCCCACAACCATCGCAGAGCATCGGCAATCTGGTCCCCGCCCCATTGGCTACTGTGTCCGCCGGGAGTCATCACAAACCTGTGTTCGTACTTTGAAAACCGCAGTGCTGCGGCAAGGTCCTGATTTGAAAGTGGCCAGTTGCCGTGAAGGTTGTTCAGGTCGTCTTTGCCTTCCTGCAGATACACCTTAATCGGCTTGGGGTTTCGGTTGCTTTTGCGGACCAGTCCCGGATATTCCCAGCCACCTCGAATGTTGGTAAAGCTGCCGATGTGGCTCAACACTTTGCCAAACTGTTCCGGCTTTTCCCATGCCGCCGTAAAGGCACAAATTCCGCCGGAAGAAATACCACCGATGGCTCGTTGTTTGGGGTCGGTGGATACATTCAGGTCTTGCAACGCGACTGGCAGAAATTCTTCCACCAGAAAATTGGCGTAACGATCGCCCATAGAATCGTATTCAAACGACCGGTTGCTGCGATCTTTGGCGTTGGGTTGCGTGGCGGGAATTGTGCCAGGGTTCACAAACACGGCAATGGTGACTGGCATCGCTTTTTGATGAATAAGATTGTCAAACACCACTGGCACGCGAAACGCTCCGTTGGTTTTCGCATAGTTCAGGCCATCCTGGAATACCATCAGGCAGGCAGGTTTGTCAGCAGAATATTGAGCGGGCACGTACACGCTGTAGTCTCGTCGCGTTCCCGGGAAAATTTTACTGTTCTGAAAGACGCCCGACGTTACCTTGCCCTGAGGCACTCCAGCCTGAACATTGCGGTCGGGGTGATTGGGGTTGAGTGTTTCCTGCGCCTGGATGAACGGCGTCGTCAGCAATGTGATGGCAACGCCTAACACAGCAACAGCCAGTCGATGCTGCTGAAGCGCCGCCATCTGTTGTGAAATGGTTGTGTTGCCGTTTGTGGTGAAGTATCGAGTCATCGTCGTTTCTGTGGGATATTGCAGAAGGAATGATGCGGAAAGTTTATGTCGCTGAATGGAACATTAACCTGGCAGGGTTTCTGCCTTGTTCAGGCTGTGATAGCTGAACAAGGCGTGAATTCGTAGAGTAGCCGTAGTTGACCTTGAAGACGAGCAAGGCTAAGAAAAATGGTCAACTGCCGGCCTTGACGTTCGTTTTTTGAAGCTCCACGAAGCTGTTCCAGTGCTTCAGTGCGTTCACATTTCAGCGGCCACTCAGGTATACTCAAGCAGTTATGCATCGAAATATCTGTCCAGCGAGGTGTGCCATGTGTTTTGTGACTCTGACTTGTCGTGTCTTGTCTGTGTTACTGTTGCTGTCGGGGAATTCTGCAATCATGGCGGAATCGGTGACCATCGCCAAACGGCCCAATGTCGTTTTGATTATGGCCGATGACATGGGCTTCGAATGCGTTGGTTCAAACGGTGGAGACACATACAACACGCCTGTACTGGACCAACTGGCCGCATCCGGAATGCGGTTCGAACACTGTCATTCTCAGCCAATCTGCACGCCGACTCGAGTGCAGATTATGACGGGCGTCTACAACAACCGAAACTACGTGCGGTTTGGGGTTCTGGACACAAAGCAGAAGACATTCGGCAATCTGTTTAAGACTGCCGGATATAAGACATGCATCGTTGGCAAGTGGCAGCTTGACGGCGGAATGGATGCACCGGCGAATTTTGGTTTCGACGAATACTGTTTGTGGCAGCTTAACCGGCGGCCTGGTCGATATTCGAATCCCGGGTTGGAAGTAAACGGGATGCAGGTTGATTACAAAAACGGCGAATTCGGGCCGGACATCGTCAGTGATTACCTGTGCGATTTTATCACACGCAACAGGGACGAAGAATTCTTCGCGTGGTATCCCATGATCCTGCCTCATTACCCGTTTGTGCCGACACCCGATTCCGCCGACTACGACAAGAGCGTGTTTGGTGAAAAGGGAATCGGCAAGGGCAAATACTTCAAAGGCATGGTGGAATACGTTGACAAAATCGTTGGCAAGGTGGTTGACACCTTGGAAGCCAACGGCCAGCGAGAAAACACGCTGGTGATCTTTACCGGAGACAATGGAACTCATCCAATGATCACGTCATTGTTGAACGGCAAGGGTTACCCGGGAGGAAAAGGCAGCACTCAAGACAACGGAACTCATGTGCCCATGATCGCCAACTGGCCTGGTAGAATTCCGAGCGGCGCTGTATCTCGCGACCTGGTGGACTTCAGTGATGTACTGCCAACTGTTGCAGACGTTGTTGGAATCAGTTCCGGACATGCTGACTGGAAGATCGACGGACACAGCTTCTGGCCAACTCTGCAGGCATCTGGCGGCAAACATCAACGAGACTACGTTTACTGCTGGTACCACCGCGATGGCGTCCGTGGACAGGCCAAACAGTTAGTGCGCACGCAACATTACAAGCTCTATTCTGACGGCACGTTCTTTGATACTCGCGATGATCTCCAGGAAAATAAACCTCTGAACGTTGCTACATTGCAGGGGGATGCGTTAGTTGCCTACGAAGAACTGACGCAGAAAATCGTCCCCCATCTTGCCGCAACGAAAATTGCAGATCCCATTCAAAACGCACTGCGCGAACAGTTGCAACGGTCAGCCGTGAAGACGAAGAAAGATAAATAGAGCAACTTACATATTGTTGTGGACGGTTCTGGCTCGTGAGCAACCGCCCACATAGTCGAATTCGCGTTCTACGCGGCCACAAGTCAGCGAAAATCGCTGTCGACGGCGCGACAGGCGACAGGTCAGGTTCGTTCGCAATATTTCTTCACAGGAAAGAACGGCTGTGTTATCGAGCCTTGCGGACCCACGATTGAGCGACTTCCTGCAGGTTGGGAGCATCCGAATCCCGTTCTTCTGCAAAGAAGTAGCGTTCAATGCGGTTAATGGATGTCGCCAGTTCCGTTTTGTTTTCCGGCGACAGACCATTGTTGCTTTGAATGTCTTTCAGCAGTGACAGCACGTTAAACGGGGTCGGCTGATCGGGGATTTCGAAACGGTTTGAAGTCTCCAAAGCTCGGTGTGGTTTCTTCAACATCCACCAGAGCAAGCCAGAACCACCTAATACAGCAACGGCAATTCCCAACGCATACAACAGCCAGGATTGAGGCGGTTCGTCGTAAGCTTCCTGCAGTGTGACGGCTTGTTCCACGGCAACCAGATCTGCGTCGTCGTACTTTTGCCAGATTTCTTCTTCGGTATCCACTTTGGCAGAAGCAAACATGAACTGCCGCGATTCTTTGGCGGCAACATCCTTGTCCGTCAAAGTCAGCGTCCACAGGCGGTCAGAAACGACAACTGGCGTGCTGGCTTCCGGGTCAAAGCGGGAAACCGCCAGACCGTTGTCTTCAATGTTTGAAACTTCAAAGTCGGAAAACTTCAGGTCCAGAATTTCGTGCAGTTCCGGCACAAGTCCCTGAGCGTTCGCCTTGATTTCCAGTACCAGCTTTTTGTCTTTCGCCTGTCTTTCGTCAAGAGTTTGAGTAACAGTTAACTTTTCGAAGGGGCGACTGTCGGCCTGTTCTGTTCGGCAATCGATCAGCAGTGCCTGCGATTCAACGGGCAGTACGGCGTAGCCAGTGGTGTCCAGAAAATCCAGATCCAGTTTTAAAGGTGCCACCCGGTCAATTTCCGGGCCTCGCGGTTTCAGCAGAAGGTAGGCGTAAGATGTTGTTCTCCAGCCTTCCTGTTCGGTGGCTTTGGATGAGACGGTTTCCGGCTGAAATGTGACGGATAAAACTTCGAAGTGTTCGTCCAATGCATCACGAGCCGCTTGTTCAAACTTCTCACGATAGTTTTCTGTTGGGCGACCGTAGTTGTAATAGTAGCTGCCGTTGTTTTGGTTTTGCAGATACTTGGCAAAGCCACCGGATTCTCGTTCAATGGCCTTCGTGTGCCGCAGATTCACGTAAACTCCAAACGGGTGATCGTGACCGACAGTTGTGCTGCCATCGACAACGGTTTCCAGTTTGATTTCGGTGACCAGATCCTGGTAATAGTCGAAAACTTTCTGAGCTTCAGCTGCCTGCTCGTGGTTTCCAACAATCGCCAGGCCTTCGCGAAGATAGCGAAACTTGACTCCCGGATTAACGCGGCTCATTCGAGTAAACAGGTCGTTGGCAAACATAGAAACATGTTTAGCTCGACATTCTTCCGGCAGGACTTCAAAGGCTGCTTTAATGAGCGGAATTTGATTCAGCACTGGCAGCTTGTCCTGGTTAATCTGATCCAGATCAGCCGCTCCCAATGTTGCATAAAACCAGAACTGAAACGGTTCGATGCTGTATTCTGTTTCCTTGAGTTCGGGAACTTTGGCAGCGTACGCTTCAACCGATTTGGCGAACGTAGCGAGTGCCGATTTTCGAGCCGTTGCGAATTCTGAGGAGTTCTGCAACTCGCCTCGATAGTCGTTTTCGTCGTGCATGATGGCTGCTTTGGCAACCAGCAATTCCCAGCTGTTCGGATGATCGTCCAGGGCTTTGTTAAGCAGCAGGCGAGCGGCTTCGTAGCCTTTCACGACTTCCGCTTCGATTTCCTTTTGTTTGCGTTTGGTACCGCTTTGCTGCTGCGTTTCCGGCTTTCGCCAGATGCCCGCCAGATTGGTTCTCATGGTTTGCAACAGGGCCGCCAGTGTGTCGGCTTCCATTGCGTCGATGTTTCCGAACACGCGTTCCAGATCGTCGCGCTGATAGACTTCGGCAGAACTGTGGACTCGAGTGAAGGCTGCAGAAATCCAGCTTTCTTTAATATCGTCCAAAGGCAGTTTACGAATGCGTTCTACCCAGCCGGACAGCTCGTCAAGGTTGCGAACCTGGCGACTGCGAGTGAGCGGAATGCCGCTGGCTCGCTGGCTGAAGCCGTAACTGAACATATAAATGCTGGAACGTTGAGATTCTGTATTCGGATCGTGATTGGCCGCCCACACGTCCAGAAATTCCTGCACCAGTTCGGTGGCTTCGTCTTTGTGAGTTTCCGCCAGTTGCTCGATATACGGAAACGCAGCTTCCTCTTCCTTGACTCGCAGATGTAACCTCGCCGTTTCGATGGAGAACTGGCTGGCGTATCCGGGTTCCAGGTACCGAAGCCACTCGGCCCCGGGACGAACGTCAAGCACTTCGCCGGATTTAATGGGCTGTGGCATCCCTTGTGGGGCAGAATTGGAAGAACCACTGCTGGACCAGAAGTAGTTGCCGTATTGGTCGCGGGTCATGCGTGGACCACGTTGAGACGTTTGATCGTACTGGCGAGAATACGTGGCTTCTCGCAGCCAGTTGATGGCCAGCAGGTGCAGCGTTGAGCCCCATGATTCTGCCTTATCGGGTGCAGTCTTTAACAAAGCGTTCACTGCGGTTTGTTGCAGCTTTAATGTGGCGACGCGTTCTTCCGGCGAATAGAGCTGCTCTTTCATTGAGTTTGCAGATGCGCTGCCAATGCCCGCCAGAATTTCCATGCCGCGTTCCGGCGCGCTTGTGAAGCTGTCTGTCAGCCATTGTTGTCCAAGTTCCGCACGCAACATGGGGACCAGTTGAACGCAGCGTTGCATCGCTTTTTGCTTTTGTTCTTTGTCTGATTTTTTATTCATCAGCAGGGCTTGAGCGGCCTTCCAGGATTGTTCCAGCAGGGCCTTGTCAGTTTCCTTCTGAAACAGGCTCAGGTACACGTCAGTCAGAATGCTGAGCGCTTCCACGTCGTTGTCTTTGTTGGCGTCTTCAATTTTTGGAAGGAACGAGTGGGACTGTTCAATGCGACCAGCGGCAAACAAAATTCGAGCGGCAACTCGATTGTTGATTTTCTGCTTTTCGTCGTTGGCCGCCACGTGTTCTTTCAGACGCTCAAGAAACAGGTATTCTGCCTGACCTTCTGCCTGGCAAAGTCCCACAAGTTGCCCCAGAAGTACAATGTGAGCGTCCTCCAGCTTTTCGTCCGGGCACAGTTCTCCCAAAGCGATCACGTCGGTTGCTCTGATGACGTTTTTTTCACCGATGATTGCACCTGTTCTGGTGCGAGGTGAATCGGGTGGCCCCACCACAAGAGACTGCAGTAGTTGCTGATAGACGCTTTGTGGCTCTTTTTTTTCGAGGCTGGCAAAGAATTTGCCGACTGCCGCCCAATCCCCCTGAGTGACGTTTCGCTGAAGTCGGCGGACTTCGATCTTCAGCTGTTTGATTTCCTGTGCCAATTCTTCGGCAGCCGCTTTCACTTTGTCTGCGGCTTCTTTGGCGGCTTGTTGCTCAGCAGTCAGCGGCTCGTCTGGCGCCGTACTTTCGGCTGGCTGTGCGTCTGCCGCTTGTTCTGTTTCTTTTTCGTCGTCAGGATTTTTGGGTGCGTCTTCCTGTTCTTTAAACGGCGTCGACCAGGCTTCCAGAATTGACGAAGCTCGACGATCGAACGTCAACTTGCTGAGTGCGGCTGTGCGTTGCTTCGTCCGATCAGGATTGGCCGTCGCTGACGATTCAGTGGTGGAAACGGCTGCTCCGGCGTTGGGAATCTGGCCTGCAGCCCGTGACGCATCATCGGCCACGGTGGTGCCAGATTGGCTGAGTTCAGCCGCGATTCTACTGAAGCTAGGCGCTAGGTTGATTCGTTGAGCCGGTACGGCGTTCTGCCCGAAGCAGAAACACGTTGCCCAAAACCACATGCCAACGACAGCCGGAATTTGACGGAATTTCATAAGTGATCAGACAACATGCAAAATTTTGTTGCTCGCATCCTGCTGCCAAATCGGTCATGTCGTCCTGACAAAACCATTCTTAAGCAAGGGCCTGACCTTAACCAGAAGTTGGGCCCAGACCTCATCGTTGAATTCGCTCGCCCACGGCCTCTCGGCGGCGTGTTGATTTATTGTGGATTCGTTCCAGATCTCATTAGCCGCAGGGCGTTAGCCCCGGTTTTTTGCAATGGAAAACCGGGGCTAACGCCCTGCGGCTGATTGAATCAAAATGCCCTCCTGGCAGCGAGGAAAACAGAAAAATGTTTGGACACTTCTTAGGAACCAATACCGTCAGCGGGTGGCCCTGCTGTTGCGCCTCGGTTGTCTTGAGGTTTCTGATTTGGATTGCTGGATGCTCGTCTAGCGCGACCGCGCTTGGTTCCGCAACCTTGTCACTGGTTTGGAAGCGGCAGGCCCTGCAGGTCGCCCAGATCAAGGCGAGCCAATCGGATGGACGCTTCCAGGTTTTCTTTTTGCTTGTCAGCCGCGACGTTGTTGCCGGATTGCTCTGCCGTTTCGGCCAGCATTTTGTAATTCTGTCGAGCCGATTCGATTTCTGGTTCCCACTTGCTGGCGGGCATGCCTTCCAGTCGCATCAGCCAGGTCATATAGAACTGCGAATTGGCCAGAGATTCTCGGACCTGCTGCTCCAGTTGGCCGTCTGTGGTTTTGTCAGCCAGAAGTTCGTCCAACAGTTCCTTAAGTTCTCCGTGAGCTTCCGGAAGCTTGGCAGCGTTCATTTTTGCCTGAGCCAGTTCCAATCGAAGTTGCCGCGATTCTGTCAGCAATTCTTCGGGAAGATTTTGCAGGGCGAGTTCGAATTTTGGAACAGCCTTGTGCCAATCTTCTTCACCCACCAAACGGCGAGCTTCGGCAAGCGAATCGCCGATTACATCCATCTCGCGGTGATGGGGGCCAGCGACCAGATGATACAAACCGCCCAGAGGCAGCAGCATCAGCCAGCCGATCAGTAACAACCGACGCATTATGTTGTCCTTGTGAAATGGAAGATGTTGGATTTGGAACGTAGGATCGTTTGTCGTATCACGATGATGTCTGCAGGTCGCCGCAATCTGTAAGTCAACTGAGGATTCTACCCTGTGGAAGTCTGGTGTTCGATGCCGATTTTGCTGTTCGAGCGACTTTCGTGCCCTGAAGAGGAAAATGTGGTTACTTCTGCGTTTTTCGCCCGCCGAATGCCGGGTTGCCACGTGGTTCCGAAGTAGTGCAGCAGGATCGGGATCGCGCCCAGAACAGAGATGGTGGCAGCGGCAGCAATCAATGCATACTCGCGTTTGGTCAGCTGGATGCGTGATTCGCCGTCCATTTGTTCCGTCAGTCGATCGATCAAAGCCGTGCTGAGGTGTTTTTCGTTTCCGTTATGGTACACGCCACCCAGTCGAGCGGCGATTTGTCGTAGAGTCGAAACGTCCTGCCGCGAATTTTTGCCATTGATGAAGGAACCTTTTTGAGCGTCTCCCACACCAATCACCACGACTTCTGAGACGGCGGCTGGCATTTTGGGCATGCCTGTGGATGGCACTGTGTCGCCATCTGTAACAAGGATAATACTTGCACTTCGCGGCCGCCAACCGCGAGCCAGTTCAGCCGCTTTGCGGATGCCGGAAAACAGATCGGTTTCGCCGGGAACAAAAGCAAAGTGCATGGGCAGGTCGTTCAGGATATTTCGTACAACCGCTGCATCTTTGGTGTCCTCCACAACGGGAAAGGCATCCGTGTAAACGGCAATCACGGAAACTCGAAATTCCGTCATGGGCACTCGCTGGAAGTAAGATTCCATCACTTCGCGAGCTCGCAGCATGCGACTTTGCTTCCCATCCGTTCCGGCATCAGTCAGTCTCATACTTGGCGACACGTCCAGCACGATCACCACGTGTTTTAGTTTGTCGAACGGAATGTCCGACCCGTCTTTGCGGTGCGACATCGGTTCCAGCAGCATCAATGTGACCAAAGCGGCTGCCAGAACAGCGGCAGAGACAACCTTCGCAAACGGAACCGCCATCACCCACGACGACGGTCTGCCTGTCGGTCCGAATGCCAGAGTTCCAATGCGGGCCATCCGCCTGGCGTGCAGCACTTCGGCCGCGGCGACGATGACCGCAACGACAATCGCAGCTGTCATGGCCCATGTGTAACTGTTGGGAGCAGGGTCTACCATGGAGTGTACCTCAGCCCCAGCAGCGACAGTGACCAGACACCCAGCATTCCCAGAGCCGAAACGCACCATGGGAAGAAGTTGTCGATCTTTTCTGATTCCACAATTTCAATTTTCGCCGGACGCATGGAATCAATTTTTTTGAACACTCCTTCAAAGGCATCCACATCGCCCGGAAGAAAGGCTTCACCTTCGGTGATTGTTGTAACGGTCAGAATTTCCTGAGGTACGTCGCCACCGCCAATGTGGATTCCGTACAACGTGATGTTGCTGGCTTTCAGACGTTTGCCGATCTCTTCGGCCTGGTCTCCCATCAGGTCGCCGCTTTGTCCATCGGAAACCAGAATGATCATTTTGTCGCCATCGTCGCGAGCGTTAAGTACGTCGCGACAGGCCAACAGGGCCATGCCAATTCGAGTTCCACCGCCGATGGCTCGCTGCTGATCGGGCTTCATAAACGGGATGGCGCATTTGAAGGCCGAAGTGTCTGTGGTTAGCGGACACCAGTGAACGACAGCCGATGCGAAAAACGTGAGCCCGAAGGCATCGCCTTTGCGGTAGTTCAGAAATTCGTTGATCGCGGCCATCGACGCGTCATACCGATTGCCGTCGCCAAATTGAGCCGTCATGCTACCCGACGAATCCACACAAAATTGAATGTTGGAAACAGAACGTTGTTCAACGGGTGTTCCTGATGTTAACGGGTTGCACAAAATCAGCAGCGCGATGCCAACCAGAACCGGCAGTGTTGTTTCGGCGGAAGTTAACAGCACCCACCAGCCTGCACCGCTTGAACTTGTACTGTGGTCGTATGGTACGGCAATTCGCCGACCGGTTCGTTTCCAGATCCATGCCACAAACAACATGGCCAGCAATAGGCACAATGCCACAATGGGCAACGGCGCTGAAAAGTCGAGACCGAAGTCGGTCACGAAATCCGAAATCGCCTCTTCACTGCTGTTCATGAGGCTTCTCCGTGGGGCAGGGCAGTGGTTGAGTTGCTGGCGTCCGCTGCAGACTTTGCGGGACTGCGAATTTCCCTGGCAACCAATTCCGACATCGGATTTAGCAAAGCCACGATCTGATCGCGATTGGGTGCCGAGCGGCCATAAAACCACTTTTCCAAACCTTGCAGCAGCGGTCCCGCTTGTTCGTCATGTTTCAGCGCGACCAGTGAATCAGCAACGGCCAGACCGGACAGGTCGCGACGTGATCGCCAGAAATTCAGGACTCGCATATCCAGATCGGCCTTTTGTTCGGCCGACAATTCGCCGGATTGCATCGCACGATCAACCAGCATCCGAATTTGATCGACCTCCGAAACTTCCACCTTTGCTGTGCCTGCAATCGCCTCTGATTTGCGTCGCCCCCAAAACAGAATCGCCAGGAGCCCGGCCACCCACACGATAATGGCCAGAATCATCACCATGTAATACCCACCAATTCGAGCAACCAGCCCCACTTCCGGTGTGGACGGCGCAAACTGATCTGCGGGTAGAATCGACTTCACGGTAATCAGAATCGGTGGCAGGTCTTCCACAGAACCGGCATCTTTGCGTGCCAGATATTCCGTCAGGTTGTGAGTGCCTGGTTCCAATCCGAAGAAGGTCAGGTCATAGCGAAAATCGTCACCGTGCGGATACACCTCGTCGATTCGAACAGCAATCGGACTGCGGCGAGGATCAACTTCGCGAACGGTTAATTCCGAACCGGAAAACACAACCTGCTTCACAAAGCCGCTCATCCCGACGCTGACTTCAAGCTGGCTGTCGCCTTCGATTTTTGCAGCTGCTGCCAAGTCGTCGGCGCAAATCGGTCGTGCTGCAAATAACACCAACAACATTGTGACGGACGCCAGCCGCTGACAACAACGATTCCTCATCGAGCACCTCGGCTGAAGATTCCACGGGATGCAAAGAAGTGTCGCATCAGATGTGCGTAAGGTTGTTCTGTGCGGATCAATAAATGGTCCACACCGCCACGTCGCAGTTCGCGAACAATTGTTTCCTGCGACAACCGACTTTGATTTCCCCGCGCCACAAATTCGCTGCCGCTTTCCGCTTCAACGCCCCGTACAAACCCACTGCCCGAGATGCCTTCTTCGGCGGGGTCACGCAACTGAATGACGACACATTCGTGCTGCTGATTCAGTTGTCGAATCAAGGGCAAAGCAGCGTCGTCGTGCAGGTCGCTAAGAATCACCAGCAGCGTGCGGTTCAGCAGCCCCGGTTGGATTTCTCGCAGCCGCCTCGACAACGTTGTTTGTTCGTCGTAGCGAAATTTCCGTAGCTTTAACAACCACTGAAGCACCTGATCGCGTCCCAGAGTCGGCTTCACATGCAGGTCTGTTTCTCCGACTCCCAACACGCCCACCGGGCTGACTCGATCCAGGCACGCCAGCCCCAGGCCACCCGCCAAAAACAAGGCCGTTTCGTATTTGGACTTCGGTGCAGAACCAACCATCATCGAAGCCGACGTATCAATCAACAGATAGCAGGGCAGTCGTTTGGGCGTTTCGAATTCTTTGATGTGCGGCTTGCCGGTGCGAGCCGTGATTTTCCAATCCAGTTGTCGCACGGGATCGCCAAACTGGTACATGCGAGACTGAACGTACTCAACGCCGCTGCCCAGAAACGGTGATCGGTCTGTGCCGTAGCTAAGACTGTTCGCCAGTTTCTTGACCGCGACAGCAAACTGCCGCGAATCCAGCGTTTCCAGTTGTTCAATATATCCCTGCATTCAGTTTACTTTGCCTGTTCCGGATTGATCCGGCGTGAAGAGTCACGTGTCGCGATTTGCCGAATCACTTGCCGAGTTGTTCCAGCAACGACTTCAGAATTCCCGGACCGGTATATCCATCTGCGACGGCTTCGTAGGTCAAACGAATACGATGCAGAATGACGTCTTCGGCCAATGCGAACAGGTCTTCTGGAATCACATAGTCGCGTCCATGAATGACGGCTCTGGCACGCGAGGCTTTGATAATGGAAATACCGGCTCGCGGGCTGCAGCCGAGTTCCAGTTGAGGATGGTTGCGAGTGAGGTTTACCAGGTTCACCACATGTTCAACAAACGTATCGCTGACATGCACTTGATGCACGGCTTCCATCGCGGCGATTAAGTCTTCTCCATCGCCCACCGGTTCTTTGTCCAATACGTCGAATTCGGTTTCGACAACCGCTCCACCGTCGCGGCGCCGAATACCAAGCCCGGCGTTGCGTCGCAGAATGCCGCGTTCATCTTCCGGCGTTGGATACTCAAGGCGGTGACACAACATAAAGCGGTCTAACTGAGCTTCCGGCAGTTCGAACGTGCCCGCTTGTTCGACTGGGTTCTGAGTGGCGATCACCAAAAACGGAGCTGGCAGCGAAAAAGTTTCGTCGCCGATGGTGACGCGTTTTTCCTGCATCGCTTCCAGCAGTGCTCCCTGTACTTTGGGGGCTGCTCGATTGATTTCGTCGGCCAGCAGCAGGTTGGTGAAGATCGGGCCTTTGCGAGTTCGAAATTCGCTGGTGCGTTGATCCAGAATTTCGGAACCCAGAATATCCGAGGGCAGCAGGTCGATCGTAAACTGGATGCGCGCGAAGTTCAGATCAACGGTCTTCGACAGCACAGACACCAGCAACGTTTTCGCAAGTCCGGGAACACCCTGCAACAGTAAATGTCCGCCGGTAAACAGAGCGATCAACGTGCGTTCAACAACCACATCCTGACCGACCACAACTTTGGCCACGCGTTCGCGAATGCTTGTGATGAACTCACCGACGCGTGGGTTAAAAGTGTCGGACGCTGCCTGATCCATAATGCCGTCTCGCTTAAATGTCCATCAATCATTCATCGATGCGGCCGCCCCGATCGCGATATGATTCCGCACACTCAGGCAGCCAGTCTACGACTGACCCTCAGTAAACGCAAACAATTTGGGGCTATCGATCAGATTGCGTGAATCCAGTCGTGCACGCCCTGACAAAGTCCCAATCATAGGGGTTTGTGGATAGAGCAATTTACGTATTGTTGTGGACGGTTCTGGCTCGTGGACAACCGCCCACAAAGTCCAATGCGCGTTGTCCGCGGCCACAAGTCCGCGAAAATCGCTGTAGCCGGAAACAGTGCTTCGGGGTGGGCCTTAGCTGGCTTCGCTTTGTTCCCAAACTTCAGTTTGGGAACGTCTATCTGCGAAGGTTCAGCTTCGAGGTATTACCATGCCGCAAACGGTGCGACTTTCGATGTGGCACCGTCGCACGAACAGAATCGCACACCAACGTGGCAAAGCAGAGCCTTGCGGACAGGCGTTCCCAGGCTGGAGCTTGGGAACGAGCTGGCAAAGAGCGGTTCATCTGGATGAGATCGAACGGATTACGATTTAGCGACTGGCTGCATAGAAAGGGGTTGGGCTGACCCCAACGAACGGAAACCGGCAGTCATCCATCGAGACTCAGGTCGCTTTTCCTGAGTCGAGGTTGACCGGGTCCACGACCTCAGTCTTTGGTCTCTAATAATGAACAGCCCTCGATAGATGAGTCCTCGCCGAGTCTTGAAAAGAAAATTTCTGACTTCTGTTTCAAAAGAACTGTTCTCTGGAGCCAGTGGGTAAGACTCAGGCAGCTGCAGAGCTCTGTTTGCAGCTGTTTGAAATGCGAGGTACCAACGAATGGCCCCTTCCGGCTCTCGCTCATAAATATAGTCGTAGATAACCTGAATGTCGGCTTCGGCTGTGGGTTCCATAACAAGGTGTAACGACATCTTCCTATTTGATTCCATTCCGCTTGCGGAACTCGGCGTCAAACTCTGACATCGGACGACCGGTTTCACCGTTATCCATAGCAGTCAACGCCTCCTGCACCGCAGCCACGTCCTCAGCGAAGTGACTCTCGGAATCATGCTCAAACTGAAACTGTGCAGCAAGGTCGACCAGATTCAGGTCAGCACAACTGGCGAGTTTTGCTCTGGCAAATTCGCTGAATTTTTCGACATCTTCAATACTTGTAGTCATACGGCTTCTCCTTCTTCACATGTTACCACGCCATTTTGGTTTTCGTCAAAGACAATAACCTGTGCCTGGTATGGCAAAACCGCAAATGCTGAAAATGGGTGATCCAGGTTCTGATTTGTCGTCAAATTTGACGGGACTACGATTTGAGGGGGCAGCGAATCGCACGTATTGGCTTTCACCACCATTGAACTTTGGCGGTGACAGGACCCCCACTCGCCACGGGCTTCATGGATCGACTCTCGGCTGTCGTCAACGAACTTTAATGATGATGCGTTGATTCGCGGGCCATCCACCCGGCTCGATACCGTGGGCTGCGCTGACGGAATTGGTTTTTCGGCCGTGTGGGTGGCCGTGGTTGGACTTAGCTTGCGAAGGAGACCACGATGCCGCGCATTGTCTTCACGCTTGGATCGCTGCGTGGCCACTTGTTCCGTGGTTTCGCTCGTCCCTCGCTGCGACCACGGCCACCCTGCCGCTAAGATTCACGCATTTCGAGGATGAGCGTCCTTAATTGTTGCCGTTCAGGTGAATCATCCTTCAAGAAGTGAGCGACCAAGATTTGGAAGACCGCAGATGCTTCGACCCCCGGCACACACTCCGCCAACTTAACCAATCGTTTCTTGTGATCCGTCAATTTTCGTACAGCGTCTAGCAAGGCTGGATCACTCGAGAAGCTTTCCAGCAGCACACCGGCGGATTGATCATTCCAAACGAGTTCTTCAGGGGTCGAGCCGGGCAAAAACCGGACGAACCTCTTGTAAAATAGAAGGAAGCGTATGCAATCGGCTGAGTCAACGAAATTGAGGTCGGGACCTTTCTCATTAGGTCCTGATGTGATCTTCTTAATTAGCTTGACGAGGCTGCTCTTGCCAGATGGCAAATCGTTCGGCGAGGGCATATCAAAGTCAGGACGATGGTCACCGTCAAAAACTACGAAAATGTCCGATCGGTTTGCGTTTGCATATGCTTGAATGTCACGGAAAATACGCGAAGTTCCCCCATCCCGAACGACAACCCTAATATCATTCGCCGCTCTTGGTGATGCGCACTTTAACTCCGAAAGCACGATGTGCTTTGCACGCTCATCTTCGACGATCACTGTCTTGTTCGCATTTGTGTCACCAATCTCGTGCAACGCTTCACGAGCCGAGTGGCTGGTGGAAATGGCGACTCTTCCCAGCGAATTCAATTCCATCACTCGTATGGCACTTTGTGGAAGTCGCTCAGCCAAATGGCTAGAATGAGTGGCCATCACAACTTGTAGTGATTTACGCGCCGTGTAGTGTGCGATGAACTCCATGAGACGCGTCTGGGCGCGGGGGTGCAGCGACGTTTCCGGTTCGTCCAGTAAGACGATGGAGTTGTCAGGAACGGAAAGAATGTTGTGCACCAAAAGCGCCGCTGCTGATTCACCGCTGCCCGCGAACGCGTCCGAATATCCGTGTGTTATTGATTCAGTCGTGAATTTTATGGTCCAGCCTTCATGCCCGTGGAAGAGATTGTGTTTCAACAACGTACCTGTCAAGTACTGGCGTTCAAGGATGTAGCTA
>ERZ887849.308-NODE-308-length-53512-cov-7.697570_pt1 | contig 53512 bp, 54 predicted proteins | sample MGYA00521267_ERZ887849 | MGnify/ENA primary metagenome ERZ887849 (study PRJEB32303, sample SAMEA104408601) | aquatic metagenome | biome: Brackish water; feature: Pelagic; material: water | place: Baltic Sea | collected 2014-06-06T16:11:00 | depth 2,863 m ... | reverse complement strand
CCGGACCCCGAGAAGAACCCCCGCCTGCGCATGTCCGTAAAGGAGGCCAAGTCGAACTCGGTCCCCAAGGACGTGATCGACCGCGCGATCAAGAAGGCCACGGGCGGCGACAGCGAAGATTATGAGGAAATCCGCTATGAGGGTTACGGCCCCGGCGGCGTGGCTGTGATCGTGGAGGCGATGACCGACAATCGCAACCGGACCGCGAGCACGGTGCGCTCAACCTTTTCCAAACACGGCGGCAACCTTGGCGAGACCGGCAGCGTCAGCTTCATGTTCGACCGCAAGGGCGAGGTGAGCTATCCGGCCGAAGTGGGCGACGCCGACACCGTGATGATGGCCGCGATCGAGGCGGGTGCAGAGGATGCGGAAAGCTCCGAGGATGGCCATGTCATCTGGTGCGCAGATACTGACCTCAATGACGTGTCCACTGCGCTGGAGACCGATCTGGGCGAAAGCGAGAGCACCAAGCTTGTCTGGCGTCCCACGGTCACGACCGAATTGGACCTTGATGGCATGCAGAAGCTGATGAAGCTTCTGGACGCATTGGAGGACGACGACGATGTGCAGCGCGTCACCGCCAATTTCGAGGCGTCTGACGAGGTGATGGAACAGCTCTGACGGTGCGCGAGCGGGCGCTTTGGCGCCCGTATTGCACCCATGTAATACCCCCGTTACATGCCTGCGCCATAGAACGCCCCAAGATGTTGATTTGATTCCGGACTTGTCAGGCCCGGGCCGCGATATATAGTCAACACAACCGGGGGCGGGATGGCCCGCCTCTGACCGCCGAAAGTGGCGCGGGATTGGGGGGTGCAACACGGTGATGGACGCAGATTTCAGAACGGAGTTCGTGCGAGAGCCCGGCGCGCTCAAGGATCATCCGGCGCTTGTGCTCAATGCCGACTATCGCCCGCTGAGCTATTATCCGCTTTCGCTCTGGTCCTGGCAGGACGCCGTGAAGGCGGCTTATCTGGACCGGGTGGATATCGTGGCCGAGTATGACACGCGGGTTCACAGCCCCAGCATGCAGATCCGCATCCCTTCAGTGATCGTCCTGAAGGACTATGTGAAACCTCAGCGCAAAGTGGCGTTCACCCGGTTCAACCTTTTCCTGCGCGATGAGTTTTGCTGCCAGTATTGCGGCACGCGTGGGGATCTGACCTTTGATCACGTGGTGCCACGCGCCAGCGGGGGGATCACCAGTTGGGAAAACGTGGTTGCGGCGTGTTCGCGGTGCAATCTTCGAAAAGGCGCGAAAAGCCTCAGCCGTGCGGGCATGTCGCTGCGCAAGCCGCCCCGTGCGCCCGCCGCAGAACAGCTGCGCAATCAGGGCCGTAAATTCCCGCCGCATTACCTCCACGACAGCTGGGTTGATTTCCTCTATTGGGATGCAGAGCTTGACGCATGAGCCATTGGCTTGCGCGGGTCCGTTGGTCTTCCTGTCGTTGGGCAGTCTATAATGCAGCCCGTGCAGCCATTTGAGGAGCTTTAATGACGCGCGCAGTGATCGGAGTGATCGGCAATCAGTATGTAATCGAGGATCGCTATCCCGTGCATGCGGTGGGTCAGATGAATTCCGAAGCGATCAGTGGTCCGGCGGGCTGTATGCCCGTGATGATCCCGGCGGACCCGCATTTCGTGAGTGTGGACGAGCTTTTGGCGACCTGTGATGGCTTCTTGCTGACCGGTGGGCGGCCCAATGTGCACCCCGAGGAATACGGCGAGGCCGAGACTGAGGCGCATGGCGCGTTCGACCGCGCCCGCGACGCGATTGCCCTGCCCTTGGTGCGCTCCTGTGTGGAGCGAGGGCAACCCGTGCTTGGCGTCTGCCGGGGATTTCAGGAAATGAACGTGGCGATGGGTGGCTCGCTTTACCCCGAGATCCGTGACCTGCCGGGGCGCGATAATCACCGGATGCCGCCCGACGGCACGCTGGAAGAGCAATTCGCGCTGCGCCATATCGTCAGCTTCACCCCTGGCGGCGTGTTTCATCGACTGCTGGGCGCGCCCGAGGTGTTGACCAACACGCTGCACGGGCAGGGGATCAAGGATGTGGGCACGCGGGTGATCGTGGATGGCCACGCGCCGGACGGCACGCCAGAGGCGCTTTACATCGACGGCGCGCCGGGGTTTGCGATGGGGGTGCAATGGCACCCGGAATGGAACGCGCAGAACGATCCGGTGTCGCGGCCGATTTTCGCGGCCTTTGGCGATGCGGCTCGGGCATGGGCGCATGGCGGGCCGCGCGCATCGGCGCGTCTGAGCGCTTAGACTGCGCACCCTGCGCGCGTCTTAAGGCTCAGGGCTGTGATGGGATCATCGGCCGGGCCGGGTGGCCATGGCAGCCCATATGACTGCGCAAATTGGGAAATACATCGAAAACGCCCGCACGTGCCTTTGGGGTGAGCGCCTTGAGCGTGTTGGGATGAGCGTAGAAGCTCTCAGTTGCCAAACCTTCAGTATAGATGATCTCGTGCGCATCCAGCATCACGTGAAAATAGGTGACCGAGGCGCAAGGGGCACGGGTGATGCCCGGCTGTCCGACAAGGCGGTGCGCAGGGGCCAGCACCTCGTCATAGCCGCAGATATGGCGTGCCAGCGGGCCGCTGAGCAACACATGATGATTGGGCGAGACGTGCAGGATACCATGCCCACCAGCCTCGGTGGGTGCTATGCGGATCGGGGCGCGCGCGCCTGTGGCGACGGTCTCGCGGTGCCCGATCCAGCGGATGGCGCGCAACCCATGATCGCGGGTGACGATCATATCGCCCGCGCGCAAGGTCTCGACAGAGCGGTCTCCTAATGCGGTCAGAACCTGGGTGCCTTGGCCAACACAGACAAGCCCAGCGAATGCGTCATCGTGGCAGGTTTCGCTTTCATATGGGCTGGGAAGTGCAAATTGTGCATCAAGAGGGGCCATTATGAAGCCCCCGGGGCACAAGCGTGGGATGATGACATAGCAAACTCTAAATTTGGCCGGTAAGTGCGGCCATACTGATGACTGTTGTCGTAAAACTGGGAGACCTACTGCCTCTCAATAACAGTCATACTGTCGCAGCAGATTACGGCACGATTTGGATGCGCGCCGGGCGATTTTGCGGCTGCGCGGCGGCGCGCCTGCGCTTTGTGAACCCGCGCCGCCCCTCTTCGCGTGGCTCCGGGATCACCGGCATGCCCGGTGGGTTTCGGTCCTCCATTGTATACCGTCAGTGCGCCGTAACCTGTGGCAAACTATCTACTTTCCCGGCCACGCCGCTTGGCCTACACAGCGGTCAAACTGCGTGTCATCGAAGGCATAATGCTGTGTTGAAATGGATCGACATTCCTCCTGTTTGGCTTTTGGCAGCCCTCGTTTTGGCGTGGGCGCAGGCGCGTTTTGTGCCGATGGGGCTCGGTTTCGGCGTGGGTGTGGCGGATTTGTTGGGTGGGATGCTGGTCGTGGGCGGGGTGCTGCTGATCGCGCTCGCCGTCATGGAGTTTCGGCGTCAGAAGACCACGATTATTCCGCATCTTGAGGCCGAACGCCTGATCACATCAGGAATTTTCAAGCGCACGCGCAACCCGATCTATGCGGGTGACGTGCTGATCCTCGCCGGGTTGATCCTGCGCTGGGACGCGGTGCTGAGCCTCCTGCTCGTGCCGCTGTTTGTGTGGACCCTCGAGCGGCGCTTCATTGTGCCCGAGGAGAACCGTCTCAGACGCAAGTTTCGCGCAGAGTTCGCGCGCTATTGCAATGAAACGCGCAGGTGGGCTTAATCACGGGCTGTGTGGCGACTCGCATGTCGGGCGCTAACCTGAAATAAGCGTGGAACAGATTTTGGACTTTGGCCCGGAGAGCCGGGCAACAGACGATTAGAGACAGACGGTAAGAGACAACGGCAATGACAAGGGGGATTGACGGGTGAAGATCGGAACACCGACAGAGGTAATGGCGGGCGAGGCACGGGTGGCGATGACACCGGACTCGGCGCTTCAGTTGCAAAAGCTGGGCTATGAGTGCGTGATCGAGGCCGGCGCCGGCGCTAAGGCGGGCTTCTCGGACGCGGCTTACAAGGACGCGGGCGTATCGGTGGTCAAGACCGCCGCCGCCCTGTGGAAGGCGGCAGATATCGTCGCCAAGGTCCGCCCGCCCAGCGATGCGGAAGTCAAACGCCTGCGCGAGGGGCAGACGCTCATTTCCTTCTTCAACCCAAGTGCGAACGAAAAGCACATGGAGCAGGCGGCGAAAGCAGGCGCCACCGTGGTGGCCATGGAAATGGTCCCCCGCATCAGCCGCGCGCAGAAGATGGACGCGCTGAGTTCCATGGCAAATATTGCGGGCTACCGCGCGGTGATCGAAGCAGGCAACAATTTCGGCCGCTTCTTCACGGGTCAGATCACGGCGGCGGGCAAGGTCCCCCCGGCCAAGGTTCTGGTCGTGGGCGCAGGCGTGGCGGGTTTGGCCGCGATCGGCACGTCCACATCGCTTGGTGCGATCACATATGCGTTCGACGTGCGGCCCGAAGTGGCTGAGCAGGTGGAATCCATGGGGGCGGAGTTTGTGTTCCTAGACTTTGAGGAAGCACAGCAGGACGGTGCTGCGACGGGGGGTTACGCTGCTGTCTCCAGCCCTGAATTCGCCGCCGCGCAATTGGCCAAGTTTCGCGAGCTGGCCCCCAATATCGACATTGTCATTACGACGGCCCTGATCCCCAACCGCGAAGCGCCCGAGCTTTGGACCGAAGACATGGTCAAGGCGATGAAGCCCGGCTCCGTGATCGTCGATCTGGCCGCCGAGAAGGGCGGGAATTGCAAGCTCACCGTGATGGACGAGAAGATCGTGACCGAGAACGGTGTGACCATCATTGGCTACACCGACTTCCCCAGCCGGATGGCGGCGCAATCTTCGACGCTTTATGCGACGAACATCCGCCACATGCTGGCGGACCTCACGCCGGAGAAGGACGGCACGCCCGTCCACAACATGGAAGATGATGTGATCCGCGGTGCCACCGTAGCCCATGCGGGCGCTGTCACCTATCCGCCGCCCCCGCCCAAAGTGGCGGCCATCGCGGCGCAACCCAAGAAGGAAGCGCCCAAGGAACTGACGGCCGCCGAAAAGCGCGCTGCCGAAGTGGCCGCGTTCAAGAAGCAGACGATGACGCAAGTGGGCCTTCTGGCCGCAGGCGGGGTCTTGGTGCTTCTCGTGGGGATGGTTGCCCCGGCCAGTTTCATGAAGCATTTCATCGTCTTCGTGCTGTCGGTTTTCATCGGCTTCCAGGTGATCTGGAACGTCGCCCACTCGCTTCACACGCCGCTCATGGCGGTCACGAACGCAATCTCGTCGATCATTATCTTGGGCGCGTTGATCCAGATCGGGTCCAGTTCGTTCCTGATCACGCTTTTGTCGGCGGCGGCGATCTTTATGGCCTCGATCAATATTTTCGGCGGCTTCCTCGTGACACGGCGCATGCTCGCCATGTTCCAGAAATCGTAAGGGGGGCCGGATCATGGACTTCGGATTTACCATTGCGGCCTATGCGGTCGCGGCTGTTCTCTTCATCCTGAGCTTGGGTGGCCTCTCGGGTCAGGAAAGTGCAAAACGCGCGGTATGGTATGGGATTGCGGGCATGGGTCTTGCCATTCTCGCTACCATCGTGGGCCCCGGTCAGGGGCTGTGGCTCATGTCGCTGGTGCTGATCGCGGCGGGGGCGGCTGTGGGATACCAGCTGGCCACCAAGGTGCAGATGACGCAGATGCCCGAGCTTGTGGCGATCATGCATTCGCTGGTGGGGCTTGCGGCGGTATTTGTCGGCTTCAACGCGGACCTGATGATCAACACGATCGGCGCGCTTTTTGTCGAGAATGGCGGGCAGTTGGGCGCGGTTGTCGAAGGCACGGCCTTCACGACTGTGGGCCTGCCCGGCGCAGTCTACAACGAGCTGTCGTCCTTCGGACAGCTTATTGCCAAGAAATCAGGCGTAGAGATCACCATCCTGCGGGTCGAACTTGTGCTGGGCATCTGGATCGGGGCGGTGACGTTCACCGGCTCCGTGATCGCCTATGGCAAGCTCGCGGGCAAGGTAGACACCTCGGCCAAGCAGCTTCCGGGTGGGCATTTGCTGAACGCGGGGGCGGCGGGTTTGTCGGTCGTGCTGGCGGCGATGTATCTGGGCGATAGCGGCAGCTGGACGCTTGTACTTCTGACGCTTCTGGCGCTCTTCATCGGCTATCACCTGATCATGGGGATCGGCGGTGCTGACATGCCTGTGGTCGTGTCGATGCTCAACTCCTATTCGGGGTGGGCGGCGGCGGCGATTGGCTTCAGCCTCGGCAATGATCTTCTGATCGTGGTCGGCGCGCTCGTGGGCTCCTCTGGTGCGATCCTGAGCTACATCATGTGCAAGGCGATGAACCGCAGCTTCGTCTCGGTGATCCTCGGCGGCTTCGGTGGAGCCACAGGCGAGCAGATGGCCGTGGAAGGTGAACAGATCGCGATTGACGCAGATGGCGTGGCGGCCGCCCTCAATGAGGCCGACAGCATCGTGATCATCCCCGGTTACGGCATGGCCGTGGCGCAGGCGCAGCAGGCGGTCTCGGAGATGACCAACAAGCTGCGGGCGAAAGGCAAGAATGTACGGTTCGCCATTCACCCGGTCGCCGGGCGTCTGCCGGGGCATATGAACGTGCTGCTGGCAGAGGCGAAGGTGCCCTATGACATCGTGCTGGAAATGGACGAGATCAACGATGATTTCCCGTCCACGGATGTGGTGATCGTGATCGGCTCCAATGACATCGTGAACCCCGCCGCGCAGGACGATCCGAACAGCCCAATCGCCGGGATGCCGGTTCTGGAATGCTGGAAGGCCAAGCAGGTGTTTGTCTCCAAGCGCGGGCAGGGCACGGGCTATTCCGGAATCGAGAACCCGCTTTTCTTCAAGGACAACACGCGGATGTTCTATGGCGATGCGAAGGATTCTGTGTCGAGCCTTTTGAGCCGGATCGAGTGATCCGTTTGGCAGAAAATTATGAAGGGCGCCTTGCGGGGCGCCCTTTTTTTGTGCAAAGCCGCCTCATCCGCCCATGCGGGCGTCTTCGGCGGTCTTTTTTGAGTATTTGGGCTAAGAAGAAGGACTGTATGCGGTTGTATCCGGGTAAGCCTTTGATAGCGCAATATAATCTGTTTCCATTCCCGAATCATACCCCTATGGTGACACAAACCTCGTCGGAGCCCAGACTATGCCGCCACTGACCGATCATCCGCTGCGTTATGCTTTGGCCAACGAGCTTCATGCGCGGCCTTTTCCATCGCTGTCGGCGCCGTGCACGGCGGTGTTCCTGGCAATCAAGCAGCCCGAGCAGGCGGCGGCGCGGGACCGGGGTGCGGACCGGGCGCATCTTTTGGATTTGCTGGACCGGTTCGGGGCGGCGCATCCATCGCCCGAGGGCAATCATTACTTCGGCAAGATCGGCAAACATTCCCTGAAATGGGAGAGCCACACCGAGTTTGTGACCTACACCGTGTTCATCGAGCACCTGCCCGAGCGGGCGTTTGACCCCAGCGATTTCGAGGTCTTTCCAGCTGATTGGCTGCAAGAGGCGCCGGGGGCGCGTATCACCTCGGCCTTGATCCGGGTGGAGACGCGCGGCTCGGAGAGCGCTTTGAGCCGGGCGATATCGGAGTGGTTCGTGGGCGAGAGCGTGGCGGTGGCGCGGGTTCTGGACGATGCGGCGGTGGTGGCGGGTGATTTTCGCATTGATGCGGCGGGTCATTCGCGCTTTGCAGTGAGCGCGGACAAGGATATTGGCGAGCGGCGGATGGGGCGGATCGTGCAACGTCTGTGCGAGATCGAGACGTATAAGACCATGTCTATGCTGGGCTTTGCACGGGTGGGCGAGATGTCAGGCCGGATGGGCCAGATCGACGGCGAGTTGACGCGCCTCATTGCGGAGATGAGCAGTGGCGAGCACCCGGCGGAGGATACGCTGAGAAGCCTTTTGAAGGTCTCGGCGGAGTTGGAAGCGATGGTCTCTGATGCTTCCTTCCGTTTCTCGGCCACCCATGCGTATGAGGGAATCGTGACCCAGCGGATCGAGGTGCTGCGCGAGGAGCGGTTCGAGGGGCGGCAGACCTTTGAGGAGTTCATGTCGCGGCGCTATACCCCTGCGATGCGCACCGTTTCCAGCACCGAAGCGCGGTTGCGGGCGATGGCGGACCGGGCGATGCGAGCGGGGGATCTGTTGCGCACGCGGGTGGATGTGGAACGCTCGGCGCAGAACCAGGCTTTGCTGGAGAGTATGGACCGGCGGGCGGATGCGCAGCTTCGCCTGCAGCGCACGGTCGAGGGGCTGTCCGTCGTGGCCATCAGCTATTATGCGGTGTCGCTCTCGGTCTATCTCTTGGACCCTGCGGCTGCTGCGATGGGTATGAGCAAGGGGCTGGTGACGGCGGGTGTGACCTTGCCGATCATCGGCCTTGTCTGGTGGGCGATCCGGCGGGTGCGCAAGCATCTCGACTGACGGATTATGGCGCGCCGCGCGGATCGGCCAGATCCCGCAGGCTATCGCCCAGCACCGTCACGCAGAGCACGACAGCGGTGATCATAGCCCCCGGCCAGAGCGCGCGGCCCGGATGGCTTGCAAGGCTTTCGGTGCCATCAAAAAGCAGCCGCCCCCATGTGGGGAAATCCGGCGGGAAGCCGAGCCCCAGAAAGCTGAGCGCGCTTTCGGCGAGGATTGCGGTGGCGATGCCGAGGCTGGCGGACACCGTGAGCGCGGAGGCGACATTGGGCAGGATGTGGCGCGTGGCCATGGCAGGTGCCCGCGTGCCGCCTGCGCGGGCGGCGGTGATGAAATCGCGGCCCATCAGCGCCATGACATCGCCGCGCAGGATACGGGCCGTTCCCATCCAGCTCGTCGCGCCGATTGCACCCACGATGAGGATGAAGAGCCCCATCTCCGGGCCGAACGCGGCGCTGAGCGGTGCGCGGAAGAGCATTACCGCGATCAGCAAAAGCGGCAAGAGCGGCAACGCGAGGAAAAGATCGGTGAGCCGCATCAAGGGCCCGTCGAGCCAGCGCACCATGCCGGCCGCCACGCCCACAGCCGCACCAATGACCACGCTCACACTCATCGCGGCGAGGCCTACGGCAAGTGACGCGCGCCCCCCTGCAAGCAGCCGCGCGAGCATGTCGCGCCCGAGCTGATCCGTGCCCAGAGGATGCGCAAAGCTGCTGCCCTGATTGCGGGCGGTGAGGTTCATGGCCCCTGCCTCAAGCGGCCAGAGGAGCGGACCGAGAAGCACGGCAAGCGTGATGAGGCTCAGCCCCCATAGCGCGATGCGTGCGCCCCTAGTCATAGCGGATACGCGGGTCGAGCCAGCCATAGGTGAGATCGGCCATCAGGTTGAACGCCACGATGAGTACGGCCAGAACCATCGTGATCGCCATGATCGTGGGAATATCCGTGGCCTGAACCGAGCTGACCAGAAGGGCGCCGATGCCGTTCACGCCGAAGATCTGCTCGGTCACGATGGCGCCCGCGAAAATCTGCGGTGCGCCGACAGCCACAATGCTGACCACGGGGATCAGAGAATTGCGCAGGCCATGGGCCATCAGAACCCGCCCCTCTGGCGCGCCCCGCGCGCGGGCGGCTGTGATATAGTCCTGCCCCAGCGCGTCGAGCATGGCGGCGCGCATGTAGCGGCTGATCTGGGCTGTGGTCTGCACGCTCAGCACGAGGACGGGCAGGGCCATCTGGCGTATTTGCGCGACAAGGCTGTCCCAATCACGCACGATCAGGCCGGTGTCATAGACCGACGGCAGCCAGCCCAGCGTGATCGCGAAAAGCCAGATCAGCACCGCGCCCGAGAAAAACGGCGGCACCGCATAACTGAGCATGGCCGCCCCTGTGGCGGCCCGGTCAAACGCACCGCCGCGCCGATAGGCGGACCAGACGCCCAGTGGGATCGCCACGATCACGCCAATGACATAAGCCAGCCCCACCACGATCAGCGTTTGCGGCAACCGCTCGCCCAGAAGGGCCATCACGGGCGCGCGGGTCTGCCAGCTGAGCAGGCGGGGCGCGCCCTCTGAGAACGCGGTGCCGAACAGAGCGTCTATCCCCACCATGGGCTCCACCACGGCAAGCTGGTAGAGCCAGCGGGTGTAGCGGATATGCGCGGCCTCCCCGAGCCCCAGCGCCTCGCGCATCTGCGCGCGCACGTCGGCTGAGATGGTTTGCGGCAGCTGCGCCATCGGATCACCGGGGGCGAGTTCCAGCAACGCGAACACCACCAGCGAAATTGCCAGAAGCGTGGGCAGCGCAAAGAAGAGGCGGCGGGCTGTGTAGCGCAGCATGATAGAGCCTTGACTGGACACGGCTCAGCCTATGCTTGTGTGCGCGCCTTGGCAAACCACTCTAGTCGGGCAGGCGGGTCCAATCGGCGATATTCCACAGCTCGCTGTCCCATGCGTTCATTTCAACCCCGCCAAGGCTGAGCACATGGGCCGAGACGCGGCCCCGGTCCACCAAAGGGAGGACCACATGGCTTTGCACCAGCATGTCGTTCATCCGGCGGGCAAGGGCCGCGCGCGCCTCAACCCCACCCGTGCCGGACAGCTCCTCACCGAGCGCGTCGAACGCCGGATTGCACCAGCGGCTGATATTGGCCCCCTGCCATTGGTTTTCAGGCGCGGGCGCTCGTCCGCAGAACCATGTGCTCAGGTATCCTTCGGGGTCCGTGCCATCCGAGGCACCTGCGAACATCTGCACATCGGCATAGAATTTCTGGAACGTGTCGGGACTGCTGGGATCGGCACCGAAAAACACCGAAGGCTCGATGTTGCGTAGTTCTGTCTCTACGCCGATCTGCCGCCACCATTCCTTGATCAACACCTGAAAATCCTGACGCACTGCATTGGTGGAGGTCTGCAAAACAAGGCTGAGTGGGCGGCCCTCCTTGTCGCGCACCCCGTCACCATCGCTGTCAGTCCAGCCGGCGGTATCCAGCGCCGCGCGCGCGCCGTCCAGATCCTGCACGAGACAGTCCTCATTGGCGTCCGACGCATAGGCGGGTGGGGCGGGGATGATGTTGCAGGTGGCGCGGCCAGAGGTGCCATAGCCGATTTCGACCATCACGGGCCTGTCCAGCGCCATCGAGAGCGCGCGGCGCACATCCGCATCGCTCAGCACCGGATGGGGGTGGGCGAGGGTTGAGCGTGCATCGCCGAGGGCGGGGTCGGGATCGGTGAGGTTGAAGGCAAGACGCTCCACCAGCGTGCTGAACGCGGCGGTGATGCGGCCTTTGCCGCGCGCTTCCATATCGCTCAGCATTTCGGGGCGCAATTGCAGGTTCCACGCATAGTCGAACTCGCCCGTCTCCAGAACCGTGCGGGCCGCCGCCGCGGGGGTGCCGCCACCTTTGAAGGTGACATCGGCAAAGGCGGGCTTGCCCGGTTCGCGGTAGCCCGGATTGGCCTCGAATTGCACCGCATCACCGGGGCGGAAATCCACTACTTTGAAGGGCCCCGTGCCGATGGGCGCGAAATTGGCCTCGGTGCAGCTGGCGGCGGCGGGGCCGAGGCAGGCGCTGAATTGCGCGGCTTGCAGGATTGGCGCCTGGGGGCCAACGAAGGGGCCATAGGGGTTGGGCCGTGGCGCATCGAAGGTCACGCGGGCGGTCAGCGGATCGAGCACCTCGACATCCGCCACGCCGCGAAACTTGTCCGCCTGCGAACACCCGCCGCCGGGGGCAGTGCAATAGGCATGAGTGAAGCGGATATCCTCTGCCGTAACAGCACTGCCATCGGACCATGTGAGGTCCGGCTTCAGCCGCCATGTGATGCTGCGTTTATCCGCGCTGATCCCGCCATTGGCGAGCGTGGGGATGTCCTCCGCCAGCCAAGGCCGCATCACCCCCTCCGGGCCATAGCGCGCCAGCGGCTCCAAAACGAGGCTCGCGGCCTCGATATCCTTTATGCCACCACTCAGATATGGGTTCAGGATCGTGGGCGCCTGCCAGTAGAGGATTTTGAGCGTCCCGTCGCGCCCCCGTTCCAGCGCGGATACTGGGCCAGCCAGAGCGGCGAGTGTCACGAAGGATCTGGCGAAGGAGCGAAGGAGCATTTCATATAGTCCATCTTAAGCGGTGTCGGCCCGGAGATATCGCGCGGGGAAGCTCTTCAAACCACCGTAGATGGCCCCATTTCTGCAAAGGTTAGCGCAAAACATAGTTAAGCAAAACTCGATTAAACCGATAATTTATTTTGTTTTTCTCGAACTTGCGCAGGCGCGGCTGGTTTGACATCGCCCGCATGCCTGGCCTAGCGTTGCGTTATTCTCAACGGTTCACAGGGTCTCCCCGTGTCGGATCAGGCTCTTTTATCTCTGCGCGATCTGCGGCTGCGCTATGGCGCGGGGCCAGAGGTGTTGTGCGGCGTGTCTCTGGAAATTGCGGCGGGAGGGATGCTGTCACTGATTGGCCCGTCGGGGGCGGGGAAATCGGCACTGGCACGGGCGATCTTGCGGCTGGATGAGGCCAGTGGGGCGCAGGTGACGGGGGGCTGCGTCCTCTGGGATGGGCGCGATATCGCTGAGGCGAATGCCGCGGATCTGCGCACTCTGCGCGGTGGTGATGTCGGGATGGTGTTTCAGGACGCGAGTGCCGCGTTGAACCCGGTGTTGCGTATTGGTGTGCAGATGCGTGAGGCGTTGCGTTTGCATGGAGGGTTGCGTGGGCAGGGGACGCAAGCGCGGGCTGAGGCCCTTCTGGCTGATTGCCAAATGCCTGATCCCAAAAAGATAATGTCTCAATACCCCCATCAGCTTTCGGGCGGGCTGCGCCAGCGGGTGATGATCGCCATTGCCCTCGCAGGCGGGCCCCGCCTTTTGATCGCGGATGAGCCGACAAGCGCGCTTGATGCCAGCCTGCGTGCGGCGCTTTTGGCGCTTTTGGACCGGTTGAGGCGTGAAAAGGGTCTGGCGCTTTTGTTGGTGACCCATGACATGACTGCGGCGTGGCGAATGGGCGGCGACGTGGCGGTGATGGAGGCGGGCCGGGTGGTGGAGACGGGGCCAGTAGATGAGGTGCTGGTGCGCCCCGTCCATGCCCAAACCCGCGCGCTTGTCGCGGCGATGCCCGGGCGTGCAATCGGGCCGCGCGCACCGCCGCCGGGCGCAGGCGTGTTGTCAGTGCGTGGTCTTGGCGTGCGCTATCCTGCCGGGTCGGCGATGTTTCGTGATGGACGCCGCAGCCTCTGGGCCGCGCATAACGTGAGCTTTGATATCGCGCGCGGCGAAACGCTGGCTCTTGTTGGCGAATCGGGAAGCGGGAAGTCCTCGGTCGCGCGGGCCATCTTGCGGCTTGGCCCGGTGGCGCAGGGTCGTGTCGAGCTTGGCGGGCGCAACGTTCTGAGCCTGTCACCCCGCGCGCTGCACATGGCGCGCGCCGAGATGCAAATGGTGTTTCAGGACCCGATGGGAAGCCTTGATCCACGCCGCTCGCTAGCGGCCCAAGTGGCCGAGCCTTTGCAAAACTACGCCCGCCCGGCTGGGAAATCCGTTATCGAGGCGCTATTCGCGCAAGTTGGTCTGTCTCCGGACCTCATGGCGCGCTATCCGCACCAAGCCTCCGGCGGGCAGCGTCAGCGCGTCGCCATCGCCCGCGCATTGGCGCTGAAGCCCGCGCTGATCGTCGCGGATGAGGCCGTCTCGGCCCTTGATACGCATGTGCAGGGCGAGGTTTTGCGCCTCATGCAGGAGCTGCAACAGCGCCTTGGGCTGGCCTATCTCTTCATCAGCCACGATCTGGCCGTTGTCAGCCAGATCGCGCACCGGATCGCGGTGATGACAGAGGGGCGCATCGTGGAAATTGGCCCGGTGGAGCGCGTTTTGCGCGCGCCCCAGCACCCCTATACCCAGCGCCTGATGGCCGCCGCAGCCCTTGATGCCACGCCCGCGCCACCGGGCAGCCCGCCCACCTTGCCGCGCGGCCAAAGCCCTGACGCGCCGGTTTACAAGCAGGCAGCACCCGGCCATCTTGTGGCGACCGAGTAAAGGAGCCACCTCATGCCCGTTAAGAATCGCTTTGCCGAACTCCATGACGACATCACCGCGTGGCGGCGCGATATTCACACCCATCCAGAGCTTCTTTTTGACACGCACCGCACAGGCGCGCTCGTCGCTGACAAGCTGCGCGCCTTTGGCTGCGACAGGGTGGTGACGGGCATGGCAAAGACCGGCGTGGTTGGTGTGATCCATGGCAAAAACGGCGGCGCGGGCCGGGTGATTGGCTTGCGCGCAGATATGGACGCCCTTCCGATCGCGGAGGCGACGGGGGCGGCCTACGCCTCGCAAACCCCCGGTGTGATGCATGCGTGCGGGCATGACGGGCATACGGCCATGCTTCTGGGGGCCGCGCAATATCTGGCCGAGACGCGGAATTTCTCCGGCACGGTCGTGGTGATCTTTCAGCCCGCCGAAGAAGGTGGTGGCGGTGCGAAAGTCATGTGCGACGAAGGGCTTATGGCCGATTTCGGGATTGAAGAAGTCTACGGCATGCACAACTGGCCCGGCATGCCCGCGGGAAGTTTCGCCATCCGTCCGGGGCCGTTCTTTGCCGCGACGGATGTGTTCGAGATCGCCCTCACCGGGCGCGGCGGCCATGCGGCCAAGCCCCATACCACGGTCGATCCCATCGTGATGTCGGCGCAGCTCATCACGATGCTGCAAACCATTGCAAGCCGCAGCGCGGATCCAACCGAGGAGATCGTTGTCTCGGTGACCTCGATCGACAGCAGCTCAAAGGCCTTTAACGTGATCCCTGGCTCGGTTCTACTCAAAGGCACTGTGCGCACGCTAAGTGCCGAGATGCGTGATCTGGCCGAGGCGCGGATGGCGGCAATTTGCGCCCATATCGGCGCGGCCATGGGGGGCGAGGCGGCGCTTACCTATACTCGTAACTATCCGGTAATGGTGAACCACCCCGAGCAGACTGACTTCGTGGCTGATGTGGCGCGATCCGTCTCGGGCGCCTGCGCCGAGGCACCGTTGGTCATGGGGGGCGAGGATTTTGCTTATATGCTGGAGGAGCGTCCGGGCGCTTACATCCTTGTCGGAAATGGCGATACGGCGAATGTGCATAACGCCGAATATGACTTCAATGACGACGTGATTCCAATGGGATGCAGCTGGTGGGCGGAGCTGGTGGAGCGACGTTTGCCCGTCTGATCAGGCGCTGGTCAAGGTTCGGACCAGAGCGCGTCATAGACGTCATTGATCGCGTCCGCCTCCGCCTCGACGCTGAAGGAGGTTTCGGCATCCGCGCGTGCGGCGCGGGCCATTTTGGCATGACGCGCGGGGTCGTCCATCAACGCGCTCAGCGTTTCGGCCACGCCCTCTGACAGGTCCAGATCAACGATTAGCCCGGCGCGCCCTTGGCCCGAGAATTGCCGATACGCGCCTGCGTCGCTCGCCACAAATGGCACACCGCTCGCCATGCCCTCCAAAGGCGCCATCCCATAGCCCTCATAGCGTGGCAGCTGCACCACAGCGCCAAGGCCGCGCATCAAGGCGGGCAGGGCCTCGGGCGCGATCTCACCAGGAAAGAGGATGCGATCTTGCAGCTGCGCCATGACGATCTGATCCTTCAGCCCTTGCAAAAACGCAGTATCTGCGCTGCCCGCACGCCCGATCACAAGGGCGGTCGCCTCGGGCTGCATCGGTAGCAAGTGGAGCATCGCCTCGACGAAGCGGTCCGTGCCCTTTTCGGGGCGGATACGGCCAATCGTGGCGATGCCGAACCGGCCGGGATACTCGGTCTCAAGCCAAGCCTCCGCGCGGTTGGTGGCAGGGTAAAACCGTTCCGTATCAACACCATGTGGAACAACAGCGCGAATATGTGGGACAAAGCTCGCGGCCGCCACGCTGGTTGCGATCACCGCATCCATGCGCGAGATGAGCCAGCGCGGAAAGGCCGAGTGCCGCCGCTGCGCCGCCGAGGTGAACACGATCTTGATCGGCAGGCGCAGCACGTCGCGCGCCCAGAGGGCGGCGCGCATCTCGGTGTTGCGCCGCACATGCCAGATGGTAAACCGCTCAGAGGGGGTGCGGCTCGCCGCGCGGGCCTCGCGCAGCGTGATGGGCGCGGGGCAACCGGGCAGGGGATAGCCGCAAAGCGCCACGTCAAGCCCTTGGGCCTGCGCCCGCAACACGCCCGCGGCAGTGGCCGAGACACCGGTGAAATTGCGGTTGAAATTGGTGACGATCACATCTGTCATGGTGGGGGGGCAAGCTCCAGTGTAGCGCAAAGATCATGGGCCATCTCCCCCAGCGCATCTGCCTGAGCGGCGGCGAAATCCGCGCTGGCGCTTTGCAGATGCGTCAGAGTGTCGGCACTGCTCAAAAGCCTGCCCACGGCCTGTCCCAAAGCATCCGCATCCTGCACTTCCAATGCCGCCTTTGCCCTGTGCAATTCCGCGTAAACCCCTATGAAATTAGAATAAAGTGGTCCATGCAGGATGGCCGCACTGCAATGGGCCGGCTCATAAGGATTGTGCCCACCTACGGGCGTGAACGAGCCGCCCAAGCAGACAATCGGGCTCAGCCGATACCACAGCCCCGTCTCGCCCAGAGTGTCGGCCAGAAACACGGTCTCATCCTTCCCCGGCATGCCGCCAAGGCTGCGCCGAGCCAGGCTCATGCCGCGTGCCGTGATCAATCGGGCGATATCGGCCCCCCGCTCGGGGTGGCGCGGCACGAGGATCAGCAGGAGATCCGGATGACTGGCCAAGAGGGCGGCATGGGCGCGCAGCGCGATCTCCTCCTCGCCGGGGTGGGACGAGCTGAACACCCAAAGGGGGCGATCCAAGAACGCGCCTTGCATGGCGCGCAGGGCATCCTCGTCCACCGGAAGAGGAGCAGCGAAGGATTTGAGGTTGTGACCCATTTTGGCGTGTTTCAGGCCCAAACCGCGCAAATGCCGCTCCGTTCGGGCGTCTTGGGTATGGATCACCCGGAAAAGGCCCATGATGTTGCGCGCTGTGCCTGCTGCCCGCGTCCAATTCTGTGCAGAGCGGTCCGAAATCCGCGCATTTATCAGCGCGAGTGGCACGCCACGCGCCGCCGCACCGCGCAGCATGTTGGGCCAAAGCTCGCTCTCGACGAACACCCCGGCATCGGGGCGCCAATGGTCCAGAAACCGCGCCACGGCGCGCGCGCTATCGAGCGGCGCAAACTGATGCTGCGTGCGCGGCGGCAGGCGGCGCGCGACAATCTCAGCGGAGGTCGCGGTGCCCGAGGTCAGCAGGAAATGCGCGTCCGGCAGGGCGCTCCCCATCTCCTCGATGAGGCGCAACACCGACAAGCTTTCGCCGACGGAGGCTGCATGAAACCAGATCACACGCCCCTCGGAGCGCGGCAAGCTGGCATAGCCCATTCGTTCAGAAAACCGTTTTGGATCAATGTTATGGAGGCGTAACTTCGCCTTTACGCGGGCATAGGCCAAAGGACAAAGCACCGTGGCCAGTCCGCCATAAAGGCGCAGCAAAAACGTCGGCCGCGTGAGGGCGGGCATCAGCCGCCTGTATGGCTCATATGGCGGGTGACGCGGCCATCGACCGTCTGCCGCGAATAGTCGAAATCATGGCCCTTGGGCTTGCGTGAGATCGCCTCGCGGATCGCGTCCTGCAAGGGTGCCTCTGTGTCGGGATAGTTGCGCAGGGGCGCGCGGAGGTCCGCCATATCCTCTTGTCCGAGGCACATGAAAAGCTCGCCAGTGCAGGTCAGGCGCACGCGGTTGCAGCTTTCACAGAAATTATGGGTGAGCGGCGTGATGAAGCCGATCTTCTGCCCCGTCTCTTCCAGCCGGACATAACGTGCGGGGCCCCCCGTGCGCTCGGGCAGGTCGGTGAGAGTATAGTGTTCGCCCAGCGTGCGGCGCAGGTCGGACAGCCGCCAGTACTGATCCAGGCGGTCCTCGTTGCCTATATCGCCCATCGGCATGACTTCGATCCAAGTGAGGTCCATATCGCGCTTGGCGCACCATTCAGTGATGGTGAAAAGCTCGGCCTCGTTGAAATCCTTGAGGGCCACCGCGTTGATCTTGACCCGCATTCCGGCTTTTTGTGCCGCATCGATCCCGCGCAGCACCTGTGGCAGGCGCCCCCAGCGGGTGATATCCGCAAATTTCTGCTCATCCAGCGTGTCTAGCGAGACGTTGATCCGGCGCACACCCGCAGCGTAGAGATCGTCTGCAAATCGCTCAAGCTGACTGCCATTGGTGGTCAGGGTCAACTCTTTCAGGGCGCCGCTTTCCAGATGCCGCGACATAGCGTTGAAAAAGGTCATGATCTCGCGCCGCACAAGAGGCTCGCCGCCGGTAATGCGCAGCTTTTCCACGCCTAAGCCGACGAACGTGCTGCACATGCGGTCGAGTTCCTCCAGCGTCAGCAATTCCTTTTTCGGAAGGAACGTCATGTTCTCGGACATGCAGTAGACGCAGCGAAAATCGCAGCGATCCGTTACGGAGACGCGCAGATAATTGATCGCGCGCTGAAATGGATCAATCAAAGGAACTGTCATGTCATTGAAACTATGCGGGCGTGGACAGTCCCGCAAGGGGGATCTTGGGATTGCGAGGGGCGATTTGGCGGCTTAGGCTGCGCTTTATGAAACCTGTGTTGCTTTTGACATTGCCCCTGACCGCCGCATTGGCGCTTGGCGGCTGTGCGCGGCTTGGTCTGCCGGATATGTTTCCCGCGGCTAAAGAACCCGAGCTGGGTCCCGCACCGCTGGACGCCTCTGTGGCGCCCGAGCAGGTGGTCGTGCCGGTGGGCACGCCGCAGACGCCCGAGGCGTTGGACACCACTTCCGCATCGGACCGGGCAAAGGCGCAAGACAGCGCGGGTGGCGTCGAAATCGGGCGGACGATTGCGTCGCTCGGGGCGGCGACGGAGCCAGGGTTCTGGATGAAAACGCCCTTAGTGGATGCACCTGCAAAGGGGCGGCCGGTTTATATGGCCAACGGCAAGTCGGTGAGCGTCGATCTCATTCCGCTGGACGGGCCTGCAACGGCGGGCAGTCAGATGTCACTGGCGGCCCTTCGTCTCGTCGAAGCGCCGCTGACCGGGCTGCCGGAGATGCAGGTTTTCAAGATGCGCTGAGGCTTTGCGCCGTTACTCCACTGTCACCGATTTGGCGAGGTTGCGGGGCTGGTCCACATCCGTGCCTTTGGCCACGGCGGTGTGATAGGCCAGAAGCTGCGCCGGGACGGCATAGAGGATGGGGGCGAGAACAGGGTCGATCGTGGGCATGATGATGGTATGCCACGTCCCGTCGCCCGCATCCTTCGCGCCCTCCGCATCGGTGATCAGGATGATCTTGCCGCCGCGCGCCATGACCTCCTGCATGTTGGATACCGTTTTGTCGAAAAGTGCGTATTTCGGCGCCATGACCACGACGGGCATCTTCTCGTCAATGAGCGCGATGGGACCGTGTTTCAGCTCACCCGATGCATAAGCTTCGGCGTGTATATAGCTGATCTCTTTTAGCTTTAATGCACCTTCCATAGCGAGAGGATACATCACTCCACGCCCCAGAAAGAGCACATCTGTCGCTTTCGATAGCTCTTGGCTAAGGCTGCGCACGGTCTCTTCGATCCCCAGCGCTTCGTTCAGCATCCCCGGCAGACTGCGCATCCCGGCGATATGTTTGCGCAGGCCATCATCGTTCAGATGCCCGCGCGCATGGGCTGCTTTGAGCGCCAGAAGTAAGAGCACGGTCAACTGGCAGGTAAATGCTTTGCTGGAGGCAACGCCGATCTCGGTGCCGGCATGGATCCGCAGGGCCAGATCGCTTTCGCGGGCGATGGAACTTTCGTCCACATTGACCACCGACAGGATGATCTCCGCCTTGCCCTCGCAATAGCGCAGGGCGGCCAGCGTATCGGCCGTTTCACCCGATTGGCTGACGAAAAGCGCGGCCGTGCCTTCGGTGATGGGGGGCTCGCGGTAGCGGAACTCGGAGGCCACATCCACTTCGACGGGCAAGCGGGCAAGCTGTTCGAACCAGTATTTGGCGGTCACACAGGCAAAATACGCGGTGCCACAGGCGACCATGGTGATCCGTTCAAGCCCTGCAAAGTTGATGCCACCGTCGGGCAGGGTGATGCCGCCGGTCTCGCCGTCAAGATAGGCCGCCAAGGCCTCGGAGATCACCGTGGGTTGCTCGGCGATTTCCTTTGCCATGAAGTGCTTATGCCCGCCCTTGTCCACGCGGGCGCTGTCGATGCGGATCTGGCGCATAGGCCGTGTAACGGGCGCGCCTGTCGCATCTGTGATCTTAAGGCTGGTGCGGGTGAGCACCGCGCAATCGCCCTCTTCAAGATAGGTGATGCGATCCGTCAGCGGGGCCAGCGCGATGGCGTCGGAGCCCACGAACATCTCACCATCCCCGTGGCCGATGGCAAGCGGGCTGCCCTGCCGCGCGGCGATCAGCAGATCATCCTCACCGTCAAAGAGGAAACAGAGCGCATAGGCCCCTTCAAGCTGTGCAATCGTCCGGCGCGCGGCCTCTTCTGGCGTGGCGCCTTCGTCGAGGTGGTGCTGCGCCAGAAGGGCGACCGTTTCGGTATCTGTCTCGGTGTGATGTGCGATGCCCACGGCGGCCAGTTCGGCGCGTAGCTCGCGGTAATTTTCGATGATACCATTGTGGACGACGGCAACCGGCCCCGCGCGGTGCGGGTGCGTGTTGGTGAGCGTCGGCGCGCCGTGGGTGGCCCAGCGGGTGTGGCCGATGCCGGATTTGCCCGCCAGCGGCTCATGCACCAACAGATCGCTGAGGTTCACCAGCTTGCCCACCGCGCGGCGGCGGTCCAGTTGACCATTGTTCAGCGTGGCAATCCCGGCGCTGTCATAGCCGCGATATTCTAACCGTTTGAGCGCCTCAACCAGTAGCGGTGCGACTTCGTTTTGACCCAGTACCCCTACAATTCCGCACATTATTCTGCCCCTTTAGCCTCTTTGGCTTTCTTTTTCTTTAGAATATCGAACAATTTGCGCGCCATGCCCGGTTTCGTCACTTGCTCGGGCCGCGAGATGGCCAAAGCCCCCTCGGGCACGTCGTGTGTGATCACCGAACCGGACCCCGTCATCGCCTCGGCGCCCACGCTGACAGGTGCGATTAGCATCGTGTCCGACCCGATGAAAGCGCGCGCGCCAATCGTGGTATGGTGCTTCATCACGCCGTCGTAGTTGCACGTCACTGTGCCAGCGCCGATATTGGCACCGGCCCCCACTGTCGCATCGCCGATATAGCTGAGGTGGTTCACCTTCGCGCCCTCATCGAGCACGGCGTTCTTGATCTCTACAAAGTTGCCGATCCGCACGTCCTCGGCGAGTTCCGCCCCCGGACGTAGCCGCGCATAGGGCCCGACGATGGCGCCGCGCGAGACATGGCAGCCCTCCAGATGGCTGAACGCCCGGATACGTGCGCCCGATTCCACCGTGGCACCGGGACCAAAGACCACGTTTTGCTCGATGATGCTGTCACGGCCAATGGCCGTGTCAAAGGCGAAGAACACCGTTTCGGGGGCGAGAAGGGTCACGCCGTTCTCCATCGCCTCGGCGCGGGCGCGGGCCTGAAAGAGGGTCTCGGCTTGCGCCAGCTCCGCGCGGGAATTCACACCGAGCGTCTCGGCCTCATCACAGGCCACGGCGGTGGCGCTGAGCCCGCGCGCGCGGGCTATGGCGATGATGTCGGTGAGGTAATATTCGCCCGCAGCATTGTCATTCCCAACGGCGTTGATCAGATCAAAAAGTGTGGCGCTGTCGCAGGCAATCACGCCGGAATTGCAAAAATCAATCGCCCGCTCGGCCTCGCTTGCGTCCTTGAACTCGACGATCCGCTCCAGCGTCTCGCCCACCATCACCAGCCGTCCATAGCGGCCCGGATCGGCCGCCTTGAAGCCCAAAACAACCACGTCATGGGCTGCGCGCGCGGCCATCATCCGCTCCAGCGTTTCGGGTTGAATAAAGGGTGTGTCGCCATAAAGCACGAGCGCGTCGCCCTCGTGACCCTTCAGAAGGTCGCGCGCTTGGGCGACAGCGTGCGCGGTGCCAAGCTGCTCTGTTTGCAGGGCAATCTGGGCTGCGGGCTCATACTCTTCGGCGGCCTCTGTCACGGCCTCGGCGCCGTGTCCGGCAACAATCACGCAGCGCGAGGGCTCCAATGAGGCACCTGCGCGGATCGCATGAACCAGCATCGGCGCGCCCGCGACCTGGTGTAGCACTTTGGGCATGTCCGAGTGCATACGGGTGCCTTTGCCCGCGCCGAGAATGATCAAAGCTATGCCCATTTTTTGGATTCTCGTTTGTAATCAAATCCCACCCCTTCTATCTGCTGACACAGCGCGTGCAAGCGGGCGGCCGATCAAAGAAGATTGCCGTATGTGTCAGACCTGCGCGGAAATGTGCCCAGTTGGGCGGGAAGAGGGGGGCGTGGATGCGCACGGTTGTTTTCGATCTCGATGGCACGTTGGCTGATACCAGCGGCGATTTGCTGGCCGCTGCCAATGCGTGTTTCCGCGACATGGGCGAGGGGGATGTGCTGGACGCCGCGCGTGATGCGGGCACGGCGCTGCGCGGGGGGCGGGCGATGCTGACTGCGGGGCTGGAGCGTTTGGGCCGGCCCGTGGATGCGGCCATTCTGGATACGTGGTATCAGCCGCTTTTGGAGCATTATGCGCACGCGATTGCCGTACACACCCGTTTCTATCCGCAGGCGATGGAGACGGTCGAGGCGCTTAAAATGCACGGCTACAAAGTGGCTATTTGCACCAATAAGCCCGAATATCTCGCGCGGATTTTGATGGATCGGATGGGCGCGCTGGATGCGTTCGGCGCGTTGATCGGGGCCGATACCTTGCCCACCCGTAAGCCCCACCCCGCACCGATGGTGGAGGCCGTGCGCCGCGCGGGCGGTGATCCGATGCGTTCGCTGCTGGTGGGCGATACGGTGACGGACCGCGAGACATCGCGCGCGGCGGGGGTGCCGTCGATTCTTGTCACCTTCGGACCTGCGGGGGGTGATATGGCCGCTCTGGAGCCCGAGGCGCTGATCGGTCATTTTGACGAGCTGCCGGAGGCTGTGCGCCGCTTGATCGGCTAAGCTACGCGGAGCAATTTCATTGACCAGAGGCTGAACCGGCGTAGAACATCCCCCATGACAGAGATTTTCCAAGGCAACTTTACCCAGCAGGAGCCCATCCCCGAAGAGGGTATCGAGGCCGCCATCGCCGTGATGCGAAGCGGGCGGCTCCACCGCTATAACCTTGGCCCCGGCGAGGTGGGTGAGGTGGGTCTTCTGGAGCAGGAATTCGCGGCCTCCGTTGGGGCGAAATACGCGCTGGCCGTGGCCTCGGGCGGTTACGCGATGGGGGCCGCCCTGCGCGCCGTGGGCATTGGGCCGGGCGACCGCGTGCTCTCCAACGCCTTCACCCTCGCACCTGTGCCGGGTGCGATTGCCGCTGTGGGCGCGCAGCCCGTTTTCGTGGGCGTGACCGAGAACCTGACCATTGATCTGGACGATCTGGAGGCCAAGGCGGGCGCGGCCCGGGTCCTGATGCTGAGCCATATGCGTGGGCATCTGGCGGATATGGATCGGCTGATAGCGATTTGCGACGCAGCGGGCGTGCTGGTGATCGAGGATTGCGCGCATACAATGGGGGCCGCGTGGCGCGGTATCCCGTCGGGACGGCACGGCGCCGTGGGCTGTTATTCCATGCAGACCTACAAGCATATCAACGCGGGCGAGGGCGGGTTTCTTGTGACCGATGATGATGCGATTGCGGCGCGTGCGATCATGCTCTCGGGATCTTACATGCTTTATGGCCGCCACGGCACGCCCCCGCCCGAGGCGGCGTTTGACGAGGTGAAATACACCACGCCCAACGTCTCGGGCCGGATGGACCACCTGCGCGCGGCGATCCTGCGACCACAGTTGCGAGCCCTCGATGCGCAGCGCGAAAAGTGGAACGCGCGCTACCGTGTGGTGGAAGAGGGGCTGAGCGGCACGCCGGGTCTGCGCCTGACCATGCGCCCGGCTGAGGAAAGCTTCGTTGGCTCGTCGATCCAGTTTTTATTGCTGGATTGGCCAAGCGAGGCGGTCAGCGACGTGCTGGCGCGCTGCCTCAAACGGGGCGTGGAGCTGAAATGGTTCGGCGGTGCGGAGCCCGCGGGCTTCACCAGCCGTTATGACAGCTGGCGCTATGCGCCGTCCGAGCCGATGCCTGCCACTGACCGCGTTCTCAAGGGCATCGTCGATATGCGCCTGCCGCTCACGTTCAGCCTTGAGGATTGCGCCCAGATCGCCCGGATCATCCGCGCCGAGGTGGGCGCGGTGTATCAGGCGCAATAGACTGCAGCTTTTCAGGCGCAAAGTCGCGCAATTCTGACCTGATGCGGGATCCCCAATGCGGGCCGTTTTCCGCCCCACGGCCCAAAGGGCACGGCGGGTTCGGCAGTCAAGCTACCGCAGGACGAGATCCCCGATCGCCGCGCGGATAACACTGTCGGTGTCGTCGCTATCGCCGGAAACGGCCAAACCGACCAGAGCCGCTGTCTCGCCCCCAAAGGCGCGTGCATAATCGGCTGCAAGATCGACCTTCTCGCTGTGGGACCCGGTTCCGGCCTGTCGCAAGGAAATGGTCACGCCTTGTCCGGGCGGGCCGTAGGGCGACTGAATGATCTGCCCCCGACTATGGTTACCACCCCATGCATATTGAATGATCCGCACGTCATCATTGCCCAGAAGGCTGCGGATATTGGCATTTTGCAGCCCTGGCGCCATGCTTTGCGGCACATAAACGAAGTAAAGCGAGATATTGCGATCATCTCCGCCCTTTTGCGCCAAGTTGGTCGCAGGAACAGATTGATCGACCGTCCAGCGCCATGAGGCACCGGTGCTTGTCCAATGTTCCTGCGCGACGCGGGTCCAGGCAATCGACACCGACCCGTCCGACACCAGGCTGAGATTTTGTCCAAACTGGTAATCGTTTGAGCTGAAGAGCGACAAACGCCGTTCTTTCCACCCATCGGCAAAGCTGATGGGACCCGCCGAGGTGGCCGTTGTCAGGGTGATGAGCAAAGCTGATAAGACCGCAACGCGCATGGAGCGCTCCTTTTTTATTATGACCAAGGCATAAACGCCGTCGCGGCCTATGCAAATGGGCAGGCGGCGCATGTAACGCGATTGTCATATCCGCGTCACCAGCCGGGATGGCGTGGACATTCAAGGCACTGACGCCGGTGGATGTTGTATTGAACGCGGCGGGGACGGCGCGCGCGCGCGCGATCCGCGCGCGTCTTTGCCTATCCACCCAAGCCTGCGGGAGGATTGACCGGCGCGGGTGGGATGCTACCACTAAGGGTGCGGTCAACACGGTTCAGGGGCAGAGCGATGGTCAGCAACGCGAGATCTATGACAATGGGCGCAGGGATTTCCAAAATCTGGCGGAGGCCTATGGCGCATGCGCGGGCCGGGAGGGTGGCCGGGGTGACGAGCTGATGCGCTGGCTGATCTGGGCACCACTTTGCGTCATGGCCCTTGGGGCCGGGGCCTATGGGCTGCGGCTGGGTTATCTGGCGATGACGATCACCGAGACGGATGTGATTAACCACTACGCCGAGCTCTATGGCGAGCAGACGGGGGGCAAGATGACCGATTGCGTCGCCTTTCCCGGTGACGCGGAGATATGGCTCGTGGTGGCGTGCGGGCCGCTTTGTGCGCCCACGCGGCGTGAATATCACGTCAACAGGGTTGGATGGCTGGTGCAACAGGGCGATACAAGCTGTCCCGAAGCGCGGCTTGGGTGGGCATGGGGATGAGGGGGCAGGCGTCATGCTTTATCTTTGCGCCTGAGATGCAAAAGGCCGCCTCGAAAGGCGGCCTTGAATATGATGTTCGGCGCAGGTCGCCCGGCGCTCTGCGTCTCTCAGAATTTGAGAACGTAGGCCACGTTCAGCACAAGCGGGTCGATCTTGACCTTGCCGATGTTCGCGCCGTTGATTTTCACGTCGCTTTCGATGTCGATATACCGCAGCTCGGCCCGGAGCGCACCGCGATCGGAGATGGCGAAATCCGCACCGGTCACAGCGGCCACGCCCCAGCTGTCATCGAGGCTGACATTGGCTCCCGCGAGTGCACCAACGCCGCTTTCATCGAAGAAATGGGTGTAATTGAGGCCGACGTCGACGAAGGGTGTCACGCTCGACTGATTGGCGAAGTGGTATTTGATCGAGAGTGTGGGCGGCAGGTGCTTGGTCTTGGCGACGCGGCCCGCGCCCACGAGGTTGATGTCATGCTCAAAAGGCCAAGATGCCAGAAGCTCGATGCCGATTTTATCCGCGACGAAATACTCAAATGTGAGGGTTGGGCGGATGTTGTCATCGACGTTGATCTGGCCTGCGGTGGTGGTCGAATTGCCCGCCTGAGGCGATACGAGGCCGAGGCCGAAGCCAAGAGTGAAATCGCCTTGGTCGGTGGCGGCAGCGGGGCTGGCAAGGGCCGCAACGGCGATGCCTGCGGCGAGTGCGAGGGTGGAAGTAGCTGTCTTCATGATCTGTCCCTTCTTGTTTCTGCTCCCCTGCTAAAGCGGTGCGTGGCGGGCGACCTTGATCTGCGTCAACCGTCAAATTTTTTGGGATTTGATCTTAATCAAATACCCTCTTGGGGCGCAACTTGACGATGCAAAAAGGCTTTTTTCTCATAGGGATCACGACCTGTGTGGCCAGCTGCGCCGCGTGTCTTGAGGTGCTTTGCGGGGCCGCGAAAGGGCTGCCTGTGCGGCGGCGGGTGCCATGAACGGGGCGTTACAGCTCACGGGCTACCGCCACAGTGTCTATACATGGTCGGCGCGGCTGGCGCTGACCGAGGCGGGGGCGGGTTTCGGTTTTGTCGATCTGGACCCATTCACGGCCGAAGGTTTGGCTGCTTTGACCCCATTGCAGCCCTTTGGGCGGGTCCCTGTTCTGGAGCATGGGGCGTTTCGTCTCTGGGAGACGGCGGCCATTTTGGATTATGTTGATGCGGAGTTTGCTGCGGGTCGTTTGACACCTGAGGCCCCCCGCGCGCGGGCGCGGATGCGGCAGGTGATCGGGATCGTGGATGCCTATGGCTATTGGCCCTTGGTGCGGCAGGTTTTCTCGCATGGGTTTTATGCGGGCAACGCGGGCGATCCGGCTGAGGTAAGCGCAGGCCTCATGCGGGCCGCGACTGTGCTGGATACGCTGGAGGAAATTGCCGCCGAGGGGCTGGTGTTGACGCCTCACGCAATGTGCCTCGCGTCCTGTCATCTGTTGCCGATGTTGGACTATTTCGTCCGGGTGCCAGTGGGGGACCGCGCTTTGCACAGGCGCCGGGCGCTGACGCGGTGGTATGAGGCGACAAGCGCATGCGACGCCGCGATGCGCACGCGGCCAGATTTAAGCGCGTGAGAGACGCGCGGAAAAGGACCCAAAATGATCACGCTATACCATGTGCCGCAAAGCCGCTCGATGCGGGTTTTGTGGCTGTTGAAGGAAATGGACATCCCGTTCCGCCTGATCGAGATGCCATTCGACAAGACGCTGCGGGGGCCAGAGTTCCTGACGCTGTCGCCTGCGGGGCGGGTGCCTGCGCTTGAAATTGAGGGCGAGCGGATGTTCGAAAGCGGGGCGATGGTGGAATACCTCTGCGAGCGCTTTCCGGAGCGCGGATTGGGGCGGGCCCCGGGGGATATGGATAGGATGGCGTGGCTTGTCTGGGTGCATTTTGCCGAAACCCTGACCCAGCATGTGGCGGCCCTGACCCAGCAGCATGTGATGCTTTATGAGGATGCGATGCGCAGCCCGCTGATCATGAAACTGGAGGCTGCGCGGGTGGGCAAATGCCTTGATGCGGTCGAGGCGCGGCTGAGCCCACCTTTGGAGGGGCGCGATTACATCCTGACTTCTGGGTTTTCAGCGGCGGACATCTGTGTGGGACAGGCGGTCTATATGGCGTGGCATTTCCATACGCTCGACGCCTATCCCGAGGTCATGGCATGGATGGCGCGGCTTGAGGCGCGCGCCGGGTTTCAGGCGGCTTTGCCGGGCGCCTCGCGGCTATACGAGCGGGCGTTCTATCCTGTCTGGGAGGCAAAATGAGTATTTTGCTAAGAAGAAGCTTGAAGTGTGATTGGGGCAGGGCACGGCATGTTTGAGACCTTGGAGATCGAGCGGGACGCGCGTGGGGTCGCGACCCTGTGGTTGAGCCGCGCAGGCAAGCATAACGCGCTGTCGGCGCGGATGATTGCGGAACTGACTGAAGCGGCGGGTGATCTGGGCGCAGATGATTCCGTAAGGGCGGTGATTTTGGCGGCGCGCGGGCGGAGCTTTTGCGCGGGTGGTGATCTGGGCTGGATGCGAGATCAGCTGGCCGCCACACCGGGTGCCCGCCGGGCGCAGGCGCGCGAGCTTGCGATGATGCTTCAGGCGCTCAACACGCTGCCGAAGCCTTTGATCGGGCGGGTGCAGGGCCATGCGTTTGGGGCGGGTGTAGGGCTTGTCAGCGTTTGCGATGTAGCTCTGGGCGCAGAAGGCGTGGAAATGGCGCTCACCGAGACACGGCTTGGCCTGATACCGGCCACGATCTGTCATTACGTCGCCGGGCGGATGGGCGAGGGGCGCGCGCGCCGGGTTTTTATGTCGGGCCGGCGGTTTGTGGCGTCCGAGGCGGTCGATCTGGGCCTTTTGGCGCGCGTGGTGCCGGAGCCTGTGCTGGACCGCGCGGTGGAGGAAGAGGTCGCGCCCTATCTGGCCTGCGCGCCCGGCGCTGTGGCCGAGGCCAAGGCGCTTTTGCGGCGGTTCGGCCCGGTGATTGATGCCGAAGCGATTGAGGCCTCGGTTGAGGCGCTGGCCGCATGCTGGGAGGGGCCCGAGGCACGCGAGGGGATCACGGCTTTTTTCGAGCGGCGTGCGCCAAGCTGGACTGAGGGGGCCTGATCTGGTGCATTTTGCCAACCTGTGGGGAGATCACTGCGCCTGACCGGGTTCAAATAGGCCTTGCGCGGCGCAGTCTCCGTCATCGCGGATGCGGGTCGGATTGCTCTGGTTTTTCCGTTGTATGACGCAGTGCAAAAGGGGGCAAATCGGCCTTCGCGCGGTTGACCCTGCCATAGGGCAGAGATAGATGTAGGGCAGTCAACTTTGCCACTTGACCGCGCGGGGCTGCCCCTGCCGCAGATTAAGGAGCCACTCTTGGAAGAGATGTTGAGGGAATACCTCCCGATTCTCGTGTTTCTGGCCATTGCCATTGGGCTTGGTCTTGTTCTCATTCTGGCCGCCGTGATTATCGCGGTGCGCAGCCCGGACCCCGAAAAGGTCAGCGCCTATGAATGCGGGTTCAACGCATTCGATGACGCGCGGATGAAGTTTGACGTGAGGTTCTACCTCGTGGCGATCCTTTTCATCATTTTCGATCTGGAGATTGCGATGCTCTTCCCGTGGGCTGTGGCGTTTCAGGACATTTCCATGACGGCGTTTTGGTCGATGATGGTGTTTCTGGGCGTTCTGACCATCGGGTTCGCCTATGAATGGAAGAAGGGGGCGCTCGAATGGGAGTAGCTGTTGGCGCCAATCATGCGGGGGCGGACCGGGAGGTCGCCACGCAGGACCTCAATGCCGAGCTTCAGGACAAGGGGTTCTTGCTGACCTCGTCCGAGGATATCATCAATTGGGCGCGCACAGGCTCGCTGCACTGGATGACCTTCGGCCTTGCCTGTTGCGCGGTCGAGATGATGCACACCGCGATGCCGCGCTATGATGTGGAGCGTTTCGGCTTTGCGCCGCGCGCGAGCCCGCGCCAATCCGACGTGATGATCGTGGCAGGCACGCTGACCAACAAAATGGCGCCCGCTTTGCGCAAGGTCTACGACCAGATGCCCGAGCCGCGCTATGTCATCTCCATGGGCTCTTGCGCCAATGGCGGCGGCTATTACCACTACAGCTATTCCGTGGTGCGCGGATGCGACCGGATCGTGCCGGTCGATATCTACGTGCCCGGCTGCCCACCCACCGCCGAGGCGCTGGTTTACGGCATATTGCAGCTGCAACGCAAAATCCGCCGCACGGGTACTTTGGTCCGCTAGGGCCCGGCGGCGAGGGGGATTACGAGATGAGTGATGCGCTAAACGAGCTGGGCACACATATTGAGCTCAAGCGCGAGGATTGCGTTCTGGGCTGGGCCGTGGCGCATGGCGAGTTGACGATTGACGTGGCGCTGTCCAACATTTGCGGGCTTGTTGAGTTTCTCAAGACCGACCGCAGCTGTCAGTTCTCGACCCTCGTGGATATTACGGCGGTGGATTATCCCGAGCGCGCCAAGCGGTTCGAGGTGATCTACCACTTCCTCAGCATGTATCAAAACCACCGCATCCGCCTGCGCACCTTCGTGCGGGAGGAGGATATGGTGCCCTCGATCACATCCCAGCACCCCTCGGCCAACTGGTTTGAGCGTGAGGTGTTCGACATGTTCGGCATCCTCTTCGCGGGCCATCCTGACCTGCGCCGCATCCTCACCGATTACGGCTTTCGCGGCTATCCGCTGCGCAAGGATTTCCCGACCACGGGCTATACGGAAGTGCGCTATGACGAGGCGCAAAAGCGCGTGATCTATGAGCCTGTGAGCCTCGTGCAGGAATACCGGCAGTTTGATTTCATGAGCCCTTGGGAGGGTGCGGAATACATCCTGCCTGGTGATGAGAAGAAAGAGGAGGCCGCGAAGTGAACGGATGGATTGTGCTGTTTTGGCTTGCCGCTCTTGGCCCTTTTGCCCTCTTTATCCGCGGCGTGAGGCAGAAACTTTTTGGCAGCGGTAAGATGCTGGGAGGTGCGAGATGATGGACGGCGACATTCGCAACAACACCTATGATGACGGATCGCGCGACTATGTGACGGGCGAGCAGAAGATCCGCAATTTCAACATCAACTTCGGCCCGCAGCACCCTGCCGCGCATGGGGTGTTGCGGCTTGTGCTTGAGCTTGACGGCGAGATCGTGGAGCGGTGCGATCCGCATATCGGCCTTCTGCACCGCGGCACCGAAAAGCTGATGGAGAGCCGCACTTATCTGCAAAACCTGCCCTATTTCGACCGTCTGGATTATGTGGCCCCGATGAACCAAGAGCACGCGTGGTGCTTGGCTATCGAGAAGCTGACTGGCGTGGAGGTGCCGCGCCGGGCCTCGCTCATCCGGGTGCTTTATTCCGAGATTGGCCGCATCCTGAGCCACCTTCTCAACGTCACAACACAGGCGATGGATGTGGGCGCGCTGACCCCGCCGCTCTGGGGCTTTGAGGAGCGCGAAAAGCTGATGGTCTTCTACGAACGGGCCTGTGGCGCGCGGCTCCATGCGGCCTATTTCCGCCCCGGCGGTGTTCATCAGGACCTGCCCGAGGATCTGATCGACGATATCGAGACATGGGCCAAGGAATTCCCCGTGGTTCTGGGCGATATCGACGGGCTTTTGACCGAGAACCGGATCTTCAAGCAGCGCAACGCCGATATCGGCGTGGTGTCCGAGCAAGACGCGCTCGATTGGGGGTTTTCGGGCGTGATGGTGCGTGGCAGCGGCATGGCGTGGGACCTGCGCCGGGCGCAACCCTATGAATGCTATGATGAATTTTACTTCCAAATCCCCATCGGCAAGAACGGTGATTGCTATGATCGCTACCTCTGCCGGATGGAGGAGATGCGCCAATCCATCTCGATCATCCATCAGGCGATTGAGAAACTGCGCGCGCCCGAGGGCAAAGGCGACGTGCTTGCGCGTGGCAAGATCACACCGCCCAGCCGGGGGGATATGAAAACCTCGATGGAGGCGCTGATCCATCACTTCAAACTCTACACCGAAGGATTCCACGTGCCTGCGGGCGAGATTTACGCGGCCGTGGAGGCACCCAAGGGTGAGTTCGGCGTGTTTTTGGTCTCGGACGGGTCAAACAAGCCCTACCGCGCCAAAATCCGGGCGCCGGGATATCTCCATTTGCAGGCGATGGACTACATCGCAAGCGGCCATCAGTTGGCCGATGTGGCGGCCATTATCGGCACGATGGATGTGGTGTTCGGAGAGATCGACAGATGAAAGGCGCGCGCGCCATATCTTTTGTCATCGCGGCAAGCATAGGGATGCCTGCATTGGCGGTGGATGCCAGCACGCCAAATGCGGCGCGCATTGAGGCGGCGCGCGACGCGCTGCGGGCGCAGACCTGTGTAATGACCGATGCTGAGACGGACCTCGCCGCGGCGGGCTTTGGCGATGCGAGCGAGCGTGCGGCGGTGATCGACGCGCTTGTCGGGGCCAATGAGGCCGTGCGGGCGGGTACTGGTCTGATGCTGCGCAGTCAGGTCTGTCAGGGCGGGCCGGAGCCTACGCGCCACGACCGCTTTCTGGCCGCGATTGCCAGTGACGGCACCTGCGCGCGCAGCACCGAGGGGCTGCCTCTCGTGATGGGCGCATATGGTGTGAACCCTGAAGATGCGGCCCTTCTGACCGATGAGATGTTGCGCCACAATGAGCTTAGCGTAAGCGCGGACCGGATTGAGGTCACGGCAGAGTTTTGCGACCGCGCGACGGCGCTGGCTGCCACGATCATCCCCGAGACGCGGGCCGGGTTCATAGCCTTCATGGCGGGCAATGAATGCCGCGTGGGCGTGCGTGACAAGGACCTTCTGGTGAGCCAGGCGGGCCTTGATCCCGCGCGCACCGATGTGGTGATCGAAGCCCTCGTGAGCGAGGGCGAAGTGATCTATTACGGCTATGAGAAAACGCTGATCCTCGTATGGGGGCCGTGCAGTTGAGCGCCGCCGCCCTGCGCATCGGCGCGATGATGATTTCAGGTGCGGGCAAGATCCGCGCCGCGACATAGGAGAGAGCGCTTCATGCTTCGTCGCCTCTATCACGAGCAACCCGAAACCTTCGCCTTCACGCCCGCCAATAAGGCATGGGCTGAGGGGCAGATCGCGAAATATCCCGAGGGTCGTCAGGCCAGCGCGATCATCCCGCTTTTGTGGCGCGCGCAGGAGCAGGAGGGCTGGCTGACCCGCCCGGCGATCGAGGGTGTCTCGGAGATGCTTGGCATGGCCTATATCCGGGGTCTGGAAGTGGCATCATTCTACTTCATGTTTCAGCTGCAACCGGTTGGATCAAATGCGCATATTCAGGTTTGCGGTACGACGTCCTGCATGATCTGCGGGGCCGAGGATCTGGTCGCGGTGTGCCGGGAAAAGATTGCGCCCAAGCCCCATGAGCTGAGCGCCGATGGCAAGTTCAGCTGGGAAGAGGTCGAATGCCTTGGGGCCTGCGCCAACGCTCCAATGGCGCAGATCGGCAAGGACTACTATGAAGACCTGACCGCCGCGCGGATGGGTGAAATCATCGACGAATTGGCGGCGGGCAAGATCCCCGTGCCCGGCCCGCAAAACGGGCGTTTCGCCGCCGAGCCGATCACGGGGCTGACCAGCCTCAAGGAATTTGACAGCGGGCATGCGAAGTATAACGCCAGTGCGCAGGCGGCGGCCGATCTGGGCGATACGGTCAAACGGATCGACGGCAGCGAAGTGCCGCTTTTGACGCCGTGGATTACCCATGGCGCGATGCACAAGCCGGCGGAGTCCACGGTCAAGCTGCGCGCCAAACCTATGGCTGTTGGCGAGGCGCGTCTCTCGGATGCGGATGCGGCCAAGGGGGCGGCGGCGAAATCCAAGGCCAAGCCCAAGGATGTGGAGCAGGCCGAGACTCCAGCCGCCACAAAGCCCGTGGCGAAAGCGGAGGGGCCCGGCAAGAAACCCCGCGTGATGAAAGCGCCGCGCAAGGGCGGGGCGGATGATCTGAAAATGATCAAGGGCGTAGGACCAAAGCTGGAAAAGCTGATCAATTCAATGGGCTTTTACCACTTTGACCAGATTTCAAAATGGTCCGGCGACGAGATTGCCTGGGTCGATCAGAACCTCGAAGGATTCAAGGGCCGAGTCACCCGTGACGATTGGGTGGCACAGGCCGAGATTTTGGCAAGCGGGGGCGAGACCGAGTTCGCCAAGCACGCAAAGAAGGGGGGCGTGTACGAATGAAAACAATAATGGCGCGCCCGGGTGAAGGATAGGGAGACACCCCATGAGTGATATGAATGACGGATTTAAATGCCAGATTGGTTGCTGGGCTATGGCCGCCGGTGTGGGCCTTCTGGCCTGTGTTATGATGTGGGCCGTGGGCGATCAGCGCCCTGTGGCGGCGATCGGAGTGGGCGCGGTTGCGTTCGCTGTGGCTGGGCTGCTTTTTTCGGTGATCTTTTGCAGTGCGAGCCGGGGCCCGGCCGCGACGACCGCGGCTACGGGCGCGAGTGCTGCACCTGCCGCAGCGGCCCCCGCAGCCGCGGTGACGACCCCTGCGGCCACCGCAGCTCCAAAAGCGGCGGCAGCGAAACCAGCAGCGCCAAAAACTGCAAAAGCCGAAAAAGCCAAGCCGGCCCCCAAAGCCGCCAAGCCCAAAGCCACTCCGGCCAAAGCTGAGCCTGCACCGTCAGCGGATGGCAAGCGGCCCAAAGCGCTGAAAGCGGCGCGGGGCGGCAAGGCGGATAACCTCAAGGAGATCAAAGGGATCGGCCCGAATCTTGAGACGCTGTGCAACACTCTCGGGTTTTACCATTTCGATCAGATCGCCGGATGGAGTGCAGATGAGATCGCCTGGGTCGATCAGAACCTTGAAGGCTTCAAGGGCCGTGTGAGCCGCGATCAATGGGTGCGGCAAGCCAAGGTCCTTGCGGCGGGAGGAGAAACGGAGTTCTCCAAACGCGTTGAGGGCGGCGACGTTTACTAAGCGCCTCTTCAGGCGCGAAAAAAGGATTGGGTGAGCCACGTGGCAAAGACGGATGCAAACAAGACCGGGCGGCGGGCCTCGCTCGTTATCGCGGGCACGGGGGTCCTTTGGGTCGTCGGTCTGCTTGTGGGCAAGGCGCTCGGGTTGGAGACGCGGTTTTTGGCGCTGATCGACCTTATGGCGCTGGCCGGGTTCGTCTGGGCCTTGTGGCTCATCTATCAGACATGGCGCGCGCGCCAGAACAATCAGGGGCATTGATGCGATGCTGAAAGACCAAGACCGGATTTTCACGAACCTCTACGGGATGCATGATCGCAGTCTGAAGGGCGCGCAGGCGCGTGGCCATTGGGACGGGACTGCGAAAATCCTGCAAAACGGGCGGGATTGGATCGTGGATCAGATGAAGGCGTCTGGTCTGCGCGGGCGGGGTGGCGCTGGCTTTCCCACGGGCCTCAAATGGTCCTTCATGCCCAAGGAAAGTGATGGTCGGCCCAGCTATCTGGTGGTCAACGCCGACGAGTCGGAGCCGGGCACCTGCAAGGACCGCGAGATCATGCGGCACGACCCCCACACGCTGATCGAAGGCTGCCTGATTGCCAGTTTCGCGATGCAGGCACATGCCTGCTATATCTATATCCGGGGTGAGTATATCCGCGAGAAAGAAGCGCTTCAGCACGCGATTGACGAGGCCTATGAGGCCGGTCTCGTGGGCCGTAATGCCTGCAAATCCGGGTGGGATTTCGATATCTATCTGGTGCATGGCGCGGGGGCCTATATCTGCGGCGAGGAAACGGCACTTCTGGAGTCCCTTGAGGGCAAGAAGGGTATGCCGCGGATGAAGCCGCCTTTCCCGGCGGGCGCGGGCCTTTATGGCTGCCCTACCACGGTGAACAACGTGGAGAGCATCGCCGTTGTGCCCACGATCCTGCGACGGGGGCCGGAATGGTTTGCGGGCTTTGGTCGTCCGAATAATGCGGGCACAAAGCTTTTCGCGATCTCTGGTCATGTAAACACGCCCTGCGTGGTGGAAGAGGCGATGAGCATCTCGTTTGAGGAGCTGATCGAGACCCATTGCGGCGGTATTCGCGGCGGCTGGGACAATCTCAAGGCGGTGATCCCCGGTGGCTCCTCGGTGCCCTGCATTCGCGGCGAGCATATGAAAGAAGCGATCATGGATTTCGATTATCTGCGCGAGCAGAGGTCGGGCCTCGGCACCGCTGCCGTGATCGTGATGGACAAGGATACGGACATCATCAAGGCGATCTGGCGTCTGGCGAAATTCTACAAGCACGAAAGCTGCGGGCAATGCACGCCCTGCCGCGAGGGCACCGGCTGGATGATGCGGGTGATGGAGCGGCTAGTGACGGGCGATGCGGAGGTCGAGGAGATCGACATGTTGCTCGATGTCACGAAGCAGGTGGAGGGGCACACGATCTGCGCGCTTGGCGATGCGGCCGCGTGGCCTATCCAAGGCCTGATCCGCAACTTCCGCGATGAAATCGAGGACCGCATCAAATACAAACGCACGGGCCGCGTGTCCGCGGTGGCGGCGGAATGACGCGCGCCGTGTGCCTCACCACGGGCCGGGTTGCGGATGGCGCGCAGGCAGACATCCTTTGGCGAACAGGGAGCTGAGCCGATATGGACGGATTTGACGCCTATGCCCACGCGATTGCAGCGCTCGCTCTTATGGGCGTTGTCGTTTTGCTGCTTGGGCCGGTCTCGGCGCTGAAAAAACAGGCGATGGGGCTGGCGCCGGGGGCAACGCCGCCTGAGGATTACGCCAATGCGGCCTATCGCTGGCACCGCGCCTACGGCAATGCCTCCGACAGTTTGGGGGTTTTCATAGCCGTAACCGCGGCGGCCATTCTGGCGGGGGCCAGCCCGTTTTGGGTGAATTGGTTGGCGTCAATTTTCATCGTGGCGCGGGTAGTGATGCTGGTGCTGCATGTGGGCGGCATTGGCCGCGCGGATATCGGCCCACGCAGTTTTGCCTTCATAGCGGGGGCGCTGTGCTGTTACGGCCTCGCCGGTCTCGCCCTTGTCGCAGCGTTTGGAGCATAACAATGACATTTACCAAGATCACAACTCTCGCCCTTGTCGGCGTCGTCGGCCTCAGCGCCTGTGCCAAACCGGGCGACCGGGTGCGCTTTGAGGGGAATTACTATCCCGCCAAGGCCAAGAAAGAGAGCGATGACCGCACCAAATTCGCCGTCACCGTGCGCCGTATTGATCAGGGCCTCAAGGGCGCTTTGGAGGCTGGTCGCTATGAGGGCACGCGGTATTGCGTAGAGACCTTCGGCGATAGCACCATCACATGGGCACAGGCCCAAGGCCCCGATGATTTCGCGGGCAGCTTGGAGGGGTCATCGCTGAGCCTTCGAGGGGCCTGCGTGAAATGGTGAAATTCCGCTCAAACTCAGGGGGCTGCGGGGGCTGTTATTGCGTAACAGAGCACGTCGCACCCATGTGCAAGGCGTGGGGGCAGGCCGTTTGGCCCGCGCCCCGGTTTTGCATGAAAGGAGTTTGACCCATGCGCAAGATGACAACACTCGCCCTTGCCGCCACGCTTGTCGGGGGCTTTGGCGGAGCCGCCGCCGCCGACCTCTCCAAGGAGGGCGATATCAACGCAGGCCTGATGGCCGTGGCCGCCGCCGACAAGATCCGGCGCGAATGCAGTGCGATATCCGGTCGGCTTTGGGTGGCGCGCTCCTACGTGAATACGCTGACGGACATGGCCCGAGACCGTGGCTATTCCGAAGCCGAGATTGACGCCTATATCAACGACAGGGCGGAAAAGGCGAAGATGCGCGAACGGCGCAACGCCTATTTCAAATCCAAAGGGGCCAGTAATCTGGACCCGGAGAGCCTGTGCACGCTGGGACGTGCGGAGATCGCCGGGCAGACGCAAATCGGCGCCTTTCTGAAAGCAAAGTGAACGCAAAATGACGAACCTTCGCAAGATCATCATCGACGGTACCGAGGTTGAGGTGGATGGGGCGATGACCCTCATTCAGGCCTGTGAGGAAGCGGGCGTGGAAATTCCGCGCTTTTGCTATCACGAGCGGCTCTCGATCGCGGGCAATTGCCGGATGTGTCTTGTGGAGGTCGTCGGCGGCCCGCCCAAGCCTGCGGCAAGCTGTGCGATGCAGGTGAAGGATTTGCGGCCCGGCCCCGAAGGTCAGCCGCCCGTGGTCAAGACCAACTCTCCCATGGTCAAGAAGGCCCGCGAAGGGGTCATGGAGTTTTTGCTGATCAACCACCCGCTCGATTGCCCGATCTGCGATCAGGGCGGCGAGTGCGATTTGCAGGATCAGGCGATGGCCTACGGCGTCGATTTCTCGCGCTTCCGCGAGCCCAAGCGCGCGACCGAGGATCTCGATTTGGGGCCCTTGGTCGAGACGCATATGACCCGCTGCATTTCATGCACGCGCTGTGTGCGCTTCACCTCGGAGGTCGCGGGCATCATGCAGATGGGCCAGACGGGCCGGGGCGAGGATGCGGAGATCACTTCTTATCTGGGCGAGACGCTGGATAGCAATCTTCAAGGCAATATCATTGATCTGTGCCCCGTGGGCGCTCTGACTTCCAAACCCTATGCCTTCACTGCGCGCCCTTGGGAGCTTTCCAAGACAGAGACGATTGATGTGATGGACGCGCTCGGCTCCAACATTCGCGTTGATGCGAAGGGCCGTGAAGTGATGCGGATGCTGCCGCGCAACCATGACGGCGTGAACGAGGAATGGATTTCCGACAAGACGCGCTTTGTCTGGGACGGTCTGCGCCGCCAGCGTCTCGACACGCCCTATATACGCGAAAACGGCAAGCTGCGCCCGGCCACATGGCTCGAGGCATTGGGCCGCGCGTCGGACGCCCTGAAGGGCGCGTCGAAGGTTGCGGGGCTGGTCGGGGATCTGGTCCCCGCCGAGGCCGCCTTTGCGCTCAAGGAATTGATCGAAGGGCAGGGCGGCCATGTCGAGTGCCGCACCGACGGTGCTAAACTGCCCGAGGGCAATCGCGGCGGATATGTCGGCACGGCAGCGATTGAGGATATCTACACCGCCCGGACCATCCTGCTGATCGGGACCAACCCGCGCGATGAGGCACCTGTGCTCAACGCGCGGATCCGGCGTGCATGGCTTGCGGGTGCGAATGTGGGCGTGATCGGTCCCAAGGTGGACCTGACCTATGAATATCATCACTTTGGCGATGACCGGGCCGCGCTGACCGATCTGGTGGGCCGTGTGACCAAGAAGGACGACACGCTGGTGATCGTGGGCCAAGGCGCGCTTCAGGAAGCGGATGGCGCGGCGGTTCTGAGCCAAGCCATGGCTTATGTCGAGGGCTCCGGCGCGAAGCTGCTGGTGCTGCACACAGCAGCGGGCCGCGTGGGCGCGATGGACGCAGGCTGCACCACGCAAGGCGGCATGGGCGCAGCTCTTGAGGGCGCGGATGTGATCTATAACCTCGGGTCCGATGAGGTAGAGATCAAACCCGGCCCCTTCGTGATCTATCAAGGCAGCCATGGTGACCGGGGCGCGCACCGTGCCGATGTGATCTTGCCGGGCGCCGCCTACACGGAAGAGCAAGGGCTCTTCGTCAACACCGAAGGGCGTCCGCAATTGGCGCTGCGCGCGGGCTTTGCCCCCGGTGAGGCCAAGGAAAACTGGGCGATCTTGCGCGCCTTGTCGGGTGAGATGGGCCGCGCGCTGCCCTATGATAGCCTGCCCGCTCTGCGCCGCGCGCTTGTGGACGCGGCCCCGCATCTGGCCGAGATCGACGAGGTGCCAGAGAATGCATGGGAGCCGCTGCCTGTCACCAAGCCGGGCGAGGCCGCCTTCCGCTATGCCATCACGGATTTCTACCTGACCAACCCGGTCGCGCGGGCGTCCGAACTTATGGGCAAGCTGAGCGCCAACGCAAAAGCGCGCAACGCTGTGGCTGTGGCGGCGGAGTGACACGGGCAGTCCTCATTCCTGCGATTGCGGCCCTTGCGGCTTGCGCGCCTCAGGATGCGGTCAGCCGCTTTGCGCCCGAGTATAAAGGGATCGAGACGCAGCTTCTGGACGGGGATCTGGTGAATTTCCATGTCCGGATGAATGGTGCGCGCGATGCGGGCGATGTGGATCGCTATGCGGCCTGCGCCGCGGCACAATATGCTTTGATCCGTGGATACGGATTTGCGCGCCATGTGCGCACGAATGTGACCGAAGAGGGTGGCATCTGGCACGGGGATGCGGTTTACACCATCTCGCCGGCGCTGCCGCGCGGGGCCAAGACAATCGACGCAGAAGTCGTCGCCGCCGATTGCGCGGAAAACGGAATACCGATGGTATGAGGACCTGATGGCCGAATTTTTCACAACCCCGCTTGGGACGCTGACGATCATTGTTGCGCAATGTCTGGCCGTTCTGGGCTTCGTCATGGTCTCGCTCTTGTTCCTCGTCTATGGCGACCGCAAGATCTGGGCCGCCGTGCAAATGCGGCGTGGCCCCAATGTTGTGGGGACGTTCGGCCTGTTGCAAACCGTGGCGGATGCGCTGAAATACGTCGTCAAAGAGGTCGTGGTGCCCGCAGGTGCGGATCGCACCGTCTTCATGCTCGCCCCGCTTGTAAGCTTCGTTCTGGCCGTCATCGCCTGGGCCGTGATCCCGATGAACGAGGGCTGGGTGCTCTCTGATATCAACGTGGCCATCCTTTATGTCTTCGCCGTTTCCTCATTGGAGGTCTACGGCGTGATCATGGGCGGCTGGGCGTCGAACTCCAAATACCCCTTCTTGGGCAGCCTGCGCTCTGCGGCGCAGATGATCTCTTACGAGGTCTCCATTGGCCTTGTCATCGTGGGCGTTATCATCTCCACAGGCTCGCTGAATTTCGGGGCTATTGTCGCCGCACAGGACACGCCTTACGGCTTCTTTGGCTGGTATTGGTTGCCACATCTGCCGATGGTATTCTTGTTCTTTATCAGTGCCCTGGCAGAGACCAACCGACCCCCCTTCGACCTTCCAGAGGCGGAATCCGAGCTGGTTGCAGGCTATCAGGTGGAATATTCCTCCACGCCGTTTCTTCTGTTCATGGCGGGCGAATATATCGCGATTTTCCTGATGTGCGCGCTCATGTCTTTGATGTTCTTCGGCGGCTGGCTGAGCCCCATTCCGGGCCTGCCCGATGGCGTGCTGTGGATGCTGGGCAAGATGGCGTTCTTCTTCTTCCTCTTCGCCATGGTCAAGGCGATCACGCCGCGCTACCGCTATGACCAGTTGATGCGGATCGGCTGGAAAGTTTTTCTGCCGATGAGCCTTGCTTGGGTTGTGATCATTGCGTTTCTGGCCAAATTCGAAGTCTTCGGTGCCTTCTGGGCGCGCTATGCGATGGGAGGCTGAGGGGTTTGGGAATAGATTACGTCCTTTTTGATCGGCTGGCTGAGCTTTCGACGCGTTTCGCGCCTCAAGGCCGCACTCTGATGCTTGGGCGGCAGAAATTTCCCATCCAGACAAAGCACCGCAAACGGTATGAAGCGACGCTGCAAGAGCATGGGATAGAGGGCAAACGTTTCGATTTTTTGCAAGAGGATGGTTATGCCGAAACCTTGATGGAAAAGCTCGGATTCGGCGCGATGGAGACGATGGATTTTTCGGATTACGAGGGTGCCACGGTGCTGGATGATCTGAATAAGCGGCCTAAAAAGAGCCTTGAGAATAAGTTTGACCTGATTTTTGATGGTGGCACGGTGGAGCATGTGTTCAACGTGCCCGCAGCACTTGAAGGGCTCTACCGGATGCTGAAGCCCGGTGGGCGGCTGGTTTCGGCCAATGGGCTCAATGGGTGGTATGGCCACGGGATGTATCAGTTCAACCCCGAGCTGGTCTGGACCTTCTGGCGCCGCGCGTGCAATTGCAACGTCATCGACTGCCGGGCGATTCCGGTGGACCCGGATGATGCGTTCGGGCATGTCGCCTTCTCCGATCCGGCCGAAAGCGGCGTGCGGCTCAGGCTCAAGAACCAGATCGGGCCAGGGCGGACATATCTCTATTATGAGGTCGAGAAGACCGAAGACAGCCATCTGCCGGATTTCGCACTGCAAAGCGATTACGAGACCCGGTGGCAGGGACATGAAAACGCCGGGGACACCCGGCTGACAAGCGACGCAAGGAGCTGAGCCATGGCGAACATTGATTACGGACGTGCGGCGGGATATTTCCTGCTGTCGGATTTCTTCAAAGGGTTCAAATTGGGCCTTAAGTATTTCTTCGCGCCGAAGGCCACGCTGAATTACCCGCATGAAAAAGGCCCGCTCAGCCCACGGTTCCGGGGCGAGCATGTGCTGCGCCGCTATCCCAATGGTGAGGAACGCTGCATCGCGTGCAAGCTTTGCGAGGCGATCTGCCCCGCGCAGGCGATCACCATCGATGCCGAGCCCCGCGATGATGGTTCGCGCCGCACCACGCGCTATGACATCGACATGACCAAATGCATCTATTGCGGTTTTTGCCAGGAGGCCTGCCCGGTGGACGCCATCGTGGAGGGGCCGAATTTCGAGTTCTCCACCGAGACCCGCGAAGAGCTTTTCTATGACAAGGCCAAGCTCTTGGAAAACGGTGACCGCTGGGAAGCCGAGATCGCCCGTAACCTTGAAATGGATGCCCCCTACCGATGAATGATGCGTCCAACCCTTTCGAGATGATGATGCGGCAGGCGCAGGAGATGGCCAAGGCCATGAACCCGGCGCTCGATACGTTCTCGCCCAAAGGGTTCGAGGCGTTGTGGCCCACCATGCCGAAGGAGATCATGGAAATGACCTTCGGGCGCGGGGTGAGCAAGGAGGGGCTCGATGCCAAAACGCGGCTTTTGCTGACGCTGGCCGGGCTGACCATGCTGGGCGCGCAGAGCGATGCGCAGATCCGCATGACGGTGCGCCACCTGCTTGAGGCGGGTGCCACGAAGGACGAGATTGCCGAGACCATCGCCCAGATGTCGATGTTCGCAGGCGTGCCCTCTATGACCCGTGCGATGGAGATTGCGCGCGGCGTGATGGACGAGGCACCAGATGCCAAAACCGATGGAGAGACGACATGAGCGTTGCCGTTATGGCCTTCTACCTCTTTGCGATTTCCGCCCTGACAGGCGGGCTTTTCACTGTGATCAGCCGCAATCCCGTCCATTCGGTACTGTGGCTTATCCTGACATTCATTAGTGCTGCGGGCCTGTTCGTCCTCTTGGGGGCCGAGTTTGTCGCGATGCTTTTGATCATCGTCTATGTGGGCGCTGTGGCGGTGCTTTTCCTCTTTGTGGTGATGATGCTGGACGTTGATTTTGCCGAGCTGAAGGCGGAGATGGCGCAATACATGCCGCTCGCCTTGCTTATCGGGTTGATTCTGATGATGCAGTTTGGCCTCGCCTTTGGCGTCTGGGAGGCCGCCGATACGGCCAAGGCCGCCCGCGCCGCCGTGACACCCGAAGGCGTGCAGAACACCGCAGCCATCGGCCTTGTGCTATACGATCAGTATTTCCTGCTCTTCCAACTGTCCGGCTTGATCCTTCTGGTGGCGATGATTGGCGCGATCGTGCTGACCTTGCGCCACCGCACTGACATCAAGCGTCAGAACGTGCTGCAACAGATGTGGCGTGATCCGGCCAAGGCGATGGAGCTCAAGGACGTGAAACCGGGGCAGGGGCTGCAATAGGATGAGCCTTGGACGCATATACATGACGGCGCTTTTGCTCGCGGGTCTGGGCAGTGGGGCTGTGGCCGCGCCCGAGCTTGGTGCGTGCACCCGCGTGACCCATGTCAGCCATGGTGGCGAGGATATGCACCGTGATCTGGGCGAGGGGCGCGTGATGTGGCGCGACTGGTGGAGCCAAGAGGGCAGTGCCGTGGATTACGTGATTGTGGACTGCGCGCCCGCCCGCGCGCTCAGCTTTCGCACCGCCGAGGATAACATGAACGCCCGTCTGCCGTTTGACCGGACCGAGGCGGCCTTGCGTGTTGTCGCAAGCCATGAGAGCGGTGCGCGTGTGTTCGCCACGCTGGAGCGGATCGCGGCGGATCTGGGCAAAACTGCCCGCGACGTTGAGATTTCGGCGCTGAGCGTGGAGTCTTGCGCCTGTGCTGCACTTTACGGTGATTTGCGCGGGCCGGTGGACAAATTCGTCATGGGCGACTAGCCCGCGGCGCGATACGACAAAGAAAATCGGGCAACGACCCGGAGGGACAGACATGATCGGAATTGAACATTATCTGACAGTGGCGGCGGCGCTCTTCGTCATCGGCATTTTCGGGCTATTCCTGAACCGCAAGAACGTGATCATCCTGCTTATGTCGATTGAGCTGATGCTGCTTGCGGTGAACATCAACCTTGTCGCCTTCTCCAGCTTTTCCGGCGATCTGGTGGGGCAGGTCTTCACCCTGCTCGTGCTCACCGTCGCCGCCGCCGAGGCCGCGATTGGCCTTGCGATCCTCGTCTGCTTCTTCCGTAACCGTGGCACGATCGCGGTCGAAGACGTCAACGTGATGAAGGGCTGAGATCATGGAACAGATCATCCTTTTCGCACCCCTCATCGGGGCCATCATCGCGGGCTTTGGCTGGCGCATCATCGGAGACGCGGGCGCGCAATGGGTCACGACGGGGCTTTTGTTCCTCGCCGCGGCCCTCAGCTGGGTTGTGTTTCTGGGCCATGACGGCGTCACCACGAAGGTGCATATCCTCGACTGGATCCAATCGGAGCTGCTGGACACCGCATGGTCGATCCGGCTGGACCGTCTGACGGCGATCATGCTGGTCGTGATCACCTCCGTGTCGGCCCTCGTGCACCTTTATTCCATGGGCTACATGGCTCATGATGAGAATTTCAGCGAGAACGAGAGCTACCGCCCGCGCTTCTTCGCATATCTGTCTTTCTTTACATTCACGATGCTGATGCTGGTGACGGCGGACAACCTTTTGCAGCTCTTCTTCGGCTGGGAGGGGGTCGGCCTCGCCTCATATCTGCTGATCGGGTTCTACTTCCGCAAACCCAGCGCCAATGCCGCCGCCATCAAGGCCTTCGTGGTCAACCGGGTGGGCGATGCGGGCTTTCTCTTGGGCATCTTCGCGATCTTCTATCTGACCGAGTCGATCATGTTCGACGATATCTTCGAGGCCGCCCCGATGCTGGCCGATATGACGCTCACGTTCCTCTGGGCCGACTGGAATGCGGCCAATCTCATTGCGTTCCTCTTGTTTGTCGGCGCGATGGGCAAATCCGCGCAGCTTTTCCTGCACACATGGCTGCCGGATGCGATGGAAGGCCCCACGCCCGTCTCCGCCCTCATCCACGCGGCCACGATGGTCACGGCGGGGGTCTTCCTTATCTGCCGGATGTCGCCGGTGATGGAATTCGCGCCCGAGACGATGGCGTTTGTCACCTTCCTCGGGGCCACCACGGCGTTTGTTGCGGCCACGATCGGCCTTGTGCAGAACGATATCAAACGGGTCATCGCCTATTCGACCATGAGCCAGCTGGGCTACATGTTTGTGGCCGCCGGTGTGGGCGTCTATTCGGTGGCGATGTTCCACCTCTTCACCCATGCGTTCTTCAAGGCGATGCTGTTTCTCGGCGCGGGCTCGGTCATCCACGGGATGCACCACGAGCAGGATATGCGCAATTATGGTGGGCTCCGCAAAAAGATGCCCTACACGTTCTGGGCCATGCTGATTGGCACATTGGCCATCACCGGCGTGGGCGTGCCATCTGTGTTCTTTACCTTCGGCGGTGTGCCGCTGGGCTTTGCGGGTTTCCTCAGCAAGGACGCCGTGATCGAGAGCGCCTATGCGGCCGCCACGGGCGGATACGCGTTCTGGATGCTCGTAATCGCGGCGCTGTTCACAAGCTTTTATAGCTGGCGTCTGATGTTTTTGACCTTCTTCGGCAAGCCGCGCGGCGACAAGCATACCCATGAGCATGCCCATGAAAGCCCCGCCGTGATGCTGGTGCCGCTGGGCGCTTTGGCGGTCGGCTCGGTTCTGGCGGGGATGGTCTGGTTCAACAGCTTCTTTGGTCACACTGATACGGTCGCCAAATTCTTCGGCGTGCCTTATGCGGAGGCGTCCGAGCATGGCGAGGATCACAGCAGCGACGCTGCGGAGGATCATTCAGCCGAGGGCACAGATCACGGCACGAAAGAGGGCAAAGAGAAAAAGCCCCATTACGTCTTCACCGGCGAGCCGGGCGAGGGCGCGATCTATACCGGTCCCGAGAACACCGTTCTCAACGATGCGCATTATGTCCCGAAATGGGTCAAACTCAGCCCGTTCGTGGATATGATCCTCGGGCTTCTTGTGGCGATGTGGTTCTACATCTGGAACCCGTCCCTGCCGCGCCGCGTGGCGGAGACGAACAAGCCTCTCTACCTGTTCTTGCTCAACAAGTGGTATTTCGATGAGATCTACGACGTGATCTTCGTGCGTCCTGCAATGTTCCTCGGCCGCTTCCTGTGGAAGCGCGGTGATGGCAACGTGATTGACGGTGGTATCAACGGGCTGGCGCTGGGTATTGTGCCCTTCTTCGTGCGCGTCGCGGGCCGGGCGCAGTCGGGCTACATCTTCACATATGCTTTCGCCATGGTGATCGGGATCGTGGTCCTCGTCACCTGGATCACCTTCACCGGAGGGGCGAACTGATGGAAAACGTTCTGTCGATCACCACGTTCATCCCGCTGATCGGGGCGGCTATCCTCGCCATTTTCCTGCGCGGCGAAGATGACGCGGCGCAGCGCAACGCGAAATGGGTGGCACTGGCCACCACCACAGTCACGTTCTTCGTGTCGCTCTTTATCCTTTTCGACTTCGATCCGAACAACACCGGGTTTCAGTTCGTTGAAGAGCGCACATGGCTCATGGGCCTGCAATACAAGATGGGCGTCGATGGGATCTCGGTCCTCTTCGTGATGCTCACCACCTTCATGATGCCGCTCACGATTGCGGCCTCGTGGAACGTCAAGCACCGCGTGAAGGAATACATGATCGCGTTCTTGATCCTCGAGACGCTCATGCTGGGCGTGTTCATGGCGCTTGATCTGGTTCTCTTCTACCTCTTCTTCGAGGCGGGGCTCATTCCGATGTTCCTCATCATCGGGATCTGGGGCGGTAAGGCGCGGATCTATGCCTCGTTCAAGTTCTTCCTCTACACGTTCCTCGGCTCGGTCTTAATGCTGATCGCGATGGTGGCGATGTTCGCCGACGCCGGCACTACGGATATGACGGTCCTTTTGCGGCATGAATTCGCGTCCGAGACTTTCCCGCTGATGGGTGTCACGGTCGTAGGGGGGATGCAGACGCTGATGTTCCTCGCGTTCTTCGCGAGCTTCGCGGTGAAGATGCCGATGTGGCCGGTCCACACATGGTTGCCCGATGCGCACGTGCAGGCCCCCACGGCGGGTTCGGTCGTGCTGGCCGCGATCCTGCTCAAGATGGGTGGCTACGGCTTCTTGCGGTTCAGCCTGCCGATGTTTCCGGTGGGCTCCGAGGTGATGACGCCGCTGGTGCTGTGGCTCTCGGCGATTGCCATCGTCTACACCTCGCTCGTGGCGCTGGCGCAGGAGGATATGAAAAAGCTCATCGCCTACAGCTCGGTCGCGCATATGGGCTTTGTCACGATGGGTATTTTCGCAGCCAACCAACAGGGCATCGACGGCGCGATTTTCCAGATGATCAGCCACGGCTTTATCTCCGGCGCGCTCTTTCTGTGCGTGAGCGTGATCTATGACCGGATGCACACCCGCGAGATTGACGCCTATGGCGGGCTCGTGAACCGAATGCCGGCCTATGCGCTGATATTCATGTTCTTCACCATGGCCAATGTGGGCCTGCCGGGCACTTCCGGGTTCGTGGGTGAGTTTCTGACGCTTGTCGGTGTGTTCAAGGTGAACACATGGGTCGCTTTGGTCGCGGTGAGCGGTGTGATCCTGAGCGCGGGCTACGCGCTCTGGCTTTATCGCCGGGTCGTGATGGGGGACCTCATCAAGGAAAGCCTGAAGTCGATCACCGATATGACCCGCCTTGAGCGCGCGATCTTTGCGCCGCTGGTCGTGATGACCTTGTTGCTGGGGGTCTATCCCAGCCTCGTTCTTGATATCATCGGCCCCTCGGTCGAGGCGCTGATTTCCAATTATGACACTGCTCTGGCCGAGGCGCATAGCGCGAGCCAGATAGCCAGTGGCGTTGAATAAGAGGGGGCCCGGACATGCAGGCTGATCTGAACGTCGTTCTGCCCGAAATCGTCTTGTCGATCTATGCGATGATGGCCCTTCTGGGCGCGGTCTACACGGGCAAGGACAAGATGGCCGGGATGCTGGTCTGGCTGACGGCGGGGCTTTTCGTCGCGCTTGCCTTCTGGATCGGCACCAGTGGCAGTGGCACGCGCGAGGCCTTTGGCGGTATGTTTGTCGATGACGGGTTTGCGCGGTTTGCCAAGGTGATGATCCTGCTGGGGGCGGCCTCGGTGTTGGTCATGGGACAGGAATACATGGCGCGGCGCGATATGCTGCGCTTCGAGTATCCTGTGCTGATCGCACTTTGTGCCGTGGGTATGATGGTCATGGTGAGCGCGGGCGATCTCATGGCGCTTTACATGGGGCTGGAGCTGCAATCTCTGGCGCTTTACGTGATCGCTTCCTTGCGACGCGACAGCGCCAAATCGACAGAGGCCGGGTTGAAATATTTCGTGCTGGGCGCACTCAGCTCTGGTTTGCTCCTCTATGGTGCATCGCTGGTCTACGGCTATGCGGGCACGACGCTCTTTACTGGCATCATCGAGGCGGCGGATGGGCAGGCGTCCTTGGGGCTGCTGCTCGGGCTGGTCTTTGTTCTGTCGGGCATAGCGTTCAAGATCTCGGCAGTGCCATTTCATATGTGGACGCCCGATGTCTATGAGGGCGCGCCGACGCCGATCACCGCATTCTTCGCCACCGCTCCCAAAGTGGCCGCGATGGCTTTGTTTGCGCGCGTCGTGCATGACGCCTTTGGCGGGATTGTCAAAGACTGGCAACAGATCGTGGCACTTCTGAGTGTGCTGTCGATGTTCCTCGGCGCGATTGCCGCGATTGGTCAGACGGATATCAAGCGCCTGATGGCCTATTCGTCGATCGCGCATATGGGCTTTGCGCTGATGGGCCTCGCGGCGGGCACGGCGTTTGGCGTGCAGGCGATGCTGATCTATATGGCGATCTATGTGACGATGAATGTGGGCACGTTCGCCTTCATCCTGTCGATGCAGAAAGATGGGCAACCTGTGACGGATATTGCCTCGCTCAACATGTATTCCAAGGCGCATCCCGGACGTGCACTTGCGATGCTGGTGCTTCTCTTCAGCCTTGCGGGCGTGCCGCCCCTTCTGGGGTTCTTTGGCAAATTCTATGTGCTGCGCGCAGCCTATGACGGTGGGCTGGCGTGGCTCGCTATCGCGGGGGTGATCGCGTCCGTGATTGGAGCCTATTACTATCTGCGCATCGTCTTCTTCATGTATTTTGGAGAAGAGCGCGAGGCGCTGGACCCGCCCGGCTCTGCCGTTCTTTGGGGCTTTCTGATGGTCTCGGCGGTGCTGATCGGGGTGTCGTGGTTCCCCGGCCTGAACCTTTTTGGGATCGAGGCCGCGGCGCAGGCGGCGGCGGCGACGCTTGTCAACTGAGTGTGGTGCAGGCGCGCCAGACCGGGATTTGAGTATTTTGGCTAAGAAGAAAGTCTGGCCCGAAGGGGTGGGGCGGCGCGTTCTGGCCGAGGTGGACAGCACCAACGCGGAAGCGATGCGCGTGGCGCGCGATCTGAGCGGGCCGACTTGGATTCTTGGGCTGCGCCAAACGGCGGGGCGCGGGCGGCGCGGGCGGCCTTGGGCGGATCCTGAGGGGAATTTTGCGGCGACTTTGGTGATGCGGCCCACCGAACCCATCGGGGAGGTCGCGCTGCGGAGTTTTGTGGCGGCACTGGCGCTTTACGATGCTTTGGAAGCTGCGGGCGTGCGTGCGGATCTGGCGCTGAAATGGCCCAATGATGTTTTGCTTTCGGGTGGCAAGCTGGCCGGAATTTTGCTGGAAAGCAGCGGGTTTGGGACGGGGGCGGCACATCTGGCCATCGGGATCGGGGTGAACCTTGCTCATACGCCGGATGCGGCGGAGGGGGCTGCGTTTGGGCCGGTGAGTTTGAGGGAGGCGGCGGGGCTGTGCCTCAGCCCCGAGGCGTTTCTGGACCTGCTCGCCCCGGCTTATGCCGAGCGCGAGGCGCAGTTCAAAGCGCATGGGTTTGCGCGGATCCGCACGGATTGGCTGGCGCGGGCGGCCCGGCTGGGCGAGGTGATCACGGCCCGGACCGGTGCCGAAGAGATCACCGGGCGGTTCGAGACGGTGGACGCCGCAGGGCATCTTGTTCTATCAGGGCGCGAAAAGCGGCATGCCATACCGGCGGCCGATGTGTTTTTCCAAGGGGCGGCTGATGCTTCTGGCGATTGATTGCGGCAATACAAATACTGTCTTCTCGATCTGGGACGGCACGCAATTTCTGTGCACATTGCGCACATCGACCCATCACGCGCGCACGGCGGATGCCTATTTCACGTGGTATTCCACTTTGGTGAAGCATTACGGGATTGAGGTGGAGATTGATGAGGTCATCATCTCGTCCACGGTGCCGCGCGTGGTCTATAATTTGCGGGTATTTTCGGACCGCTTCTTTGGCTGCCGGCCAATGGTGGTGGGTAAACCGGATTGCGCGCTGCCTGTGCTGCCAAGGGTCGATGAGGGCACGCTTGTGGGGCCAGACCGTCTGGTGAATGCGGCGGGTGCTTTTGACCGGCATGGCGGCGATTTGATCGTCGTCGATTTTGGCACTGCGACCACGTTTGATGTGGTGGCCAGCGACGGGGCCTATATCGGCGGGATGATCGCGCCGGGGGTGAATCTGAGCCTTGAAGCGCTGCATATGGCTGCTGCCGCATTGCCGCATATCGACATTACCCAGCCGCATGGTGCGATTGGGACCAACACCGTGGCGTGTATGCAGGCGGGCGTGTTCTGGGGTTATGTGGGCCTTGTGAAGGAATGTTGCGCGCGCATCTGCGCCGAGAGAGACCTGCCGATGAAGATCATCGGCACCGGGGGCCTGGCCCCCCTATTCAACGAAACCGAGGCGTTGTTCGACGTGCTCGAAGAAGATCTGACGATGCACGGCTTGACCGTGATCCATGCGTATAACAAGAAAGGCTGAGGCCGAAATGAGCAATGAAAGAGTAATCTACCTTCCCTTAGGTGGGGCGGGCGAAATTGGTATGAACGCCTATGTCTACGGATATGGCAAACCCGGCAAAGAGCGTCTGATCCTTGTGGATCTGGGCGTGACCTTCCCAGATATGGACACGAGCCCGGGGGTGGATCTGATCCTGCCGGACGTGACGTGGCTGGAAAAGCGCAAGAACGATCTGGAGGCGATATTCGTCACCCATGCGCATGAAGATCATGTGGGCGCCGTGGCGCATTTCTATGACCGTCTGGGCGCGCCAATTTATGCGCGAACCTTCACGGCCAATATCGCGCGGCGCAAGATGTCGGAGCATGGCCACCCCGAGAAGGCTGTAAAAACCGTTTCACCTTGGCCTGACACCGTCAAGGCGGGCCCCTTTACGGTGGGGTTCGCGCCGATTTCACATTCGATCCCCGAAAGCAGTGGTCTGGTGATCGACACGCCCGGCGGGCGGATCGTGCATACGGGCGATTTCAAGATCGACATTACCCCCGGCGTGGGCGAGCCATTTGACCCCGATATGTGGCGCGAGATTGCGCAGCCGGGTGTGCTCGCGCTGGTTTGCGATTCGACCAATGTGTTCAGCAAGCATGATGGGCGCTCGGAATCCACCGTTGGCCCCGAGATCGAGAAACTGATCGCGAGCGCCAGTGGCATGGTCGCGGCGACCACATTCGCCAGCAACGTGGCGCGCGTGAAAACGCTGGCCGAGGCCGGCGAGCGGGCAGGGCGGTCCATCTGCCTGATGGGTCGTGCGATGAAACGGATGGTCGAGGCGGCGGTCGAGACCGGCGTGATGACGGATTTCCCGCCCGTGGTAAGCCCCGAGGACGCGAAGGGCATTCCGCGCGAGAACCTTCTGCTGATCGTGACGGGCAGTCAGGGCGAGCGGCGCGCGGCCTCGGCCCAGCTTGCCAATGGCAAATATATGGGCATGACCATGACCGAGGGCGATACGTTTCTCTTCTCGTCCAAGACCATTCCCGGCAATGAGCGCGGCGTGGGCCGGATCATGAACCAGTTCTCTGAAATGGGCGTGGATGTGATTGACGATAGCGATGGGCTCTACCACGTGTCGGGCCACGCGAACCGGCCCGATCTGGAGGCGATGCATAACCTGATCCGTCCGCAGATGGTAATCCCGATGCACGGCGAGCATCGGCATCTGCGCGAGCACGTGAAGATCTGCAATGCCAAGCGTTTGCGCGGTGTTCTGGCCGTGAACGGCACGATGATGGACCTGAGCGCCAACACCCCCACCGTGGCCGAATATGTCGACACGGGCCGGATGTATCTCGACGGCTCTGTCAAATATGGCGCGCTCGACGGGGTTGTGCGGGACCGGATCCGGATGGCGCTGAACGGGCATGTGAGCGTGAACGTCATACTCGATGAAAACGACGAGCCTTTGGGCGAGCCGTGGTGTGAGGTGATGGGCCTGCCGGAGCTGGGTAAGTCCAACGCGCCACTGGTGGATGTGTTGGAAGAGGATCTGAGCCAGTTTCTGGGCCGGGCCAATGCAAAAACACGCGGTGATGACGACAAGCTGAGCGATGAGTTGCGCCGTGTGACGCGGCAATCGGGCATGTCGGAGATCGGCAAGAAACCCGAAGTGACGGTGATCGTCAGCCGGATGAGCTGAGTGTTTGGAAAGGCCGGAGGCGTGTGCCTCCGGTCTTTTTGCAGCTAAGTACATGAGTTTTGTGCGGCGCTTGTCCCAAAGGTGGTCTCGCTTGGCGTTCAGGACACTGCTGGCACCTGATGACTGCTTCGGGCGGTTTCGCGCCTGAGTGCGGAGAGTGTCCGATCTTCTGTGTATGAGTAATTTGGTCCATGCTTCACCAACGAAGGAGCATGACAACGATGACGATTTCCAAGGAACTTTTAGACGAGCTGCTGAACGGCGTTGAGAGCGCGGACGATTTACTGGGCGATCAAGGCTTGATGAAGGAGCTCAAGGTCCGGCTGATGGAGCGGATGCTTGGCGCAGAGTTGACCGAGCATCTGGGCTATAAGCCCGACGCGCGCCCCGGCACTGAGCAACGTAACCGGCGCAATGGCGCGACGCCCAAAACGCTGAAGGGCAATGACGGCACGGTCCCGATTGACGTTCCCCGCGACCGCGACGGCAGCTTCGAGCCAGAGCTGATCAAAAAGGGCCAGAACCGGATCGACGGAATGGACGACAAGATTATTGGACTCTATGCGGCAGGGCTATCTACCCGTGACATCCGCGCCCACCTTGAGGAAAGAGGTGGTCGCAGGATTTCGGACCAGTAGTTAAGGTGGATCAACTTGTGAAAGAAGTGATCCCAAATGACGAAACGAAAGGGCACCTCGATTTTTGACTTATTTCGCGACGATGAAGCAAGTGCGTCAGCCT
>ERZ887849.305-NODE-305-length-54275-cov-19.914626_pt1 | contig 54275 bp, 51 predicted proteins | sample MGYA00521267_ERZ887849 | MGnify/ENA primary metagenome ERZ887849 (study PRJEB32303, sample SAMEA104408601) | aquatic metagenome | biome: Brackish water; feature: Pelagic; material: water | place: Baltic Sea | collected 2014-06-06T16:11:00 | depth 2,863 m ... | reverse complement strand
TCGTACTATGGAATTTAATACAATAGCATACAAAAAGCCTTTTTACCCAATAAAAGCGCCGTTAAGAGAACATTTGAGACAATATTCCCGGTTGGAGGAATTGCCGATTACCTATGAAGATTTACTGCGTTACGAGGATCTTATTCCAGTAATGGACAAAAATGGAGAAAATACACTTTGGTATTCGGTTCTGTATCGAAGTGAGGAAGTAATGTTTTTTCAAGAAGCATTGGTTCGCGTGTATCAATTGTTAATTGCTGATGGTGATGAAATTCCTTATTTAAAAATTGAAAGTATCGACTTTTGTTCTTTCGGGAATTCCAAGCCTTTCAGAATTAAAATTGTGAATGAGGTAAATGACAACCACGACTATTTCTATGTGAAAAAGGCTGACGCTTCTCGTGTGTATGGATTGGAGTTAGAGCATATTTTTTCGCCAGATAAGGTGTATTACCTCGTTCATAAAGACACCTTGGTTGAGGATCACATTATTGGGATTCCTTGCGATGATTATGTTCGAAATAACAAGAACGTAAAGATTGAAAACCGTTTGCGTTTCGCGAAAGAGTTCGTGAAATTCAATGAACGTTGTTTTGTGCGTTTGCTCGGAGATATGCGTGCCTACAATTTTGTGGTCGAGATCACCCAGGATTTCGACAACGTGCAGTATCGTTTGCGTGCAATGGACTTCGATCAGCAGTCATTTGAAGGTCGAAAGAACATCTATAAACCACAGTACTACAAGGATAATATTGAATTCGTGAATCTGGCTCAGGAGCTTATGGATGCGGAAACGGCCGAACAATATATGCGTCAGGAAAGGGTAGCCATGAAAAAAAGGTATTTGTCGGCGCGACAACGAACTAAAAGTCTGTTAAGACGAATGAAACGCGACAAGATTTCGACGGTAGAGAACATTGAGCAATTAGGCAAAGATCTCGCGAGACACCACAAAGATGCGCGTTTTAAGGAATGTAAATACATGGGTGAGATCCTAACTTTTCATCTTGAATTAAACTTAGGGATTAAACTTTTCTAAGCGATTGAACGAATTAGCCTTTCAGCTTTACCGTATGCTGAAATGAAGATTAAGTTTATAACAACAGTTTTGCTGGTGTTCTTTGGTTGGATCAATTCTTCCATTGCACAACATTGCCCTTTTGACGGCGCCTATATTTTAGTTATCAAGCCTACATCGAAAAAAGATACTGTCGCGATTCCCAATTTGAAAGTGAGTTTCATTTATAATAAGCGCTATCGTTTTGGGAATGAAGTGGAACAGGACACCGTAAGTTTGTGGCAAAATTCCACCGAAACAACCCATTCTGGAATAATTGATAATGAAAACCCCATGAACCCTTGGTCCATACGTTTTCCATTCGCAGAAGATAATTACGTATTGGTATTTGGTTTTTTTGTGGATGATGCACAAGTGCAAATCGTGGATGCAGACGGCGATCAGAATGGAGGTTATTTTGAAACCAAGACAGTTTCAGTGACAAAGTCTAATTTTTATAGCCTTTGCACAGGGAATAGCAACTGGGATCTTGGTGAGGAGGGTGGATTTGTCGAAGAGTATGAACCTATAAAAGTGACCTTGAAGAAAGCGAAATAGCGCCTTATTTTTGTTATTCGATGTTATTCGTTGATGGCATTGAAGCAATCTTCACCTAGTTTTTCCATGCCAGTTCCATCTTCCAAAGCTATTTCTACATTGGGATATCGATTTTCTATCGTTTCGATAATACAAGCGCGAAGTTCCGCGAATTTTTCTTTCCCAATATTTGCCTCTACCGATTCTCGAATAAGTTCTAGGTCTTCTTCTATAATTTGAAGGTCAGCACTGTTCCAATTTCCTTTAGATGAAATGCCGCTAGACAACAGCTCCATGAGTTCTTTTTCTTGTGATGCTTTGAAGGCTGCGGCGGCGTATTCTGCCATTTCAAAATTTTTGAAACTCTCTTCTAGATCCGAAAAGATATTTGTAATCAAAATTCTTGTTTGCTGTTCGCCGAGAAGGTCAATCCATTCGGATTTGTTTTTTTCGAGTGCAATTTTGGCTTTGATTTCATCAATTTTTGTCCAATTTCCTTTGGTTGACTCTTTTTCTTCCAGAAATATGAGCGATAATTCAACACTAAAATTTGAAATCTCCTCCAAGTTCGCTGAAGCCTCTTCCATGTCATCAAATTCGTTTTGTATCTGCCAAACGATACAATCAATGAAGTCATCGACATTTTCCGCTCCAAAAGTCGCGGACAATTGCTCTCTTTGCAATTCGAATGATGCTTTTAATTGACCAATTTCGGATTTGTCCCAACCAGTTTCATTCGAACGAGTCACACTTTTTTTATTCTCAATGGAAACAACATCGTTTAAGCACTCTGCTGTGATCATTTGAATGCCATCTTGATCCGCGTCAGCTTCGCTGAAATTATTGTACTTCAATGCCACTTTGTCTAGTATACAGTCGATGACGAAATCGGTGTTTTCAGTACCAATGAACGCATCAATATCTGCACGAACCTTCTCCATTTCGTTTCGCCCTTTCTCTTGATCAGCAGCTGTCCAATTGCCTGGAGAACTTGTTTGGGAAAATGAAATTGCGACGCTTTGCAACGTCATTAGTATTATTAAAATACCGCGGAAGGAATTTGTTGATGACGTTTTATTCATGCAAACTTTTGTACAAATTGAAGTTACTCCAACACCTTATTCATACAATCCTCTCCAATTTTTTCCAAGCCACTTATGTCGTTGTCAGCGGCTTCGTAATTGGGATATGTCTGCTCAATAGTGTACATAGCACACTCGAAGAACTCGTCTGTTTTTTCAACGCCAATGAGAGACTCTATTTCAGATCGTTCTTTATCGAATTCAGCTGTAACTTTCTCTAAATCTTGGGAATTCCAATTACCGCGCATCGAGATACCGCTGTCCAGTATCTCGTTGATGCAATCTTCAGCAATGGCTTCAACACCTGTCAGATCATTGTCAGCTGTTTCAAAATTTGGATATGCTTGTTCAATTTTATCCAAAACACAACTCATAAAGGCGTCGGTTTTTTCTGTTCCTAAAAGTTCGTCTAATTCGTCTCTTTCACTGGACATTTCCGCTATAGCTTTTTCGCGATCCGTCTCATTCCATTGACCTTTGAACGAAATGCCCGTCGCCATAACGTCTTCCATGCATGTTTTTCCGATAAGGCGCATTCCATCATAGTCTGAATCAGCTTCTGCGAAGTTTTTATACTTCACTTGCATTTTTTCCATGGCGCAATCAAAAATCTTATCAGTTCCCGCTTCACCGATCAATTCATCGAGTTGATTTCGAGTGGTGTTTAATTCCGTCATTGCTTTCTCCCTTTCTGAAGCTGTCCAATTTCCTTTGGTGCTTGTTTGCGAAAATCCTAAGTTCGCGCTAAGGAATAGAGTTAAAAGCAATACTATGTTTCGATAATTCTGTATTTTCATTATTTGGTATTATTCTTTATTTACAAGGCTTTCAGCGCACTCTTTCGAAATTTGAGTGGCTTTAGTATTGTCACTATCGAGCGCTTTTAAGTTGGGGTACGCGTCTTCAATTTTACCAAGATAACACGCGATAAAAGCATCTGTTTGATCTCCCAGCTGTGCTTCAAGTTCGTCTCTCACTTGTTCAATTTGCTCTATGGCTTTCAGGCGATCTTGGTGCGACCAACCTTCAGAATTTGAATTCTTATGTGATTGACTAGTGTTGGAAGGCTTTTTCAAGTCATTTTGTTTGGAATCGTCCGAACAATTTGTAAGACTTAATCCAATAACTAAGAGGGTCAACAGGACAAATCGCTGACGATAGTTAAAACTCATATTGATCTATTTTAATTTTGAGAAACGCCAAGAACATTTAGCATACACTCCTCACCAATTTTCTCCATCCCTTTCAGATCGACATCTGCAGCCGCGTAATTCGGGTAGCTTTGTTCGATTCTTTCAAGAGCACATTCGATGAATTCATTCGTTTTTTCAACGCCAACTAGGTCGTCAATAGGACCACGCTCGGCATTCAATCCAGTTCTCGCTTTCATCAATTCTTCGCTATTCCAGTTTCCTTTAGATGAGATTCCGGTTGCAAGTAGCTCCTCCATGCATTCCCGCCCGATAACGCGCATGCCGTCATAATCGTTATTTGCTCCTTCGAAGTTCTTGTATTTATCCTGCATTTTCTCTAACGCACAATCGAACATCACCTTCGTGTTTTCACTTCCGATTAGTTCTTCCATTTCTTCAGAACGAGAATTCAATTCTGTGAGTGCTTTGTCTTTGTCAGCTTGAGACCAACTTCCTTTGTCAGAATCCTTGTCTAAATTTGTTTGTACTTCTGCTCCTCCGCAGCTCGAAAGTATTAATGTTGTAACAAGAGCGGCTGTACCGAGTAGTAGTGATTTGGTTGTTGTTTTCATAATATTAGGTTTAAAGAAAAGCAATTTAGTGTTTATCATTTGGTTAGGAGGAATGAAATGGAGGTCAATTAAGCTTCAAATTGAATATTAAAGGTCTCATCTAATATAAATTTACCTTCAACTTTATCATTTCCTCCTGCGCTCAGTCCTTTTATTTTTGTTGTTTTTTTCTTCTCAATTAGGTCGGCAATTTGCTTGTCGGTTAATTTCTTTTCCATCAAAACAAAAGGAATTTTGAAGCCACATTCATTAAAGTTGGAACAGCCTACAGCCGTTTTTCCTTTTACGAGTTTATTCCTTTTACATTTTGGACAATCCATTTCCTCAAATAAGACCGCTACTTTCTTTTTCTTGACAGCCTTCGGTTTAGCTGTTTCCTGATAAAATGCCAACGGTCGATGCGTATTGAAAATGACTTCATCCGTTATTTCTCGCACCATCGTATACAATTCTTGTTTAAAAACGTCCAAACTATATTCGCCCTTTTCTATGAGGCGTAATTTGCGCTCCCAATCTCCTGTTAGCTCGGCACTTTTGAGGAGTTCATTCTGAATGGTGTCAATTAGAGCAATGCCCGTTCCTGTCGCGATGATGTTTTTTCGTTTTTTCGCGATATATTTTCGTCTAAAAAGTGTTTCAATAATATTTGCTCGAGTTGAAGGACGTCCGATTCCGTTGTCTTTCATGAGCTCACGCATTTCTTCATCGTCAACTTGTTTTCCCGCGGTTTCCATTGCTCGAAGTAAAGTTGCTTCCGTATAGTTTTTGGGAGGAGATGTTTTTCCTTGATGTATGAATGGTTCATGAGGACCTTTTTCACCTTCATCAAAATGTGGCATTATTTTCTCCTCTTCTTTTGCTTTGGAGCTTTTTTCTTTTTGATCGGCGTAGACTGCGCGCCACCCAGGTTTCAGGATTTGCTTACCAGTCGCCTTGAATTCTATTTTACCTACCATTCCCAAAACGGTTGTGTTGGAAACAATACATGGTGGATAAAAGACAGCAATAAAACGGCGCGCAATGAGGTCGTAAATATTTTGTTCAGGGTGAGAAATTCCTGAAGGAACAACTCCAGTAGGAATAATAGCGTGGTGATCGGTTACTTTTTTGTCGTCGAAAACTGTTTTCGATTTCGGAATTGGTTTTGCGAGTAGGGGTTCTGTAAACCGCGAGTAATACTTCATACCGCGAAGTACATTTGGAATTTTAGGGTGTAAATCCTCTGAAAGATAGGTGGTGTCAACTCTGGGATAGGTCACAAGCTTTTTCTCGTAAAGACTTTGGATGAGTTTGAGCGTTTCATCGGCGGAATTCCCATATTTTTTGTTGGCATCAACCTGAAGTGAAGTTAAATCATACAAACGTGGATTTCCTTCCTTTCCTTCCTTTTGCTCAAACGAGGTGATTTCAAACTCTTTGTCTTTCAGGTACTCAAGTCCGTCTTTCGCTTTTTCCTCCGTTTTAAGTCGGGAAATTTGAGCGTTGAACTCTTGATCTTTGTAATTCGTTTTTAACTCCCAATACTCGCTGATAACAAAGCTGTCAATTTCCTTTTGGCGCTGAACAATCATGGCTAAGGTGGGCGTTTGGACGCGGCCTATGGACAAAGTGGACTTCCCTTGACCGAATTTTTTTGTAAAAAGACGGGTGCCATTAATTCCGAGCATCCAGTCTCCTATCGCCCGAGCACTCCCCGCAGCGTAGAGATTGTCGTATTTTTTTGCATCGTGAAGTTTCTCAAAACCCTCTCGAATGGCTTCTTCCGTTAAGGATGAGATCCATAGTCGTTTCACAGGTGCTTTGCACTTTGCCTTGAGCAAAACCCAACGCTGAATCAATTCTCCCTCTTGTCCAGCATCACCGCAGTTGATGACCTGATCACAATTGGCAACCAGTTTTGCGATGGTATTGAATTGCCGTTCAACTCCTTGGTTTTGAATCAGCTTGATCCCGAAATTCCCAGGAACAATGGGCAGGTCTTCCAGTTTCCAATATTTCCAAGATTCCTTATAGTCGTGTGGCTCTTTTAATGTACACAAATGTCCAAATGTCCATGTGACTTGATAACCGTTGCCCTCATAATAACCGTCAAAACGCTGCGATGCACCTAGCACTTCTGCTATATCTTTGGCAACACTTGGCTTTTCAGCAACACAAACTATCATGGTGAATTCTTAAAAATATTAGCGTTTCGTGTATTTTATTGCGGTGAAACTTGCTTCATGTTTCTCGTTTTGCTCTTGTGTCATCACAGTCTCCACGTTCCAGTCTTTCAAATTGAATTCTGGGAAAAAGGTGTCAGCGCCATAACTTTTGTTGATATGTGTAATGTACATCTCTTCAATCACGTTGGCTTCAAGTGCTAAGCGATAAATTTCGCCTCCACCAATAATAAAAACAGTACGATTGGTTTCGTCTTTGTAATGCTCCAAACAGTTTTCCAAAGAATGGAATACCTCACAATTTGGTGCTTTAAAATCTGTGTTTCTTGTCAGAATTACATTTTCTCGGTTTGGCAGTGGGCGGTATTTTTCAGGAATGGAGTCATAATTCTTGCGCCCCATCACAACAATATGGTTTTGTGTCGTTTCTTTGAAAAACTTCATATCGTTTGGCAAATGCCACATGAGATCGTTGTTTTTACCGATACCACGATCTACATCCATGGCGACTATTAGACTTACTTTCATTCTACTGTTGTAATTTTTCCAGGCATTACCTTTACTACCAATGCTTCTGCGAAACCACAATCCTTGATGAATTGTAGGTTGATTTCAGCTTGCTCTTTCGTATTGCAAACTCCAGACAAAATATGGGCTTTTCCATCATTGTCCACGTGTTCGTGGATGTATTTCCCTAAATTTTTGTCCAGTAAGAGCGCATCTTTATTTGTTGCGACTTGAACCGAGTAATATTCTGTCAAGAAATGTTTGTAAAGTTCTGCCGTTTTTGACTCCGGTTTTATGACATATTCCGAAGTTCCTGTATTATGCTCCAAGTAGAGTGTTCGAGCATCACTAAAAAACTGATTCATTCGATCCAGGTCGACTTTCGTGAGGAATTCGGGACGGAATTGATTGTAATCGAAGTCTGGAAGCATGTAATATTGAGTTACCTGACCTTCTTTTTTGCGAAGAACATAAACAAGATGGTAGTTGACATCTTTCAAGCTTACGGTGTTATCTAACTTCTCAATCGTAGCGCCAACCATAGCTCCACCGCGCGTGTAACGCACTTGCATATTTGACACAAAATTTCCGAGAGACCAGACCGTAAGAACATTTTTCTTTTGCTCGGTTTTCTTTTCAATCGGTTGTACAACGTGTGGATGTCCACCAATCACCATATCAACGCCCATGCGGTAACAAAACTGCTCGTATTTCTTCTGGTAGGAGTTGGGAAGTGGCTTGTATTCTGTTCCCCAATGCAGATTACAGACGATATACTCAGCGCCTAATTCTTTTGCTTTCAAGATGTCCGCGCGCATCACATTGCTATCAATGTAGTTCACAATTACTGGCGGATCAACTTCAATTCCGTTGGTTCCGTAGGTGTAATTGAGCATCGCGATTTTCACATTGTTTTGCTCAATCATCAAAGGGTAGTTGGCATCACGTTCTGCCTGATTTCTAAATGTTCCAGTATGTTTAACACCTAACTCATCTAATTTATCCAGCGTACGAATTATTCCTTTTTCTCCGCGATCCGCAGAGTGATTGTTCGAAGTTAAAATAACGTTGAACCCAGTAGTGACAAGTGATTCTGCTAGTTCATCTGGTGCAGAAAATTGAGGGTACCCTTTGTACGGTTTTCCCGCTAAAGTCACTTCCAAGTTGGCAATTTTCAAATCATACTCATTGATGAGAGGTTTTACAAATTTAAAGCCATCTTCATATTCATACGATTGATTTTTAGCGTTATAGGCGGCTTCAATTTGACCGTCATGCTGCATTACATCGCCAACGAAAATCATCGACACTTGTTCCTGAGCAACCGCAGAACATGATGCAACGAGAAGTACGAGACTAAACAGCCACCTCGCCTTTGATATGTGGATGTGGGTCGTAGTTGATGAGTTCAAAATCTTCATATTTAAAGTCAAAAATATTTTTTATTTCAGGGTTGATTTTCATTGTCGGGAGCGGTCTGAAGTCTCTTGATAATTGTAACTCGACTTGCTCAAGATGGTTACTGTAAATGTGAGCATCTCCAAAAGTATGAACGAAATCTCCTAATTCGTAACCGCAAACTTGTGCCAACATCATTGTGAAAAGCGCGTAAGAGGCGATATTGAAAGGAACCCCTAAAAATGTATCCGCACTTCGTTGATATAGCTGACAACTTAATTTCCCATCCGCAACATAAAATTGAAAAAGTGTGTGACAAGGAGGTAGCGCCATGTTATCCACATCGGCAACATTCCAAGCTGAAACGATATGACGACGAGAATCTGGGTTGTTTTTCAGCGAATCCACCAGCTTTGTAATTTGATCAATTGTTCCGCCATTGCCATCTGGCCAATTCCGCCATTGATAGCCGTATACAGGGCCGAGATCCCCATCTTCATCAGCCCATTCATCCCAGATTCTGACTTTGTTTTCTTTGAGGTACTTGATGTTCGTGTCGCCTTGTAAAAACCAAAGCAATTCATGGATTATAGATCGAAGGTGAAGCTTTTTTGTAGTAACACAAGGGAAGCCTTCCGCAAGATCAAATCGCATTTGATAACCGAACACAGAAATTGTTCCAGTTCCTGTTCGGTCCTCTTTCTTTGTGCCGTTTTCAAGTATGTGATGAAGCAGATCGTGATATTGTTTCATGGTGTCTGTCGTTGTTTGCAACCTCGAATTTAGTTGTTTTGAAACACAATTGGAAACGAATGTTCGTAAGTGGCTTGAATGTTGAAAAGTCCAATTTATTGGAATTTTGTAACTTCACATCATGAAGCAGATGCTACTCGTATTGGTAATGGGTTTGTCCCTTACAACTTTTGGTCAGGAAGATATTGACTTGAAGCGGAAATATCGTGGTACATACGAAGGCACAATTCCTGAATACCGCTTTGAAAGTAGTCGTGATTTGTTGTTTGTGGCAGAAACTCCAATTTCCATAGAGATCGGTGAAAAGCAAGTTCGGGTGAGCATCGGTAACCGAGAATTATTTGGCTCCTATTCTGTCATGTTCGAAGCGGATAAATACTATCTGCTTGACGTTGTTATCGACGGACAACTGGCAAATGAGCGCATCATTGTCTACAAACACGGTAAAAAATTATCACGGGACGGAATGTTCCCACAACCAGTAACACGATTGGACAAAGTCCGAACATGATTGTTCGGAAGATCTAAAGATTAGTTATACCGGGATTTTAATCGTAAAAGTTGTGCCCTTGTCGATGACGCTTTTTACTTGAATCGAAGCGTTATGTTTTTCCAAAATAGTTTTTACATAATAAAGTCCCAACCCGAATCCTTTAACGTCGTGAACATTGCCTGTTGGTACGCGGTAGAACTTATCAAAAATCAACTTTAGATTCTCACGTTTAATACCGATTCCATTGTCTGCAACTTCTATGCTGACCATTTTCTTGTCACGACGAATATGAATAGAAATTTCTGGTGAACGCTGACAATACTTGATTGCATTATCAACAAGGTTGTAAAATACATTTGAAAAGTGAACGGGATCAACATTAATTATTGGATCAGTTAGTTCAAGATCAATTTCAACTTGAACTGGACGTCCTTCTTGATTGAATTCGAAGTTATCTTTCAGTTCGTGGAAAAATTCGGAAAGATCGAACGGCTCTTTTGAAAGTTCAATTTCACTTTTATCCAGTTTGGCAATTTTGAGGACGCGTTCAACTTGATTCTCGAGGCGCTTGTTTTCTTTGTAAATTAAACCTGCATAGCGTTGGATTTTTTCTTTGTCTTCCAATATTTCAGGTCGCATAATCATTTCAGAAGAGAGACCAATGCTGGAGATTGGCGTTTTCAATTCATGAGTCATGTTGTTAATGAAGTCTGTTTTTACCTCAGAAAGTCGTTTCTGCTTCAGTATTACAAACACCGTGTAACCAAAGAATATCAAGATGAGAATAACGATGAAAAAGAGGTATATGTAAGGGGAGGACTGTTTAATGTCAGGAATCGGTTTGTTTCCGCCGTCAGAAGCAATTCCAGGAAAGTACACGGTGAAGTAATGCCCGTCTTTTTTCCATGTCATATCGGGAAATGTGATTCGTTTTAAAGAATCTGTTTCGTAGAGTGATTCTTCAGAGTAGCGAATCAAATTACCAAAAACGATGGAATCCGTGAAACAGTCATAAATGCCATATTGGAAATTTTGATGGATGTTTTGATCGTAGAATTCTCTTTTGAGTAATGTTTCAAGATGAAATGGATTGAGTTCTTCGTTGATGTCAACATAGAAATAATTCGACCGAATTTGATTCACGGCACCGTACAAATCAGAGCTGTCCTTTGCTATTGTCGTCAATTGCTGTAATACATTCCGAAGTGCGATGTGTGTTTGCTCCGTAAAATGGACCAGGTTTAGGCTGTCTTCTTTTTCTTGAATTGCTACTTTGGACTCCTGAATTTCGATATTTTTAACGAGCAATCCTTCGGTATTTCGAATCCAGATATATTGAATCAAAAGAATACTGATTACGGAGACGATTCCTAGTAAAAAAACCGCGTTGATAGTGCGTCTGCTCATACGTTAAAAGTACAAAATTCAGTTCATTCGCTTTTAAAAATTTGTATTTTCACCGCTCAAATTATTCTGATGAAAAAGAGAAAAAACCTCAAGCGCGTTTTAGTTGTACTACTTCTAGTATTTGTTGTCATGCAATTTTTTAGAATTGATAAGTCGCACCCTAAACTGAAAAAGCGTCAAGATTTCATAGTGATGACCAAGCCTCCAGCGGATGTAGAAAAGTTACTTCGCAGCGCTTGTTATGATTGTCATTCCTTTGAAACAGAATATCCTTGGTATTCGAACGTCGCTCCAGTATCTTGGTTTTTGGAAGATCATATAGATGAAGGGCGTGAACATTTGAATTTCTCTGTTTGGGGAACGTACAAAAAGAAAAAACAAAACCACAAACTGCATGAATGCGCGGAAGAGGTTGAAGAAAAAGAAATGCCTTTGGATTCTTATACTTGGACACATGGAGACGCAAAACTTTCATCTAAAGATCAAAAGAAACTAGCGGAGTGGTTTGAGGGTGAGATGGACGTGAAAAACGTTTCAGACGAGGATTAACGAGAAACAATCATTTTCCCAATCAAAGTTTCATTTGTACTGGTTATCGAGTAGATGTAAACTCCTGGCTGTAGTTCGTTTTGTATTTTGATAAATGATACGTCGAGTTCTGTCTTTAATGACTGGCTTTCTAATGTTTTTCCTGACTGATCCATTAACTGAACAGTGTAATGTGCGCCTTTTCTTAGATTCCCAAAAAAGCTCAGCTTTAAATTTTCACTTTCGTAATGTGCGAGGATCTCGTTTTTATCCAGATCCATACAGTTTGAAATCGAAATAGGGTTGAATGATTCTGAGCGACCATCTTGATCTGTCTGTTTTAGAATGTAGTATCCCGATCTGTTCTTTTCAGAATGATATTGGTACACATTTACGACTTGCGAGGACCCTGCACCTTCAATTTTTCCGAGTAATTCCCAATCCTTACCATTTTCCGAGTAAAGAACCTCGAAAAAGGCGTTGTTTCGCTCGCTTGCTGTAACCCATTCGAACGTCAAGTGGTTGTTTTTGCAAAAACCTTCGAATGAAATTAGCTCAACTGGAAGCAAAGTTATGTTTCCGCAAGTTCCAGTATATCCAGGAACACTTGGTGTGGGCGAATAGGATGGAGCAGTGGTGGTTGGTAAGGTTACAGATCCGCCTGAGAAATTGTTGTAAACATTGGGATTGCCTGAATTATTAACAGTCATTACACCATTTGTACTGAATCCAAGTTGTTGTGAAGAGGATGCGAATGTTGTTTCGAAAACGGAAACATTCACTCCCGAACGTTTCACATGAATGTCATTTCCTCGTGAACCTGTGTTCGATTCGAAATAGCATGAATCAATTGTGGCTGTGATTCCAGATGTAGTACCATCAAAACATGCGCCAGCTCCATACGCAAACGACCCTCCAATTCTTGTTGTTCCAGTAATGGTTGAACGTCTCATTTCAAAATTTCCGCCATTGACTAAAATGGTACCGCCATATTCGTTGCTTGCATACAAGTAGCGATTGTCTGCAAATTCTGTGTCGAAAATCGCAAGTGTGCCGTTGTTCATGTAAAGAATGGATTCCCCCCCGTTGTTGCATTGATTCCCTTCAAATAAGCAGTTTTGCAGGCTCACGGTTCCATTTTCAATTCGCAATGCCGCACCGTTGTCGAATCCGCGACTATTTTCATAAAAAACGTAGTTTACGAAACTTACGTTTGTTGTAGCTCCTTGCACACGAACGCCTCCAGATTGTAACGATGAATTGCAAGTAGCTCCGCCGTCAATAAAATCAACCTCTGCTCCTGGAAATACTTCGATAGGATAGAGACCAGAGTCACGACCACAGTTATCGATATAAATGGCTTCAATTTGTACTCCGGTAATCCCAGATTCAACATGGATAGCATGTGCGTATGTGTTTTGCCTTCCGTAGCGCGTAATTTTAAAATTTTGAAGATGAACTCCTGCCCCGATACGGACGAATCCCGATCCTGTTACACCAGCGTTGTTATTGTCAAAAATAGTTTGACTCATTCCGGCTCCAGCAACTACAATGGGGACTGTCAAGTACAAATCTTGTTCAGTTTGCAGATAGGTTCCCGCGTCGACAAAAACGGTGTCTCCCGCGGTTAAAACGTTGGTTCCGCTGGGACCGTAGGTCGTCCAAACATTGGTGAGAGTAGCTTTTGGTGTTGATGGGGAAGTCCCATTGTTGGCATTATTACCGATTGCAGTGGTGTAAATATCACCTGTTGTAGTTGCCTCGTTGACGTAGTAGTTGGTAGCGTAGCTCGGAAGACTTAAAAGTAGACACCCGAGGATAAAAGTCAATGGAGCAAATCTCAATTGACTTTTATAATTTTTAAAAGCAGGGTGTAAACACATTCGTTGTTGTATTGAATTAGTGTAGTGAATTCGTCTAATTTATAGTGTTTTTCAGCAGGAAAAAAAACAAAGTTGCGTTTGACTGCTAGAAACTGTGAACTCCTTTGTTTTGTGGTGAAATGATAACTTTTTAAAGCGAATGGTTCATCTTTAAAATGGAAATATCGTACTTCCTTGACACTGGAATTTCAATTTTCAAATGTTGTAGAGTTAATTTGTAGGCTTGTGATCGTCCAGATACTTTTTCAACAAAATTTGGATTGATCAGAAAGGACTTGTGAACGCGTTCAAAACCGACTTGGAGGGTTTCGAGTGATTCTGAGATTCGTTTCAGAGAAATGCGGTCTGTGGAGCGAACTTTTTCGTTTGCTTCATTGAGAAAGTGGGTAATCACATAGTTGTCATTAGCTTCAAAGCAAATCACTTTTTCGAGAGAAACATTCAGAATTACTTTGCCCTGGTTGTTCGTTAACTTAAGATGTGGCAAATTTTCCTCAGATTCTGAAGACTCACTCGTATCAATCAGATATATTTTACGTTTTAATGTGCTGAAAAGGGAGGATAGAATTGAAAATGCTGCTGCGGGAATGGAAATCAAAAGGAAGGTACTGAAATATAGGATTTTATTTTCTGCTCCATCGAAGATGTAAAAAGTAAGAAATGCTGCGATTAAAGGACTAACAATTAGTCCTATCAAAGGGTACGTTAATTCGAAACGATTTCCACTGAACAATTTTTCGAAAAATTGAAACAGTATAAATGATAACAATAAAATAGTCACTCCCGAAGTGATGATTGCTGGGAAGAATGCTTCATCAGGCAACCAAACGAATGGATTCAACAGGAATAGAACAAGAAAGGCATAGGCCGTGTAGGCCGCACTTAGCAAAGTATTTTTTTTAAATGTCGCCATTATGCTTGTTTCGTTATTTTACGAATTCCTACTAGAATTAAAAGTACTAGAACAAATAATGATAAAATTAAAAACCAAACAATCTTGTTTTCGTAACTGGCAATTTGACGTTCTTTTATGGTTTGTTGCTGTGCCAGATCTCGCTGCTCCGATATAAGTTTTAGTTCTAAATCACGCTGGTTGATTTCATTCTGATACGTTAAATCTTCCAGTTGATTTTTTACTTTACGATTGTTGAGTGCTTCCAAAAGTGCAATATATTTCGCGTAAGTATCTGCAACGTTTTCCCATTGCTTCAGTCCTCGGTAGACTTCAATTTGATACTTGTAAATGTCCTCCGAATAAATGCGTAACTCATATTTTTCAGACAATTCAGAAGCTTTATTGAGATGTGCGAGAGCCTCCAAGTATTTTGCTTTTTTTAAACTCAGCCTAGCACGATTTTTAAAATAGGGTACTTCAATTTTTGGAAAAGCACTCAGGTTATATTTTTCAAGGCTTTCAAGACTAATCATTGCGTCGGTTAGTCTTCCAATTTCAATGTATACTTCGGAGATTCCATTCAATGCGTACATAATTCCTTCATCACTTTTCTTTTTTTGTTCTATTCGCAGTGAATTATTGAAATACGATAACGCAATATCAAAACTATCTTGAGCGAGAAATGCTTCGCCCAAGTTGTAGTATCGAATCGATTTTTGAAGATCATTGTTAAGCTTTTCTTCAATTTCTAATGATTTGAAGTAATATTCTTTCGATCGCGGATAGTTTTGTTGCAGGTAGTAGATCCTTCCAATGTTATTGTAACACGCCGATACCCTGCCATCATCCTTTATTGCTTTGGCAGCATTTAAAGCTTTCAGATAATTATTAATAGAGGAGCTGTAGTAGCCTTTGTCTTTATTCAGTATCCCGAGAATAGTAAAGGCATTTACTCGGTACATGGACGCGGGTTCTTTTAATGATGCCTCCTTGAATTTTAGTGCAATTGTCATTGCATCAGTATCATTTTGCTCGAAAGCTGCAAAAGCAATGGAATCCCATTCCTCCAGTGATTTGCCTGTTGTGTTTTGTCCGAATGTGATACTTCCGAAACAACAAAACAAAATGATATGTAAAAGAAAAGCCTTCATAAAAATGAAGGCTTAAAATAAGAACAATTTTTCAGTCTATTAAAATCCAGTGACACCATTAACCGTAGTGTATTTCAAGACGTTCTTTTTCTCTGGGTGGATTTTAGCAAAAGCCGACTGAACAGCTAACGTTCCTTCGTGGAATCCGCAGAGGATCAATTTTAGTTTATTCTCGTAAGTATTCACATCGCCTATTGCATAGATTCCTGGGATATTTGTGGAGTAATCCAAGGTATTAACCTTTATGGCATTCTTTTCGATTTCCAGACCCCAATCAGCAATAGGACCTAGACTAGGCTTTAATCCAAACAATGGGATGAAGTGGTCTGTTGGCTTTTCAATGTTGCCTTCAGATTGATGATTAATGATAACACCTTCGACTTTTCCGTTTCCAGTCACGCCAACAACTTCTGCTTCTGTGATGAGGTTTACTTTGCCAGCATCTGCCAAATCCATGATTTGCTGAACAGAGTCTAAGTGACCGCGGAAAGAAGATCGACGGTGCACCAACGAAACTTCAGATGCGATGTCATTTTTTGTAAGGAAGATCGCCCAGTCAAGTGCAGAATCTCCACCACCAGCAATAACACAACGTTTTCCTCTGTAGAAGTTAGGGTCTTTAATAATGTACTCGACTCCTTTATCTTCGTAGCTTTCCAAATTTTCTATAGGCGGTTTTCTCGGCTCGAAAACACCAAGTCCACCCGCAATCATGACAATTGGAGCGCTGTGTTGTGTTCCTTTACTTGAGGTAACAACAAATTCATTTTCGGATACTTTATCAATCGATACTGCAGCTTCACCAAGCGTAAATCCTGGTTTGAATGGTGCTGCTTGTTCCATCAAATTATCAATGAGTTCCCCCGCTAGAATGGACGGAAATCCTGGGATATCGTAAATCGGTTTTTTTGGATAAATTTCAGAACACTGTCCTCCAGGCTGCGGAAGCGAGTCAATTAAATGGCATCTTAATTTGAGAAGTCCCGCTTCAAAAACTGTGAAAAGTCCCACTGGACCTGCGCCGATTATTATAATATCCGTTTTAATCATTTCTAGTAAAATTGAAATGCAAAATTAATAAACAAACTATGAAAAAGCGCTAGAAATTCGTTTTCGATCACAAGATTCTCGACTTTTTGGTTTGGTGCTTTAAGGGTGCTTTATAAATCTTTGTAGAATTAATTCGCTTGAATCGCTTTATAAAGGCTAAATTTGTAATTCAAATCAAACTATGAGTATTTCTTCAATAAGATTTAACGAATCCGATAAACCTGACTTTTTTCGAGTGCTACGTAAAAGAGTCGACAATTACTTTACAGAAAACAAAGTCAATAAACACGCAAATGTAAATATGGTCATCAAGACTATTTTTATGTTAGCGCTTTATTTTTCACCATTAGTTCTAATGCTGACTGGGGTTGTTACATCCTTTGGTTGGAGCGTTGTGATGTGGTCCATTATGGGGTTTGGAATGTCGGGAATAGGATTGTCTATTATGCACGATGCCAATCATGGCGCATACTCCGCAAATCCAAATGTCAATAAGGTTATGGGATTTGTACTGAACTTTATTGGTGGTTATCACGTGAACTGGAAAATTCAGCACAATGTGCTTCATCATTCGTTCACGAATATTCAAGGTTACGATGAGGACATTGAAAAAGCTGGAATCATCCGCTTCTCGCCAGATCAACCCAAAAAGAAAATATTTAGATTTCAGTTGCTGTATGCTCCGATTCTTTATTCGATTCTAACCTTATACTGGGCATTGTTCAAAGATTACGAGCAGCTAATTAGTTACCACAAGCGTGGTTTATTGAAAACGCAAGGAGTTAGTTTTGCGCAAGGATTATCCCGTATAATTCTTTACAAATCAATCTATTTCTTCACCATCTTGGTGTTGCCTATGCTTGTTACAGATTTTGCTTGGTATCAGATTGTACTTGGTTTTGTTATTATGCAGGCAATTTCTGGATTGATTTTAGCGCTTGTTTTTCAATCCGCACATGTTCTTGAGGAAACGGACTTTTTTGTGCCAGACGAGAACAGTAATGTTGAGAATTCATGGGCAATTCACCAAATGAGAACGACGTCAAACTTCGCACGAGGAAATGTTCCTTTAACATGGTTTATTGGTGGGTTGAATCATCAGGTTGAGCATCACTTATTCCCAACAATTTGTCACGTACATTACCCTGCGATTGCTCATATTGTTAAGGAAACAGCAGAAGAATTTGATGTTCCATATCACGAACACAAAACATTTACCGGTGCGATCATGAGTCATTTTAGAATGTTGCGTGCACTCGGAGCTGGAACGGTCTAAACTTCTCTCTTAGCAAATTCCCAAAGAACAACACCTGCACAAACAGATACGTTTAAGCTGTGCTTTGTTCCGAATTGTGGAACTTCTATTACGTAATCCGAAAGATCGATAATGCGTTGATCGACACCATTAACTTCATTGCCGAATACCAGCACATGATGATTTTTCGGCAAAGATGGAACGCTCTGTAGGAAAGTTGTGTTCTCAGTTTGCTCGACCGAGCAAATCGTTTTTCCATCAGATTTCAATTCTTCAATCAATTGAATCGTGTCATCACGATGCTCCCAATTCATCGATTCAGTTGCGCCAAGAGCTGTTTTTTGAATTTCACGATGAGGCGGCGTAGCGGTAATACCTCCCAAGTAGATTTTTTCTACATTGAAAGAGTCGCAAGTACGAAAAAACGAACCGACATTGGTCAGGCTTCGGATATTGTCTAAGACAACGGTGATTGGGAATTTGTCTTGTGTCTTGAAGTCTTCTTCAGTTGGACGTTCAAGCTCCCATAGTTTTAACTTTCGATTCATGTCCGACAAAGTTAAATGGTTTTTTCGATTGCTGTTATCGTTAATTACTTTCTCGTTTTGTGAATAAGAAGACCTCGGGATATTTTGTTCCGACAAGGGATGCGCCTATTTTTGTCTTTCGATCTTAAAAAGAGCATTTTGGCGAAAAAAACTGAAAAAGCAACAAAGGAAACTCCTTTAATGAAGCAATACAATCAGATTAAAGTGAGGCATCCACAAGCCCTACTCCTGTTTCGTGTTGGAGATTTTTACGAGACTTTCGGGGAAGACGCCATAACTGCATCAAAAATCCTGGGAATCGTTTTAACGAATAGAAACAATGGCGGTTCTAAATTAGAGTTAGCCGGCTTCCCGCATCACTCGCTTGATACCTATTTGCCAAAACTCGTTCGATCTGGACAGCGCGTTGCGATTTGCGATCAATTAGAAGACCCCAAAACAGTCAAGGGCATTGTAAAAAGAGGTGTCACAGAACTTGTTACTCCAGGCGTATCATTTAACGATCAAGTTTTAGATACGAAGAAGAATAACTTTTTGTGTTCCATTCATTTTGAAAATAATCAAGCTGGAGTCGCATTTTTGGACGTTTCAACTGGAGAGTTTCTGGTTGCACAAGGCAGCTTGGAGTACGTTGAAAAACTCATTCAAGGATTTTCACCCACAGAGATTATTTACAATAAAAAGAACAGTTCAGATTACGATTCACTTTGCGGAAATCGCTTTTATTCGTTTCGATTGGAGGATTGGATTTTCTCGGAAGATTATGCCTACGAAAGTTTGAACAAACAATTCGGGACCAAATCATTGAAAGGTTTTGGAGTTGAAGGAATGGAAGCGGCCATCATTGCGGCTGGATCGGTAATCCATTATCTATCCGAAAATCAACACGATAAACTTGGGCACATCACAGCGATCGCTCGAATTGAAGAAGATAAATACGTGTGGTTGGATCGTTTTACGATTCGGAATTTGGAATTGATCAGCTCGCCTCATGAAAACGCTACGACTTTGATCGATGTTCTCGATGAAACAAAAACACCAATGGGCGGGCGAATGATGAAACGATGGATGGTACTTCCTTTGAAGGAATTGAAACCAATCCAAGAACGGTTAGAAGCGGTAGAGTTTCTCCACTCGAATCCAGAGTTGGGTTTAGACCTCGCAGATTACCTCTCTTCTATAAATGACCTTGAACGACTCATTTCGAAGGTAGCCGTAGGTAAAATCAACCCGAAAGAAATTATTCAACTCAAAAGAACATTAAAGCAGATTGCACCTATCAAGGAATTGCTTTCCAAAGAAAAAAATGAAGTAGGACGCATTGCAAAAGAGCTCGATTCTTGCGGCAAATTGATGGAGCGAATTGAGAAAATGCTTCATGAAGAGCCCGCAGTTCAGATTGGAAAAGGAAAGGTGATTGCTGATGGATATAATGCTGAACTGGATGATCTCAGAAATATTTCGCTTTCAGGAAAGGACTATCTCGATCAATTGCAGAAACGAGAAAGTGAAAAAGCAGGTATTCCTAGTTTGAAAATTGGTTTTAATAATGTTTTCGGATATTATATCGAAGTGCGAAATGCACACAAAGATAAAGTGCCGCAAGAGTGGATTCGAAAGCAAACATTAGTGAATGCCGAGCGTTACATCACAGAAGAGTTGAAAGAATACGAATCGAAAATATTAGGAGCCGAAGAGAAAATCCACGTGCTCGAATCAAAAATATATAACGAATTGGTGGAATCGATGCACGTTTTCATTCGACCGATTCAGAAGAATGCATTCCTGATCGCAAAACTCGACTGCTTGCTTTCCTTTGCGGAAACAGCTACAAAACGCATGTACGCAAAGCCAGAAGTGAATGATTCGTATGCGATCGACATCAAGGATGGGAGACATCCTGTGATTGAAAGTCAAATGGGTGTTGGTGAGGAATATATCTCTAACGATGTCTATTTGGATAATGATTCCCAGCAAATCATGATGATTACGGGGCCGAATATGTCGGGTAAAAGTGCATTGCTTCGACAAACGGCATTGATTTCCCTTATGGCGCAAATGGGATCTTTCGTTCCTGCAAAAAGGGCGAAACTTGGGATTGTCGACAAAGTATTTACAAGGGTAGGCGCTTCAGATAATATCTCTTCGGGTGAATCAACCTTCATGGTAGAAATGAATGAGACTTCCAGTATTTTGAATAACCTTTCGAATCGATCCCTCATTTTATTGGATGAAATCGGCCGGGGAACCAGCACGTATGATGGAATTTCAATCGCTTGGGCAATTGCAGAATATTTACATGAACATCCCCGGAAAAAAGGGAAAACACTTTTTGCAACGCATTATCACGAGCTGAATGAAATGACCAATCGATTCGATCGAATTAAAAACTTCAATGTTTCCGTGAAAGAAGTGGGAAAGAAAATTCTCTTTCTAAGAAAGCTAATTGAAGGAGGAAGTGAGCACTCATTTGGAATTCATGTGGCAAAATTGGCAGGAATGCCTGTCGAGGTGATAAAAGGGGCAGAGCACATGTTGCAGCAATTGGAAGCTTCTCATGACCTTGCAGCAACCGGAGGAAAAAAGGTGAAGCGTGTTACGAAACAGGCCGCTAATTCTGAAAATCCAGCACTGGAGAACATGCAAATGAGCTTCTTTCAGTTAAACGACCCTGTTTTGGAGCAAATTCGAGAAGAATTGGTGAGTATTGACATCAATACGTTGACACCAGTTGAAGCTTTGATGAAGCTCAATGAAATCAAAAAAATAATAGGTGGATGAGACCTCTAATTGCCTTAAGAACCATAATTGTTTGGTGTATAATATGTTTTCCATTCCTTTTGATAGCTCAGGAAGAATCGAGAGCAGGAAAAATTAATGGGGTAAGCATTTGGTCGGATTCTACCAGTCGAACGGTTGAGGATTTTAATTTTTTAGAAGGGTCCAACGCAAGCTGGGTTGCATTTCACCCATTAGGCTTGGTTAATGATAGTGAAGTTGGAGTAGAGTTCGATTATACGGGGACCTGGGAATGCTCTTCTTTCGATGGTCTAGCGAACAATATTCGGATTTCAAAAGAACTCGGATATATGGTATTCATTAAACCACATTTACTATTGAAATACACTACTTCTGGAGCGTGGGTGGGTGATTTGAAACTCTCGAATAATTCGAGTGAGAATGCATTTCGTGAAACTTATTTGAACTATATAATCGAGCTAGCTAAATTATGCGACTCCTTGGAGGTTGAAATGTTGAGTTTGGGTACTGAGATGACCAAATTTGTAGAGGATAACCCCGGTTACTGGCAAGAGCTAATCGATTCGACAACAGCAAACTATAACGGCCTGATTACATTTAGCGCTAACTTTGACGCGTACCAAAAGTATTTTTATTGGGATCAAATGGATATTATTGGCATCGATGCATATTTCACCTTGAATAAAAGTGAAAATGCTGATTTAAATGCTTGTCGAGAGGATTGGATTCCAATAGCGGAAACGATTGAGCAGTTTTCAAAGGCATGCAAGAAGCCTGTACTTTTCACAGAGTATGGTTATATGAGTGCTGATAAATGTGCTTACCGTCCTTTTGAACAACAATCTGCAAATGTCAATTTAGTTGCTCAGGCGAATGCTTATCGAGCTTTGTTTGATACTTTTTGGCATGAACCATGGTTCGGCGGAGGTTTTTCATGGATCTGGGGCTATGATAATACGCTGCCGGAAAATTATGATAATGTTGGTTATTCACCACAAAATAAACCCGCTCAGAATATAATTTCAAAGTATTATAAAATATATCGATGAATTTATATTTTTGTGGCAACTTTGGTCAAAAAGAAGAGTAATCGGGATGTGGCGCAGTTGGTTAGCGTACACGTCTGGGGGGCGTGAGGTCGCTGGTTCGAGTCCAGTCATCCCGACATTATCAAGGTTAGTGAGATAAAATTAAGTTGCAATCATTGCGGTTTAATTTTCTTTATTAAATTTGTCTCCGCTCTGAAACGACAGGGTGTTTTAACGTTCAAACGTAAAGTTTGAATTTTTTATTTTAAGCGGGCGTAGCTCAGGGGTAGAGCATAACCTTGCCAAGGTTAGGGTCGTGAGTTCGAATCTCATCGCCCGCTCAAAAACATAAAAAGCCGTGATGGAAATCACGGCTTTTTTGTTTATTTAAGTTATCGTTCACTCTTTCTAACAAGAAAGAAGTCTTCTTTCCCTACATCTAATTTATTATGACTGTTTCAATATTCTTAACGATCGCTTCGTTTGGTCCTTTTCAAAATGTAACATATACATTCCTGTTGTAAGGGTGGACAAGTCAATCATGAAGGATTCATTTTCTGCTATTCCCTGTTTGACCACACGTCCATCTATTTCGGTCAAGGTGAAGTTTACCGTACCTGACAAGTTGTTTGAAACCGTTACCCATCCAGAAGTTGGGTTTGGATATATGTTGATTTCAGTCAAATCGAACGATGATACACCTAAGAAAGCGTTCATATTTAGTAGTTCTTAGTTTCAAACAAGAATAATTGAAAAAAAGGAACAATAAAATTCTTTGGTACGAATGACCGTTTTATTGTTGCGAAAATGCTTCCAAAGCGCATTTGTTCTAAACAAGTTGTTGCTTTGCGGCAGGAAGATGAAGAATTTGTTTTACCGGATTCGTTAATTATTCTAATGGAAAAGTTGTGAATTAAATTCAATTCTTTACATTTGCCGTCCTGATGGATGACATCAGGGTTGAAATAGGGAAAACGTTTCCTTTAGTCCGAAGCTGAATTCGTTCAGCTCATTCAATGCTCGAGTGGTGGAATTGGTAGACACGCCGGACTTAAAATCCTGTGCTCTTCGGGGCGTGCGGGTTCAAGTCCCGCCTCGAGTACTAAATCCCGACATGATTTTTCATCGTCGGGATTTTTAGTCTTAAAAACACTTGTGACTTGGCTTCCACCTGTCACTTGTAGGATTGCCCAGCTTTCACAAGCTGGGCTTTTTTGTTTTAAATCTTGGTCCCCTCTTTTGGTGGATTTATTGGTTGACAAATAAGTCACAATGGAAATAAATATCCAATCGACTAATGTCTAGCGTGTAATTATGGTCGTATATCTTCAATAATGTATTATTTTAATAGTACATGAACAGGTTAAACACTCTTATATCAACATGAATTACAGAATTGAAAAAGATACATTAGGAGAAGTACAAGTACCAGCCAATCGCTACTGGGGCGCCCAAACAGAAAGGTCACGGAATAATTTTAAAATTGGCACAAATCTCCGAAGCTGAAAGGTAATCTGTAAAGGTATGAAGCGGCGTTCCGCCCAAAGTCAAGATTCTTTCTGCAACCTCATCAATTTTCAATTGTAAATCATCATAAAGTTCTTCGAATTTCACATGAAGCTCAAAGAATTTTTTTCCTTTTATGTTCCAGTGGAAACCTCGAACGTTCATGTAGAAAATTTGATAATTTGCGAGTAGCTCATTCAACGTGAAGCACAATTCTTCGTTGTGTTCCGTTTCTAAGCCTATTGCGTTCATTGTCTTGTTCATTTCTAGTGTGTTATTCGTATTTTCCATACAACTAAGATAAGGGTTAAGCACCTTCAATAAAATTGATATTAACTAATATGGTATAAATAATATTTATGGTTAATTTTTAATTGGAAAAATACCGATCGAAATTAATACCACGGTAAATAAATGCTAATTTTGCAGGATGAAGAAGAAATTTTTGCCTGCTTATTTACTGACATTTGTCAATGTGCTAGGCTTCAGTATCGTTATGCCAATCTTACCTTTCGTGGTCGAGGATTACGGTGCTCCTAAATGGGTTTTTGGATTACTTCTAACATTATATTCAGCTTTTCAATTCGTTGGAGCTCCTTTCCTTGGGAGTCTTTCGGACGCCATGGGTCGAAAGCGAATTCTGATTGTCAGTCAGATAGGAACCTTACTGAGCTGGTTCATTTTTGCGGCCGCTTTGATGATTCCCGATATTCCCATTTGGGGAGCTTCACTTCCGCTTATTATCATTGCTCTAGCCCGAATTTTTGATGGCGCCACGGGTGGTAATGTCTCTGTGACAAATGCCTACATATCAGATATCACAGACAGAAAAGAGAAATCAGAAATCTTTGGTTATCTCGGGGGCATAGCTGGGATTGGATTTATCGTAGGACCTGGTATTGGTGGAATTGCAGTTGGAACTTCACTTGGCTTTCTTGGAACCATACTTGTCGCAATTTTCGTTTCTGCCGTTACCTTGATCGTAATACTTTTCTGGTTAAAAGAATCCCACCCACCAGAAAAAAGGGTGAAACGCGAAAAACAACCACTTTGGATGGTACTCTACATTCCCGGGAGAATAAAGAAAGTAAATCCATCAGACGTCATAAAAACTTTGTTTACACTGAAGATGATTTTTTCATCCATGATGGCTTTTTACATTGGAACGATGGCACTTTTTGTGAAAGATTTATTCAACTTCAATGCCCAAGAACTCGGAGGCTTCCTTTTCATAGCGGGTGCTTTTTTAGCATTCAACCAAGTTGTTCTTTCTAAGTTGTTCGTGCGTAAATATGGTGAGTTTCCTACGCTACTTATTGGCTTGGCATTGTGTACTGTGGGACTTTCAGCACTCACGATCTCTACGAACTTCATTGTTTTCGTTGGATTCTACTATGTCCTCAATCTTGGCTTGTCATTGTGTTTCCCTACTTTTAATGCGCTTATTGCGATGCATGCAAATCCGCAAATGCAAGGTGAAATCATGGGGATCAGTGAAGGCATCAATTCTTTGTCCATGGCAATTTTTCCTGCCGTTTCGGCTTATTTATATGATGTTTTTGGGTTCGGTGTGTACTTCTTTATAAGTATACTTCCATTCGTGACATTCCTAATTGCGCTTTACAGTTACCGTAGAATCGGGAATAAGGCATTTAAGTAGATAATTCAACCAATTCAGAGGAACAGACGTTAGTATAGTGTATGAACGGTTTTTTTAGACCGTTTAAATGTTTAATTTTGAACTCGAAAATAATTAATTACACTATGAAAAAAATTTACTTATCCCTTGTAGCAGTATTGGTTGCAGGTGCGGTTTCGGCTCAAGTGAGTGGAATTGAAAGAGGTAAAACTCCAAATCCTTCGCAAACGAAACAAAAGCCTGGCGCTCCAATCGCTACAAATACGTTAAAAACAGTCATTTGGTCTAGTAACTTTAGCACGGCTGCTGATTGGGTAGTTGGAAACTCCGCTGGAAATAACGCCAATTGGGTAATCTCAAATGCACCATCTTTTTGGTGGTCAGGAAACACAACGTTAGCATCTGCGTCTGGTGGAGCTATGGCTTCTTTCAACTCAGACGGCGCAGCTACGGGTGCGAACCAAATTGAGAACAACGCATGGATCAGACCAGCAGATACGTTAGATTGTACATCTTTCCCAACTGTGGCAGTATCATTTCAACAGTATTTCAACAAATGGACAGGACGTACATTTATTGAAGTAAGTAATGATGCAGGTGCAACATGGACAGATTTCGAAGTAAACGCTTCTATGGGGAACAACGATGAAACAACAAATCCATCTGGTGTTACCGTTAACATTTCTAGTGCTGCAGCAGGACAGGATTCTGTACTCGTACGTATTCTTTACTTGTCGAATTCAATTTCCGACGGTGGAACAGATCACATAGCTGGTGATGCTTGGGATTATGGTTGGATCGTTGATGATGTTGAAATCGGAACACTTCCAGACAACGATATCTCAATTACGAAAGGATGGCATGCTGATGTAGTGAACGACTATGAGTACTCAATGCTTCCTTTAACGCAGGTTAGAGAAATGGTTCCTGGTGTTATTTTGGTTAACCAAGGAGGTCAGCCACAAACGATTGACGTAACGTGTACAATTTCAGATGCTGGTGGTGTTGTAAGCACAACAGTAGAAAACGTAACAATTGCGATCGGAGCTGAAGACACTATTTTCTTCCAATCAGGTTATACGCCTTCAGCAAATGGAGATTACGACGTAAACTTCACTATTCCTGCTGACGCAGACTTAAGTGATAACGAGTTTGATGCATTGAAATTGACAGTGAATGATTTCCTTATGGCACACGATTACGGTGCTTCAGGATCATACGGATGGAACCCAACGTCTACTGCAGATTTAGCAGATGCACCGCATTCTTGGGGTAACATTTACTACCCAGAAGTGGATCAGGATATCTATGGTGTTGATGTGAACTTTGCATCAGGAACATCAGCTGGACTTACGTTCGCTGTGAGTGTTCAACAAATTGATCCTGTTGGAGGAATTCAAGGAATTTTAATTGTGAACAACGAGCAGTATATCACAGTGGATGCATCTGACATCGGTACAGGAATCACAACGATCGTTTTCCCAGCTCCATCAACTTTGGTAGCAGGTGAAGGTTATATCATCGATGTGTTTAAAATTGATGGAACAACAGGTCAAGGGTTCTTCATCGGTGGATCGTCAGACGGTTCTGAGGATGAAGATTTCTCAACAGTAGCATACGGACCTTATGGTCAAAACAGTGCTGTCAACTATTACGTTTCATGGGATTTCGCGCCGTATGTACGTGCAAACTTCGATCAGTCTCTTTCTGTTAACAATATCACTTTGGATGGTATTTCTGTGTACCCGAACCCTTCTGAAGGAGTTGTAACGATTGAGAACACAAACAACGATCAAAGTGTTGTTGAAGTATTCAACGTAAGTGGTAGAAAAGTATTGGTGAAAGACATCACGTCAACGTCAACAATCGACCTTTCTGGAAACGGAACGGGTGTATATGTTGTGAAAGTTTCGAATGAAAACGGATCAATGGTTGAGCGTGTAGTAATCAAGTAGTCAAAACACATACTCTTTAAAGAAGACCAGTCGAACGACATTTTAATCGTTGGCTGGTCTTTTTTTATGGATTCAATTCAACTTTATTATTTTTACCCAAAATTTGAAAACATGAAAGCATACGTTTTTCCTGGTCAGGGAGCCCAATTTTCAGGAATGGGTAAGGACCTATATGATAATTCAGAAGTGGCGCGTGAGATGTTCCATAAAGCCAACGAGGTGCTTGGATTCGATATTACAAAAATAATGTTCGAAGGATCTGATGAAGAGTTGAAGGAGACTAAAGTAACCCAACCTGCGATCTTTTTGCATTCAACAATACTTGCCGCTTGTCTTGGCGATACATTTAAGCCGGATATGGTCGCTGGTCACTCCTTAGGAGAGTTATCGGCGTTGGTAGCCAACAAAACATTGAATTTTGAAGACGGTTTAACACTTGTATCTAAAAGAGCTTTAGCAATGCAAAAAGCGTGCGAAGCAGAACCATCAACAATGGCCGCAATCTTAGGGTTGGATGATGATGTTGTGGAAGGAATTTGTGATCAAGTCGATGGTGTCGTTGTCGCGGCCAATTACAATTGCCCAGGTCAACTCGTGATTTCTGGAGCTGTGCCGGCGGTTGAAAAAGCATGTGAACTAGCTACTGAGGCTGGAGCGCGACGTGCAATGGTGCTTCCTGTCGGAGGTGCGTTTCATTCTCCTCTCATGGAGCCAGCCCGTGAAGAGTTAGCAGCAGCTATTGAAGCGACAACCTTTAGTACTCCAACTTGTGCAGTCTACCAAAATGTAACAGCAAGCGCGGTGACAGATCCTTCAGAGATTAAAAAGAATCTGATGGCGCAATTAACAGCCCCTGTTCGCTGGACACAGACCATGAATCAAATGATTGCAGATGGATGTGCAGAAGTGGTAGAGGTTGGACCTGGAAACGTTCTTCAAGGACTTTTCAAAAAAGTAGATCGTAAGTTTCCAACGGGAAGCGCATCTATTGCGACAGAATAAGTCTACTTAAAATAATTATTGTCTCCCGAAGCCTGATTTTATTGAGTTTCGGGATTTTTTTTGTCCCGTTTTGTGGAATATCGAATATGCGCGCATCTCTATAACGAACGAAGTAGAAATAAATTAAAATCGAATAGTTATGAAAAAGTTGATGATTCTCGCATTGTTGATCCTCGGAGCAGGACAATTAAATGCACAAACAGCACTCGGTGAGGTAATCGGTGAAGTGGTAGATATTGATAACGAACCAATTTACGGTGCGCATGTCTACATAGATGATGTCTTCGGACAAAGGTATCAAGCGATGACTGAAACGGATGGAAGATACCGTATCTCTGGAATCCCCGCAGGTGAATATAAAATGAACATAAAATATGCCGGAGATACACTTCCTAATCTATACGTTAAAGTTCCAATTAATGGTTTTTACAATGCCGGAGAGATCACGTTCAATAGTGAAACGATTCAAGTGTTGAAAGGAGTAGTGGTTTCGGCTGATATAAAAAAAGTAAAATTAGTCGATGGAAACCTACCGATCAAGACATTGGATGCGGAGGAAATTCAGCAAAGTTCCGTAAAGTTTAGTGTGACAGACCTCGTAGAAACAATGTCGAGCGAAATTCAAAAAACTGAAAATGGAAATTTGGTTATTCGTGGCGCTAGAGAAGGTGATATGCTCTATCTAATTGATGGGATAAAAACAAGTGCCATGGGAGCATTACCATCATCTGCAATCGGAAGTATTTCGGTATACACAGGAGGAATTCCAGCGAAGTACGGTGACACACTTGGCGGAGTAATCATCCTTGAAACTCAAAGTTATTTCGATTTATATCGCGCTTGGAAATCACAACAATTGAAGGCGGGTAAATAGAAAGCTCTAGTAGGCGCACGTCTTCATAAATTAGGGATCCTTAGTTGCTGGATCCCTTTTTTTATGCTCTGTTTTTCAGCTGTGAAAGCTAGATTTAACATTGTTGTTTCAAACCTTGTCTCCCTTCAATTTTGCGGGCTGTTCTATGAAAATGAGTCGGGCGTGTTTGGCGATTTTTTCAGCTTGAAATTTTGCACGTCCGTAATTGTCCAGTTCTAACAAGGAGATCGATTTTGATAAACCTGGACTTACAATTCGAACGTAATAATACTCGTGTGTGTCATAAGATTTAGGTCCTATCCGAATGAATTTACCGCGTTGTGTTTCCAAAATATCTTGATAAACGCGAACGCTATCAAAAGCTGACAATGGCATCCACTCACCTGAACGAATACCGAGAAATGAGTTATACTTGCGGATTTTGTCGTTCTTAAAGTCAATTTCAAATCCCCGAATGTCGAGAATATACCCAATGAGAAAAGGAATTGGCAAAACCATGATGTAACCAGCCAAAACCGAAGTATTCAGCATTGTTACGATCGAAAAAACGAATAATAGCATGACCAAGAGCCAAACATATTTCACCCCAGGTCGATCAAATTGCATTCCCTGACTCACTCGAAATAGTCCAGCTTTAGTCGTTGATTTTTTATAGACAGCCTCGAGCGTTCGCTTTATGTTTTGAGAATGCGTCATTGATATTTTGAACGTTGTTAATTAACAGGTTTTGAGTAAGGAAAATTGAAAAAGGAGCTATGAATCCAAGGACTTCATAAATAATTTCAATTCCTGTTCGTTTTCTTTTCTGAGGATCATCAAGCGATTTTCAGATTGGATGACAATATATCCGTCTAAACCATCAATTATTGCCTCCGTGTCATCTTCCAAGTTAATTATACTGTTCGCGGTATTAAAAGTGTGAACTTTCGACCCTATCACTGCATTTTCAGATGCGTCGTGTTTTAAGTGGGTGTCCAAACTTCCCCAAGTACCTAGGTCAGACCAGTCGAAATTGGAGAGAATGACATCGATATTTTGTGCATGTTCCATTACCGCAAAGTCAATCGAAATATCTTCGCAGACTTCAAAGCAATGATCCACTTTTTCCTGCTCATTTTCTGTGTTGTAAAAACTCAAATCACTTGCAAAAAGTCCGTGTAATTCAGACTGGAAGGATTTCAATGCATTTAATACTGTTTCTGACTTCCAAATAAAAATCCCCGAATTCCAAAAGAAATTCCCCGCTTCAACGAATTCCTTTGCCGTTTCCAAGTCCGGTTTCTCGCGAAATTGCTTTACTGCAACAGTGGCATTCGGTGTACGGTCGGCGTTCGAATCAAATTCGATATAGCCATAACCAGTATCGGGGCGAGTTGGTGTAATCCCGATGGTAGCAATACGTCCTTTTTCCGCAGCAGAAATAGCAGTTTCAATCGTTTTTGCGAAATTTTCTTGCTGAATAATTAAATGGTCAGCTGGTGAGATAATCAATTTGGCGTTCGGATTCATCGCATGAATCTTTGCCGCTGCATAAGCGATACAAGGCGCCGTGTTTTTACGCTGAGGTTCCATTAAAACTTGCTCAGGCTTTAAATCTGGCAATTGTTCCAAGACCAAGTCCTTGTATAATTTGTTGGTAACGATGTAAATATTTTCCGACGGCGAGACATGTAAAAGACGCTCATAGGTCATTTGTATCAGCGATTTCCCAATTCCAAGGACATCTAAAAATTGTTTTGGTTTCTGAGGTACGGACATTGGCCAAAATCGACTTCCGATTCCCCCAGCCATAATTATTGAATAATTATCTTTCATTCTATTTTCTTGACGTGCGCTAGGGCACTGATTAAATACTGTCTTTTATTTGAAGTATTGGTACATACGTATCGAGTCCTGCGAAGGTTTCCTTTTTTAAATGCTTTTCCGTTCAAAAGAAACACGCTTCCGCGATCTAATTCTTCCAATCGATGAAGTCCGTCCTTCGGAGGATCGTATTCCAATAAAACTCGATATAATTTTTGATCGGTGCACGACGAAGCCTTTACGTTGATGAGCGAATTTTCAACCGCTTTGGAAATATCTTCAGGTAAATTACCAGCTTGAACCACAGGATACAACATTTTTGAATACGTCAACTGCCATTCTTTTCCATGAGGTTTGACACGACCTCCATAGTTGTTATACGTCACCAAGTGAGCAAACTCGTGAATGGTGGTAATCAAAAAACTGTACTGATTTAGATCGCCGTTCACCGTTATTTTATGCAGTCCTTCACGCTCAACTCGAAAGTCACCTAGTTTCGTTTTTCTCGGTTTTGCTATTTTAAATTGAACGGGGTGAGCGCAGAGCAATTCAACAATATACTCGATGTAATCCGAAGGGACATATTTGCTTAACACCTTTCGATACTGCTCTTTTTTACGACTCATTTCAAGTCAAAATTAGAGAATATTCTGTCTTTAAATGTGAATTCACAAAGAATAAATTGCCATAAAAAAAATAACCCCTAAATTAGCGGTGATGCTAAAAATGCTCTCGAATATAGGTCAGTACATGCAAATGATTTGGATCGTGTTTTCACGACCAGAAAAATGGGCTGTTCTGCGTGTGCGATTGTTTGAGGAGATTCAGCGTATCGGAATTGACTCAATTCCAATTGTAGGATTGATGTCTTTGTTCATGGGAGGAGTAATTGCACTTCAAACGGCCTCTAATATGGACTCGCCACTTTTACCAGAATATACGATTGGATATATTACGAGATCGAGTACCGTTTTGGAGTTTTCTCCAACAATCATGTCACTGATTCTAGCAGGAAAAGTAGGATCGAATGTCGCTTCTGAAATTGGAACGATGCGAATCACCGAACAAATTGATGCCCTCGAAATAATGGGGGTCAACAGTAGAGCATACCTCATTTTACCAAAAATCCTCGGAGCGGTTTATTTCTTCCCAGTATTAATCATCTTCTCGATGGGCTTAAGCCTACTCGGTGGATGGTTAGCACTTGTTTCAACGGACCTTGCATCGACAGAAACGTATTTATTAGGAATTCGCTCTTGGTTTGAAATTGGAGACATTGTCTACGCGCTTACTAAAGGAGTCACGTTCGCATTTTTAATCGTTTCGATCGCTTCTTATTACGGATATTATTCGCGAGGTGGTGCGATTGATGTTGGTAAGTCGGCAACAAGAGCGGTAGTTGCGAGCAGTGTTGCAATCCTTATCGCAAACTTCTTCTTAACTCAAATGATCTTGTTATGATTGAGGTGAAGGGTGTTTCGAAATCTTTTGGGGATAACGATGTGTTGAAGGATATTTCTACCCAATTTGAAAAAGGTCGTGTAAACTTGATTATTGGACAATCGGGTCAAGGGAAATCAGTTCTCACAAAATGTATCGTTGGACTCCACGAACCGGATAAAGGGGAAATTGTTTATGACAATCAGAATTTCACGGGGATGGATCGTAAGGAAAAAGTTCAGATCCGTAAGGAGATTGGAATGCTTTTTCAAGGTTCTGCTCTTTTTGACTCAATGACTGTCGAGAAGAATATTATGTTTCCGCTTACGATGTTCACGAACATGACTAAGAAGGAAAAGTTAGATCGTGTAAATTTCTGTTTGGAACGCGTCAATCTGGAAGGTAGAAATAACCTATTTCCTGCGGAATGTTCTGGTGGGATGCAAAAAAGAATTGCGATAGCCCGTGCAATTTCAATGAAACCAAAATATCTTTTCTGTGATGAGCCAAACTCTGGATTGGATCCGAAAACGGCGATTGTAATCGATAATTTGATCAGGGAGATTACCTATGAATACGACATTACAACAGTCGTAATAACCCATGATATGAACTCAGTGATAGAAATTGGCGACAATGTTCTTTTCATTCACGACGGGAAAAATTGGTGGGAAGGTGATCGCGAATCGATTATTACAACGGAGAACCCAGAAATTGTAGATTTCGTATACGCTTCAGATTTTATGAAGGAAATTCGAGCTACAATGCGTGAAAAGCGCAAATAGTCAACGGATCATCAGTCATCACTTCTGTCAATCAATCGCTGGTCGATATTTTTTGAAGGATTAACTCCCAACTTTTTCAATTGTTCAACTCTTCGAGTGAGATTTCCAGTTCCGTCCGTTAGCTTGTTCATCGCTTCTTTGTACGTTTTGTTGGCTGTTTCCATTTGACTTCCAAGCTTTAAAAGATCTTCCGTAAATCCAACAAACTTATCGTAAAGGTTTGCCGCTTGTCGTGCAATTTCCTCGGCGTTTTTATTTTGTAAATCTTGTTTCCAGATGTAGGAAATCGTTCGCAGTGTGGCCAATAAAGTCGAAGTGGATACGATGACAATATTCTTGTCCAATGCTTTTTCAAAAAGTGCTTGATCTTCTTTCAGGGCAAGTGTTAGAGCGGGTTCGTTTGCGACAAACATTAAAACGTAATCTGGAGTGTTGATGTCGTGCAATTTCTGATAATCCTTATCACTTAATAATTTAACGTGCGAACTCATGCTAGTTAGGTGATCTTTGAGGTGTCCAGTCCTTTCCGCTTCATTATCCGTATCAAAATACTTGCTGTATGCGGTTAATGATACTTTCGAATCAAGAATTAAATGCTTGCCATCTGGAAGGTTGATAATATAATCCAGTCGTTGATTGGCACCTTGTTCCGTTTTCAAATTGGTTTCTTTGGAATAGTGAATATCCTTTTCAAGTCCCGCTTTTTCGAGAATGGATTCCAATTGAAATTCTCCCCAATTACCCTGAGTTTTTGAGTCTCCACGAAGAGCTTTGGTTAAACTTTTGGTTTCTTGAGTGATTTCTTGATTCAATTTTTGAAGCATTTCCAAATGTTTATCCAGCGTTGCGGAACGCTGAATATTCTTCTCATTGGTGTCTTCTACTTTTTGTTGAAACTCAGTGATGCGTTCTTTTAATGGTGTCAGGATGGAATCGATGTTCTTCTGGTTCTGATCCGTGAATTTTACAGACTTTTCTTCGAGAATTTTGTTGGCGATCAGCTCGAATTCTTTTTTGAAGCGCTCTTGTAGCTCGGACAATTCCGATTTGTGTTCAACAAGCTTTTCCTGAATGGATTCGTACTTACTATTTAAAGTGGCTTCGGATTGAACTAAGGCTTCGTTTTTCGTGCGAATAACCTCCAATTCTCCTTTGGATTGTTGCAATTCGGTTTCCAAACGAACGTTAGCGTTTTTCAACGTGCCAAGTTCAATTTCTAAGTTGTTCGAATCGACAATTTCAGGAGATTTTTTTCGTAAAAAACCAATGAGTATTCCTAAAACAACTCCAATGAGAAGGCCAATAATAAGCGCGATGTAATCCATAAATTAAAAATAGGCAATATAACCGAAATGGACCTTACCTGTGCTGAGTTGAATCGGCTGATTGAACTGTTTCCCGAGCGCATAGGAGATAGAGAAGACTCCAAAATTGGTTCGGAAAGAAAAGCCAACTCCAAATCCAAAAGGCGTGTCATTGTAATAATTACTGGAAACATTTTCATACCAGGTAATATCGTAGAAAGCGAATACGTGGGAGTTTTTATCCAATAGAAAACGGTATTCAGCAGTAGAAGTCGTTCGTGTAGAAGCCAGGAGTTCGTCTTCGTTAAATCCGCGTTGCGCCGTTAGCCCGCCAAAGCGATAGACTTCGTTTTGAAAGATTTCGTCGGCATTGTAGAATTCTGTCACATTGGCGAGTCGCAAAACATGTCGTCGCGTCAAGGGAACGAAACCTTCCAAGCTCCAAGCTCCACGAAATGTTCCCGATTTTACAATTGGTAAAGTGTCGTTGCGTTGAGAATTTCGGGAACCGATGCTCGCTGAAATGTTTACTGTAAAACCTCGTGAAGGATTAGGAAGGTAATCAATGCGATTGGATGTGAGTGCCAAACCATAATTGTTTGATCTCGTATTTCCGAGGTTCGAAAAAAGAGGGTTATTGGCTCCTCCCGACAAAACGCTTGAGGTAAGGGTCTGATAAAATGCTTTCACATAATTTCCTTTGGTTAAAAAGTACTGAACTCCAATCGTTCCGTCAAGTTCCAGAAAAGAGGTGTCCCTTTTGTATAAGTCAAAAGTACCGTCGATACCAAAGGAAGTACCAAATAAAAACGGATAGTTCAACCTGGATGTCAACGACTGGGTTTGGTCGCGAATGCTTTGCCAACGAATATTGAGAAGCTCACCGCGTTTTAGCACGTTGAGCAGTTTAAGATTCAGTTCCCCTGTAATTGAAAGTCGATCCGTGATTGGATCAGGCTGTAATCCCACAATTCCATTGAAGGAGCTAATTGCTACGGATTCAACGTAGATATAGAGTTCGCAACCTTCTTTTGTAAATAAAATTTCATGAGGTTTGATTTCCTTAATGAACGATACTTGTTCGATCGAGCTACTAATATTTCTGAGTAATTTTTCATTGAAAGGATCGCCAATTGAAATTCCTAGGAGACTCGAAATATAACGTTGCCCCACGGCAGTGTCACCTTTGATGTGAATGTCTTTCCAAAAGTACAAAGGTCCCCGTTCGATTTGCAGTTGTGCCTCCATTTCCGTGTTGGAAATCTTGACAGAGTCGAGTTGAATCTTTGCAAAAGGATAGCCGTTGTCTATATATGCTTCGTGAATTCTGTTGATGGCACTTCCCAATTCTTTTGGTGTGAAGGGGAGTTGTGTTAGGAATTTCTCTGAGACCTTCGCGTTTCGCCTAATGAATTGTTTTTCTTCATCAGGTAATGAAATTTGTGCCGATTTGAATTGTTCGCCTAAGAACAAATAGGCATCCGCTTTGCCTTTGCCGTAAATTAAGGAATCGACAGATGCTAGCAGGAATCCGTCCGAAATGGCTTCGGATCTTAATCGCCTTGCATATCGAGTAGCACTAACACTATCTTTAAAATTCGTTTCGGGATGCTTAATAAAGCTAGAAAGCCCGTCACAGTGAATTTCGAGAACATAGTTCTTTTGTCCCGCACTGGAGAAGGGTAGAAGTAGAAGCCATAAGTACACTGTAATTCGCATTGCTAATGAAACGAATGGGAAATTACTTTATTTTGATGGAACACACCAGTTTCGAAATGAAAAGTAGTTTTTTCGGACGCAATTTTTATTTGGTTATAATTATCCATCAACGGCGAGCTTTAAGTGATAACAATTAATAATCCAAATAAATATTTTCATACAAATTAGGGATCATTGCAGTGACAGTAAGACTTGTGAGATCGTATAAAAGCTTGTCTATAGTGTGTTTACACCTGTTTGTGGATAAGATTTTTTCTTGAAACAGGCAATTTATCGTAGATTTGTCGTTATATTGTAAGACAACAATCTTATTAAAAAACCTTATTAATTAAAACCAGCGACATGAAAAGAGTAATGGCAATTGCATTTTTAGGTCTTACCCTTACAGCTTTATTGGCTGCTTGTGGTTCGTCTAAAGGTGGGCACTGTGATGCATACGGAAACAAAAGCGGAAGCGTTCAACAATCAACGGATCAACTTCCTTCTTAACTCCGAAGCTAAAAGACATTAAAAAAGCACCGAATTTCGGTGCTTTTTTTGTGAATGCTATTTGAGGTTTGAGTTATTTATACTCTACGTTGTAAACAATGGAATAATTCGGATCAAACGCTGGAACTAATACATAATTCTCAATACTTCGTGGTTGATCGCATCCGTTCGCACAATCATAAACGATAACGTTGAATCAAAACGGCTTGGATTAATTTGTTCGTTTTTTTATAAGTTCACTACAATGTAATTGACTGTATAATTTGATGGTATTGTTGGAACTAGTACATAGTTTTCAAGATATCTTGCTTCATCACACCCGTTTTTGCATTCATGAACGGTTAATGTATAGTCAACCACGAAGTTAATATCGTCAAATTCGACATTCTTCTCAAGCCAAACATCACAACCGACAATAATCGGGTTGGCAAGAATTGAATAAGCACTATAATTAACCGGTGACTTTGTAAACCCCCCATCAAAACTTACCTCAAAATTACTTGCGTAACTATCAGTTGCGTTGATATGATAATCCCCTGCCATACTTTCTGTCATATTTCCTGCTGAAGGATAGATCACTACTAATTGATCTTCATTTCCAGGGTTTGTAGTGATAACAGCTCCAGAAGAAATATCTTCTGATTCTAAATCACAGCGTTTGTTACAAGAGACACCAACAAAAAGAATCGCTGCAATGCTGAGTGTTAATAGGATCGTTTTTTTCATAATCAGTAGTATATTAATTACTTTGAATGAGCAAAGTAAGCGCTAATTTATCTATTTTTTTTGAGGGATGAAAATTATTTTTTACGCAATTCAAAATTACGACCTAAATAAACTCTTCGAACTTGTTCATCAGCTGCTAATTCTTCCGCAGTTCCAGATTTCAATATTGCACCTTCAAAGAGTAAATACGCTCGGTCGGTTATAGAAAGAGTTTCTTGGACGTTGTGGTCGGTAATGAGGATTCCGATATTTCTTTCTTTCAATTCAGAAACGATACTTTGAATATCTTCAACAGCAATTGGGTCTACACCAGCAAATGGCTCGTCTAGTAGTACAAATTTAGGGTCAGTGGCGAGAGCCCTGGCAATTTCCGTTCTTCTTTTTTCACCTCCTGATAAACGCGCGCCTAAATTTTTTCGGACATGGGTCAAACTGAAGTCGTTCAAAAGTTCCTCTAGCCGATCAAGTCGTTCTTGTTTCGACAGTTTACCCATTTCTAATATGGCAAGAACGTTGTCTTCTACACTCAACTTTCGAAATACAGAAACTTCCTGTGGCAAATAACCGATTCCCAATTGAGATCGTTTGTACATCGGGTAATCCGTGATTTCCATATCGTCAAGAAAAACTTTGCCAGAATCTGGCGTTACCAAGCCAACGATCATGTAAAAAGAAGTTGTTTTCCCAGCACCATTTGGCCCAAGTAATCCAACAATTTCCCCCTGATTTACTTCAACAGTCACTCCTTTTACTACGGCACGTCCTTTATAGGATTTCTTAATCTCTTTTGTATGTAATTTCATAATATCAGAAGTTGATGTAGTAACGTGCTCGCACTCCAAAATTTTCAATGTTTCGGACTGGCAATGCTGGATTGGTATGAGTCAATCGCCAAAAAAGGTCAACACGACCGACTTTAAAAATATTTTCTAACCCCATACTGACTTCAACGTAAGGAGTGTTTCCAAATTGTCTTGTAAAGTCTGGAAGATACATTTCTTCGAGATGTCGTGCTGAGATTTGACCATAGGCCATCCTTGCAGTCGTTACCAAGCGAAGTTTCAATTTCTTAACTAAGGGAACGCGATCTAAAAACAGTCCATCCCAGTGATTCTCAATCATCGCCGTGACATATTTGTCAGAGATGAACTCAAAGAAATTCATTTTATTAAAAGTATTGAGCTGATGCCAGTAGGATTGATTTCCTTCGTGGACTTTTAGAAAAGGATATGCGGCTGTACCGAAAATGTATCCAAAATTAACGCTGTATCGCATTCTTCCAAAGAATCCCAAGCGCACGTTTTGCTCTACAATCAGGTCAAGTTTTTGATAATTGTAGTCGCCATTGAATAAATCTTTAACACCGAAAACACCTTGAATAGAAATTATTGGATACTTGGAACGCACTGAAGTTCTATCAAATGCACCGGAAATAAACTCTTCGTCTTTTGCCCAACGACATCTGAAAATAAACTCACTTGTTTGAATTTTATTGATAGTGTCGTCAATACCCGTAGTTTGGTTTGGACGGATGTAATTGGCAAGACCAAGAGGAACAAATTCTTTCCATTCAAAACCACCATAAAGAATAACATCTTTTCGAATGTCTTTCTCGAGGTTGATTCCCGCTCGCTGCACAAACGTCAGTTTATCCAGTGGACCTGTTCGAAGAAGTGTTCCAAAAGTAGACCCAATGGCGGCGGCATCAGGTGATTGACCGATTTGTTCAATGTCGTATGAGTAGAAGGTCGTCAACATACCCCTTTTCTTTGGAGTAATGTTGTAGCGAATTGAACCTCCATACTTGAAACGCTGATCACCAAATCCATAAGCGATCCGCCCACCAAGTTCTATTCGTCGACTAAAATTATTCGATGTACGCACGGCAAAGGCTGTTCTTAGGCTTTCAACTGGATTGTAGGTGATGAGAGAAAAGATACTTCCAACTTCAATTTTCCCAAGAGGGTAATAGCCTGTTGTGGCTAAATACAGAACATTTTTCAGCATTTTGAAAAAACGCAAATCATTCAAAGAGTCAATCATATTATCAATCCCTTGCTCTTGTATGGAAAGTCCGTCTGGACGAATGGAATCCCAAAAAATATCCGAGCGATGTTCAGCGTCTTCCTGAATTTCAACGGTGCTATTAGATTTGTAGAAGTCGTCCGGGCGTGCCTGGTTGATCACAAAGTTTTTTCTTGAGGATTGACGTCGACCAAAAAATCCGTAGACATTTGATTTCTTAGTGATCTTCAAATCAGCGATCATTTTTTCATGTGTCAGCATCCAAACTTCTGGCGCGACTTGATCAAATTCGTGCTCTATATGTAGCGCTTGGACGTAGTTAATATTTGCCCAAGGTGAAATGTCAAGAGAAACTTGCTTAATCGCGTACGTTGTATCATGAATCCAAATATTCCCTTGAAAAGTCATGTCACCTTCTCTTTTCGGGTTGAAAGTCAGCTGGTAGCACCAATTATTGTCTAAAAATGTTGAATCAGTCAAAACAAAATCGTAGAAATTTCGCGCAAAGTTCGACGCCGGACTGATAAATTGCTTGTTGAAGAGATTGATGTAGTTATCGTATACGTTAACATCGATATACATATCTCCAAGGAATTGATTCATTTGAAGATTTTCGACACCACTGATTCTAGTGGCTTTCACGACTTCTTTTTTCTTTTTAGGGTTGTTTCTGAAATAGAAATCAGAAACGGATTCACTTAAAATGACCGGTAGATAACTCGATCCGTTTTTAGCAGAATCAAGATAATCCATGACCAAGTCCATGCGTTGAACAATATCTCGCTCCTTAAATTTATCACCAATATTATTTAGGTCAAGTTGTACCTTATTGTATACTTTATACTCATAAGAGCTCAATTTTTCCTTATCGTTAATGGGTTTGTTTTTCACCATTCGTTTGTGAATCCTGGTAGAAAGCAATTCCTCTGGCGGTTTCACATAAACCGCCTCGAAATCGGACGAAATGACTTCCATGCCGACGTTTAATTCTTGGGATACGTCTTTTTGAACGGCAATAGTTAGAGTCACAAAACCAGAGCTTCTGAAAATCAAACTATCTGTCGCATAATAGGTGTCTAAAACATAACGACCTGCTGTGTCCGTAAAGACGCCAATTTTTGAATCAATAAATTGAACCTTCACAAATGGAAGGGGCTCTCCCGTGTTATTGTCATGTACTACACCTTCTATATGTGTCTTCTGACCAAGAGCCACAAATGAGAGCAGAAATATGAAGGTTATTAGAATTCGGTACATAGTTATCAACGCGAAAGTAAATTAACAAAGAATTTACTGAAAACCTAAGTGATTAGACTTGATTTTTTCTGCGTTTTTCAACACGTTTTGAAACAAAGATTCCGATCTCGTAAAGAATTAGGATGGGAATGCCCACGATAACTTGGCTAATCAAGTCTGGGGGAGTAATTAAGGCTGATAGAATGAGAATCCCAATAATGGCATGCTTTCTATACTTTTTAAGGAAATCAGAAGTTAAAACACCAAGTTTCGTGAAAAGATAAGATAGGATTGGAAGAAGGAACAAAAGTCCTGTGTAGAAAATAGTCGATAAAACCGTACCCATGAAAGAACTGATCTTAACGTTATTGTCTATTTCCTCTATGATTTTGAAATTTCCAAAAAACTGGACGCAAAGTGGCGCGACGATCAAATATCCGAAGGCAATTCCCATGAAAAATAATAGGCTAACATAAAAAACAATTCCTTTTGCAACCTTCATTTCGTTCTGTTTCAATCCGGGTTTAACAAACGACCAAATTTGATAGAAAAGATAAGGAAACGAAAGAACAATCCCTCCCATGATGCTCATCATAATCGCATACGAAAACTGCCCAGTCAATTCGATGTTTTGGTAATCAATAGAAACTTCTTCAGTGCAAACTCCAAAGGTATTACAGAAAAATTTAAAAGTGACAAAATCAGGACTACTCATGGAGATGAAGACATGCTTCATAATCCATCCCTTGAAACTCCAAATACCAATAGCTATAATGATAATCGCTATTGCAGAACGCACCAAACGCCACCTCAATTCTTCGAGATGCTCTAAAAAGGACATGCGTGTATTCTCTTCCATTGCGGCTACAAAAATAGCGAATCCTAATCAATAATTCTCGGTATTTATATTGTGTGACTTTATTTGAAACTTTCGATTACCAATGTTAAAAAAAAGTGTATCTTAGATAGTATATATTTAGAATAAGATAAAGACAATATGGACTTAAAAGAGGCCTTAAAGTCGTTTTTTGGATTTGATAGTTTTAAAGGAGAACAGGAAGCGGTCATTCAAAATGTTCTCGACGGGAAGAATACATTCGTGATCATGCCGACAGGTGGTGGTAAATCAATGTGTTACCAGTTGCCAGCCATCATTTCCGAAGGTACGGCGATAGTTGTTTCTCCGCTGATAGCTTTGATGAAAAATCAAGTAGATGCTATCCGACATGTGAGTAATGATGAATCTGTTGCACACTTTTTGAACTCCTCTTTAACGAAGACTGATATCAACAAAGTGAAAAGTGATATTAGCGCCGGAAAAACAAAGTTACTGTATGTAGCTCCTGAGTCGTTAATTAAAACTGAGAATATTGATTTTTTAACCTCAGTGGACATTTCATTTTTCGCCATTGATGAAGCGCATTGCATTTCCGAATGGGGACACGATTTTCGTCCGGAATACCGTCGACTTAGAGAAATCTTTCAACGAATCTCTGATGTTCCGATAATTGCCCTCACGGCAACGGCAACACCTAAAGTTCAATACGACATTCAGAAAAACCTGAATATGCTGGACGCAACAGTATTTAAGTCTTCATTTAATCGCGACAATCTTTATTATCAAATCTATCCTAAGAAAGAAGTTGAAAAACAAATAATCAAGTATATCCGAACCAAACTGGGTAAAAGTGGAATCATCTACTGCCTTAGTCGGAAAAAGGTGGAGGAAATAGCAGAGTTGCTGCAAGTGAATGGTGTGAATGCTTTACCTTATCATGCTGGACTTGATGCTGGGACCCGTGCGAGACATCAGGATATGTTTCTCATGGAGGAGGTAGATGTTATTGTGGCAACTATTGCATTTGGAATGGGGATTGACAAACCTGACGTTCGATTTGTGATTCATCACGATATTCCGAAATCGCTGGAAAGTTATTATCAAGAAACAGGAAGAGCGGGCCGCGATGGTGGTGAAGGAGAATGCATAGCGTTTTACCGTTACAAGGACGTTGAAAAACTAGAAAAATTCCTACAGGGAAAACCTGTGGCTGAACAAGAGATAGGGAGGCAGCTTCTGAATGAAATTGCTTCTTACGCTGAAACCTCAGTGTGTCGTCGTAAAATGATTCTGCACTATTTTGGGGAAGAGTTCGACGAGAAAAAATGCAACAGTGGATGCGACAATTGTAAATTTCCGCGCAATAAATCAGAAGGGAAGGATCATGTCGTTCACTTATTAAAAACGGTTGAGGCTCTTAAAGAGATGCAACGATCTAAGCATTATTGCGCTTTTTTGGCTGGAAAAGTGACCGCAGACATGAAGGCGTACAAGCATGATGCCCACGAACTGTTCGGTATAGGTAAGGAGAAGGACGAACATTTTTGGAATGCCGTGATTCGCCAAACAGTCGTTTCTGGCTTTTTGAAAAAAGACATCGAAACCTATGGCGTACTGAAATTAACAGATGAAGGCATAAAGTATATGAAAAACCCTACTTCCTTTATGCTTATAGAGGAACGGGATTATCTTGTGCAGGATGACGATTCCATGATTACTTCAACCAAAGGGGAAGCATTTGATCAGAATTTATACGATCAACTGATTGATCTTCGCAAGTCACTTTCCAAGAAAATGGATGTTCCACCTTTCGTTATATTCCAAGAGCCATCTTTAAAAGATATGTGTTTTCAGTACCCAACTTCTATTGAGGAGCTCACGAATGTTCAAGGAGTAGGGAATGGAAAGGCCCAACGCTACGGTGCTCCGTTTGTTGCTTTGATTAAAGAATATGTGGAAGTGAACGAGATTGATCGACCTCATGACATGGTTGTGAAATCGGTAGTCAATAAATCAGGACTAAAGGTAAAGCTAATTCAAAATATTGATCGAAAGTTACCACTCGAAGATATTGGTCAAGCACAAGGAAAGTCGATTGATGAAATCATTGAAGAAATAGAAGCAATTGTTTCTTCGGGTACACGTGTGAACATCAATTATTATATTGACGATATCCTCGATGAAGACAATCAAGAAGAGATTTACGAGTATTTTTCCGAAGCCGAATCCGATGATTTAAGAATGGCGTATGATGAATTCGACGGCGATTATTCTGAGGAGGAATTGCGTTTGATGCGAATTAAATTCATGAGTGAAATGGCCAACTAGTTCTTTTGAAGAACGATCGTCCTTTCAACTCCGGGTTCTCGAATTTTTATTTTTAGATCGTCTTTGGTGATCACGGAAATCTCGCATTCAGGAAAAACTTCATTTGTTGGTGATAAAATATTTAGTTCGAAAGACGTTCCTTTTTTATCAAAAAGAAAACCGTTACCGGTGCGTTCTAGGTGAAGAAGACCACTTGTTTTTTCTACGGATAGGTTTTCTGAATAATCAAAACGTCCATCTGCTTGGGTGTTGAACGTGATGTTTCCATCCGCTTCGTAATAAGTGGTAAATCCCCCACTAACTTTTTCGGCATAGCTGTATACAGTCCACGTGCCATCTAATTTTTTCGCGTTTTGTTTTATTTTGCTACACCCAAAAAGGAGCAAAGTGGAGCTAAGTAATAGTATGCTGAGTAATTTCATATCAACTAAATGGAGCAAGTGCCATCATCTCCATGCCTAGTTTTAAAGAGTTTACATCAATGTCAAATCTCGGATGGTGCACGCCGTGTATAATTCCTTTACGTTCATTCCGGACTCCAAGTCTAAAGAAACAAGCGGGCACTTCCTGTGAGTAATAGGAAAAGTCTTCAGCAGTCAATCGAATAGGCAAATCCTCAACGAACGTCTCACCAAGGTGTTTTTGAGAAATAGTGCGCATTCTCGCTGTTGTTTCTGGATGATTCTCTAAATAAGGATAACCACGGCTAATTTCTAATTCAGCTGTAGCGCCAGAAGATTGAGCAATGTGATAAATGCTTCTTTCGATAAGATCCAAGGCTTCTTCCCTCCAAGGCTCATCCATAGTTCTGAATGTTCCCTTTAAGTGCGCTTTGCCTGGGATAATATTGGTGGCCCCAAGGGCTTCAAAATGTCCAAATGACAATACACAAGGGATTTTCGGATCACATTTACGACTTACGATTTGTTGCAAAGAAGTGACGATTTCTGCTCCTACAAAAATAGGGTCTATGCATCGATGAGGTGTAGCGCCATGTCCACCTTTACCAATAATCGTTAGGTGAATCTCATCACACGAAGCCATGTAAAGACCTTCTTTAAACCCAATATTACCAACTTCCATATCTGGAAAGACGTGTAGCGCAAAAATTCGTTCAACTTTAGGGTTTTCAAGTGCGCCATCACGAATCATATAAGTAGCTCCGCCGGGGTTTTTCTCTTCTCCTGGTTGGAAAATCAATTTTACAGGTTGGGGCAATTCATTTCTTAATTCAAATAGGATTTCAGCAGCTCCCAGTAATACCGAAGTATGAACATCGTGGCCACAAGCGTGCATAACGCCATCAAAAGTCGATTTGTAAGGGACATCATTTTCTTCTTGAATTGGAAGTGCATCTAAATCCGCTCGAAGTGCAACGCAAGGCTGATCTTTTGAATGGTGATCTCCATATATTATTCCAACGATTCCAGTCTCTCCGATTTTTGTTGTGTGTGCTATTCCAATTTTAGAAAGCGCATCAGATACATAAATCATCGTGTTCATTTCCTGATAGGACAACTCAGGGTTTGCATGAATATGCTCGCGATATCCTTTAACTTTTTCGAAAAGGCGTGCCGAGGCTAATTTGATCTGTTCGTGAATGTCAGAAGTCATTATTCAAAGATTTTACTCCAGAGGTGATCATTTTAATGGATACGTAAGCCATTAATATTCCAAAGACCAATTTCACAATTGCCGGATTGATTCGTAATGCTAGTTTAGAACCTAAATAGCCGCCTGCGACAAAAGTTAATGCAACGACCAACCCAAATTGCCAGTTGACATTGCCGGCTTTCCAATAGTTTTGAACGGCGAGAATTCCGACGGGTAGCAATAAAATGAATAAACTGGTACCTTGCGCTTCGTATTGCGACATGCTGAATACGTGCATTAATGCAGGGACTATAACAACGCCGCCTCCAATGCCAACAAAGCCACTGAGAATTCCAGCGCCAATACCAATTGTAATTAAAATTAAAAGTGTCTGCGTGTCCATAGTGTAAATGTACGGAAATGATCGAGAATTAAAATGAAGGTAGATCTAACCAATCATTAGGTTGCAACCGCGTACTTCGGAATGATCGAAGCGCCCCATAATTTGAAATCCATTGGGATCCAATTTTCCTAGATCTTGCGTTTCGATGAAGGAACAGCTGTACAAATTGGCTAAATCAACAATATTGATACCACCTGTTTTCATATCAGTCCGGAAAGAATAAGGGTCATTGGTTTCGCGAATGAGCACTTTCATGGTAATTCCAGGTTGAAAGATACCCTTACTAGAACTATAGCCTTGGGAAAGTAATTCTGTCATTCCGTATTCTGATGCGATGTTCTTGCAATGCAAGCCATGAGTTAATTCATCATGTAGCTCGGCTTTCGTCATTTCTTTTCTACGTCCTTTCATTCCACCTGTTTCAATTATTGTAGCATCTGACAGGTCTGGTTGCAAGTCTATTAAGTCGAGTAAAGCGTATGAAACACCAAAAATGACAACTTTCTTGCCAGCGTGAAGGGCAACGTTGTATTGTTCAACAAGTTCCGATCTATTATCGAGGTAGAAACCTGAAAGTTGACTTTGTGAGAGTTCGATCAATTTCTTTACCATATAAACGAGGCTGGAATTTCCCTGTTCGAGATAGTTTGGCAATAGTGCCAGTATAACTTGGTCTTCTGGATTACCAATTTGTTGTCGATATATGCGCTCGAAAGTATGCTCGTAAAGGTTTGCGCTTGCAACAAAATGCTGACTTCTTATTCCGCCTGTCCCGCTACTTTTAAAAAGGAGTTCTTCTTTTAAGTGTTTCGATAGTATTCGTTCGGACTTGAAAAACTCAATCGGTAAAAATGGAATTTCGGTTAATTTTGATGGGGTTGTTTTCTTGAGAAAATCACAGTATTTTCTATAAACTGAGACGTTGTTGTATTGATATTCAAAAACATCGAGTGCTAGGTCCTCAAAATTGTGTCCACTGAATTCACGAATACGTTTTTCGAGAGCGTTCATAGAACAAAGCTAAAAAGGAAGTTACAATGTCATTCCCACAATGACTGCCGTGAGTAAGCAGGCGATAGTCCCTCCGATCAGCGCGCGCACTCCCAAAGAAGAAAGCAGCCCTTTGCGTGTTGGAATTAATGAACCGATTCCACCAATTTGAATTCCAATGGAGGCAAAATTTGCAAATCCACAAAGCATATAGGTGCTCATGATGATGGATTTTTGACTAAGAACTCCAGCTTCTTTCATTTCACCGAGTCTTGGATATGCTACGAATTCATTAAGAACGGTTTTTGTTCCTAGTAATTCACCAACGTAAATGGAATCTACCCAATCAACTCCCATCATCCAAACCACAGGTCGACAAGCGTAACCCAAAAGAAATTCAAATGATAGCCCTGAATAAACACCTCCTGCTGCGATCGTTTCGTTGGCTCCTGTATAGTCGCCAATTCCATTTAGAATACCATTTCCAAGTGCCATTAAGGCCGTAAAGACAAGGAGCATTGCTCCAACATTAACAGCCAATTTAAGTCCGTCTGTAGTTCCATTGGAAATGGCTTCGAGCGCGTTTGTACCAATTTTTTCTTTTGAAATCGTTAGGTCCTCATTGAATTTTTCTGTTTCTGGTACAAGAATTTTTGCTGCAATAATAGCTGCAGGTGCAGAAATAATGGATGCAGTTAATAAGTGTTTCGCAAAGAATGCCTGTTGCACGGGATCATCACCGCCAAGAAAGCTGACGTAAGCCGCAAGTACGCCCCCTGCAATAGTGGCCATTCCTCCGGTCATCAAACAATTAATCTCGGACTTGGTCATTCCCATTAAATATGGCTTCACCAATAATGGTGCTTCCGTTTGACCTAAGAAAACATTCCCAGCGGCAGCAAGGCTTTCTGCTCCAGAAAGTTTCATGAATCGTTTCATGATCCATGCAAACAAATACACAATTTTCTGAAGAACACCCCAGTAATAAAACAGACTCACCAATGCCGAGAAGAAAATAATGGTAGGTAAAACGCGAAACGCGAAATTCCCAAGTGCTGAGTCCATAACCCCAGTGTCCATACTGGAAAAAAGGAATTTGACTCCATCGTCTGTGAATCCAATGAGCTCTACAAATTTTCCACTGATCCAATTAAAGCCACTTTCAACGATTGGCACTTTCAAAACCAAAAATGCAATAATAAATTGCAACAAAATACCCTTGGCTATCAATGGCCAATTGATTCCTTTCCGATTCGTACTAAAAATCCACGCGACGAAAATCAAGAAAGCCAAGCCTAGCATACCTCTTAAAATAGAAGAAAGGCTAAAGTTCATTCCCTTATCTGGCTGGATGGTTGTGGGTTGGTAAACGGTCGTATTAAATCCGGGACCTTTTAGTAAGATTCCAGACCCTGACCCCGTTCTTTTGATCTTTAGTTTTTGGACTCCAATTTCCTGGATAATGCTATCGCCCATTTCTGTGGCAATGTGCACACCATCACTGTAATACAGCAATTTACTCCCTTTGTCGTTTCTCACGAGTACAGTAGAGTCAAGATTTTGAGAAAGAAGAATGTCTTGGGTTAGAACAAGTTGATCTCCATGGAGACTCCATGATCCTTGGATCGTATCTGTCGAATTAATGTTGTGCGTAAAGCGATTCTCATCAAATTCAATAAAATGCTTTTTACTTTTTGCGTACCAACGACCGTTTAGTGATTCAGCCTCAACCTCGGATTGTGCCGACGCAAAAAATCCTGTCAGAATAAAAAGTAGTTGTAGTAATATGCCAGTGTATTTATTCACCTCTGATTAGTTTCCTTCGCGGCGATTGAGCTCATCGCGAATTTTCGATGCCAGTTCGTAATCCTCGTTGTCGACAGCAGCATTCATTTGTTCGTTTAACTCGTCAATACTTAAGGATTCAAGCGTATTGCTTACAGCCTCTGGCTCTTCTTCTTCTTCGATCGACTCACCAATTAAATCTTCATTTGTTTGGGTGTCATCCAATAGAATTCCAGCGCTTGATAAAATAGATTCGAACGTATAAACTGGACATTTGAAACGAACACCAAGAGCAATAGCATCTGAAGTTCGCGCGTCAATTTCCAAGATTTGACCATTTTGTTCGCAGATTAGTTTGGAATAGAAGATTCCTTCGATCAGATTGTAAATGATTACCTCTTTTACGTTAATGTCGAATGAGGTTGCGAAATTTTTAAAAAGATCATGAGTTAAAGGTCTCGTTGGAACCATTTTCTCTAGTTCAATCGCGATAGCCTGAGCTTCAAACCCCCCGATAATTATAGGTAATCTTCTATTTCCTTCCACCTCGGACAAAACGAGCGCATAAGCACCAGATTGTGTTTGGCTATATGAGAGTCCTACGATTTCGAGTTTTATTTTTTCCATCTCCTGGCTAAGTGGTTCAAATAATTGGGGAAGTGAATTTCACCTCCCCAACAGGTATAAAAATAGTACTTATTGCTTAATTATTTGCTTTGAAGTTTTTCACTGCTGCTGTTAATCTTGGGATAACTTCAAATGCATCACCCAGAACACCATAATCTGCCGCCTTGAAGAAAGGTGCCTCTGGATCTGTGTTAATCACGACAATTACCTTTGAACCGTTAACGCCTGCAAGATGTTGAATTGCTCCTGAAATTCCAGCTGCAATATATAAGTTAGGACGGATTGCGACACCCGTTTGTCCAACATGCTCATGGTGAGGGCGCCAACCGATATCAGCAACTGGTCGAGAACACGCTGTTGCTGCTCCTAGTTCTGTTGCTAGTTCTTCAATCATTCCCCAATTTTCTGGACCTTTCAACCCACGACCAGCAGAAACAACCAATTCAGCTTCTGGCAATGGAATATCACCTTCTGGCTTTTTGGTTTCAAGAACTTTAATCGTTTCTGCTCCTGCATTCCCGTCGAATTCCACGACTGAACATGCACTCCCTGTAGCTTCAGGTTGAATACTGTTCGGAAGTAAAGAAATAATGCGTGTTGGCGTGCTTACTTTAACAAATCCATAAGCTTTACCAGAAAACACATTTACTTTCACTGTATCTCCTTCGGGAACGGCAATTGCTCCACTTACCAAACCAGCTTTTAGCTTTACTGACAAACGAGGCGCAGCTGCTTTTGCTACGAGATCGTGAGAGAATACAATGTTTTTAGCGCCATTTGCTTTCGCAGCGGCTTTCACAACGTTTGCAATCTGTGCAGGGTCGTTAGTTGCGACAGAGCGATCAACCAATACTTTGGAAGCTCCATACTCGCCTAATTTTGCTAGTGTAGTTTCATCTGCTGATCCACAAGTTACAGCAACAACGTCTCCTCCTAATTTCTTTCCATACGTTACGGCTTCAAGCGCGTTTTTCGCTAAACCGTTATGACTGTTGATATATACTAATGTTGACATAGTTCTTTTCTTTTGGATTAGATGACTTTCGCCTCATTGTGCAACAACTCTACTAACTCTTCCATATTTTCAGGATCGATCATTTTTACCTCAGATTTCGCAGGAGGCAATGAATAACTTGTAAACGAAGTCAAAGCATCAATCGACGCAGGGGCAACAACGTTTAATGGTTTTGTTCTTGCCGCCATGATTCCTCTCATGTTTGGAATGCGCTGCTCTGCCATCCCTTTCGCGCAAGAAATTACTGCTGGAAGTGAAATTTCAACGGTTTGAACCCCGCCTACGATTTCAATGTCCAAGGTTGCTGTCGATCCAGAAACTTCTAATTTAGAAGCTAACGATACGAAAGTTGAATCCATTGCTTCAGCAATCATTCCGCCAACCTGAGATCCGTTGTAGTTGATCGTCTCTTTCCCAGTCATCACAAGATCAAACCCATTTGCTTTCGCATATTCGGCGATTTGCATAGCTGTAAAATAAGCGTCAGTTGGTTCGGCATCAATACGCACGGCGTCATCTGCACCGATAGCCAACGCTTTTCGCATAATAGCATCGTCAGCGGCTGGACCTACTGTGATAATTGTTACGGAACCACCATTTGCCTCTTTCATTTCAAGAGCTCGAACAAGTGCATACCACTCGTCGTAAGGATTCACAATATATTGTACTCCGTTCTCATCGAACTTCGTATCACCATCCGTGAAGGCGATCTTAGAAGTCGTATCCGGAGATTTACTGATACAAACAAGAATTTTCATAAGAATAATTTTCCTTTAAATCGGATGCGAATTTAACAATTTTCCAGCGGTTTATCACGCTTTTGAATTGAATAAATGGATAGTGTGTAATTCTAAAGTGAATTTTGTACATTTGGCGTCCCAAATTATTAATTTCGGGAATCATAAATTCGAAGCATGAAAACGATTCAATTCCGCGAAGCTTTAAGAGAAGCAATGTCAGAAGAAATGCGTTCAGATAAGAATGTATTTTTAATGGGTGAAGAGGTAGCAGAGTACAATGGGGCTTATAAAGTATCCCAAGGAATGTTGGATGAGTTTGGTCCAGAACGCGTTATCGATACGCCGATTGCTGAGCTAGGATTTTCCGGGATTGCCGTTGGAGCTTCCATGAATGGATTGCGACCAATTGTTGAGTTCATGACATGGAACTTTGCGATTTTGGCTGCAGATCAAATCATCAATAGTGCAGCAAAAATGCTTCAAATGTCTGGTGGTCAATATCATTGTCCAATAGTATTCCGAGGAGGAAATGGTCAGGCAGGGCAGCTCGGAGCAACGCACTCTCAAAGTTTCGAAGCTTTTTATGCGCACGTACCTGGTTTGAAGGTTATCACGCCGTCCAATCCTTATGATGCTAAAGGTCTGTTGAAAGCAGCCATTCGCGACAATGATCCTGTTGTATTCTTGGAGTCTGAGAAGATGTACGGAGACAAAGGAGAAGTTCCAGAGGGAGAATATATTATTCCTATTGGTGTGGCTGACATCAAACGAAAAGGTCACAGCGTTTCTATTGTTACGTTTGGTAAGATTATAAAAGTTGCCCAAGAAGCGGCTGAAGTTCTTGCACAAGATGGAATTGAGTGCGAAATCATCGATTTGAGAACAGTTCGACCTATCGATTATGCCGCAGTTGTCGATTCTGTAAAAAAGACAAATAGATGCGTTGTAGTTGAAGAGTCTTGGCCATTAGCTTCTATCTCGTCGGAAATTGCTTATCATTTGCAGCGCTATGCTTTTGATTATTTAGATGCTCCAGTGATGCGAGTAACGCAAACAGATACGCCTTTTGCATTTTCTCCAACATTGATTGAGGAGGCTTTGCCAAATGTGGAACGTATCGTTAAAGCCGTTAAAGCAACGATGTATAGAAATTAGAAATTACGAATTGATAAGTAGGAGCGTTTATACAAGGCTTCGTTAAAGTGAGCAGAAAATGTTTCAACTTTATGAATCGTGCGTTTTTTTGAATTGGATCGATCTTAGGGCGATCTTTTTTAGTTTCTGATCAAGCTGGTTGCTTTGATTTTGAATTCCAATACCTCTATTTTCGCACTCCCGTCATTCCATAGATACATTTGCATGGAATCGTTTGCGTGACGCACATCAGGCAGATTGAACCTTAATGTATCCGTGATAATTTGGTTTTGAGGCCTTCCCAAGGAAAGTTCAATATTGTTCCAGCTGTAGCAGTTCCAAGCACTCACACATTCCATTCTTAAAAGGGAACTCTGAGTAGAATCGCTCGTTCTGAACTTTATTGGGACTTCGACCAATGTCTCGTCCGTTTTAAATGTCTTCAATACATGGATTTTATCGATGCTAACGTGATTTCCTGGTTCTGAAACTAATGGTGCCTTTATCTGGAAGACCATTTTTGATTTAATTTCAAACGGATTATCGTCAAATTGAGAAAGTTCTTTTGGCCAATTGATATTCTCTCTATTGATTAGTAACCAACGATTGTGGACTTTGTAACGATTCAATTCTCCCCATATATGCCAATAGTGAGCTTGCGACATTCGGAATCCGTCCATGATGCCTCTATTCATTTGCTCACTTTGAAATAAATTCAATGTAATACATCCCAATGCAAAAAGGCTGGCTGCGGCTGTGGTCAGTGGTTTTTTGAATTCATTTAGCACAAACACAAGAGGGATAGCGAGTATAGGGTATATGTCTACCATGACGCGTTGACCGAAGGATGCGGCATACCACCAGCATTCCCAAGAACTCATTGCATAGATGTAAACTACGCTAAAGGAAAGCGTCGCGTAAAAAAGGGTTCTATCTTTTTTGAACATGAACCACCAGCCGATGGGAAGTAAGATGAAAATTGGCGTGTAGAGTAACCAGCCCTTTCTGTAAGAAAACAAGAAGTCAAGTAGGTTTGGGTCGGTGAAAACCATATCCTCCGTATGCAAGTTTGGAATAATAAATTCTCCGCCAATAACTTTCCAGTAGATAATTTGAGGAATGTTCCAAATGATTGCTGCGATTGGGAAAATGGCAATTTTGAATAAAAACTCTTTGGTTCTGCCATGTTTCTTTAGAAGTAAAATAAAAGGAATAATTCCAAAAAGTGCCTGCGTTGGTCGAATGCAAACGGACAATCCAAAAAGTAGTGCAGCAAACAAAATCGACCTTTTTTTATCGTGATAGTAATATTGAAACAGATGATAGGAAGATGCGGCGTTGATTACAAATAGGTATAAGTGCGGCAAATCGTTTTGCTGCGTAAAGATAAAATAGCTGTTCGCTCCAAGGGCCACTAAGATAAGCGCGACGCTCGTCTTTAATTCATTGGTGAACAAACGAAGTAGTTTTCTCGAATAAAGTAGACCTAAAAAAATGAACAAGAGTGCGTTCAATTGGTAGCCGACATTGTAAGGATAGGAAAAGCCGTCGGTTTTATAGCCGCCAATTCGAGCCGAGATGTCAGCGATGGTATAAGATGGGAGCATTACAAAAGCTAATCCCATGTGGTAAATGTCTATGTTTTTATCGAGGTAATGTCGTTCTAATTGATACGTGACAGCTCCGTTGCAGTATTCATTCTGCAGGTTTTGTGCCCACTCCTTTTGTATGTCCAAATGCCCTTTCTCGAAAATGTGCGGGAGGTACATGTAATATCCAAAGCCGTCGTATGCACAAACGCACGTCTTTTCTCCAGTATTTATTTTGTTAATCTTTTCAGCAGTCGAAAAGGCAAACACCATAAAAAGAAGTAAAACTATTTTCCCAGAAGCACTTTTAATCAGGCTCATTGTCCAAATTTACTTTTTCTTTGCATTTAATAAGTACGAAGTCTATTTTCGGCCATAAATTTTTATTTTTTTTGGAACACGTTCTCATAGGGCTTGCGCTATTGGCAGTTGCGGTTATTTTTGTCTATTTGTCATGGAGGTCTTTGCAAA
>ERZ887849.303-NODE-303-length-54294-cov-45.260145_pt1 | contig 54294 bp, 56 predicted proteins | sample MGYA00521267_ERZ887849 | MGnify/ENA primary metagenome ERZ887849 (study PRJEB32303, sample SAMEA104408601) | aquatic metagenome | biome: Brackish water; feature: Pelagic; material: water | place: Baltic Sea | collected 2014-06-06T16:11:00 | depth 2,863 m ... | reverse complement strand
GTTTATATAGCTTTTCAACTGCAGTAAAATTGGTAGCATCACAGCCCAACCCCCACACAGTATCCGTAGGATAGAGGATAAGACCGCCTTGTTTTAAAGTCTTTAGGGTATTGTTTAGTTCGTTTTGCAATTAATATTCAATTTTAATAGAGTTAATAAATTTATTTTGGTAATCGTAAACTCCGTTTAAGTTTTCATTGTTTTTTGCTGAAATCTTTGTCGAGTCAAAGTTAAAATAATCAACTTTTAGTTGACTTCCGTAAATCAATTTTAAAGAAATCAAAGCTGTTGAAATTGTTCCTGCAATATGAAGTGGTGTAATGTTATTTAAAATAAAATCAAGTTCAATTGTAAATTTATTTTTTTGAACGGAAATTCCATGTTCTTTGATTGAATCAATAAAAGAGTCTTCCTCGTTCAGGTGAGGTATATAGCAAATTTTTTTTGTTGGGTAATACTCCTTAATCAATATAATTGTGTTTAAGTAGTCATTTTCACTTAGAATTTTACATTGAATAACATCAGTTCCGATGACATAAACAATTTCTTTATTTATTGTTGGAGAAGTTGTTTTAGAGAGTTCTTTTAACCATTGCATTTTATTGGTTACTACCGAGAGGTTGTCGGATGCTTCGATATTAAAAAAAGTAAAAAAATTCACAGAATTCACTTCTTTTTCAACACTAATATTAAAAGTGTTATAAATAAAACTAATTAATGCGTATTTATTTCCGGTTTTATTGAGCCCTTTGAACAGTGAAAATCGTTTAGTTAGATTACCATTGTCAACAAATTCTCTAGAAATTTCAATTGTAGCTGTTCCATCATCTAATAGGAAATGTTTTTGATAAGATAAATTATGAATAAAATAAGCAGTAGCAGAAAATGCTCTGGTGAATAAATACTGATAGTTTTCCTTCCTTAATTTGTATATTAGTCTTACCCAAAATAAACCGTAATAGGGCTTGTGTTTTACAAAAATGACCTCAGTCCAATCGCTATGGTTTTTAATCAAAAATTCTATTGTTTTTTTATCGGAGTTATCTTTGCAGGAATACACCAATATACTATCAGTCAAATTAAATTGTTTTTTCGCTTCAATAGCTCCAAGAAGTTCTAATGGTTTTGATACGAAAAAGATTGATTTAAGCATAGACTACAAATAATATCCAAATTACAAAACTAAGTATTAATGAATTAATAAATTTTGATGTGGAGTTTTTTTTTAAAAAAAATTAGAAGCTCTATAAATTAAATTTAATGAAAAATACTTATATATTTGTTATTGGTATTTACAAATTAATATTTTTTTCGCAATTAATTGCTTACATGACTGGATTTTATTTTAATTATGAGAGTAAATTAATCTTTGTTTTTTCTGAAACCATAAATTAAAAAAAAATGGATTTAAATAAATTTATTTCAGAACACATTACATTTCGTGATCAAAGTATGTTTGAGTACGATATAAATCAGAACAAACTTTTATTAAGCGATAAGATTGACAATAAATCCGTACTTGTTATTGGAGGAGCAGGGACAATTGGCAGTTCTTACATAAAAGCTTTACTCCGTTTTAAACCAAAATCCTTAGTTGTCGTTGATGTTAATGAAAATGGCTTAACAGAACTAACAAGAGACTTAAGAAGTGCAAATAATCTTTTTCTTCCTGTTGATTTCGTTACTTATCCAATGAGTTATTCAGATTCAGTTTTTTATAAAATGTTTAAATCTAGAAAAGGATTTGATATTGTAGCAAATTTCTCAGCTCATAAACATGTTAGGAGTGAGAAGGATGTCTTTTCTGTTGAAGCCTTAATCAAGAATAACATAATAAATGCAAAAAGGTTACTTGATGTTTTAAAACTGTATCAGCCTAAACATTTCTTCTGTGTTTCTACAGATAAAGCAGCGAATCCTGTAAATATTATGGGAGGTAGTAAGAAAATCATGGAAGATATGATAATGACATATTCTCAGAGTTTTCCAGTAACAACTGCGAGATTTGCAAATGTTGCTTTTTCCAATGGCTCCTTGGCGCAAGGTTTCTTAGAAAGAATATCAAAAAAGCAACCAATATCAGCACCAAATGATGTAACTCGATATTTTGTTTCTCCTGAAGAGAGCGGTCAAATTTGTTTATTAGCATGCATTCTAGGAAATACAGGGGAGATTTATTTCCCCAAATTACGAGAAGAACAAGTAATGACTTTTTCTAATATGGCAATCAAACTATTAGAAGCTAATGGATATGATTTAGACTATTGCAACTCAGAAGAAGAGGCTGTAAAAAAGTCTTTAAATTGTTTTGACAATAAATATCCAGTATATTTCTCAGCAAGCAATACAACTGGAGAGAAGTCTTACGAAGAATTTTACACAAATGATGAGGCTGTATCTTTAAATGAGTATCAAGCATTAGGAGTAGTTGTAAATTTAAAACCTCGAAAAATTTCAGATATAAATGTGTTGTTTGATGATTTAAATAAAGCTTTTGACAATGAAAAGACTTCCAAAAAAGATATAGTAACAATAATGAAGAAGTTCCTTGTTAACTTTGATCATCAAGAATTAGGGAAGTCACTAGATTCAAAAATGTAATGTATAAAGAAATAATTAGCTTCATAAGAACCAAATTTAAGTCCCAAGATTTAATCCCACTTCATGTTCCTGTTTTTAAGGGAAATGAAAAGAAATATTTAAATGAATGTATTGATTCAACATATGTGTCTAGTGTTGGGCCTTTTGTAGACAAATTTGAAGTTTTAATGAGTCAAATAACCAATACTGAGAAAGCTGTTGCAGTTATTAATGGTACTGCAGCACTTCAAGTAGGACTTAGGTTGGTAGGAGTAAAAGAAAATGATGAAGTAATAACACAAGCTTTAACTTTTGTAGCTACTGCAAATGCAATAGCTTACAATAATGCTCACCCTGTTTTTCTAGATGTTGATCTAGATACAATGGGTTTGTCTTCTGTAGCTGTTAATGATTTTTTAGAAGAATTTGGTGAATTAAGAAAAGATGGTTGTTACAATAAAAGGACTGGACGAAAAATTTCAGCTTGTTTGCCAATGCATACTTTTGGATTTCCAGTTCATCTAGATGAACTTATTAAAGTGTGTAATTCTTGGCGAATTCCAATTGTTGAGGATGGGGCAGAATCATTAGGAAGTGAGTACAAAGGAAAACCTACGGGAAGTTTTGGAGAAGTTGGTGCCTTTTCTTTTAATGGAAATAAAATTGTTACTTCTGGTGGTGGAGGTGTTATTACAACAAATACTAAAAAAGGAGAACGAGCAAAATTCTTAACAACAACTGCAAAAGAGCTCCATCCATTTAAATATGTTCACAACGAATTAGGTTACAATTTTAGAATGCCTAATTTAAATGCTGCTCTGGCTTGTGCTCAATTAGAGCAACTTGAGTTATACCTTATGAAGAAAAGAAGCTTAGCTAACAGTTATAAAGAGTTCTTTTCAAATAAAGGGATTAAATTCAGAACAGAGACTAAAAACACAAAAGCAAATTATTGGTTAATGTGTGTGGAGCTTGAGAACTTAAAAGATAGAGATTTGTTTTTGAAATCAACTATTTCTAATAATATTATGACTAGACCTATTTGGAAATCAATGGATTTACTCCCAATGTATAAAGATTGTCAAAAGGATCAATTATTTAACACAAAGTTTTTAGAAGAAAGAATAGTAAACATACCTAGTAGTGTAATATTTTGATTAAAATAAAACCAAATTTAGTGTTAATAGGAGGCGGAGGCCATTGCTTATCAGTAATAGATGTTATTGAAAACGGCAATGAATTTAATATTCTTGGGATATTAGATTCAAATATTAAAGAAAATGATTTATTGGGCTATAGAGTTTTAGGAGGAGACGATTTGATTTCCGAGTTAGTAAGTGAAAACACGTATTTTTTAATTACAGTTGGACAAATTAAAAGCTATTCTACTAGACAAAATATAGCAAAAATTCTAGCAGAGAATAATGCTAAATTAGCAACAGTCATATCTACTATGGCTTACGTATCCAAACACGCTCATATAAAAGAAGGGAGTATTATAATGAATCATGCCGTCGTAAATGCTAATTCTAAAATCGGTAAGAATTGTATTATAAACACTATGTCTAACATAGAGCATGGAGTTATAATTGGTGATTTTTGTCATATATCTACATGTGCTGTTGTAAATGGAGAAAGTTCAATTGGTAAAGGTTCATTTATTGGAAGTAATGCCACTATCTCAAATAATGTTACGATTAATGATAATAGTATTATTAGTGCTGGAAAATTTATTAGATAATGAATAAAACTATTATAATAGCAGAAGCAGGAGTTAATCACAATGGAGATATTAATATAGCTAAAAAATTAATTGACGTAGCAGCTGAAGCAGGAGCTGACTATGTAAAGTTTCAAACATTTAAAGCGGAAAGTTTAGTAAGTCCATCGGCACAAAAAGCAAAATATCAAATTGAGAACGATACCAGTAAGGATGATTCACAATTAAAGATGTTAAAGAAATTAGAGCTTAGTGATAATGATCATAAAGAATTAATTTCGTACTGTAAATCAAAAAATATCAGTTTTTTTTCTACGGCATTTGATGAACAAGGTATTTCTTATTTGTCTTCATTAAATTTTGATATGTTCAAAATCCCAAGTGGTGAATTAACAAATTTCCCTTACTTAAGAGCGATTGCTAAAACAGGCCTTCCAGTCATTTTATCAACAGGTATGGCTAATTTAGATGAGATTGAAAAATCTATACGTGTTTTAGATTCTTTTGGGACAAAAAAAAGCCAGATCATAGTTTTACATTGTAACACTGAGTACCCTACCCCAATGTCTGATGTTAATCTAAAGGCGATGCTTACAATTAAAAAAGCATTTGATGTTCAAATAGGTTATTCAGACCATACCCTAGGAACTGAAGTGCCAATAGCTGCAGTTGCTCTAGGTGCTAAGGTTATAGAAAAGCATTTTACTTTGGATCGAAATATGGAAGGGCCAGATCATAAGGCTTCGTTAGAACCAAATGAATTAAAAGAAATGGTTATTGCTATTCGTAATATAGAAAAGGCCATCTCTGGAAATGGAATAAAAGAGGCCTCATCGAGTGAGAAAAAAAATATACACATAGCACGAAAGAGTATCCATTTGTTTAAGGATTTAAAATATGGCTCCATAATTACTGAGAAAGATATAATTTCGCTTCGTCCGGGTGATGGAATATGCACTATGAATTGGGAGAATATTATTGGTAAAAAAGTTAATAAAGATCTTAAAAAATTCACCAAGTTGACTTTAACAGATCTATTATGAAAATAGGTGTTTTAACGAGTTCAAGAGCAGATTATGGTATTTATTTACCTTTGCTAAATGAGTTGAAAACTGATTCTTTTTTTGAATTAGAAATTATAGCTTTTGGGACTCATCTTTCTAAAAATCATGGTTATACTCTAGAAGACATTATTAAAGATGAATATGATAATATTCACGAAATTACTTCTTTAATAGAAGATGATAGTGAAAAAGGTATAGCTATTTCTTATGGAAATACGATTCTTGAATTTTCTAATTTTTGGGCTGTTCAAAAATTTGATTTAGTCTTTTGTTTGGGAGATCGTTTTGAAATGAGCGCAGCTGTTCAAGCTAGTATTCCATTTGGAGTTAAATTGGCACATCTACATGGTGGAGAAACAACTTTGGGAGCAATTGATAATGTATACAGACATCAAATTTCATTAGTCTCAAATTTACATTTTACTTCTACAAATAAATATAAATCAAGAATAGCTGATTTAATTGAATCAAAAAAAAATATTTTTAATGTTGGTTCTTTAAGTATTTGTAACATTAAAGGATTTATACCTTTTAAAAAGCAGGAATTTTTGTTAAATTTCAAAATAGAAAATAAACCATACTGTTTAATAACATTTCATCCTGAAACAAATGCTTTTCAAGAAAATAAAATATTTGCAATAGAAATGAAAAAAGCTTTAGTAGAATTATCTAACCAATTGAATTTAGTGATTACTATGCCTAATGCAGATACTATGGGCTCAATTTATAGGGAGCAGTTAATTTTATTAAAAGAAGAGAAAAGTGAAAATGTGTTTTTAATAGAGAACTTTGGCAAGGAAAATTATTTTTTGGCAATGTATTTCTCAGAATTCCTATTAGGAAATACCTCAAGTGGTATAATAGAAGCAGCATCTTTTAATAAGCGTGTTGTAAATGTTGGTAAAAGACAAGAAGGAAGAGCGCAAAGTAAAAATATTATTAATGTAGATTTTAGTAGTATAGATATGTTAAAAGCAATTGAGACTTGTATAAAACTTGGTGAATTTAAAGGTGAAAATATATATTATAAAGAGCATACAGCAAAAAGAATTGTCAAAATAATAAAAAATATATGAGAAATTTTAGAGATCATCTTATTACTTCAGGGAAAACAATAAAAGATGCTTTAGTTAAGTTAGATATATTAGCGAAAGATGCAATTCTTTTTGTCGTAAATGAAAAGGATAATTTAATTGGTTCATTAACAGATGGTGATGTTCGTCGAGGTCTTTTAAAAGGAGTTACAATTGAAGACCATGTAAATGTTATTATTCAAACTAACCCTAGATTTATAATAAAAGGAGATAGAGATATAAAAAAAGTGATTGAATATCGCGAGGATAATTTTAGAATCCTTCCAATTATAGATAAACATAATAAAGTTGTTAATGTTATAAATTTCAGAGAAACTAGATCCTATTTGCCTGTAGATGCAGTAGTAATGGCTGGCGGTAGAGGAACTCGTTTGCAACCTTTAACAGATTCAATTCCCAAGCCACTTTTAAAGGTAGGTGATAAAGCTATAATGGAGCATAATATAGACAGACTTGCTTTATATGGAATTGATGATTATTGGTTTACTGTTAACTATCTTGGAGAACAAATTGAAGAGTATTTTGGCAATGGAAATGATAAAAATAGAATTATCAATTACGTATGGGAAGAAATTCCCTTAGGGACAATAGGGGCTCTTTCAAAAATTAAAAATTTTGAGCATGATTATATTTTAATAACAAATTCCGATATCCTTACTAACTTAGATTATGAACATTTTTTTGTAGATTTCTTAGAACAGGATGCAGATTTTTCTGTCGTAACAATACCCTACAAAGTGAATGTACCATATGCTGTATTAGAAACAAATCAAAGAGAAATAAATAATTTTAAAGAAAAACCATCATACACTTATTATTCTAATGGAGGTATTTACTTGATGAAAAAGTCTGCTTTAAAATATATACCAGAGGGATTTTTTTATAACGCAACAGATTTAATGGAAAAGTTAATTGAAGAAAAGAAAAAAATTATCTCATACCCTTTGTCTGGGTATTGGTTAGACGTAGGGAAACATGAAGATTTTAAAAAAGCGCAAGAAGATATAAATTATATTAAATTATAGAAGTGAAGAAAAAAATATTATGGTTGATAACCGCTAGAAGCGGTTCAAAATCGATTCCTCACAAGAATATAAAATTGTTAGGAGGTCATCCACTACTTAGTTATCGTATTAAATCAGTTATTAAATCAGATTTTAATTATGATATGTGGATTAGTACAGATTCAAAAGAATATGCATCAATAGCCAGTAAATATGGGGCAGAAGTACCATACATAAGACCAAAAGAATTATCTAATGATAACTCTTCATCCATAGATGTTGTGTTGCATGCAATGGAACATGCAAAAAAAATAAATAAAGAATATGATTATATAGGAGTGTTAGAACCTACATCTCCATTTATAAAGTCAAGTCACCTTAATGAGGCAATTAATTTACTTGAAGAAAATGAGGCGGCTAATGCAGTAGTTGCTGTTAAAGAAAGTAGACCTAATAAAATTTTCATTCAAAAAGAGAGTAAATATTTAGTAGAATTGTCAAAAAATTTAGATGACTTAAAGACCTTAGGAAGACAAGCGTTTGAAAAAGAAATAACTCCTTCAGGAGGTTTTTACATTAGTAAATGGTCTGATTTTTTGAAAAATAAAACTTTTTATACTTCAAAAACTTTAGCTTATGAAGTAGATGAAATATCAGGAGTTGAAATTGACGAACCTATAGATTGGCATTTTTCAGAATTTATCTTTAAAAACAAATTATATGATTAAACAGACCGGACAAAACTTATACAAAAAAGCAAAAAAAATAATTCCAGGCGGAAATCATCTACTGTCAAAAAGACCCGAATTATTTCTACCAAATATCTGGCCTTCTTATTACAGCAAAGCCGAAGATTGTTATATATGGGATTTAGATAACAATAAGTATACAGATATGTCATTCATGAGTGTTGGTACAAATTCACTTGGATATTCTAACAGTGCTATCGATGAAAAAGTAATATCAACTGTTAAAAACAGTAATATGTCAACTTTGAACTGTCCCGAAGAAGTTTATTTAGCTGAAAAACTAATCGATCTTCATAACTGGGCTGATATGGTCAGGTTAGCAAGAACAGGTGGAGAAGCTAATGCTATTTCTATTAGAATTGCAAGAGCTGCAACAGGAAGAGATAAAATAGCAGTTTGTGGCTATCACGGTTGGCATGATTGGTATATTTCCGCAAATCTGTCAAGTGATGATAGTTTAAATAATCATTTACTAGAAGGTCTGAGTTCAGCTGGTGTGCCTAAAGCACTAGCTAACACAGTATTTCCATTCAATTATAATGATATCGATGCATTAAAAAAAATAGTCAAAGAAAATCCAGATTTGGCTGCTGTCAAAATGGAAGTTGTCCGAAGTTCAGAACCTAAAAAAGGGTTTTTAGAGGAGGTAAGAAAACTTTGTACTGATAATAGCATTGTACTGATTTTTGATGAATGTACCTCAGGTTTTAGAGAAACTTTTGGTGGTGTTCATAAAAAATATAACGTTACACCTGACTTATGTATGTTTGGAAAGGCGCTCGGTAATGGTTATGCTATCACTGCTGTTATAGGTAAAAAAGAAATCATGCAAAGTGCTCAAGATACTTTTATAAGTAGCACGTTCTGGACAGAAAGGATTGGTCCAACTGCAGGAATAGCTACACTTAACGAAATGGAAAGATTAAAATCTTGGGAAATTATAACATCAACAGGGCAAACTATAAAAAAGAATTGGCAAAAGCTTGCTTCAGAAAATAGTATTAAAATAGAAATTACAGGAATGGACGCTTTAGCAACTTTTGTGATTAAGTCAGATAATTGGTTAAAGTATAAAACTTATATTACACAAGAAATGTTAAAAAAAGGATACATAACCTCTAATGTAATTTATTCTTCAACCAAGCACTCTGAAAAAATAGTAAATGACTATTTTGAATCCCTTTCTGAAGTTTTTAAAAAAATCGGACAATTTGAAAAAGATATTGATTCAGTAGATAAACATTTGTTTTCAGGAGTATGTCATTCAGGTTTTAAAAGATTAAATTAATATGTTAAAAGGTAAAGTAGTTATAGTTACAGGTGGAGCTGGTCTAATTGGTCAAGAATTCATTAGAGCAGTTATTGATAATAATGGTATTGCTGTAATAGCTGACATTAACAAAAGTTTAGGGTTAAGTGTTAAGAATGAAATTTCATTAGAATTAAATACTAGTAATATTGATTTTGTAGAATTGGATATTACTTCATCACAATCTTTAACGGAGTGTATATCATTTTTAAAAAATAAGTATTCTAAAATTGATGCTTTAGTTAATAATGCTTATCCAAGAAACAAGAATTATGGGAAAAGTTTTTTTAATGTTAGTTATGACGACTTTTCAGAAAATATATCTCTAAATCTAGGTGGATATTTTTTATCATCACAGAAATTTTCAGATTTTTTTAAAATTCAAGGTTATGGAAATATTATTAATCTATCCTCTATCTATGGTATAACTGCTCCAAAGTTTGAAGTATATAAAAACACTAATATTACAATGCCAGTTGAGTATGCTGTAATTAAGTCTGCCTTGATTCATCTAACAAAATACATGGCAAAATATTTTAAAGGAATGAATATTAGGGTAAATTCAATTAGTCCTGGAGGTATATTAGATAATCAACCAGAATTATTTATTAAATTATACAATGAACAATGTATTAGCAAAGGAATGTTAGATAAATCAGATTTAAAAGGAACACTAGTTTATTTATTGTCAGATATGAGTAAATATGTAAATGGCCAGAACATTGTTGTTGATGATGGTTTTACCCTATAATATTATCTAATGAAGATCTTATTCTTTTCTCCTTATTTATCTATTCTTGAATTAAAAGATTTCTCAAAAAATAATTTAGGTTTTGGTATTGCAAGATCCCTATATGTTGTAGAGGATGTTAAAAAGGGAGACACTGTTAGCGTAGAAAACGTAAGAAGTATAAGGCCTAGATTTGGATTACATCCCAAATATATTGAGAAAGTCCCAGGCAGTACTTTTGTTCAAAGTATAAAAAAAGGTACTCCTCTAAGTTTTAGTTTAATAAAAACAGATTCAAATGAATAAAAATGAAGTAACGGTTGTAATTCCTGTTTATAAAACAACCTTATTAAATTTCGAAATACAATCCCTAAATCAATGTGTTAAGATATTAGGGCATCATTCCATTGTTTTCGTTCATCCAGAATCTTTAGATGTATCCGCAATCAATTTTGATGGGCGCATTTCTTCCGAAAAATTTCCTGATCATTATTTTAAAAGTGTTTTTGGATATAATCGTTTAATGTTGACAGCTAGTTTTTATGAGCGTTTTTCACATTCTAAATTCATTTTGATTTATCAATTAGATGCTTATGTTTTTAGAGATGAATTATTGTATTGGTGTTCTAAAGACTACGATTATATTGGTGCCCCTTGGATTACAACTCCCAATAAAGGATTTAAAAAAGTTTTATCATTATTTGATTCTAAGAAAAAGAAAGCACGTTCTGAAATATTTTATAAAGTAGGAAATGGAGGTTTTTCGTTACGAAAAGTGAGTACACACATCGCTAATTCAAAAAAAATGAAGTCAGTTATTGAACAGAATTTGAAACGTTCAGAAGATGATTTTAGAATTATGGAAGATGTATTTTGGTCCTCTGTTCCTAAGTTTGACCCCAGTTTTTTGATTCCAGACTATAAAGAAGGGTTAAAATTTGCCTTTGATAGAAAACCAAAACTAGCTCTCAAGCTAAATAATAACAAATTGCCGTTTGGTTGTCATGGATTTGAAAAGCCAAAAGTAAAGAACTTTTGGATTCAGATAATACCCTAGTTTTTAATCACTAGCTTCTTTCCAATGTTGTCTCAATTTACTGTATTTCAGGTAGGTAGTTATGAATGTTTGCTTGCAAATACGCCATCCATAAACACCATCTAAAATTCCAAGTCTTAAAAAATAAGCTTTAAAAAATGCCCAAGAAGGCCTAAAATACACCTTAAAAAGAGAGGCCGAAATGTTTAACTCAAAATAGGATTTAGCTCCAATAGTCGAAAAGTGTTCAACTTTTTCTTTATGTTCGTCATAATCTCTGTAAATCCAATGTAAAATATCGCCTTTTAATTTGCCACTTTTCAGCTTAGGTTTTAATTTATATGTATCGTGTGGATTGATACCCTTCCATTCCCCGGAATCTTTTTTGAAAAGTCTTAATTTTTTATCAGGATACCAATCCGAAAAACGAATCCATTTCCCACAATAATTGTTTCTTCTGTTGCAATAATAACCAGGGTACTTCCATTCCTTTTTGAGTTCTAAAATAGAAGTTTTTAATCTGTCAGACAGTGCTTCATCACCATCTAAAGATAAAATATAATCGTGGTTGGCTTGTGTTACCGCAAAGTTTTTCTGTTCAAAATATCCAAGAAACTTTTGTTGAACAAATGTTACGTTAAATTCCTTGCAAATTTCCTCTGTTTTATCAGTAGAGTAGGAGTCTACAACGATAATTTCGTCCACAATATCGACTAAGGAAGATAAGCATTTTCTTAAATGCTCCTGTTCGTTGTACGTTATGATGACACCTGATAGTTTTATCATGTTTATTCTATATTTCTATACATTAACCAAAGAAATAAATACGTTTTAAATTCTTTAAAAGCAATTAAATAAGCAAATACAAATCCTTCTTTACCATCTAAAAACCCGAGTTTTAGTAAAAATATTTTTTTTAGCTTCCATAAAGGCTTTCCTAAGAAATGAAATAAATTGGGTTGTATATTTTTAATATATAATTGTTGAGCTTTTTGCTTTGCTTTTATTGTTTGTCGTTCACTATAACGGTCAAAATCTAAATAAAGTTCCTCAATAGAGTGTTTTAATTTTTTTGATGTTATTTTACTTTTAATGGATTTTTTATGAAGTATTAATGGAGTATAGCAGCTTCTATATCCAGAAAATTTTAAGAATTTCCCCATAAACATAAAGCGTGTTTTGACTTTATAATTTCCTGTGGAATCAGTGTTCAGGACAATTTCAGTAATTTCTTCTGCCAACTGAACTGGAATACAATGGTTCGCTTCTAATACTACAATCCAATCATGGCTTGCTTTTGAGTATGTTTTCTCAAACAAAAAATCAAAATCAAGGGTTTCAGATTCAATAAATTGAACAGGATTTTTATGTTCAATCTCTGAGAGTACCACTGAATCAATTTTTCCGACAATAATGATATCATCTACAAAGGCGAGACTGGAAATACACTCCTTAATGTAGTTGTGGTCATAAAATGAAATAACAATGGCGCTAATCATGAAAATAAAACAAATTAAAAATAATTGTGTAGTCGGCTGTAAAAGTAATAATTTTACAACTAATATAAGCTACTGAACCATGGCGCGTTTACCAATTTTAATGTATCACACTATTTGCAACCACTCCTACAATAGCAAAGGGTTGACTTTATCCTATGATAAATTGGAAGCACAGTTTAAATATTTAGTAGCTCAAGGCTACACAAGTTTACATTTTAGTGACATTGAAAAGTTTAAACATACAAATGATTTCCCTGAAAAACCCATTATTATCACCTTTGATGATGTTTATGTAAATCAATATGAATTTGCTTATCCTTTGCTTAAAAAGTTCAATTTAAAAGCATGTTTTTATGCCCCGTTTTCTTTTTTGGGAGGCACGGATTTATGGAACAACGGAACAGAAAAACTCATGTCAGTCTCACAGCTAAAGGATTTAGATCCATCTGTCATCGAACTTGGATTGCACTCCTTTGCGCACCGCCCCTACAGTTCATTGTCACTTGAATCAATACAAGAAGATTTTAAAAAATGCCATGATTTTGTTTCCAAACACAAACTTAATATATCTAATGTTTTGGCATATCCCTACGGGAATTTTCCCCGAAAAGAGCCTCAAAAAACACAGTTTTTTGAAGAATTAATAAAACAAAACATTGCTTATGGTTTACGTATTGGCAATCGTTTGAATAAATTGCCTTTGAAAAATAATTATGAGTTAAATCGATTGGATATTAAAGGGGAAGACAGTCTGTTTAAATTCAGAATGAAATTAAAGTTTGGAAAACTATCCCTATTTTAATCCTTTTTTAAGAAGCATCATTTTGGCGTATCTCGAAAAAACTCCGTAGGCATTTACTCCAGCAATGGCCAATGCGGGTATTCGGTCTCTAAAACCACCCCTAATAAAGAAACTGTGAAAAAAACGATAAAAAGGTTTGAATATTAATTGAAAAAATGTCACACTTTTACCTTTTTGTAAGAGTTGTTCAGCTTGAAACCAAGCATAGGTATCTTTCTTTTTAATATAATGTTCTAGCCCTTTATAGGTGTAATGTAATACAGGATTTTTTAAAATACTTATTGCCCCTTTTACAATTAACTTCTCATGAACACTCCCTTCAAAATAACATTGTTCTCGAACAACCAATCGTGTCACAGAGCTGCTTTGGTTGAATAAAAAGCGATTCATAAAAAAATGTGGAAAATTCAGCTTATAACCCTGGTAATTTGAATTTTCAATAGCCTCAAGTATCTCTTTTTGAAGTGGGAACGTGATACGCTCGTCAGCATCTAAAAATAAGACCCATTCAGAAGTAGCATATTCTAAAGCATAATTTTTTTGATTCGAAAAATTATCAAATTTTCGTTGAATAAACTTACAGTTATAGGCTTTAGCTATGTGCTGAGTTTTGTCCGTACTAAAAGAATCTACAACAATGATTTCATCTGCAAACTTAACCGAATACAAAGCTTTCTCTAAGTAGCACTCTTCGTTAAATGTCGGTATGATAACAGTTAATTTTTTCATTGAATTTTAAAAATCAAATTTACTAAAATTGTTTTCATTTTGTTTTGTTTGTGTCCATTTTTTGATTTTAAATGAATTTATATGTTTAAATTTGTATTATATTTTTAGCAGATGAAAAATTTACCCATAACAGTTATTGTTAGTACTTACAACTCTGAGGATTGGCTTCGTAAAGTGCTAGAAGGCTATAAACATCAAATCTATGATTTTTTTGAAGTCATTGTTGTTGATGATGGCTCAAAAGATACTACAAGGGAATTAATTGATAGCTTCAGAGCAGATTATCCAGTACCCTTGCGTCATTTATGGCACGAAGATGAAGGGTATAGAAGACAACGAATTTTAAATATTGCTATCACTAAAGCTGCTCATGATTATATTTTATTTACAGATGGAGATTGTATTCCAAGATGTGACTTTGTATCTGAACACGCAAAATATGCTCAAAAGGGATATTTCCTTTCTGGCGGATATTGTAAACTTAATATAGATTTGAGTAAAAAAATCACTCAAAATGACATTGCTACAGCCAATTGTTTTGATACAAAGTGGTTAAATAAACAAGGTGATTTAGGGTTTAAGCAAGGTTTGAAAATTTCTTCTGGCCCTACTTTATCAAAAATTTTAGATTTTTTGACTCCAACAGCAGCTACATTTAATAACTGTAACTCCTCGGCTTGGAAATCCGATTTAATAGCGATTAACGGCTATGATGAACGTATGAAATATGGTGGTCCAGATCGTGAAATAGGGGAGCGCTTAGTGAATTTTAAAATCCGTCCAAAACAAATCAGACATAAAGCAATCTGTTTGCATCTCGATCATCCTAGAGGATATAAAACTAAAGAATCTTTAGAACGAAACTTAGAGATCCGTCGAATTGTGAAAGCCGAAAAAAGGACATGGACTAATTTTGGGATTATTAAATCTGAAGAATAATTTAAAGTTTACGATAAACGCCTACTTTCCAATAAGTACCTTCTTTTTTTGTTTTAACCGTTGTAAAATCTAGTTGTTCTAATTCTGGATTATCAAAGTATTCCCAACATCCAACACCTTCTTTATAGATGGAGTTGATTAAGATTCCACCTTGTTTTAATTTTCCTAAAATTCTCTTTAGAACTTTAGCTCTAACAGCGTCATTAATATAATAAAAAGCTTCATTAAACACGATGACATCAAATTCTTGAGGAGGCGTGTAGTAATGCAAATCTGCAACCTGAAAATCTGCATTATTAAAATTACACTTAGTGGCGGATTTAATTGAAACTTTAGAAAAGTCAACCCCTAAAAAATAACCAATAGCTTCTTCGTCTAACCGTAATCTTAAAACTCCTTCGCCTGCGCCTAAATCCAAAATGCTAGGATTTGCTTTGGAATGATGTTTTATAGCCTCTACTATTTTAGCATATCGAGGTGCTTCAACATCATTTTTAAGATACTCCCATCGCCCTTTTTTGTACTGACGATTCCAACGATTTTTTCGTCTCCATATATGAAATTGATCTATTAGACTTAGTTTGCTCATTTGATATGATGTTTTAGAAAAGGTATAAGTTTTTTAAGAATAATTTTAGGGGTCAGTTGATTGTATAAAACTGTAGGATCTTTTTCGATTTTTCTGCGCTCCTCTCTTGAAATGGAAAATAAATCGGGTTTTTCATCTAATAAATGTATTGAGGTATGCAACTCACCGTCTTCAAAACTTGCCCAGTCTGATTTTAAGACATAAGGTGAGAATATTGTAAATGTTGGTTTATCAAGTGCTTTTGCAATATGAACACTTCCGCCTTCGTTTGCGATCAGAAGTTTACATTGATTCATTAAAGAAATAAAACCTCTGATATTCGATTCATAAAGATCAAAAATGATCGCCTCTTGGTGCTTACAGGCCTCATAAATTTTAGTAGCTTCTGCTTTTTGGTTGGGTGCATAGTTGAACAGTATATTCACTTCAAAATTTGAAGTTACATAATCAATGAGTGCAACGATATACGAATATGGCATAGATTTTTGAGGCGTACTTCCCAAAACCCCAACCATAACCACCGGTTTAGAATAGTTATTTAATTTAGAATACTTTTTTTCAGTATCAGTTAAATAGAGTTTAGGTGTGTAAATAGGAGTTTCTAAAGGGAATACGGAATCCACTAGGTGTACTCTTTGCTCAATAGATTTTCCACAAGGCATTGTTTTTTTCTCTAAAGGATGTATGTTATGAGTGTAAGAATTAAATAGAGAAGTTTTACCTTTTTTTTGATACCCAACACGAATACTTGCTTTTGAAAAAAATGAAATGAATTTACTTTGAAATTTTGAATAGGGATCAAAAATAATATCGTAGTTTTCTCTTCTTATATGCCCAGCTTTTTTGACGAGGTTTGGAATTTTCTTTAATTCATTTTCATTAATTGGGATAATTCTGTCAATATTGGGGTTGTTTTCAATGACACCTGTTGTATAATTATAAACAAAATAGTCAACCCTAGAATTTGGGAATAACTGTTTAATATTAGCAGCGATTAAAGAGGCAATGAGTACATCGCCGATTCGCTTATTTTGAATTACAAGTATTTTTTTCATTAACTACTAAAGACTATCTTAGCAAGATATTACTTTTTTTAAAGTTACTAAAAATTTACATGAATAATATTATTGTACATTCCAAATTCATCTCTTATTCAGCAGCGATATCTAAGGCAATAAGTGATTTTGAAACCTCGGGAGTTACCGTGCTAAAAGGAAATCGAAACACCATAAAATCTCTAAAAATTGAGGGATTGCATTTGAATATTAAACAATTCAAAACTCCAAATTTTTTCAATGCGTTCATTTATAAATACATTCGTAAATCCAAAGCGCGAAGATCCTATGAGTATGGAACTATATTAACTCAAAAATCTATTTTAACACCCACTCCAATTGCATATTTTGAAACCTTTTCGTGGTTTGGTCTCAAACAAAGTTACTATGTCAGTCAGCATCTCGCTTATGATTTTGATTTTAGAGTGTTGATACACGATTTAAAGTTCCCTAATAGAGTTGAAATCCTTAAACAGTTTACAGCTTTCACCTTTAAACTCCACGAACAAAAGGTTAATTTTTTAGATCATTCACCTGGAAACACACTCATCGTAAAAACATCTGAAGATAACTATGATTTTTATTTAATTGATTTGAATCGCATGCGTTTTGAGACGATGAATTTAAAAAAACGAATGCATAATTTTAGACGCCTCTGGATGTCAAAGACAATGATACACATTATGTCTAAAGAATATGCAGCTTTAAGCAAAACCCCGTTTTCTAAAATTCAAAGCGAAATGCTTCGTTACAGCCGTCAATTTCAGAAAAAAATTAATGCTAAAAAATTAAAACGAAGTGGTCGTAAAATGGCCTTTAAAACGCCGAACTAAACCGCAACATTATGCGTTCTTAATGCATCGTTTAAAGACGTCTTTTTGTTGGTACTTTCTTTTCGTTTTCCAATAATTAATGCACAAGGAACATTGAAGTTTCCAGAGGGAAACTCTTTCACGTAACTTCCTGGAATCACAACCGAACGTGCAGGTACAACCCCTTTGTATTCAACTTTTTCATCACCAGTTACATCAATAATTTTTGTACTCATCGTTAGTACAACTCCAGCACCTAATACAGCTTCAGTTTCCACACGAACTCCCTCCACAACAATACATCTCGAACCAATAAAGGCGTTATCCTCAATAATCACTGGTGCTGCTTGTAACGGTTCCAAAACTCCGCCAATTCCAACACCCCCAGAAAGATGAACGTTTTTGCCTATTTGAGCACAACTTCCTACAGTAGCCCAAGTGTCAACCATAGTTCCTTCGTCAACATAGGCTCCGATATTTACATAACTTGGCATTAAGATCGTCCCTTTTGAAATGTACGCACCGTGACGCGCGACAGCATGGGGCACAACACGAATGCCTTTTTCGGCATAACCTGTTTTTAATGGAATTTTATCATGAAACTCAAAGGGTCCAACCTCAATAGTTTCCATTGTTTGAATGGGAAAATACATCACAACTGCTTTTTTAACCCACTCATTGACTTGCCAACCATCCGTTGTAGGTTCAGCGACTCTTAGGTCTCCTTTATCTAATAAATCAACGATTGTTCTAACCGCCTCTTTTGTTGTATTTTCTTCTAAGAGTGCTCGATTTTCCCAAGCAGTTTCAATAAGTGACTTTAAGTTGTCCATGACGTAATTTTTTGTCAAATATAAGCTTAATAAAAACGAATCTATAACAGCTTATACATTTTGAATAAAATTTGTCAATTTGAGTAAATTTCGCCTATTTTCTATTAAAAATTAATCAGATATTAATTTTCTACCTAAAGATTCAAAACACAGTTCGTTATAAAACTGTATTTTTGCGGGATATGGGACGCTTATTAGCAATAGATTATGGAAGTAAACGCTGTGGGATCGCTGTCACGGATGAAATGCAAATTATTGCTTCAGGACTGACCACAGTTGATACCAAAAACATTATAAACTTTCTGAAAACCTATTGCAAAAATGAATCGGTGGATTTGTTCTTAATAGGCTTGCCAAAACAAATGAATAACGAACTCTCTGAGAGTGAGCCTTTAATTTTGAAATTCATTAAAATTTTAAAAAAAGAAATCCCACATATTCATATTCAACGTGTAGATGAACGTTTTACTTCTAAGATGGCATTTCAAACCATGATTGATAGTGGTCTCAAAAAAAAACAACGTCAAAATAAAGCACTTGTCGATGAAATCAGTGCCACACTCATTCTTCAATCCTACCTTCATAATAAATAATTATAGAAGTATTATTTTATAATCCCAAAAATTGTATTTTTGAGCCCTTATATTTAGTAATATGATTTTACCAATTGTGGCCTATGGAGATCCAGTTCTTAAAAAAAGAGCAACTGAAATCTCTAAAGACTATCCGAACTTAGAGCAAATTATTGCCAATATGTACGAGACTATGTATGGCGCTCATGGCGTTGGCTTGGCTGCACCACAGGTTGGACTTTCAATACGCTTGTTTTTAGTAGATACAGCTCCTTTTTCAGATGATGACAGCTACACTCCAGAAGAACAAGCGGAATTAAATGCGTTTAAACGCACCTTTATAAATGCCAAAATCCTTGAAGAATCAGGAGAAGAGTGGAATTTTAACGAAGGATGTTTAAGCATTCCTAATGTACGCGAAGATGTATCTAGATGTCCAAAAATTAAAATTGAATATCAAGACGAAGATTTTAAAACACATATTGAAGAATTTGAAGGCCTAATTGCGAGAGTGATTCAACATGAATATGATCATATAGAAGGTGTGTTGTTTACAGATAAAGTATCGTCTCTAAAAAAACGTTTGTTAAAAGGAAAATTGACCAATATTTCTAAAGGAAAAACGAATGTAGATTACCGTATGCGATTTCCAAATAGTTCAAAAAAACGATCTTAAATCAATAATAATATCAATCAATGGAGTTAGATAAAATTTTAGCCATTTCTAAAAAACCAGGCTTGTATAAATTAATCACTCAATCTCGTGGTGGGTTTATCGCAGAATCTTTACTAGATCAAAAACGAATTTCAGTCAGCATTAGCAATAATGTGAGTTTATTAAGTGAAATAGCAATCTATACACTTGGTGAAGAATTGCCATTAAAAGATGTCTTATTCAAGATTTTTGAAAAAGAAAAAGGCGCTCAAACCAGCACTAGTCATAAAGCCTCAAAAGACGATTTAGAAGCTTATTTTTTCTCGGTACTTCCTGATTACGATGAAGACCGTGTGTACCCGAGTGACATCAAAAAGATTTTAAATTGGTACAATATATTAACGGAGCATCAGCTACTCGATTTTAAATCCGAAGCTTCTAGTTCAGAAGAAGAAGAATAAAAAAAAGCAGCTAAGAGCTGCTTTTTTTAACACCCTATTTTAGAATGTTTGCACATTTAACAAAAGAATTTAGATACAATTGGAAGTTAGCGGCCCCCGTAATTTTGGGCATGCTTGGCCATACGTTTGTTGGATTTGTAGATAACGTCATGGTAGGGCAATTAGGGGCTGCGGAATTGGCAGCAGTTTCACTTGGAAATAGCTTTTTCTTTGTAGCAATGGCGTTTGGGATTGGTTTTTCTACGGCAATTACCCCTCTGGTTGCGGAGGCCGATTCTGAAAACGACTTTAAAAAAGGAAAGTCAGCGTTTAAGCATGGCTTGTTTTTATGCATCATTTTGAGTCTTTTGTTGTACGGAATGATTTTACTGGCCAAACCGCTTATGTATTTCATGAAACAACCCGAAGAAGTCGTGATTTTAGCAATGCCTTATTTGAATATTGTTGCGATATCATTAATTCCACTAATTATTTTTCAGGGGTTTAAACAATTTAGCGATGGTTTGTCATTAACAAAACACGCCATGTATGCGACCCTTATTGCTAATATTTTAAATGTTGGATTAAATTATTTGTTGATATTTGGAACGTTCGGATTTCCAAAAATGGGCATTGTTGGCGCCGGCATTGGCACTTTAATCTCTCGAGTTGCCATGATCGTTTTAATCTGGATTTTACTCAAAAACAATAAAAAAGCACAAGCATTTGTAACCCAAATAAAACTATTTGTTTTGGATAGTTATATGCTTAAAAAAATAATGAATCTAGGGTTGCCAAGCGCCCTTCAAATGTTATTTGAAGTTGCTATTTTTACGGCTGCAATATGGTTGAGTGGTGCCTTGGGTAAAAATGCACAAGCAGCCAACCAAATTGCATTGAATTTATCCTCTATGACCTTTATGATCGCCATTGGGTTAAGCGTCACTGCTATGATTCGTGTTGGAAACCAAAAAGGATTGAAAAACTATGTGGAACTTCAACGTATAGCCAAATCCATATTTTTGATGGGGATTCTATTCGCATCTGTATTTGCAGTTCTTTTCTTGGTGTTTCATAAGCAGTTTCCAGCGCTATATCTGGATTTAAAAGATGTAAACAACTATTTAGACAATCAGGAAGTGGTCGCAATCGCTTCAAAACTATTATTAGTGGCGGCACTTTTCCAACTGAGCGACAGTACTCAAGTGGTGTTTTTAGGTGCGTTGCGAGGCTTGCAAGATGTAAAAATCCCAACCTTGTTGACTTTTATATCGTATTGGGTCATTGGCTTTCCGACGAGTTATTATCTTGGAAAGGAAGACGTATATGGAAGTACAGGTATCTGGATTGGACTTTTGGTAGGATTAGGGTCGGCTTCAATTTTTTTATATCTTCGATTTATATATCTAACAAACCGTTTAATACAAACTCATAACAACTAACATGGAATTACCAAAATTTATACTCGGAGATAATACTCAATTTCCAACAGCAATTTATGTGATACACACGGAATTTCCACGTTTTATCATCAATTTAGAAACGGACGAGGTGGAGTGGTTAGAAGACTTTGATAAGCAAGATGAAGAAGAATTACTTTCGGAAACAGAAACTGCTATTAAGGAAGCTACTGCGTTTTATGACTCAGAAGTTTCAACTTACGACAATTAATTATGTTAGATCAACTTTTAGAATTTGACCGTTCACTATTCCTTTATCTTAATAATTTAGGAACCCCTTCCTGGGATGGGTTTTGGGTGGTGGTGACTAATAAGTTGACATTTATTCCGTTATATCTCGTTTTGATTTATCTGATGGCTAAACGTTTAACGGTTAAAGCGGTTGTCATTTTAGTTCTTACAATCGCTGGGATGATCTTATTTACAGACCAGATTACAAACCTATTTAAATTTACTTTTGAACGCCTTCGTCCATGCGCCCAAGAAGGGGTATTGGAATACATCCGACAAGGGGAGTGTTGGGGCTTTGGATTTTTCTCTGGACATTCCTCCAATTCCATGGCAACGGCAATTTTTACAGGTTTAATGTTGCGACCTATTTATAAAAACGTGATTTATTATATGATTGTTTGGAGTGTTGTTGTGGCTTACAGTCGCATATACTTAGGGCTTCATTACCCTTTAGATATTTTATGCGGTTTATCTTTTGGAGCATTCGCAGGCTATTTGTTTTACAACATTTTCACTCGTTTACAAACCCGTTTTGTGAAGGTTTAGTAAATATTCAGCTGCGGCAAAAGGAGAGCGTTTGTTTTTAGCAATTAATTCGAGCTGTATTTTTAATTCTTTAGCGATTGTTTCATCTTGAAAGAACTGATCTTTTAACTGGTTTTCAATGGATTGAAGTAGCCAAAATGTATTTTGCTCTTGGCGCTTTTTTGAGAAATAACCCACTTTATTTGTGTGGTCTATACAGTCGGTAATTAAATTCCAAGCAGTATCGATACCTGTGTTTTCAGCTGCACTACACAAGACCACTCTAGGCGTCCATCCAGAGGCTTTATTAGGGTAGAAGTGAAGCGCACGGTTAAATTCCTCCTTTGCTAATTTAGCAGCCGTTAGGTTGTCTCCATCGGCTTTATTGATAATAATAGCATCTGCCATTTCAATAATTCCTCGTTTGATTCCTTGAAGTTCATCTCCAGCACCAGCAATTTTTAGTAACAAGAAAAAGTCAACCATACTGTGTACGGCTGTTTCACTTTGTCCAACTCCGACGGTTTCAATCAGAATTACATCGTAGCCTGCTGTTTCACAAAGCGTAATAGCTTCACGTGTGTGACGTGCCACACCCCCCAAAGAATCACCAGCTGCAGAAGGACGAATAAATGCGTTTGGATTTTTGACCAACCCATCCATACGAGTTTTATCTCCTAAAATACTTCCTTTACTGAGGCTGCTACTAGGATCCACCGCTAATACTGCAACCTTTTTTCCAAGTGTGGTTAAATAGGTGCCAAGCGTTTCTATAAACGTACTTTTCCCAACTCCGGGAACTCCTGTGATCCCAATCCTAACAGATGGCTTTTGATGTCCTAAGCAGCTTTCAATCAGTCTGTTTGCTTTGGCTTTGTGTGCAATATTATGACTTTCAATGAGTGTAATACCACGACTGAGTGCAGCCGTATTTCCGTTTAGGATTCCTTCGAGTAATGCTGCAGCTGAGGGGTGTTTCTGACGTTTCTTTTTTAAATTAGAAATCGCATGTTCGCTCGTGGATTCTTGGTTTGAAACCCCTTTTTTTTCTTGAAGAGCTGTTTTATTTAATTGCTTTTTGACCACATGCTTAGTATTAACGCTAAATTAATCTAATTTTTTATAATGGGATTATTTTTGTGATTGTCCGTATCTTTAGTTCAAATTTTCATGAAATGGATTTTAATACTTTTTTATTTAGGTTATCAGAAGCCCCAATCAAAGTCATTGCACCTTTGATTGATTTTAGCGACTATGTTTCTATAGATTTATCATTGCATAATAAAGCCCTTCAGAATTTTGATGTCAGTTGTTCTCAGTCATGGATTGGTTACATTGACCAATACCTACAAAGTCGAAATAAATCCATTGCTTTTGGAGGCTATTTAGAATCGCGATCCATCTACAATCGAAGCGAATATTTTAATGCAAATAATACATTAGAGAACCGCAACATCCATTTAGGTATGGACTTGTGGTGCGCTGCTGAAACCCCTGTGCTTGCTGCATTTGATGGGGAAGTGCATAGCTTCAAAGACAATACAAATTATGGAGACTATGGACCTACACTGGTCTTAAAACATTGTATTGATACAGTGGAGTTTTACACCCTTTACGGTCATTTATCTAGGCCATCAATTAAAGATTTAAATAAAAACACTCAAATAACTAAAAATCAATGCATTGGTTATTTAGGTGATTCTACTGTAAACGGCGATTATGCCCCGCATTTACACTTTCAAATTATGAAAGATATTGAAGATTACGAAGGCGATTATCCTGGTGTTTGTTCACAAAATAATTTGGCATTTTATAGTGCAAATTGCCCCAATCCAAATTTGGTTTTGAAGTTGTGTTAAGAAATTGAAATTTAACTGTCGGAGTATATTTTAGAGACCAAACCTTTATAGAGGTCAAAAATGACACTACGCTTCATTTTCATGGTAGGTGTAAGGTGTCCTCCTTCAATACACCACACGTCTGGAGTGAGCTCAAAACGTTTGATTTGTTCCCAACTCCCAAAACGTTGATTGCATGTATCGACTTCTTTTTGGATGCGATTTATTATAACTTCTGAAGCGCAAATTGCTTCTGGTGTGGCTTCTACATCTATTTTTTTGCGATCGATCCATTCTTTAACAAATTCAAAATTTAGTTGAATTAAAGCAGCTGGCATTTTTTGGTTTTCCCCAATTACCATCACTTGTTCAATAAAATTAGATTCTTTTAGATCATTTTCGATAAGCGTTGGAATAATATATTTCCCTCCAGAGGTTTTAAACATTTCCTTTTTACGTCCAGTAATTTTAAGAAATCCATCCGCATCAATTTCACCTTTATCTCCTGTGTGAAAATAATCGCCAGTCATAACTTCCGCAGTTTTTTCAGGATCTTTAAAATACCCTACCATCACATTTGGACCTTTGATGAGGATTTCGCCATCCTCTGCAATTTTCACTTCCACGTTAGAAATGGGTTTACCAACCGTTCCAATTTTAAAATGATGATCAGCATGCATTCCTACCGAAACAACCGGAGACGTTTCTGTAAGGCCATAACCTTCCATAATGATCATTCCCGAGGCACAAAAAATACGAGCCAAACGAGGATGTAGGGCTGCACTTCCCGAAACCATGGTGTGTAATTCTCCGCCCAATGCAGCTTTCCATTTACTGAAAATTAATTTACGGGCAATTTTTAACTGAAACTCATACCAAAATCCATTGGCTTTGTAGGGTTCATATCTTTCTCCGAGTCGAATAGCCCAGAAAAACAACCCTCTTTTAATTCCTGTTAATTCGCTGCCTTTAGCGTTTATTTTATTGAATACTTTTTCTAATAAACGGGGTACCACACTCATAAGGTTGGGTTTTATCTCCTGAGCATTTTCGCCAATTTTTTCGATGCTTTCAGCAAAATACACACTGATTCCGGCATATTGATAAATGTAAATTAAGACCCGTTCAAAAATATGACACAGTGGTAAAAAGCTAAGAACTCGAGTTGTACCTTCCATTAAAGGGAGGCGTGGCATACTTGCTAAAATATTTTCTACCACATTGTAATGAGATAACATAACACCTTTGGGCTTTCCAGTGGTTCCAGAAGTATAAATAATGGTTGCTAAATCGGAAGGGACAACTTCTGATTTTCGAGTTTCAACGTCGGATTGTGTGCTTTCATCGGCACCAAGTTCAAATAATGTAGTGTAATTTTCACAGCCTTCAATTTCATCAAAACTAAAAACGTTTTTCAGTTTTGTGTTGTCTTTTACTTTAAGTACTTTATTATAAACTTCTTCATCAGACACAAAACAATAGACCGCTTCACTGTGATTTAAAACATATTCATAATCCTCTGAAGAAATTGTCGGATAAATAGGGATATTTTGCGCTCCCACCTGAAGTACTCCAATATCTACAATACACCATTCCGTTCGGTTGGTTGTTGAAATGACAGCAATTTTATCATTCTTTTGAACGCCCATTTTAAGCAAGGCTCTACTGAGTGCATTTGCTTTGTTAAGATACTCTTTTGAGGACGTTTTAACCCATTCACCATCTTTCTTTGAGATTAATGCGGCATCTAAATTATGAGTCTCTAATTGGTAATGTGCGAAGTCAAAAAGTCGAGTAATTGGTTTCATCGGATTGTAATAAGTTTGTGAGCATGCAAAGTACTAATTTTTAAAAGAGTATCAAATTTGATTTTTCAAAATTATATACTACTTATTACAAAGACTCTAACCAACGTCTTGCATTAACAAACCCTTCTAACCAAGGCGATACAGAATCGGATCTATTTTCAGGGTAGTGTGCCCAATTCCATTGAAACGTCGAACGTTCAATATGAGGCATTGTGACCAAGTGACGCCCTGTACGATCACACATCATGGCTGTATTAAAATCAGAGCCATTTGGATTGTGCGGATACGCATTATAGGCATACTTACCAACAATGTTATAGTTTGATTCCTCATATGGCAATTTAAATTTGCCTTCCCCATGTGAAATCCAAACTCCCAATGTACTTCCTTCAAGCGATGATAGCATCACTGAATTGTTTTTTTGAATGGTAACCGATGTAAAAGCACTTTCGTGTTTTTGAGAATCGTTGTAAGTCATTTTTCCATGTTCGGAATGTTCGGGATTGATTAAATCCAATTCCATCCAAAGTTGACATCCATTACATATTCCAACAGAAAGTGTATCTGGACGGTCAAAGAATTTTTTGAGTGCTATTTTGGCTTTTTCATTGTATTTGAACGCACCTGCCCATCCTTTGGCAGAACCCAACACATCGCTATTACTAAAGCCACCAACGGCTCCGATAAACTGAATATCTTCCAAAGTCTCACGCCCTGAAATCAAATCGGTCATGTGAACATCTTTTACATCAAACCCTGCTAAATACATGGCATTTGCCATCTCGCGTTCGGAGTTACTGCCTTTTTCTCTTATGATAGCAGCTTTTGGCTTGTTTTCCAGATTAATATTAGGTAATTTTCCTGTAAACTGTTGTGGAAATTTATAGTGAAGAGGTTGGTTTTTATAATTTTCAAATCGCTTTTTTGCCAATCCATTGGCGGTTTGTTTTTGATCGAGTAAAAACGACGTTTCATACCAAACATCTCTTAATTTATTGATGTTTAATGTTAAATGATCAGTCGCATTTTTAATGTTTAAAACAGGTTGATCTGTCACAGTTCCAAGTTCATGGAATGCAATGGATGCTTTGGACAGTTCGGCTGCTACAGAGGCATCTTTTGCTTGAAATACAATACCTGAATTCTCAGAAAACAACAGTTTGATGCTGTCCGCTTCTTCAAGAGTATCCAAATTCAAATCAGCTCCTAAATGAGTGTCTGAAAAACACAATTCTAATAAAGTTGTAATCAATCCTCCAGAAGCCACATCATGACCTGCTACAATTTTATTGTTTTTAATTAACTCTTGAAGGGTATTAAATACAGTTTTCACATACGAAGCACTTTGTACATTTGGCGTTTCTGATCCAACAGTATTTAAAATTTGCCCAAAAGCACTGCCTCCCAATTTGAAAGCATCTTGAGAGATATTAATGTAATAAATAGGGCCTGCATTGCGCTTAAATAACGGCTCAACGACTTTTGATATGGCATTACAATTTCCTGCAGCTGTAATAATAACAGTTCCTGGAGAAACCACATCACCATCAGGATACTTCTGTTTCATTGAAAGCGAATCTTTTCCAGTAGGGACATTGATTCCTAAGTCTATTGCAAATTCAGAAATGGCTTCAACAGCACTGTATAAACGTGCATCTTCGCCCTCATTTTTACAAGGCCACATCCAGTTTGCAGAAAGAGAAACACTTTGTAATCCGTCTTTTAAAGGCGCCCATATAATATTGGTTAGTGCTTCTGTAATTGCAGCACGACTCCCAGCTTTTGGGTCAATAAGTGCAGCAACAGGTGCATGTCCAATTGAAGTGGCTATCCCTTCTTGACTTGAATAGTCTAAGGCCATCACACCTACATTATTTAGGGGGAGTTGTAACGGACCTACACATTGTTGTTTAGCAACTTTCCCTCCCACACAACGGTCCACTTTGTTGGTCAACCAATCTTTACAGGCAACAGATTCAAGTTTTAACACATCCTCAAGATACGTTTGAAATAAGTTGCTGTCGTAAGCCGCAGACTTGTAATTTCGGACAATCGTTTGATCCTCTAAAATTGTTTTAGGAGAACTTCCAAACATGTCTTTTAAATTAAAATCCATAGGGGTATTTCCTGTAGATTTTGATTCAAATACAAAACGTTGATCTCCCGTTACCTTTCCTACCGTGTACATGGGAGCCCGCTCTCTATCGGCAATTTTTTGTAAGGTCTCAATATGTTTTTCAGCAATTACAAGCCCCATTCGTTCTTGAGATTCGTTGCCTATTAATTCTTTATTTGATAGGGTAGGGTCGCCGACAGGAAGTTGATCTAAGTCGATATGTCCTCCTGTGTCTTCTACTAATTCGGATAGACAGTTTAAATGCCCTCCGGCTCCATGATCGTGAATGGATACAATAAAATTATGTGGGCTTTCAACCATACCTCGAACGGCATTAGCCGCTCTTTTTTGCATTTCAGGATTGGATCGTTGTACGGCATTCAATTCAATTCCACTGGATAATGCTCCTGTATCCGCCGAGGATACGGCGGCTCCACCCATTCCAATGCGGTAATTTTCTCCTCCTAGAATAACGATTTTATCATTTTTTTCGGGTGTATCTTTGAGTGCTTGATCGGCTTTCCCATATCCAATACCTCCTGCTTGCATGATGACTTTGTCAAATCCTAAACGCTGAGCATCTTCTTTGTGTTCAAAAGTGAGTACCGAACCACAGATTAGCGGTTGTCCAAATTTATTTCCAAAATCAGAAGCACCATTAGAGGCTTTGATTAAAATATCCATGGGAGTTTGATAGAGCCAGTCTCGTTCTTTAAATCCAGCTTCCCAAGGTCGATTTTCATTTAATCGGGAGTAGGAGGTCATATAAACCGCTGTTCCAGCTAATGGGAGTGATCCTTTTCCGCCAGCAAGTCGGTCTCTAATTTCACCTCCTGATCCTGTTGCAGCGCCATTAAAAGGTTCAACGGTGGTTGGAAAATTATGAGTTTCAGCTTTGATGGAAATCACAGATTCAAAATCTTCTTTGGTATAGTAATCAGGTTTATCAGCACTTTTAGGTGCAAATTGTTCTACAACAGGACCTTTGATAAAAGCAACATTGTCTTTGTAGGCCGATACGATGCTATTTGGATGTTGTTTGGAAGTTTCTTTTATGAGTTTGAAAAGGGAGGTAGGTTTTTCTTTCCCATCAATAATAAAAGTTCCATTAAATATTTTATGGCGGCAATGTTCTGAATTTACTTGCGAAAATCCAAAAACTTCAGAGTCGGTGAGGGGGCGTCCTATTTTTTTGCTAACATGATTGAGGTATTCAATTTCTTCTTCATTTAAAGACAATCCTTCTTGTTGGTTATATTCAGAAATGTCATGAATCGCCAAAATGGGTTCTGGAGTGATGTCAATGTCAAAACTCTTTTGATGGAGGCCTTCAAATTTTTCAGAGATCATAGGGTCAAAGTCTGAAAAATCAATTTCAACAGCTTTAAATTCTTCGATTCGAATTATTCCTTCAATACCCATGTTTTGGGTAATCTCAACAGCATTTGTACTCCAAGGGGTAATCATGGCTGCTCGTGGTCCTACAAAATTTGAATTCAGTGTTGTGAGTTCTATTTTTGGTTGATCACCAAAAAGCCATTGTAGTTTGGAAATCGTTTCGGGGGTTAAATCGTTTACAGTTTGAACTGCAAACACTTTTATTTCAGGGATTCCAAAGAAATGAATCATTCGTTGTGTTTTGGATATTATTCGATCCTACAAATTTAATGATTTTAAGAGGAATTTTGAATGATTTTAGTTCCTAATTTATGGAGTTATTCACCAGTTTTAAACATCTAGAAATAGGGGGCTAAAAATGGGTTTAAACCTATTTATTGACGGATTAATTTTTTCACCTTCACACCAAAATTAGTTGTCATTTTTACGATGTATAAACCTGAATTTAAAGCTGAGATATCTATAGATTTTGTGGAATTTTTTAGAAGCATTTCTATGATTAATTCCCCTTTAAGTGTATAAATTTCAACTTTTAATGAGGGCAAGGAATTGAAAAAAATCTGATTTGATTTCACAGGGTTTGGAAAAAATGAGACCCTGTTTTTATAAATAGTATTCACATTGAGTGGTTCTTGATGGTTTCCTAAGTCGTCTATATCATCTTGAGGGTAGGCGTCCCATTCCCCAACTAAATCAAATGCAGTGGTTGGATTGATAACCGTTGATTTTCTTCTGTAAGTTGCGTTTTCAAAATTATTAGTCCCCCCAAAGTTTCCAAAGATATCTATGAGTGTTCCATTTTTAAAAAGACCAACAGGGTCATCGCCATTAAACGACATCGCATCTGCACTAGAGAGTTGATCCGCAACTGCTAATATTTCCGCAGAAGCATTGCCTCTAGAAATAACATGTACGTTTCCATCCGAAATAGAACCCGTTAGTTGTAAGGCGACGCCGTAAGCACCATTACTATTCACGTCTCTTGCAATTGTATATGCACTAAGGTTCACAGAATTGCCAGTGAAATTTGCAATTTCTATCGCTTTATTATTACTACTTCCTTCTACATATTCAGATATAAAAAGTTCATTAGGGGTTGATGTCCCTTGATCGGTTGTTTCACAACTTTCGTTACTACTTGGTGCGGTATTGAGTGCTGCATCTCTTGCAAAAACAGTAAAACAGAATTCTGTATTTGCAGCCAAACCAGTGACCGTAATTGAAGTATTTGAGGTACTTACAGTATTTATGCCATCTTCATAAACATCATAAGAAGTTACAGCTGTATTATCCGTTCCGGCTGTCCAGCTTAAATTGATTGAATTTACTGTTGGATTAGAAGCGATTAGGTTTGTTGCGGCCGTTGGTGCTTCAGTATCCGTAATAGGGTTCCAAATCATAGACGCATATTCTGGGTGATCCACAAATGGATTTGCATTGTTTTGAAAATTGTAGGCCGCATTATTTCGATCGCGCTCACGCTGGTCCACCGGATCGATGTTATTATGCCAATCTAACAACACTTCAATTGCCCAAGGAAAAAATACGGCATCATTAGTGCCATCAAACATTGCAAAACTTGTGTATTCATTTACAGTGTCTTCATAACGTACAGCAAAGTAGAGCAACGCTCTTGCAATATCACCTTTAAATTCATCGATGGGTTCAAATACAGTTCCCGAATAACCAGACATTGCACTTGTGCCTCTTTTTGAACCATTTAATGAAGTCCAATTTGGGGAGTTTACAGTTCCAAAAACGAGTGAACCTCTAAAGTTATTTACTCGACCATCGGAAGGAATGACAGTATGAATATCACTTTGCATGGGTAAAGCACTGTTAAAGGAGGACTGTGGAATAAGGTGTTCTCTGTTATAGCAATCACCTTCTGAACTTTGATTTCCACATTGGTTGTTTCCATGCGTAAAGTTATAAGGATCCGAACCCGATGGGTTTTCTGAATACATATCCAAAATAGTTCCATCATTTTCATAATTATTTCCTGAAGCAACTGCGATGTCTGAGTGCGTATCAATATAGCCGTTAGATCCGCTTATGCCGTCACCATCATATAATTGGTCATAAGTACGCGATTGATGTCCGTTGGTTGTAATTGTTTTTAATTGTGATTTCAAGGCGTAACCTGATAATCCGTTTGCAGAATCGTAATAATTTGCTGGAATTTGTGCAAAAGACAGTGTGGAAATAAGAACGGATAAAATATATAATTTCTTCATAACAGATGTAGTTAAAAACAATTGGCTTATTTTTTTTCTAGTAAGGCCATATAAAACCCGTCAAATCCAGTTTCATGCGCCAGTATTTTTTTTTCTTTTACAAATGTAAAATCTTTTCCAGATTCTGATTCTAAAAAGGTTTTAATTTGAGCTTCATTTTCAGATGGCAATACGGAACAGGTTGCATACACCATTTTTCCTTGAGGTTTTACCATTTTAGAGTATTGTTGTAAAACGTCTTGTTGGGTTTTACGGATACGGTCTATAAATTCAGGTTCTAGTTTCCATTTTGAATCTGGATTGCGTCTTAATACTCCCAAACCAGAACAGGGTGCATCAATTAATAAGCGGTCGGCTTTTCCGTATAGTTTTTTGATTGGTTTTGTAGAATCAATCACTTTCATGTCAATATTATGAGCTCCATCTCGACGGGCTCTAATTTTTAGTTTTTTGAGTTTACTTTCGTAAATATCCATCGCCACTACGGAGCCTTTATTTTCCATTAAAGCTGAAAGGTGTAAGGTTTTTCCTCCTGCACCGGCACAACAATCTACCACTTTCATCCCTGGTTTTACATCTAAAAAATCAGCAACTAATTGTGATGAGGCATCTTGAACTTCAAACCATCCATCTTTAAACGCTTCCGTAGTAAATACATTGGCACGTTCTTTAAGCTGCAAGGCATAAGGATAGCCTTCTATTTCGAGAGTTTCTATATTCTCAGATTCTAGTTTTAATTTTAAATCTGCTTTAGATGTTTTTAAAGTATTGACTCTTAAAATAACATTCGCTTGTTTATTTTGCATGGCCAATTCCTTGGTCCATTTAGCTTCACCTAGCTCCTTAACACCCAGTTCATCAATCCAATCTGGGATAGATTCACGAAACTTACGGTCTTTAGAAAGCTCGTCAAAACGTCCCTTGATCTTACGTGTAGGGGTCCCCTCAAAATATTTCCAATCGGGTAATTTTATTCCTTTTAGCGTTGCCCATACGGCAAATAATCGCCAAGCGTCGTCTCTGCTAAACGGTTCCTTTATTTGTGCAATTTCTGCATATAAACGTTTCCAGCGGACAATGTCATAAGTGGTTTCAGCGACAAAGCCACGGTCGCGACTTCCCCAACGCTTATCACGTTTTAATAATTTTTGAATGACTTTATCGGCATATTCCCCTTCATTAAATATTAATAAAAGCCCGTCAATGACCGTAAAACATAAGTTTCTGTGTAAACGCATAAGAGAATTAGTTATGGCTGCAAAGTTACGTTTAAAAATGCTAATTATTACAGATAATATGTATATTGAGGATTCATTCTTTTTAAATAATTTGGATCATGAAATATGCACTCACAATCGGATTGTTAATCCTCTTTTTTACGGGGTGTAAGCACACTAAAAAAGTTCCTTCCAACCCATTTTCTAAAGTAATTATTGAGCCCATTATTGAAGATTCTCTTTTGAACATAAGGGCTTTAGAAATTGATAAACATACATTAAAGGCAGTATCTTCTATTGGAGATGTTTTTACTTATGATATGAAAACAGGTCAAACGGTGGTTGGTAGGGTTTCGGAGGATACACTTAACTTTCGAAGCTCTGCAGTTATTAATGATTCCTATTTTACATTAAGTATTGGCAGTCCTGCCTATTTATTTAAAGACCAAGAGTTGGTTTATAAAGAAACAGACTCCGTTGTTTTTTATGATGCTCTTCATTTTTGGAATTCTAAAGAAGGAATTGCAGTAGGGGATCCTACAGACGCCTGTATGAGTGTTGTAATTACTAGAGATGGAGGAAATACATGGCAGAAAATTTCTTGTGAAGTATTACCTCCGGTATTGAAAGGTGAAGCGGCTTTTGCAGCGAGTGATACAAACATTGCTATTGTAGGAGATCATACGTGGATTGCTACTGGGGGAATTACGAGCCGTATTTTATATTCTTCGGATAAAGGGCGGTCTTGGAGTGTTTTTGAGACTCCAATTGTTCAAGGGCTTGAAACAACTGGAATATTTTCTCTTGATTTTTATGATGCCTTAAATGGATTTGCTATTGGAGGGGATTATACAAAACCAAAAAATCAACATTCAAATAAAATTCGTACCAATGACGGTGGTGAAACTTGGCAGTTGGTAGCACAAGATCAAAGTCCAGGCTATAGAAGTTGTGTACAGTATGTACCCAATAGCAATGCTAAGGGGTTGGTCGCTGTGGGCTTTGAGGGTATTGATTACAGTCCAAATGCGGGGGATACTTGGAAGCACCTTAGTGATGAAGGATTTTATACGTTACGATTTTTAAATGATAGTGTAGCTTTTGCAGCTGGAAAGGGGAAACTATCTAAATTGACATTTTAGAGAATAGTTTTTTTACATTTAATTTTAAAGATTTAATTGTAATCATTTTCAATAAAGTCAATATTTTAGTTGTATTTTTAATATATTTGTCATCCCAAATCTTATTTATGACAACTAAAAAAACATTCCTTTTAGTAATTTCACTTGTTCTATTTTTAAATGCAAATTCTCAAAAGCGGTCAAAATTTTTAAACAATCTTTCTATTGAATGTGGTTTAAATTGGGTGGATAGCTCGGGAAACCAAGACCCACTAACCATCTTCAAAGATTATTCCGATATAGCGTTTAATCTCCCTTTTAAATTAGAAATAGATTATCTTTTAACCAACACTTTTGAATTGTATTTGTCAGGATCATCAAACGAATTTCTTAGTGATCAAGTAATCGATTATAGAACTTCAGATGAAACACATGATTATTTATCGATTGATTTTGGTGTTAAGCACGCTGTTTTTGAAGTTGATGTTCTCACAACAAGTGTCGTTGGATTTGCAAATGTTGGATTCGGCGTTTTTAAAGTTGAGTCTTTAGTTTTTTCGGCAAATATTGGCGCAGGAGGAATTATACGCTTAACCGAAAATATAGACTTTGTAATTTCTTCAGTTGCTAAATTTGGAGTTGAAAATGAATATTTGAATTCAAATCATTTTTAATATTTTGTGGGATTAAAATATAGGTTTAGAAGCAAAGGTGATAACTGTTTTTGTCCGTATTAAAATTATTCAAACGACTGCATGGAAACAAGGTTTTTGTAAATTCCATTTTTGTCTAACAATTCTTGGTGTTTTCCTTGTTCCACTATTTGCCCTTTTTGCATCACGATAATTTCATCCGCATTTTGAATGGTTGAAAGTCTGTGCGCAATTACAATAGAAGTTCTGTTTTTCATCATATTTTCTAGGGCGACTTGTACCAAGCGTTCGCTTTCTGTATCGAGTGCAGAGGTTGCTTCGTCCAAAATCATGATCGGCGGGTTTTTTAATACCGCTCTAGCAATGCTCAAACGTTGTTTTTGACCTCCAGATAGTTTATTGCCAGAATCTCCAATATTCGTCTCAATTCCTTTTGGTAAGTCTTTTACAAACTCCCAAGCATTTGCAATTTCTAAAGCCTTTAAAACTTCATCATCAGTTGCATCTTCTTTGCCTAGTCGCACATTATTTTTGATGGTATCATTGAATAAAATAGAGTCTTGTGTAACCAAGCCCATTAGGTTCCGCAAGGAGTGTTTTGTAAGGGTACGAATATCTTTACCATCTATTTCTATCTGTCCTTCATTGACATCATAGAATCGAGTCACTAAATTGGCGATGGTACTTTTTCCACTTCCAGATTGTCCCACAAGTGCTACGGATTTTCCTTTAGGAACTGAAACAGAAAAGTTTTTCAAAACCAAATCATCCTCATATTTGAAGCTAATATTTTTTATTTCAATAGCAGTCTCAAAGTTAGTTTTAGTTAGTGCGTTTGGGATATCTTTTAAAGGCGATTTTGAATTTAGAATTTCCATGACTCGTTCTGCAGCTGCATTCCCTCGTTTAACACCATAACTTGCCTTGCTAATTGCTTTGGCTGGGGTCAAAATATTATAGGCTAATCCCATGTAAACTAAAAACAAACTGGCATCTAATGATTTTTCATTAAGCACCATATTTCCTCCGTACCATAACAAGACGGCGATTACAGTAATGCCTAAAAATTCGCTGGTTGGGCCTGCTAGGTTTTGTTTGTTTAATAATTTGTTTGAAAATTTATAAAACTTTGTAGTAGAGGATTGAAATTTATCACTAAAAATCTTTTCTCCGTTAAACCCTTTAATGACTTTAAGACCTGAAAGGGTTTCATCAACAATTGATAGAAAAAAACCTTGCTCTTTTTGAACTTTATTAGAGTTTCGTTTTAAAGATTTTCCAATGAGTGAAATAACAAATCCAGAAAGCGGAATAAAAATCAACACAAAAATTGAAAGTTTTGGACTGATTATAAACATAGACACAATCGTGAATACGATTGTGAGAGGTTCTCTTACAATTAGTTCTAAAATAGACAGAAACGAATGTTGTATTTCTAAAACATCTGATGAGATTCTAGACATAGTGTCTCCTTTTCTTTTTTCAGAGTAAAAAGCTAAAGGAAGACTTGTAATTTTATCATACAATTCATTTCTCATATCTTTTAATACACCATTTCTTAAAAAGGTGATAAAAAACATAGCTAAGTAACTGAAAAGATTTTTTAATAAGAATGAGCCTATAACAAACCCTACCATAAAAATAAGGACATCATCATTTCCGTCAGATTTTTTAAGCGTAATAAAATAGTTAAGATAGTTTTCTGCATAAGAAGTAAGATTACTGAACCCTTCCCATTTAGGTTTTATAAAAATTGCTTCGGAATCTCCAAATAATACTTTAAGCATTGGAAATAATGAAATCATTGATAAGGTACCGAAAAATGCATAAAAGATGTTGCAAATAACATTCAGAAACGCATAAAATTTATAAGGAATCGCATAGCGAAGAATCGGTTTTAAATAATTCATCAGATCAATTTCATGTCTTTAATTATAGCATCAATTTTAGCATCCAGTGCATTTTCTGTTTGTGAAAACGCTTCTGAGCTGGATAAGCGAGTATTGACGCTAATATAAAACTTTATTTTAGGTTCTGTACCACTTGGGCGTAGCGCTACTTTACTGCCATCTTCTGTGGTGTAAATTAAAACATCCGCTTTTGGTATTGAAATAGGTTCTGTACTATTCTTAATTAAGTTCTTACAAATAGAAAGTTTAAAATCTTCTACAGTAACCACTTTTGAACCGTTGATTGAAGCGACTGGTTTGTTTCGAGCAGACTCCATAATATTTTTAATCTCTTGGCTGCCTTCAATTCCTATTTTGGTGATCGAAATTAAGCGTTCTTTATAAAAATCATGTTCAATATAAGTGTTGACTAATTCATTGAAAAAAGAACTGTCATTTGCTTTGGTGTAGGCTGCAATTTCACAAGCCAATAGGGTAGAAGTGACTGCATCTTTATCGCGGACAAAATCACCAACCATAAAACCAAAACTTTCTTCCCCACCACCAATAAAATCCATTTCGGGAAAATCTTTAATCATCTTAGCAATCCATTTAAACCCAGTCAGTCCAATTTTACATTCAACTCCGTATGCTTTTACAAGTTTGGGGAGCATCGGAGAGGACACAATGGTAGATCCTACAAATTGATTCCCATTAATAGCACCGTTGTTTTTCCACAAATCCAATAAAAACTTGGTCATCATAACCATGGTTTGATTTCCATTGAGCATGACCATTTTGTTGTCAAAATTACGCACTGCAATTCCAAGACGGTCACAATCAGGATCGGTTCCAATTACAATGTCGGCATTCACTTTTTCCGCCAATTCTAATGCCATTTTTAACGCTTCTGGTTCTTCAGGATTTGGTGATTTCACTGTTGGAAAATCACCATCAGGAATGGATTGTGCTTCTACAAGATGTACGTTTGTATAGCCTGCACGTTTTAAAGTTTCTGGAACTGCTGTGATTGAGGTTCCATGTAAGGCCGTAAATACAACAGACACATTTTCTCTTGTCGTTGCAGAGTTTGCTTCTAAGCTTCCGTTTTTAACAGCTGCATTTATAAAAACATCATCTACATCTTTTCCAATTGTATGAATCAATTCTTCTTTAGCAGAAAAATTTATATCTGTATATTCTAAAGCATTTATAAGGGTTATAATTTCGCCATCAAATGGAGGAACCAGTTGTCCGCCGTCTTCCCAATACACTTTATAGCCATTGTATTCAGGGGGATTATGAGATGCTGTTAAAACAATTCCACATTGACACCCTAAATGTTTGAGTGCAAAGGATAATTCTGGAGTGGCACGAAGGTCTTCAAATAAAAATACTTCGATATTATTCGCAGAAAACACATCGGCTACAACTTTAGCAAAAGATTGACTGTTGTGTCTGCAATCAAAAGCAATCACCACTTTTATGGGTTGATTTGTATAGGTTTTATGTAAATAGTCACTAAGACCTTGAGTGTTTTTTCCTAGAGTGTATTTATTGATTCGGTTGGTGCCAACACCCATCACACCACGCATACCGCCTGTTCCAAATTCTAAATTTTTATAAAAACTATCGTTTAGCTCTTTTGGGTTCGTGGATTGAAGTTGTTCAATAGTTTTTTTGGTATCAGCATCAAAAAAAGGGGATAACCATGTGGTTAAATTTTCTTGAATTTGTAAATCTATTTTAGACATTTAAAAGATAGTTTGTGCAAATGTAAATATTTGCTAACATTTATGAATTGTTTTTAAAGGCTTTTTAGGGATATATTTTAAGCGTCAGTTGCTTCAGATATTAGGTAGCGCTCTTTGTTTTGTCGGGATTGGAGGACAATCTCACCTAAAAATCCTGCTACAAAAAACTGTGTTCCAATCACCATAGTTGTTAAGGCGATGAAAAATTCAGGTCTGCTTGCAATCAAACGACCTGATGGATTCAGGAATAATTTATCAATTCCTAGATAGGATGCAAATCCCAAGCCAATCATAAACATGACAACCCCTAAGAATCCAAAAAAGTGCATTGGGCGTCTTCCAAACTTGGAGGTAAACCATATTGTAATCAAATCTAAAAACCCATTTATAAATCGTTCCATGCCAAATTTTGTTTTTCCATATTTTCTTGCTTGATGAATAACCACTTTTTCTACGATGTCCGTAAACCCTGCATTGACTGCTAACACGGGGATATAACGGTGCATTTCACCATAAACCTCAATGGTTTTTACAACCTCATTACTGTAGGCTTTTAAGCCACAATTAAAGTCATGAAGTGTCAGTCCAGATATTTTTCTGGCAGCCCAATTAAATAATTTTGAAGGTAAATTTTTCGCGAAAAATGAATCGTAGCGTTTCTTTTTCCAACCACACACAATGTCGTGATTTTGCTCTTTGATAAGTTGATAGAGTTCAGGGATTTCATCTGGACTGTCTTGTAAATCGGCATCCATAGTGATGACAACAGTTCCTGTGGCTTTTGCAAACCCAGCGTGTAGGGCTTGAGACTTTCCAAAGTTTTTAGAAAATCGAAGACCTATTACTGCTGTGTTTTTAGTACAAAGTTTTTGGATAACTTCCCAAGAATAATCAGAACTACCATCATCTATAAAAAGAAGTTCATATGAAAATTGATTGGACTGCATCACAGACACAATCCAATCGTGTAATTCTTCTAAGGAATCTTGTTCGTTAAGTAGTGGTATAACTACTGATATATCCATCTCAGTTACTTTTGAAAGTCAAAAGTAACGAATTTAAGCTTCTTTATTGTCAGTTTTCTTAACGATTAATGCAACAATTAGTCCAACAACCGCGTAAAAAGCAAGTCTGAAAACAAATGCTTGACTTTGCATTCCCAATGAAAAGTTATCTTTTTTTGCAGCTTCATCCAAGGCTGCTTGCATTGCTTCTTGAGGCATTCCAAAACGTTCCATGGCTTGTTTGGTGACTAGTAATATTTGCTCGTTTAAATAAGTAGCCGCTTCAGGATCAATAAACGTAAAAATAGCGATTCCTACGACGGTAGCAATCAATGTTCCAATAGCTGTAGTAATAAAATAAGAAGTAAAGGCTTGTTTGAAGCTAATAAATCCGTTCAAAATTCTTCTAGATTTTACAGCAGAAATGACGCCATATGCGACAACGACAACAAATAAAATAATTCCTAGCCACCACTCGGTGAATAAATCCAGATTGACAGCGTAAATTAGTACAGAGACAAGAGATAAAATAGCGCCTAAGTAAAGCCCATTATTAATTGCAGATGATTTTGTTGTTGGTTCCATTGTTTTTTTGTTTTAAGTTAAGTTATAATTATAAGACTCAGACCTCAAAGATATGTTACATTTTTAATAAAAAAAATAAAATTAATAAACTGTTGTAGATTTGTAAAAAATATATAAATTTGCAACTCGAAAAATCGAATTTAATAGTTTACGCGATGAAAAAAGATTTACACCCAGATAATTACAGAGTAGTAGCATTTAAAGACATGTCAAACGACGATGTGTTTTTAACAAAGTCAACTGCAGACACTAATGAAACTTTAGAAGTTGACGGTGTAGAATATCCATTAATTAAAATGGAAATATCTAGAACATCACACCCTTATTACACTGGTAAATCTAAATTAGTAGATACAGCAGGACGTATCGATAAGTTCAAAACTAAATACGCAAAATTCAAAAAATAATTACATTTATTTTAATTATACTGCAAAAGCCTTTCATCTATTGAAAGGCTTTTCTTATTTTTACACAAAGCTATTGTATGAATTATATACTTTTTGACGGAGAACATAGAGATGCATTATTGCCATTTACCTATACACGCCCTGTTGCAGATATCCGTATTGGGATTTTGACAATTCGTGAAAAATGGGAATTATCTTTAGGAGCGACCACCACCACAGTAACGGAGGATTACCTTTCTGATAAATATCCGATGGTTGAAATGGAGCAGAACGTCATGATCAATGCGTCGTATTTGCCATCTAAAGTTTTAGTAACTCAAATTAAAAATCTAAAAGAAAATCAGGCTATTTACGATGGCGATACAATGGTTGCTTTTTTTAGCTTGGAAGATCAAGAAATAGATGTGAATTCGTTGGAAGTACTTCAATCTGAAGAACCTCCGTTAAAAGTTGAAACTACTTGGGATATTTTTTCCAAAAACGGAGCAGCTATACAAGCAGATTTTAATCTGATAACAGCCGAGAGAACATCCGCATCAATTCCTGAAAAAACAGTAGCTTTTAATCCAGAAGCTATATTTATTGAAGAAGGTGCTAAATTACCGCTTTGTGTCCTTAACGCCACTGATGGTCCCATTTATATTGGTAAAAACTCCGAAATTATGGAAGGCAGTATGGTAAGAGGCCCTTTTGCACTTTGTGAAGGCTCAACCCTTAAAATGGGAACTAAAATTTATGGACCAACGACTGTTGGACCTCATTCCAAAGTTGGTGGTGAAGTCAATAATTCTGTATTCTTTGGGTATGCCAATAAAGCTCACGATGGGTTTTTAGGAAACTCTGTGATTGGAGAATGGTGTAATTTGGGAGCAGATACCAATAATTCAAACCTTAAAAACAACTATGCTGAGGTACGATTGTGGAGCTATGAAACTGAAAATTTTGCTAAAACAGGGCTTCAATTTTGTGGATTAATGATGGGGGATCATAGTAAATGTGGCATTAATACGATGTTCAACACGGGGACTGTTGTAGGAGTGAGTGCCAATATTTTTGGCAGTGGTTTTCCTCGAAATTTTATTCCTAGTTTCAGTTGGGGAGGGTCTAAAGGGTTTACAACCTATTTAACTTCAAAAGCTTTAGAAGTAGCTGAAGTTGTGATGAAACGCCGAGGAATGGAATTTACAGCACAAGAGTCCGCAATCTTAGAGCATGTCTTTAAACGGTCAGCAACTTACAGAACCGATTAATTCTTTTGAACGTTTTTTAGTTCTAGTAAATTTGTAGGATTAATACCCAATCCTGTAACACCCATTCCTGTAAATCGAATCACTTCATCGTAAAACAACACGACTACTGGCGCTTTTTCGATCACTAATGCATCCATTTTTTGATAGAGATTAATGCGTTTTGTTTGATCTGTTTCAAGCATTGCTTGTTCATACCAGATGTCAAATTGTGCATTTTTAAAGTGAGTGTAATTTGGACCGTTAGGCGCAAAATTTCCACTGTAAAATAGAGATAAATAATTCTGAGCATCGGGGTAATCTGCCACCCAACTCGCTCGAAATAAATCGACTTTTCCATTTGATTTAGCAGATTTTAAAGAGGATGGTGGCATCACGTCAATTTGAATGGTCAACCCCATAGATTGTAATTCACGTTGAATAAATTCACTAAAACTCAGATAATTTGAAGTGGATGTTAATGTGATAATTGGTTGTGGATTCCCTGATTCAATTCGATAGGTTTCTAAAAGTTGTTTTGCTTTTTCGGGTTGATAGTCATAGCCAACATTTTTATTGTGTCCTGGAAGCCCCTTTGGAATAAAACCGCCTACTGCAGGAATTCCAATACCGTTTCTTAAGTACTTCATCATTTTGGAGCGATCAAAGCCGTAATTCACAGCTTGTCGAATGAGTTCACTTTGGTATTCAGAAACTTCTGAATCCATATAAAACCCTAAATATTCAGTATTTAAATAAGGGGCTCTTAGCATCCTTACACTTGAGGCATACCTTGGTTTCAACATCCCATCAGCGCGTAAAATATCATCCTTATAAGAAGCGTCTAAACCAGAGATATAGTCAATATTCCCTTGGATAAATTGAAGAAATTCACTCTGTTTGTCTGCCAAAAACGTAATAGATACCGCTTCCAAATAAGGGAGTTTATCCCCTTTACGATTGGTTTCAAAATAGCGGTTGTTTTTTCTAAAGATTAATTTAATATTTTCTTCCCAACGTTTAAATTTATAAGGACCAGTTCCAATCGGGTTTGATCTGAAATCAGATCCATAGTGCGCTATAATTTCTTTGGGCACTACACTGCAATACTTCATTGTTAAAAGCCCTAAAAAGGCAGGAAAAGGCGATTTTAAAGTGATTTGAAAACGTTGTTCACTCAAGGCTTTGTAGGACTCTACATTTTGAAGCACCCAACCTCCTGGGGATGCTAATTTAGGATCTCTTAAACGATCAAAACTAAAGACAAAATCATGAGCAGTGACCGTACGTGTTTGCTCTGTTCCAAATAATTCATGCGTATGGAAATACACATCAGATCTAAGCTCAAAGGTATATACTTTCGCATTTTCTGAAATTTGCCACGAATTCGCAATGGCGGGCACCACATTCATTAAAGAATCCATCTGAACCAAGCCGTTAAATAATTGATTGACTGCCGAAATATCTGCGTTGTCTTTTGCAAATGCGGGATCTAAAGAGCCAATATTTTTATGTTCGTTGTATCGAAACACCTGCTTGTTTCTAGCTTCATTAGTACTTGTGTTGCACCCTAAAAATAAAGTGCTAAATAATAGAAGACCTCCGATTCGTAGCCAGAAGTAATTAGAAGCTTGTTTTGTCATTATAGATGATAATTGTAAATTTGTCCACTTGGTAAAAGTACAAGAATGATTGATAGAAAAAAAGTCGCTTTTTATACTTTAGGGTGTAAATTAAATTTTTCCGAAACAGCAACAATTTCACGAAACTTTCAAGATGAAGGTTTTAATCGTGTTGAGTTTTCTGAATTTGCGGATGTTTACGTCATTAATACATGTTCTGTAACCGAGAATGCTGACAAACGTTTTAAAACGATTGTAAAACAAGCTCAACGTTCAAATCCGGAAGCATTTGTTGTCGCAGTGGGTTGCTATGCACAATTACAACCCGAAGAATTGGCAGCTGTCAATGGAGTTGATTTGGTACTAGGAGCGACTGAAAAGTTTAAAATAACCGATTATTTAAATGAACTTACCAAAAATGAAACAGCTGCGATTCATTCTTGTGAGATTGAAGATGCCGATTTTTATGTAAGTAGTTACTCGATTGGCGATCGTACACGTGCTTTTTTGAAAGTTCAAGATGGGTGCGATTATAAATGTACGTACTGCACTATTCCGTTGGCGCGTGGAATTTCACGATCTGACACGCTTCAGAATGTGTTGGATAATGCCCAAAAAATAGCAGAACAGGGAATTAAAGAAATTGTTTTAACCGGAGTCAATATTGGAGATTACGGAAAAGGCGAATTTGGAAATAAAAAGCACGAACACACCTTTTTTGAATTGGTTCAAACATTGGATACTGTTGAAGGAATTCACCGCCTCCGAATTTCATCTATTGAACCTAATTTATTAAAAGACAGTACTATTAATTTTGTATCACAAAGCAATTCTTTTGTACCTCATTTTCATATTCCTTTACAAAGTGGAAGTAATGTAATGCTCAAAGCGATGCGAAGACGTTATATGAAAGAACTTTATCAAGATCGAGTCGAGCATATCAAAAGCGTAATGCCAGATGCTTGTATTGGGGTAGATGTCATTGTTGGTTTTCCAGGGGAAACAGACGATTTATTTTTAGAAACATATAATTTTTTAAATGCATTAAATATTTCTTATTTACATGTATTTACGTATTCCGAACGTCCAAACACCCATGCTGCAACGCTTGCTGGAGTTGTGCCAAAATCCGTGCGTTCGAAACGCAGTAAAATGCTCAGAGGGTTGTCTGCCAAAAAACGACGGGCATTTTATGAAAGTCAGATAGGGAGGAAGCGAACCGTGTTATTTGAAGGAGAAAATAAAGAAGGCTATATTCATGGTTTTACAGAAAATTATGTCAAAGTAAAAGCACCGTGGAATCCAGAGCTTGTAAACACCTTGCATGAAATAACACTTACTGAAATTGATTCAGATGGATTGGTAAGGTTTGAATTTGAACAAGTATTCGCCTAAGAATTTAAATACGAATCCCTACAGGAAGCATTTTTTTGTAACGACGATTTCTTCGTATAAATTTTGCTACTGGTGGGCTTGTAGGAACCACACTAATATTTTTCTCAACAATATTCTCTAAAACGATTTTTAAAAAGTCTTCGATAAATTCATCAGACTTTAAATTTTCAGGAATATTTAGTTTTGTTAAGAAAATTTTTCGTTCTTGTTGAGAATATTCTAGTGTAGCCATTTCACCATCAACCGTTAATTCGTATTGGCGTAAAAAAGCATTGTCTGTTAAATTAGAAGCGTCAACCATGATAGAGTGTTTTTCAGTCGGTTTGAGATAATTTCTAGGATACAAATTTACAAAAAATAATCTAACTAGTTAATATATTTGCTAAGTGCATCAAAATGAAAATAAAATACCTGTCTATTTTTTACCTGGGTTAGCAGCAAATCCTAGCATTTTTAAAAATATTAAATTAGACACTGATAGGTTTGAAATTCACTTTTTGGAATGGATGATTCCCTACGAAGAAGAGTCTATTTCTGAGTACGCATTACGTTTTTGTTCTAAAATCAAACATTCCAATGCAGTTTTGGTAGGCGTCTCTTTTGGAGGGATCATTGCACAAGAAATGAATTTGGTTCATAATTTTAGAAAAATTGTCATCATTTCTAGTGTTAAAACCCGTCAAGAATTACCACTCCATCTCCAATTGGCAGGAAAAACAAAGGTCTATAAATTAGTCCCAACCAGTCTATTTGCTCAAAATATTGATTTGCTCTCCAAATATGCTTTTGGAAAACCCATTGTGAAGCGTCTCGATTTATACAAACAGTACTTATCCATTACAGATAAACGCTATTTAGATTGGGCCATTAAACAGCTGGTGTCTTGGCATCAAGATGAGAGCGATCCTAATTTAGTTCATATTCATGGAAATAAGGATATCATTTTTCCAATTGATAATATTGAAAATTGTATTGTTGTGGAAGGCGGAACCCATATTATGATTTTAAATAAATTTAAATGGTTGAATGAAAATTTGCCAAATTTGATTCTTAGTTGATGCGAGCTTGACTATTTTTTGTATTTTTAAAGCATTAAACCCTTGTTATTATGCACTACTTTAAAACCGTTTTTTTTTCTATTGGGACAATTTCTTTTATTGGATTTCTTGTTCTAGCTTTTACGAGTCATCCAAATTTTGAAAATAAAAACAATTCAACTGTAAATGATTATAACGTTTATGCGTTAGAAATTCCAACAGCCCTTGATTTTTCTGGAGAGGTATTGCCTGTTTTTACCCCCGATATTCGAGAACGAATGGATCGTGAGCTGCTTGTAAACACCTATTGGCAGTCAAACGGATTGTTATTGTTTAAACGATCACACCGCTATTTTCCAGTAATCGAGCCAATTTTAAAATCGTATGGAATTCCAGATGATTTTAAATATTTAGCACTTATTGAAAGTGGCCTTCAAAATGTAACCTCTCCAGCAGGAGCTAAGGGGTTTTGGCAAATTATGGAAGCAACAGGCAAAGAATATGGGTTGGAAATTAATTCAAATGTTGATGAACGTTACCATTTAGAATTATCCACGCATGTGGCTTGTAACTATATTTTAAAAGCCAAAGAGAAATTTGGTGATTGGACCCTTGCGGCGGCGGCTTACAATGCTGGCATTCGGGGAATTTCAAATCAACTTGAAAAACAACAGGTTACAAACTATTATGATTTATTGTTAGGAGAGGAGACAGGTCGATACATTTTTAGAATTGTTGCCTTAAAAGAAATTTTAAATCATCCCAAAAAATACGGTTTCAACTTTACTGAAGCGGACTTGTATGCACCCATACCAACATCCAAAATTCAATTGGATACTGCCGTGACCGACTTTGTGGAGTTTGCTCGTAAATTGGGACTTAATTATAAGCAATTAAAAATCCACAATCCATGGTTAAGAGAAGGCTTTTTAAACAATAAATCTAGAAAATTATACTCCTTAGAAATCCCTGATAAAGGGTATTATGATCGTGTAAACTAACGACGCTTTCCACCTCGATGCTGTCCACCATAATGTTGATTTGGAATCGATGCTTTTTTCATCTGTTGCTTCATCATTTTGATTTGCTCAGACAACATATCTCTTTTGTCTAGTTTTTGTGCTTCTTGTAGTAATTTTTGAGCTTCTAGTTTTCGACGTTTTGTAAAAGCAATTCCTGCTAAATTTAATTTAGCCATGGCTAAATCATGATCCATCGATAATCCAAAGCTGATGGCGGTTTTAAAATATTTTTCAGCATCGTTCATATTTGTCTGAGAAACCATAATTCCTTTTAAGAAATTATAATATCCTTGTTGTTTTTTTGTCAATGCCGATTTTGGATTTTTGATTTTATTGAGTAAGCGATCTGTTCCAGGAAAATCTTGTTTTCTTAGTTTTAGAAACGCTAAAAGAATCATCTCATTTTTAAAATATAAAAACATAAAGACCAAAGCCAAGATAATGAGCATAATCCCATTTCCAACATAGGTTTCTGTAATTTGATATATAGCATAAGCCATGATGGCTGTAGCAAGAACTAATTTTATATTTTTATTAAACATGGCTAAGGGTTATTTATTTTGCGACTACAAAGGTAGTAAAAACAAATCAAAATTATTTTAAAATTAGGTTTGTCAAAGTAAAAACTCTTTGTATATTTGCACCGCGCTTATAGTGAGGACTTGAGCGCATTTTTTAAAGACAACAATACTAGAAAAAGTTTAAAAATATATTAAAATGAAAAGAACGTTTCAGCCATCGAAAAGAAAAAGAAAAAACAAACATGGTTTTAGAGAAAGAATGGCTTCTGCTAACGGAAGAAAAGTTCTTGCTAGAAGACGTGCAAAAGGAAGAAAGAAAGTAAGTGTTTCTTCAGAACTTCGTCACAAAAAATAATGATTAACAATTGTTAATATATTAGAAGGTATTGCTCGTAGCAATGCCTTTTTTTATATCCAAACGTTACTTAATTTCGTATCAAAATTATAATACAACCAATTCAATTATAAAATGCCTAAAAATAAAGATCTTAAATCAATTTTAATTATAGGTTCGGGACCCATCGTCATCGGACAGGCCTGTGAATTTGATTATTCCGGAACACAAGCACTTCGTTCTCTTAGAGAAGATGGAATTGAAACAATTCTAATCAATTCAAATCCAGCAACTATCATGACCGACCCAGCGATGGCCGATCATGTATATTTACTTCCATTGACAACCAAATCAATTATAAAAATTTTAAAAGAACATCCACAAATTGATGCGGTACTCCCAACGATGGGTGGACAAACTGCTTTAAATCTTTGTATTGAGGCGGATGAAAAAGGAATTTGGACAGATTTTGGTGTGGATATTATTGGAGTCGATATTGATGCTATTAATATTACCGAAGACAGAGAGAAGTTCCGTGAGCTGATGCTTAAAATTGGGATTCCTATGGCGCCTCAAGCCACAGCAACCTCTTTCTTAAAAGGAAAAGAAATAGCTCAAGAATTTGGTTTTCCATTGGTTATTAGAGCTTCTTTTACTTTGGGAGGTGCCGGTGCTGCTATTGTACATAAAGAAGAAGATTTTGATGAATTGTTAACCCGTGGATTGGAAATATCTCCAATTCATGAAGTAATGATTGACAAGGCTCTACTTGGATGGAAAGAATATGAACTCGAGTTATTAAGAGATGCTAACAACAATGTTGTCATCATTTGTTCGATTGAAAATATGGATCCAATGGGGATACATACAGGGGACTCTATCACCGTAGCTCCTGCGATGACTTTAAGCGATCGTACTTATCAACGGATGCGTGATATGGCCATTCATATGATGCGAAGTATTGGAGATTTTGCTGGAGGATGTAATGTTCAATTTGCAGTGTCTCCAGATGAAAATGAAGACATTATTGCCATTGAAATTAATCCGCGTGTATCGCGATCTTCGGCATTAGCAAGTAAAGCAACAGGCTATCCAATTGCAAAAATTGCAGCTAAATTAGCATTGGGATATCACTTGGATGAATTAAGCAATCAAATTACAAAATCAACATCCGCCTTGTTTGAACCAACCTTGGATTATGTAATTGTTAAAATTCCACGATGGAACTTTGATAAATTTGAAGGATCTGATAGAACCCTAGGGTTACAAATGAAATCTGTTGGAGAAGTGATGGGTATTGGACGCTCGTTTCAAGAAGCACTACACAAAGCCACCCAATCGCTCGAAATTAAACGAAATGGTTTAGGGGCTGACGGTAAAGAAAATAAAAATTACGATCAAATTATTGAAAAACTAACGCACGCTTCTTGGGATCGTGTGTTTATTATATATGATGCCATTCAGATGGGAATCCCATTAAGTCGTATTCATGAAATCACTAAAATTGACATGTGGTTTTTAAAACAATACGAAGAATTACATCATCTCAAAAATGAAATTTCTACTTTTAAAATTGATTCTATAGAAAAACCTTTGTTGCTTGAAGCCAAACAAAAAGGTTATGGAGATCGACAAATAGCACACATGTTAGGCTGTTTAGAAAGTCAAGTTTATAATAAACGTGAAGAACTTGGAATCAATCGTGTTTATAAATTAGTGGACACTTGTGCCGCGGAGTTTGAAGCTAAAACACCTTATTATTATTCAACATTTGAAGGTGATATGGAAACAGCTGATGGTCTTCGTTTTTCAGATAATGAAAGTGTTGTTTCCGATAAGAAAAAAGTCATTGTATTAGGTTCAGGGCCCAATCGAATTGGTCAAGGAATCGAGTTTGATTACTGTTGTGTGCACGGCGTTTTAGCAGCTGCAGAATGTGGCTATGAAACTATTATGATCAACTGTAACCCCGAAACAGTTTCGACTGATTTTGATACGGCAGATAAATTATATTTTGAACCTGTATTTTGGGAACATATTTACGACATTATCAAACATGAAAAACCAGAAGGAGTGATTGTCCAGTTGGGAGGTCAAACAGCTTTAAAACTTGCTGAAAAACTAACCAAATACGGCGTAAAAATATTAGGAACCAGTTTTGAATCTTTAGACTTAGCAGAGGATAGAGGCTTGTTTTCTAATCTTTTGAAAGAGAATAACATTCCATACCCGGAGTTTGATATTGCTACTACAGCCGACGAAGCAGCTGCAATTGCGGATGTATTGGATTTTCCAATCTTAGTTCGACCTTCTTATGTACTTGGAGGACAGGGAATGAAAATTGTAATTAACAAAGAAGAACTTGAAAAACACGTTGTTGAATTACAAAGTCAAATGCCTGGGAATCAATTGTTGTTAGACCATTATTTGGATGGTGCAATTGAAGCTGAAGCCGATGCGATCTGCGATGGTGAAAACGTGTACATCATAGGAATTATGGAGCATATTGAGCCCTGCGGAATCCACTCTGGTGATAGTAATGCAACCTTACCACCATTTAACTTAGGTAACTTAGTCATGCAACAAATTAAAGATCATACCAAAAAAATTGCTTTGGCACTTAATACCGTCGGTCTTATAAACATACAGTTTGCTGTAAAAGATGATATGGTTTATATCATTGAAGCCAATCCTAGAGCGTCTCGTACCGTTCCATTTATCGCAAAAGCCTATGGCGAACCTTATGTGAATTATGCCACTAAAGTAATGTTAGGTGATAAGAAAGTCACTGATTTTGACTTCAATCCACAGTTGGAAGGTTATGCGATTAAACAACCCGTATTCTCATTCAATAAATTTCCAAATGTTAATAAACAATTGGGTCCTGAAATGAAAAGTACTGGAGAGAGTATTCTTTTTATAGACAGTTTAAAAGATGATGATTTTTACAATTTATACTCAAGACGAAAAATGTATTTGAGTAAGTAAAAGTTGTTTTATAAATTAAGATAAAAAGCCGCTTTTAGTGGCTTTTTTTTTAATCTAATTTTTTAGCAATTCAAAGTCAAATACAACAGTAACACGTTCTGCGATTTTGGAACTGACAATGCTTGGAATTTTAATACCAAAATCGTTGGGAGTTATTACAAAAGACCCCTTGAGCTGTAACGCATTTTTTAAAGGTGTGACTTCTACAGACACATTTTCAATTGGATTTGTGACTCCATGAAAACTCAGTGTGCCATTGATACTGTAAGAGTTTTGAAGATTTTCTACAGAAAAACCACCTAACTCCCCTTTAAAAGTCGCTTTGGGGAACTCATCAGACTCAGCATAATTTTCATTGAAATGCTCTTCCATGAGCGCATTTTTAAAACGAAATCCTTTCACTAAGGCAAGGGCTGCAAATTGTCCATTGGATGTATTTAAAATCGCGGTTACATTAGTATTGGTTGCTTTTATTTCTTCAAAAGATTCAACACTTGCTTCAAAATTTAACACCCCAGATTTGGTCAAATATTTCTCTTGTGAAAATCCCATCAAAGAAATAAAGAAAAAAAGGAAATATAAGTTTTTCATTGTTTTAGCGGTATGTTACTCGGCAAACCCTTCTGACTGCCACTGTACAATCAAATCAATAGATGCTTGTGGGATTCGGGATCCGCCAAGTGGCATAAATCCGCCTTCACCAGACTGTTTGTTAATACGCTCTATAAGATTTGTGTTTTCAATTGAACTCTGAACCTCACTTAGTGTTGTTAATGGAACTCCAGCACCATTGATTGCCGGGTTGGAATGGCAAGCAATACAGTTGGAATCAAAAATAGGTTTTATGTGTTCTGAATATGTAATAACTAATTCTGGATCTACTTGGTCTATGAGGTCATTTTCACTCGCATTTGTACATGAAAACATAAAAACCGCTAAACAAATTGTAAAAATAAATGGTGTTAATTTCATAAAATAGTATATTTACATCTTTCAAATTTAATTCTTTTTTGTTTAAACTCTATAGAATTGAGTATTAATCTTTATTTTTGGAATGAAACCCATTTTTATGAGAAACAAAATTATAGTCGTTCTTATTTCAATTGTTGGTATAATTTTTGCATACAATTACCTGTATCCAGACCACAGATCGATTAGCGAAGAATCTGTTAGTTACACTCTAGATGCTGAATCTATTTTTAATGAATTTAAAGCCGATTCTCATCAAGCAGAATTAAAATATTTAGATCAAACAGTTGTTGTTTCAGGTTTGATAACCTCTGTGAATACTGGAAATATAACAATTAGCAATAAAATTTATTGTCAATTTGAGGCTCTAAACAGTGATTTAAAAGTAAATGATTCACTTGCTGTAAAAGGCCGTTGTATTGGATTTGATGATTTATTAGAAGAGATTAAACTCGATCAATGTAGTATTGTAAAATAATTTATGAAGTATCTATTACTTGTTATAATGTTCAATTTCTCCTTCGCCCAAACCGATGTATTTGACTGTGCGCGCACCGGAACTGTAGAAGAAATGGATGCTCTTTATTCTTCTAACCCAGAGTTAGTAGATACCTTGAATAAGAGAGGAAGTTCTCCACTCACCCTTGCGGCGTATTATAATAACATTGAAGTTGCAAACTACCTAATTGATAAGGTTGACAACATCAACGGCAATAGCGATGATGGCACGCCTTTAATGGCTGCTGTGGTTAAAGGGCATCTAGAAATTGCCAAATCCTTAGTAAAAGCGGGAGCAGATCCTAACCTTACCGATGCCAATGGGGCGACTGCATTGCATTATGCTGTAATGTTTAACAATCAAGAACTCGCAACTCTACTCATTGAGGCAGGTGCGAGTGCTTTAATGAAAAATAATGTAGGACAATCCCCTTTAGATTTTGCAAAAATGCACAACGACAAAACATTAAATACCATTTTAAATAACTAATTCTAAAAACACATATTTATGAAAAAAATTACTTTTATTATTACATTATTAATAACCTCTTTAGCGTTTGCGCAAAATGTTTCCACAGGGGTTGTAAATCTTACTTCTGATTTCACGGTGCAGTTTGATGTAAATGGCAGCACGAATCAAGTTACTATGACAATGGTGGGGCCTAGTACCGTATGGCTAGGAGTCGCTTTAAATACAGCTTCTGGAAATTCAATGGGTTCTGGAGGTGAAGATGCAATCATTTATTCTAGTAGTGGTTTATCAGATCGAAATATGACAGGAGGAACGAATGCTCCAAATGTCGATGCTTCTCAAGATTGGACAGAATCAAGTAATACGGTTACGAGTGGCGTACGTACAATTGTAGCGACTCGAGCGCTAAATACGGGCGATTCTAATGATTATGTATTTACCACAAGCAGCACAACTTTACCTTTGCTTTGGGCTAAGGGATCTAGTCTTAATTTAGCTAATCATGGTTCTAGAGGTGGAGCTACTCCATCGCTTGGAACTTCTGATGTTGCACTTATCCCAGAATTTGATGTGTATCCAAATCCAACTCATAGAGAACTGAATGTTCAGTTTCCTGCAAGCATACAAAAAGCAAATATTGCAGTGTACAGTGTTTTAGGAACTTTGGTTTTTCAATCTGAAATGGATCAATGGAATTCAAAAATCAATACGTCCGAGTGGAGTACAGGAGTTTTTATTATGAATATTAGTTCAGGGGATTTCACTCAAACAAAACGTATCATTAAACAATAATAACTACTGTATCATAATTTTTAAAAACCATTAGATGCATTTTTAATGGTTTTTTTTTAACTTTAACCAATGAAACATACTCTCACATCCTTATTTTTATTTTTTAGTGTACTCCTTTTTTCTCAAGAAGATTTATTGAGCGAAATAGATACAGACAACCAAGCTCCTGTATATGCTTCGGCAGTATTTAAGGGGTTGAAGGTTATAAATTTTGAATCGACCAAGTTAGTCGCGAAAGGTGGATTTAACTTTATTGTATCCCATCGCTTTGGAACAGTTAAAAATGGTTTTGAAAATCTATTTGGATTGGATGAAGCCGTAACCCATTTGAACTTTGTGTATGGGATTTCAGATCATTTTAATGTGAGTGCTTCTCGAAGTTCTAATCAAAAGATTTATGAGCTTGCCACCAAGTTTAGATTGGCAAGACAACAAGAAGGAAAGCTGCCGTTTACTATGGTAGGATATACCTCCGTTTTAGCAAACACTGCACTTGATACGGATAATTTGCCGAAGTTAAGATTTGAGCACCGTTTGAGTTATGTAGGTCAACTTTTGATCTCTCGAAAAATAACAAAAGAACTTTCTCTGTTAGTGGCTCCTACATTTTTTCATGATAACTATGTAATAGATAATTCACAAGACAATTCACAGTATGCAGTTGCTTTAGGTGGGCGTTATAAGTTAGGAAGTCGTTGGTCTGTTAACATGGAATATGGCATGCATTTAAACAGAAGTGCAACGTCCTTATATAACAACCCCTTTTCTATTGGAGTGGATTTAGAAACTGGTGGACATATTTTTCAGTTACATTTCACCAATTCTCAATCCATGAATACCAACGGAGTTTTTGGAACTAGTACAGGCGATTGGGCGGAAGGCGATGTGTATTTTGGATTTAACTTAGCTCGCTCGTTTTAATTGGCACTTAGAGACTATTGATCAAAATCTATTTTAGATTCAA